>JAABUN010005670.1_pt1 | contig 15228 bp, 15 predicted proteins | sample 5559311 | NCBI WGS metagenome assembly JAABUN01 (sample SAMN10711877, study PRJNA513370) | rock metagenome | isolation source: Antarctica rocks | place: Antarctica: Victoria Land, Siegfried Peak sud | reverse complement strand
TGCCCGAAGAGATCAAGAACACCTACGACCGTCTCGGCATCCCCGAGGCTGAGAAGCAGCGCCTCGTTTCCGGTGTGGCCGCTCAGTACGAGTCGGAGGTCGTCTACCACCAGATCCGCGAGGACCTGGAAGAGCAGGGCGTCTTGTTCTTGGACACCGACACCGCGCTGCGCGAGCACGAGGACCTGTTCCGCGAGTACTTCGCCTCCGTCATCCCGGTCGGCGACAACAAGTTCGCTGCGCTGAACACTGCCGTATGGAGTGGTGGCAGCTTCATCTACGTGCCGCCAGGCGTGCACGTGGACATCCCGCTGCAGGCCTACTTCCGGATCAACACCGAAAACATGGGCCAGTTCGAGCGCACGCTGATCATCGCCGACGAGGGCTCCTCGGTGCACTACGTCGAGGGTTGCACCGCGCCGATCTACCAGAGCGACAGCCTGCACAGCGCCGTCGTCGAGATCATCGTGAAAAAGAACGCCCGCGTTCGTTACACGACGATCCAGAACTGGTCGAACAACGTCTACAACCTGGTCACCAAGCGCGCGACCTGCGCCGAGGGTGCCACCATGGAGTGGATCGACGGCAACATCGGCTCCAAGGTCACCATGAAGTACCCCGCAGTCTTCCTGCTCGGTGAGCACTCTAAGGGCGAGACGCTCTCGGTTGCTTTCGCCGGTGAGGGTCAGCACCAGGACGCCGGGTCCAAGATGGTCCACGCGGCCCCGCACACCTCCTCGACCATCGTGAGTAAGTCAGTGGCGCGTGGTGGCGGTCGCACGTCATACCGAGGTCTAGTTCAGATCCTCGAAGGCGCGCACCACAGCAAGTCCAGCGTGGTCTGCGACGCGTTGCTGGTCGACCAGATCTCGCGCTCCGACACCTACCCCTACGTCGACGTCCGTGAGGACGACGTGCAGATGGGTCACGAGGCCACGGTCTCCAAGGTGTCCGAAGACCAGATGTTCTACCTGATGTCCCGAGGCATGTCCGAGACCGAGGCCATGGCCATGATCGTGCGCGGGTTCGTTGAGCCCATTGCGCGCGAACTGCCGATGGAATACGCGCTCGAGCTCAACCGCCTCATCGAACTTCAAATGGAAGGAGCCGTTGGCTGATGACGCTTGTCTCCAACGAAACCCCCACCGATACACCCACTGCCAAGATCGAAGGCAGCACCCACGTCGACCCGCAGAGCATCAACGCCGAGCGGGTGCCGGACGAGTCTCGTGCAGCGCGCATGCGTTCCTTCGACGTCTCCGCTTTCGCCGTGCCGAACGGCCGCGAAGAGGAATGGCGCTTCACCCCGGTGGACCGCCTAGGCGGACTGTTTGCTGACGAGTCCAGCGCCGCTGGCGACCCCGTCACCGTCAAGGTCAGCCTGCCCGAGGGCGTTACCGAGGCCACCTTGGCTCAAGGTGTTGCCCCCCGCGGCAGCGTGTTGGTGCCTGAGGACCGCGGTGCGGTCGTGGCTTCGGCCAACACCGACGAGGCCCTGCACCTGAAGATCCCGGCTAACGCCGAGGTCACTGAACCGCTGCGCGTCACGCTGCACGGCAACGGTGCAGGTCAGCGCGCCAACGGGCACCACGTGCTCGAGGCGGGCAACCACTCCAAGGCCATCGTGATTCTGGATCACACCGGGTCTGCGGACTACACCGGCAACCTCGAGGTCCTCGTCGGAGACGGTGCGGACCTCACTGTCGTCACGCTGCAGCGCTGGGCCGACGACGCCAACCACCTCGCACAGCACGAGGCTCTGGTCGGGCGCGACGCGACATACAAGCACATTGCGGTCAGCCTCGGCGGTGCCATCGTGCGGATGAACAGCAACGTCCGGTATGCCGGCACGGGCGGAGACGCCACGCTGCTCGGCGTCTACTTCGCGGACGCTGGTCAGCACCTGGAGCACCGCTCGTTCATCGACCACAACATGCCGAAGGGCAAATCGTTGGTGACCTACAAGGGTGCATTGCAGGGCGACAGCGCCCACACCGTATGGGTAGGCGACGTGCTGATTCGTGCCGAGGCCGAGGGCATCGACACCTATGAGCTCAACCGCAATCTAGTGTTGACCGACGGTGCCCGCGCCGACTCGGTGCCGAACCTGGAGATCGAGACCGGCGACATCGCCGGTGCCGGTCACGCCAGCTCCACCGGCCGCTTTGACGACGAGCAGCTCTTCTACCTGATGTCTCGCGGCATCACCGAAGAAGAAGCTCGCCGTCTCGTCGTGCGTGGATTCTTTGCCGACATCATCGCCAAGATCCGCGTCCCCGAGATCGTGGACTCGCTGATGAAAGCTATCGAGGCCGAGTTGGCGCTCGACATGACCCCACATGATGTCGTGGGGCAGTCGTAGTGGTTCGAGTGTGCTCGCTCGATGACTTGCCCACCGTTGGTGCCGTGCTCGCAGACTTTGACGGCCACAAGGTCGCCATAGCTCGTGACTCGGCCGGTGTGGTGCACGCCATCGACGACGCATGCACCCACGGCAACGTCTCTCTGTCTGAGGGCGAGGTCGAGGGTTCGAAGATCGAGTGCTGGCTGCACGGATCGACTTTTGACCTTTTCACCGGAAAGCCCACCGGGCCCCCGGCCATCAAGCCCGTCACGGTGCACACCGTGCAGATCGAGGGCAACGACGTCTACGTCGAGCTGAACCTCACGGGCGCGCCGACGAAAACTGACCCCACATTTACGCAAGGAGCGAAGCAAGTATGAGCATTCTGGAAATCAAGGACCTTCACGTCAGCGTCGACACCGACGCCGGCGCCAAAGAGATCCTGCGCGGCGTCACGCTGACGATCAACTCCGCCGAGACGCACGCCATCATGGGGCCCAACGGGTCCGGCAAGTCCACGCTGGCATACTCGATCGCCGGCCACCCAAAGTACAACGTCACCGGCGGCACCGTCACCCTCGATGGGGCAGACGTGCTGGCGATGGGCGTCGACGAGCGTGCGCAGGCAGGTTTGTTCCTGGCCATGCAGTACCCCGTCGAGGTGCCCGGTGTGACCGTGTCCAACTTCCTGCGGACCGCTAAGACGGCCATCGACGGCGAAGCGCCGAAGTTGCGTCACTGGGTCAAGGACATGAAGGAAGCCATGACGGCCCTGCGGATGGACCCCGTCTTTGCCGAGCGCAACGTCAACGAAGGCTTCTCCGGTGGCGAAAAGAAGCGCCACGAGATCCTTCAGATGGAGCTGCTGCGTCCGAAGTTCGGCATCCTCGACGAGACCGACTCGGGCCTCGACGTCGATGCGCTCAAGGTCGTCTCCGAGGGCGTCAACCGGATCAAGGGCTCCAGCGACATCGGCATCGTGCTGATCACGCACTACACGCGGATCCTGCAGTACATCAAGCCCGACCGCGTGCACGTCTTCATCGAGGGCAAGGTCGCCGAGTCCGGTGGCCCCGAGCTCGCTGACCGCCTCGAGAGCGAAGGCTACGACCGCTACACCGCGGTCACGGCCTGATCTCTGCCGGTCTTATGCGCATGAGTGAGCCACTGGGTGTAGGGGAGTTGGCCCGTATTCGGGCCGACTTCCCGATCCTTGCGCGCACCGTGCGTGACGGCCGCCCGCTGGTCTATTTGGACAGCGGTGCGACCTCGCAAAAACCGTCGGTGGTGCTCGACGCTGAGCACGAGTTCTACACCAAGCACAACGCCGCCGTGCACCGCGGCGCGCACCAGTTGGCCGAAGAGGCGACGGAGGCTTTCGAGTCTGCGCGTGCCACGGTCGCTGCGTTCCTCGGTGGGCAGCCCGACGAGATCGTCTTCACCAAGAACGGTACCGAGGCCATCAACCTGGTGGCCTATGCGTTAAGCAACGCCGGGGCACCTGGTGCTTTGGATGGCGCTGACCCGGCTGCCGCCGCGCGGTTGCAGATCGGTGTGGGCGACGAGATCGTCGTGTCCGTCATGGAGCACCACGCAAACCTGGTGCCGTGGCAAGAGCTGGCTCGTCGGACCGGCGCAACCCTGCGCTGGATCGACGTGACCGACGACGGCGCCTTGCAGGCACCGGAGACGGTGATCGGCCCGAAGACTCGGGTCGTGGCGCTGACTCACGTGTCCAACGTGTTGGCCACGCACAACGATCTTGCTCCGTATGTCGACGCAGCCCAGGCCGTGGGAGCGCTGGTGGTCGTCGACGCATGTCAGTCCGTGCCTCACCTTCCGGTCGACGTGTCGACGTTGGGCGCGGACTTCGTGGTCTTCACCGGCCACAAGGTGCTTGGCCCCTCGGGCATTGGCGTGCTGTGGGGCCGACCGGAATTGCTGGCCGCGATGCCGCCGTTCCTGACGGGCGGCTCGATGATCGAGATTGTCCGGATGGAAGGCTCGACGTATGCGCCGCCTCCGCAGCGCTTTGAGGCTGGCGTGCCTGTCGCTGCCCAAGCCGTGGGTTTGGCTGCAGCGTGTGACTACCTCACCGAGGTGGGCATGGACCGAGTGGCCGCTCACGACCAAGTGTTGATGCGGCATACCCTCGCGGCTCTGAAAGCTCGACCCTGGGTGACGGTGCTGGGCCCGGCCGACCCGTCGATCCGGGTTGGTGCGGTCGCGTTCACCGTTGATGGCATTCACCCGCACGACGTTGGCCAAGTGCTGGATGACCGGGGGATTGCCGTGCGCACCGGGCACCACTGCGCATGGCCGCTGCACCGCCGACTTGGCGTAACAGCCAGCACCCGGGTCAGCTTCGGCATCTACACCACCACCGACGAGATCGACGCCTTTGTAGCGGCACTCGACGAAGTGCCCGCCGTCTTCGGCGTTTCCGTGAGCGACTCGGCTGGGAGGAACTGATTTATGGACATGTATGGCGAGTTGATCCTTGATCACTCCAAGCGACCCGTTGGCGCTGGGCTGCGCGAGGGCTCGAACGCCGAGGTCAGCCACATCAACCCGACCTGTGGCGACGAAGTCACGTTGCGCGTCCACGTCTCCGACGTCGATGGCGTCGCGGTGCTGTCTGACCTGTCCTACGACGCGCTGGGCTGCAGCATCTCGGTGGCCTCCACGTCGATCCTGAACCAAGAGTGTGTCGGCGAGCCCGTCGCGCAGACGCTTGCCACCTATGGCCATTTCAAAGCGATGCTGACCTCCCGCGGCACCGACCCCGGCGATGCTGAGCATATCGGCGACGCGGTGGCCTTGGCCGGTGTGGCCAAATACCCCGCCCGGGTGAAGTGCGCGCTGCTGGGCTGGACGGCTTACCTTGATGCTCTGGCGCAGGCCGGCATAGATATCTCTTCAACTTCTTCCGCACCAAACTCTTCCCACGTGAGATCCTGAGCGAAACGTCCGAAAGGCTGACTGATGAGCGAGACCATGACCCCCGCAAATGTTGCTGATGTCGAAGAGGCCCTGCGCGATGTCGTTGACCCCGAGTTGGGCATCAATGTCGTTGACTTAGGCCTGATCTATGGCGTGACGGTCGACCCGCAGGCCCACTCCGTCATCGACATGACCCTGACTAGTGCTGCCTGCCCGCTGACCGATGTCATCGAGGAGCAGGTCGGCCAGGCCCTTGAAGGCTTGGTTTCCAGCTACCGGATCAACTGGGTCTGGATGCCACCGTGGGGCCCGGACAAGATCACCCCCGACGGCCGCGACCAACTGCGTGCCCTGGGCTTCAACGTCTGAGTGAGTGAACCTCGCCGCATCGACGTCCCCGTTGAGCGGCTAGACCGCTGGGTTGCTGGCTTTGCCGACAGCCATGGCGAGTCGACGTGGTCACTGGACGGATCTGCATACCTGCTGAACGGTGCCGATGGCTCCTGGGCCCGAATCAGTGCGTGGCAGCCTGCAGGGTTGCTCCCGCCAGATCCGTCGGAATGGAGTGGGTCACCCCAGCGACTTGGCATTCTTCTGATTCGGCGTGGGGGGTATGCCGTTGGGGTGGCCGATAGGGCGAGACTTGTGGCACACAAATGTGGCACGAAGTATGTTCAGGGACGCACTGCCGCTGGCGGTCAGTCGCAACAGCGCTTTGCCCGGAGGCGTGCCAACCAGGCTGATGGACTTGTTGGGGCGGTCGTTGATCGGTCCGTAACGATGCTCCTGCCAGAGAGCCTGGGTGCCTTGGTGGTCGGCGGCGACAAGCCTTTGATCGAGCAGGTCTTAGAGGATTCACGCCTCGCTGCCCTCCGGCGTCTGCAGCGACGCGAGTTCTTCGACATCCCGGACCCCCGATTCGCCGTCCTGCAGTCCGTCGTTGAGCGCGCCCGCGGCGTCACCATCACCGTGCACAACGCCCCTAATAACGACGTTACGTAGTATTATTCAGTAGAGATCCCGCGCTAGATTAAGCAGGTGCGGATACATCACCCGACGCGATCGACAGGCTGGGGAATCCATGACGCAGCACACGACCACCGAGAACGCTTGGACCAGCCGTGAGGCATCGACCGACCAGACGTTGACGGACGAGACGCTGCAACGAGTGGACTTATGGTGGCGAGCCGCCAACTACCTGTCGGTCGGCCAGATTTACCTTCTCGACAACCCCCTCCTGTGCGAACCGCTCAAGCCCGAGCACGTCAAGGCGCGCCTGCTCGGCCACTGGGGGACCACCCCCGGGCTCACCTTCCTCTACGCCCACCTCAATCGTGCGATCGCTGAGCGTGCAACCAACGCGCTGTATGTGACGGGCCCGGGCCACGGCGGTCCCGGCTTGGTGGCTAGCAGCTACTTGGAAGGCAGTTACACCGAGACCTATCCGGACATCACGGGAGACGCCGAGGGCGTCAGGCGACTGTTCCGCCAGTTTTCCTTTCCTGGTGGCATCCCATCGCACGTTGCCCCCGAGACGCCAGGCTCGATCCATGAGGGCGGCGAGCTCGGCTACGCCCTGTCTCACGCCTATGGAGCCGCGTTCGACAACCCCGATCTGCTGGTCTTCGCGGTGGTCGGCGATGGTGAAGCCGAAACCGGACCACTGGCCACGTCCTGGCACTCCAACAAGTTCGTCAATCCGCACACCGATGGCGTGGTGCTGCCGGTGCTACACCTCAACGGCTACAAGATCGCCAACCCCACCGTGCTGGCGCGCATCCCCGAGGACGAACTCGCTGCTTTGATGCACGGGTATGGCCACACGCCGCACTTCTTCACCGGCGGCTTCGACGATGAAGACCACGCGACCGCGCACCGCAGGTATGCCGAACTGCTCGACGTCGTGCTCGACGAGATCGCGCAGATCAAAATCGACGCTGCTGCCCTGGATGCTGCCGGCGAGCCGCAAGAGCGACCCCTGTGGCCGATGATCGTCTTCCGCACCCCGAAGGGCTGGACGGGGCCGAAGGAGATCGACGGCAAGCGCACTGAGAACTCCTGGCGCTCACACCAGGTGCCCCTCGCCAATGCGCGCGACACCGATGAGCACCTGCACAACCTTGAGGACTGGCTTCGCAGCTACCGCCCAGACGAGCTATTCGACGACAGCGGGGCTGTCATCCCCGAGATCAAGGCCGCGAACCCGCCAGCTCATCTGCGTATGTCCACCAACCCCATCACCAACGGCGGCTTGGTGCTGCGCGATCTGCGTATGCCGGACTGGCGCGACTACGGCGTGGAGTTGGACGGCTCGATGACCGAAGCGCCCCGCATACTGGGTAATTTCCTGCGCGACATCATCACCCTGAACCCCGACAACTTCCGGATCTTTGGCCCTGACGAGACCGCCTCCAACCGACTGCAAAACGTCTTTGAGGTGACCGACAAGCAGTGGATGGCCGGATACCTGCCGAACGACGAGAACGACCCGATGGCGCGCGTGGGCCGAGTCATGGAGATGCTCTCGGAGCACCAATGCCAGGGGTGGCTCGAGGGCTATCTGCTGACCGGTCGGCACGGGATGATGAACTCGTACGAGGCGTTTATTCACATCATCGACTCGATGTTCAACCAGCACGCCAAGTGGCTGAAGGTGACCAACGAGATCCCATGGCGTCGACCGATCGCGTCGCTGAACTACCTGCTGTCTTCACACGTGTGGCGCCAGGACCACAATGGCTTCTCGCACCAGGACCCAGGGTTCATCGACCACGTGGTCAACAAGAAGGCCGACATCATCAGGGTCTACCTGCCGCCGGACACCAACACCCTGCTGTCGACCTACAACCATGTGCTGCGCAGTAAGCAGTACGTCAATGTGGTGGTCGCGGGAAAGCAGCCTGCGCCGAACTTTTTGTCCGTCGACGAGGCTATGAAGCACTGCACCCGCGGTCTCGGTATCTGGGACTGGGCCGGCACTGAGGTCGAGGGGGAGTCGCCGGACGTCGTGCTCGGTTGCGCTGGGGACGTGCCGACGTTGGAGGCGGTGTCCGCAGCAGCGTTGCTCCGTGAACACATTCCAGACCTGAAGGTCCGTCTGGTCAATGTGGTGGACTTGATGCGGCTGCAGGACGAGAAGGAGCACCCGCACGGGCTATCGGATCGCGAATTCGACACGATCTTCACCCCCGACAAGCCGGTGGTGTTTGCCTACCACGGGTATCCGTGGCTGATCCACCGGTTGACCTATCGGCGCACCGGGCACTCCAACCTGCATGTGCGCGGATAAATCGAAGAGGGCACGACGACTACGCCCTTCGACATGCTGATGATGAACAATCTGGATCGCTACCACTTGGTGATGGATGTCATTGATCGAGTGCCTGGGCTGGCCACTAAGTATGCCGGGTTGCGGCAGCAGATGGTTGATCAGCGCCTGGAGATCCGGGCCTACACCCGGGCCACCGGCCAAGACAGCCCTGCGGTGCGTGCTTGGGTGCGGTCAGACGTCGGCGAGACCGCCACCGCCGAGGGTGGCCCCGCGATGCCCCAAGACACCGGCGGCGACAACGACTAGCCCGCCGCGACCCTCATCGAACGGCAGGATACGCACCACACATCGTCACAATCTGGGGCGTCTCCTGCTTTTCAATGGGTCAGCGGTTGGTCGGTCTAGAGATCGTCGTTGTTGAAGGTGTCGCAGGAGTTGGGGTCACCAGACTCGTAGCCGGTCAGGAACCACTTTTGACGCTGTTCGGCTGAACCGTGAGTCCACACGTCGGGGTTGATGCGACCGGTGGCCTGTTTCTGGATGCGGTCATCGCCCACGGCTGACGCAGCGGACAGCGCCGAGTCGATCTGCGCCTCGGTGACCGGTTCCAACAGGGCTTGGCCGCCCTCGTCGACGGTGTCCGAGGCATTAGCCACCCACACGCCAGCGAAGCAGTCGGCCTGCAGCTCAACGCGCACAGCGCCCGAGTCGGCACCCTGCTGGTCCTGCTGCGAACGAGCCAAGACTCCCGTCAGGTTCTGGATGTGGTGGCCGTATTCGTGCGCCACGACATACATCTGCGACAGGGGACCGCCGTCTGCGCCCATCCCCTCGAGTTGGTTGAAGAAGCTCACGTCCAAATAGATGGTCGAGTCGACAGGGCAGTAGAACGGGCCAACACTGCTGTCAGCTGCCCCGCAACCCGTGTTGGTGCTGCCTTCGAACAGCACCGTCTGGGCAGGTTCGTAGTCATTGAACGCTTTGCTCCAGTAGTCTTGGACGCTGATGACTGCCCCTACCATGCGGCAATCGAAACGTTCGTTGGCGTCCGCCCCCGTCTTGCACTCAGGGAAGGGGTCGCTCCCGTCACCCTCAGCGAGGTTGGATGAGTCGACATACTGCGAGTTGAAGTTCCAGTTGCTGCCGGCCGGGGCTCCTGCCCCGGAGTCACCGGTGAGACTTTGGAAGATGACGTAAAGAACGATCAGCACGATGCCACCGACTCCACCGCCAGCGGCCATGCTTCCCCCGCCCATCCGGCCACCTCCACCTCCGGATCGTCCACGACGCCCGCCCCCGCCACCGCGGCGGACTTGATTGGTGTCGAGGCTGGCGTTCTCGCGGAAGGTCATGGGTGCTCCGTGCGTTGCGGCAAAGTTGGGCCGAGGTCACGATACTCCCGCGTAGACTGGCGAAGGCCCGTTTGGCCACCACCCCACCCCTGAAGGAGCCACCGCCGTGATCGTTGCTTCCGGCGTCGAGCTCCGTGCGGGCGCGACCCTCTTGCTTGATGACCTGACTTTCCGTGTCGCACCGGGGGATCGGGTCGGCCTGGTCGGCCGCAACGGCGCCGGAAAAACCACCCTGACTAAAGTCCTAGCGGGCCAAGCCGAGCCAGCCAGCGGATCCGTGTCGCGTAGCGGCGAAGTCGGCTATCTCCCGCAGGACCCGCGGACCGGCGACCTGACCGAGCTCGGGCGCGACCGCATACTCAGCGCCCGTGGCCTTGACTCGGTGTTGCGAAACATGCGCATCGCCGAAGAAGACATGGCCAGCGCTGACGAAGTCCACCGTGACAAAGCGATGGCGCGCTACGGCCGCCTCGAGGGCGAGTTCACCTCACGCGGTGGGTATGCCGCAGAGTCCGAAGCCGCGTCCATCGCCAACAGCCTCGGGCTGGATGAGCGGGTGCTAGGCCAGGCGCTCGGCACCCTGTCCGGTGGGCAGCGACGTCGCATCGAGCTGGCGCGCATCCTCTTCTCTGGGGCCAGCACGCTGCTGCTCGATGAGCCGACTAACCACCTCGATGCCGACTCGGTGGTGTGGCTGCGGGAGCACTTGAAGAACTACGCCGGTGGCCTGCTGATCATTTCGCACGACGTCGAACTGATCGAGACCGTCGTTAACCGGGTGTTCTACCTCGATGCCAACCGGGGCGAGCTCGACATCTACAACATGAACTGGAAGCGATACCTCACCCAGCGTGAGAACGACGAGCGTCGTCGCCACCGTGAGCGCTCCAACACGGAGAAGAAGGCGCAAACTCTCATGGCTCAGGCCGAGAAGATGCGCGCCAAAGCCACCAAGGCCACTGCCGCCCAAAGCATGATCAAGCGCGCTGAGAAGATGATGGCCGGGCTTGAGGGGGAGCGGTCGGTGGAAAAGGTCGCCAAGTTGCGCTTCCCGACCCCCGCGGCATGCGGCAAGACGCCGCTCACTGCTGAGGGTCTGTCCCGCTCCTACGGCTCGCTGGAGATCTTCACCGACGTTGACCTCGCGATCGACCGCGGCTCCAAGGTCGTTGTGCTGGGTCTGAACGGTGCCGGTAAGACGACGCTGCTGCGCCTGCTGGCTGGGATCGACAAGGCGGACACGGGTGAGGTCCACGCCGGGCACGGCCTGAAGTTGGGCTACTACGCCCAGGAGCACGAGACGCTTGATGTGAAGCGTTCGGTGCTGGCCAACATGAAGACCGCCGCGCCCGACCTCGACGAGACGGAGACCCGCAAGGTGCTCGGCTCGTTCCTCTTCAGCGGCGAAGACGTGCTCAAGCCGGCCGGCGTGCTCTCTGGTGGAGAGAAGACTCGTTTGGCGCTCGCAATGCTGGTCGTCTCGGCTGCCAACGTGCTCCTGCTCGATGAGCCCACCAACAACCTCGATCCTGCATCTCGTGAGGAAGTCCTGGGGGCGCTGCGCTCTTACAGCGGAGCCGTGGTGCTGGTCTCTCACGATGAGGGTGCCGTCACCGCCTTAGAGCCGGAGCGCGTGCTGCTGCTGCCCGATGGCGTCGAAGACCTCTACGGCCGCGACTACCAGGACCTCATCGAACTGGCCTAAGCAGGAATCCCAAACGGCCGCCGTCTCAACTCACACCTGCGCTTGAGCTCGGAGAGTCGGGCGCTCATCGAGCAAAAGCAGCGCGAGGCGATTCGCGACCATGCGCACGCCCAATCTCCACCATCTTGAGGCGGCTCGTCGTGTACGGGGTCACGAAGGCAGTTCACCAAGGCCCCTGATCGAATGACCGAAGTAGCGGCTCCCGCATCCTGAAATCGACACCCACAAAGCGGCACCACAATGTGTATGTCCTGCCGCAGAAGGGCCACAGTGTGGGGGTCGCCTGCAATCGCAAAATCCCTCCCCATGGCACTTGTCCGTAGCGCTCCACCTCCATGACGGACTGCTACCCCGATGCCGGACGTGTGTCGCTCAGCGTCCTCAGCGCGGCAATGGTGCTTGACACCCATCGACCGAAAGAGCCCGCATGTCATGGGGTCGAGTTAGCGAATGATGGTGAGGCGTTCGCAGGGGGGTCTCGAGATCGGCTGGGTCGGAGTGTGCAGCCGGTTGGAGTGGGTTCATTTGACCTGTATCCAGACACCTGCGAGGTCCTCGTGCGCGGAGCATGTGCCGGGTGTGCTTTCGACCGTCATGGTCTTCACGGTAGTCGGCCACACTAGCTGGTGGCGTGCCGCCAGGGACACATCCGTCATGGTGCCGGTGGCGCTCACTGGACAGCCTCGGTCCACTCCGCCGCCACTTTGAGTGTCCGGCAGGAAGGACAGGTCGCCCTGTGCCGGGTGGTCAAGGACCACGTCCCCGACGTCGTCAGGTGCCGTGAGCAGGTGGCCGTCGTCATCCAAGCGATAGTCCAAGTTCAGATCCGTCCCGGTGATGAGCAACACGTGTCCATCCTCCTTCCACCAGAGGCCGCTGATGTTGAGCGCGGAAAGGGACAGGGGGTCCGAGGCGGTCAGACCTTCGAACCGTGAGGCACTCCTCAGCTCGGGTTGCGGGAGATCCGGATCCATTCCCACACCTCACCAACAGGCGCGTTGCAGTCACTCGAGGCGCGCTCCTCCTCCTCGGCGATGACTCCAGTCAACGTGTCGTCCGGGGTCAGGGTGACGCGCCAATCGCAGCCGCTCGTGCTGAGCACCTCATCCGCGATCGTGAACTCTGTCTCTTCGTAGCTCGAATTGATCAGGGGTTTCTCCCAGCCCGCAGTGCCGTCGGCGTGGAACTCCCACAGCCAGCCATTGCCGTCGGTCATCACGTAGAAGCCGGCAAGGTCATCGGCGGTGAGTGAGGAAGTTTGGCCGGTGGACGGTGTCTGCTCGAGGGCAGCATCGCCAGGAGCGGGCTCGACCGACGAGTCGTTGAGGTTCTGGAACAGCACGGCGCTGCCGAGGGTCACCGCGACAACGGCGGCGGCCAGGGCGGTGACTGATCGGCGCCGGTGCACTCGCTGGGCGCGTCGGTGCACGAACCGGTGCTGAGCGTGCGCGATGTCTTCCTCGGTGACCTGCACCTCACGGTCCAGTGCACGCAGCGCATGATGGAGCCGGTCCTGGGTGCGGTTCATCGCTGGACCTCCACGGTGGTGAACAGCGCCTTGCGGGCGCGATAGGCATGACGCTTGACGGCACCGACGGAGATCCTCAACAGCTCCGCCGTCTCGACCTCGCTCAACTCCAAGTAGTAGCGGCACACGGTGACCTCGCGTTGCCGCTGCGGCAGTGAACGAACGCCCGCGGCCAACGCCTGCGCCTCGTCCCGGGCGATCACCCCCGCACTGCTGGGATCAGGGACCCCCACCTCGGACAGGGGCCGCCGAGTTCGCTCGCGAATCAGCGCACGGATTCTGGAGCGGGAACCGTAAAGGACCGCCGTGCGCAGATAGGCCACCGGCGTGGACTTGCGTCGCACCCAGACCAATGTGCGTGCAGAGAGCAGAACGCCTCCATCACCACATCCTCGGCGCTGCACCGATCGTGCAGGACCACATAAGCCAGACGCACCAAGCCCGCGTACTCGACGTGGAACAGCTCGGCAATCACATCCTCACAGGAGCGATCCTCCACGTCGGCCACCAGGGTTGCCCTCCTGGCCACAAACTGGACGTCATCAGGGTGGGCCACCTTCACCACCGCCTCTCCGGCAAGATGCTGCATGCCCACTAGTCGCCCATGGACCCCCTCGGGTTTACACGATCCGCAAAAAAAGGGACACGCCCCCGTCCGGCGGCAGCGCCGTCACGACCACGCACACCCGCGCTGCCACCGGACCCCAACATCAGCGCAATGCCACCACTCTCGGCATCTCGACCTGTCCGAGCGCCGTGTCCAGCATCGTCCTCTATTCGGCATGAGCGCGAGTCTTTGGCGACTGGGGCACGCCATTTATCGGTGACAGGACACCGCCACTTGGCGCCGACAGCCACACCCGAGCGGCTCGTGCGGGGCGACACCGTCTGAGGTGTCTCGGAAAGACGTCTCGATGGGAGCGTCTCAGGGCGTGCACTGCTGGGCTTTGGGAGGCAGCGTGGGTGTTCATCTGGCCATAGACGCCGTACCTCAATGGATAGAGACTCTGCCGCCAACTGTGCACAGCTCTTCGGGCTTTTCGTAGCCCAGAATGACTGTGTGCCTGCAGCGCCCTGAAACCCTGAGGGGGACGAGGCACCCCAGCAGGCACACGACGCCCAGGGAAGTGGTTGGCCACCGTGGCGACGGGAGTTGCTCGGCCTACCCCACGCTCCTAGATGCCCTCGCCCCGTCATGAGGGGCCGCGTCGGCGCCCGCAGCCCTGGCGGGCACCGGGCGTCATAGCGAGCGTTCACACCGCGCGCTGGAACATCGGTCCAAGGTTAGGGCCGGTTTTCGGGTTATCGGGCAACGGCGACTCGCAGCCCGCCGCGCCCGCGGCGCTACCGAGGGTCTGCTCGGGACTTCGTCGGCGAAGGTGGCTATCACCGCCGTGTAGAGAAGAAGGGAACTAGCGGCAAACGCCGCCAAGGGGCGAAGCGTCAAGGACGTGTTCATGGGACCGCTCCTATCTGGGATGTACTGCTGCGCTACCTGGTTGGTGCGCTGCACTCAGCGTCCTCGTACCGCCCCGTCCCGCGGAATACGACGATAGACGTATGTCCCCCAACGGGTTCGCGATCTATCCTGGGTGAATCCGGGCATTGGAGAACGCCATGAGCAGATCCACCATCAACAGTCTCGACGTCGATCTGCTCCGGGAGACCATCGACATCGCCAACGACACCTCAGACGCCTCGGCGGTGGACGTGACCTTCGCGGTGCTAGACCGGATCCGCGAGATGATCGGCGCGGACTCCGCCACCTTCCACGACCTAAACGGCGCTGCCCGGCGGACACGACACCTCCAAATGGCGACCGAACAGGAACACGTCACCGAAGGGCCCTACGAGGCCGGGGACGACACCGAAGATCCGTTCTGGAAATACTACGAGACCTCTTCATGCTCGCTCCCGGACCGCCTGAACAAGCCCATAGTGATCTCCGACCGCATCACGTACAGCGCCCTGGAGTTGGCCCGCGACCCGATGACCATGGAGGTCTTTCCCGACGTATACGACGAGATCCTCGCGTCCTCACCATACGAGCCCGGGGTGAACCTTCGCCTCTTAATCAGGCGCACT
>JAABUN010005669.1_pt1 | contig 15229 bp, 14 predicted proteins | sample 5559311 | NCBI WGS metagenome assembly JAABUN01 (sample SAMN10711877, study PRJNA513370) | rock metagenome | isolation source: Antarctica rocks | place: Antarctica: Victoria Land, Siegfried Peak sud | reverse complement strand
GCCCTGGCGTCGCGCAGCGGTACCCTAAAGTCGAGACTGGCAAGAGACGCCTTCAGCTTGCTGCACTTTCCGATGATGTGTGGCGTGATCGCGTACGCGTTCGCTACCGAGGAAGCTGTCGCGCATCTGGGTGAACCGCTCGCGTGGGCAGGGCGGCTCGCGCTCGGTCTGACGCTGTTCGCCGGTGGGACCGCCCTCGCTGTGTGGTGGGCGACGCGGCGCGTTTTGCTGACGCGCCTGACCCTGCTCGCCGGAACTGCCGCGACGGTTCTGATGATGGCGACCGCCTCGGCTTGGCTGACGGTGGTGGTAGCTGCCACCGGCGTCACACTAATTGCGTTGTCGGAGCAGTCGTGGGGCGGCGCGGCGGACGCGCACTAACAAGCGAGCTTTCCTGAGAACGTCTCGTTATCGGCCCGCCGCTAGACACTGGGCTCGAGCGGCGGGCCTTCTATGTGGCTATAGTGCAGCGCTTTTACGTCCCTGGTCGTGCCGGTGGGCCAGCCCGACAAACATCTAAAAACGTCAGTAGCGTCTCCTTGGGGTTTTCCGAGTGCCACACGTCGTCGTAATCCAAAAGCGCCACGCGACTGCCTCCCGCGCCCTGCCAGCGTGCTCGGGGCTCGAGCGGCGCGTTTTGCAGGTCGTCCGGTTCCGCCTGCCCGACAAATTCAGCGAGTTCTCCCGCACGGTATTCGAGGTCGTTTTCGTCGAACACGCCCTCGCTGATATGGCGAAAAAGCGCGGCATTCCGTTCTCGAGTACCCGCCCGCGTGGACTCAGGGCGCGCCCGGTTTTAGGGTTTTGCCCAACGAGACGAGCGAGTCTTCATCGCCGCCGGTGCCGTAGAGCATCAGTAGGGTCGTAGAAGCGCCGCTTTGGGGAAGCCAGCCGTGGTTGAAACCGAGGTCGGTTTCGCTCGAGTCGGGGCTCGTCTCACCGAAGTCCGGTCCGGTTTTGGTGGGAAGGTGCAGGGCTGGCAAGGTTTGCTCGAGCTGCCCCAAAAGCCCCTCGAACTGGGGCGGTAGTTTGAGCGTTTCCGAGGGCTCGTCGACGGTAAAACCAGGTGGGGCGGTGGCGATGTCAAAAAGGACCCTACCGGGTTCGCGGAGGTAGACGGAGCGGAAATACTGCCGGTCGATTACGCGGTGGGATAGAGGCCGCCTTGGACAAACCTATTGCGCAACTCGAGCTGCGATCCTGGCTCGTCCGCAGCTACGGACGGTGAACGAGTTCCTGCATCCTCTCGAAAATATCCAGACCCTGCTGCTTCAATACGTAAGGCGTGTCGATAAAAACCCAGTTCTCGGCGAGCTTGTCGCCGTCCCGCCGGTAGATATCGACGACGCGCATGTCAATGTTTGCGCCCGTGGCGGGCATGCCCATATACCCTCCACTTACGACCTTGAGGCTCAGGCTGGGCCAGCCCACCCAGCCGCCGTAAACGCCTTCGCTGAAGCGTGATTTGTGACCGTTGAAGATGCGGTTGGCGTAGAGCGCCCGTCTAAAAGGCGTCTGGTGTTGCCGTTTGAAGCCGCCAATGCCCATCGTCGAACCGACGCCGCTCGGCCCATACCAGATCATGTCGTCGTGCCAGGTTTCAGCGAGCTTGCGGGGGTCCATGTCGACCTCCGGATTGTCCCCTAGGTTTTTGGCCATCCGCTGCATGAGTTCTAAAGTTTTGGCGGATTCGCCTGCGTCTTGAGGCTCCAACACGATACCGTCGTGGGTTCGGGGTCCGGGAAACACGAACTCGGCCCCGGTCTGCGGCGGCAGAGGATCGACGCCTGCTTGTTTCATCACGCTTATCAGATCGGTGTGAAAATAGGTCTCGGTGATTTTGCCCGCGTCTACGCGGTGAAACTCGCAGAGGCGTAAAAAGGCCATCTTGCCGGTGGCGGGGATGCCTAACCAGTCGCGTTCAAACATGCCTAAAAAGTTGCCCACACTGAGTACCCAGTCACCACCGGAGACCGACGCGCCCGCGATAAAAATATCTTGGCGACGCTGCACGTGTTCCCAACTTTTGAGCAGGGGTTTCCAGATTTCGGCGACTGCCTCCGCGCCGTGTCGGTCTTCAAAAGGGTAGACGCCGTGCCACTGGTAATCGCTGCCGGTGTAAGCGTCGATAACCTGGGTCGGCTCGAGCCCCGCTCCCCCAAACTCCTTTTGGTACTCGAGCACCAGAGCTTTATTGGCCTGATTGGTCGCGGTATCGGCTAAGCGAAACTCGTGTGACAGCGTGTCTTTATCGTCCATAGTCTTCTCCTTTTTCTTCAGCGGACGTTGATCGGGGCGCGTTTACGGTCCGCTTCACAAACGCCACTCTGGATAGGGTTTGACGAGCGCTTCCTCCTGTAGTCTCCATTCATTTTAGGCAGCTATAAATACCTGCTAGTAGGGTAGGCGTGGCGTCACACGAACCCAGACTCACAACGCCCACCTGAGTAGCCACAGACTGCCCATCCCGGCAGCAATCGTCAGCAGGATGTTTTGGGTTCGCCACGCGACCAGCGCAGCGATCAGTCCAGCAGGTACTTTCACGGACAGGGGCGAAAGCGCGCCGTCCGTGTAAAACAGAGCCGGGGTGACTAGAGCGGTGAGCACCGCAGCGGGAACGAAACGGAGAGCCCTGGTGACCAGCGGCGGCAAACGCAACCTACCTTGCAGGGCGATAAACGATAGCCGCAGCGAAAAGGTAATTACGCCCATACCTAAGATCGCTGTCCAGAGCGTCCAGTTCACGCTTCAGCGAAGAGACCCGCCGCAATCCCACACAGCGCCGCGAGCACGAGGTTGAGATTAAACGGTAGCGGGTAGGCGACCACCGCCACGACGCCCGCGACGGCGGCGGCGAGGGCGCTGGCCTTATCGTTGATCGACGGAAAGATAACGGCTAAAAAGGCCAGCGGGACGGCGAACTCGAGCCCCCACCGGGCCGGAATCTGCGCGCCCAAAAAGATACCGGCAGCGCTGCTTAAAACCCAAGTGGGCCAGAGTGTGAGGGCGTTGCCGAGGTAGTACCAGTGTTTTGCCGGATTGTCAGGGTCCTTTTGAAAGCGTGCGATGCTGAGCGCAAAAGCCTGGTCGGTCATCGGGTAGGCCAGCAGCACCTTCCAACGTTTAGGTAGGCCCTGAAAGTGCGGGGCCAACGCCGCGCTGTACATCACGTAACGCAGGTGTACGACCAAAACGGTCAGCCAGATGAGGGCGAGTTGGGCATGCTCCGCGAGCAGGCCGACGCCCGCAAGCTGCGCCGCCCCCGCAAAAACGACGACGCTCATCGCCAGAGCCGGTCCTTCCGCGAGACCGCTACTTACCGCCGCCACGCCGTAAACCACCCCGAAAGGGGCTGCGCCCAACACGACCGGGCTCATATCGCGTACGCCTGCCAAAAAGTTCGCTTTAGGTTCGGATGGGGTCACAGGTTCAGTCCGCTAAATGGCCGTCTCATCTGCTGAGTTTAGGGCGCGGCGGCGCTTGCGTCTGTAGGGCGCTGCTCGAGCTGAGAAGAAGAGAGAAGGGAGGGAGGCTCACAACCACTCCGGCAAAACCGGACCCTGCATCGCGGATTGCGGATGTTTAAGCCTGCACGTGGCCTCGTCATACAGCACAAGCAAGGTTATTCACGCGCTACCCCACGCAGGCTACTTTGGCTGCCGCGCGTGGGTGAGTTCGCGCATCCTCGAAAATACGTCGACGCCGAGTTGGTCGTAAACGTGCAAAAGGTCGATAAGTACCCAGTTTTCGCGCAGTAGTCCCGCCTCGCAGCGCCAGAAGTCGAGGCTCCGCATAGTGATCGCTCTTTCGGTTGGGGCTATACCCAGCCAACCATCCCCCGAAAACGTCATCGCCATACCGGGCCAACCCGTGTACCCCACATAGTCGCCGTCTCCGAACAAAACACCTTTACCCGGTACCACTTCCCGGTCGGGCATGGCCTTTAGAAAAGGTATCTGGTGACGGCTGCGAAAGCCTGCCACGCGGCGGTTCGTCCCGATACCGGCGGGGCCGTACCAGGTCATCTTCGGGTGCCAGTAGTCCGCGAGCCCCATCGCCTCTACCCCTTGTTCTTTGTGTTTTTGCAGACCGTTCAGCATGTCGGAAACGTTCTGACGGCTTACCGACGCTTTTTCGGCGTCGTACGCCCCGGTGACGAGTCCGTCTTGCGTCGCCGGGGCGGGGACGAGCCAGTCTATACCGAGGCTCGGACTCATGGGCCAGGCGGAGGCTTGCAGCATCACTTCGGGAAGGTCCCACAGGGCTTGCATTTCGACGACCTTGCCCGCTTCGACACGGAAAAACTCGTGAAAGCGCATCGTGACGGGCTGCTGCGTCGGCGGGATATCGAGCCACGGACGTTCAAACACGCCCATATAGAAACCCGCGCACCCCACCCAGTTGCCTGTCAAGTCACCATCAGCCCCCGCGCCTGCGATGACGATGGTGTCGCGCCGCTCGAGGTCGGGAATAGCGTGTACAAGCGAGTTGTAGATTTCAAATAAAGCGTCGGGTCCGCCAACATCTTCAAAGGGGAAGGCGAGCTGAAGCTTGGCGTCGGCAGCGAAGACCTCTTCGAATTGCCCTGCTAATTGGTCGAGCTCGAGGTCGTAGAGGGCCGCTCGGAGTTTGGCGACGAGCGTTTTATTCTGCTGATGAACGTTCATAAGTGGTTACCGGGACTCCTTTTCAGCTTAAACTTCGGACGCTGAGCGGTGCAGCGTAAAGGCAGTGTAAAAACCGAGTTTGCCTGCTAGCCCTTCACCGCGCCTTGCGTCAGACCCGAAACGATCTGCTTCTGGAAAAACAGCACCAGCAAAAAGAGCGGGAAGGTGATGCTGGCGGCGGCGGCAATGGCCTCGAGCTGGTCGGTCAGGGTGGTTTCACGGTTGAAGTAGGCGATAATCGCCGGAACCATCGTCCGGGTTTCGCCGTCGAGTAGGAGCGCCGAGACGAGATAGTCGTTGTAGGCGAGCATAAATGAAAAGAGACCCGTGGTAATCACGCCGGGCCACATGATCGGCATGATGACGTTCCAGAACGCTTGGAGCCGGTTGCAGCCGTCGACCAGGGCGGCCTCGTCTAAGGCGGCGGGGATGTTGGCAAAAAACGAGCGCAGCATCCAGATGGTAAAGGGTTGGTTGATCGCTACCAACACCACGATCACCGCGATACGTTTGCCGTACAAGCCCCAATCGATAAAAAAGGGCAGGTAGCCCGTTACCAAAGTCGAGTGGGGCAGCGCTCTGAAGATGAGCGCCAGGATAAGAATCCAGAAGGCCCAAGGCGTACGGGTGCGCGCCAGACCGTAAGCGGCGAGCGTGCCGAAAGTCAGTGAGATGCTGACGACGCCCACGGTGACGAACATGGTGTTCAAAAACTGTTTATAAAAACCGTTGTCGAACCATACGGTTTGGTAATGCTGAGTAGTAAGCCCCAGTGCGGGTCGGACCAACGCGTCCAGAACGGGAACACCGCCGAACAACGTGCTGAAAAGCCTCGAGACGGCGGGTACCAGAAAGATAAAACCCAGCGCGGCGACCCCTAAAAAAGCGATGTAGAAGCCGACGACGAGCCACGGTCTGGTGTTCTCAGCCGTGGAGCCCAGCCGCTCCAACCACGCTTCTCTAGCGGCAAAGACGCTGAGCAAAACGGAGGCGAGCGCGAGAGTCAGCGCCACACTGACGATGGAAATCCCACCTACCACGTCCCTGGTATTCGGGCCGAACAGGACCACCAGCGGATTGGCGTCGAATGCGTCGACAGGAAGCTTAAACGACATCACCAAAATCCACAGTAGGGGAAATAGCGCCACCACGACCCAGACGCCGACGATAAGCCAGATGCTCAGCCGCAGGCTCAGTGGGAGCCGAAACAGTTTACTGTTCACACATCACCCCTGACGGTGTTCTTTCCAGGTACTGCGTAGCGGCGCGATCAGCAGCAGCACAATGCCGATCATGATGAGAATAGCTGAGGCCGAGGCGCGGCCTATCGAGCGGTTGCCCGCGTCGTCGGGCGTCAAAAAGTTAAAGGTAAGCCACTGAAGCGAGATACGAAAACCCTCGGCGCGAAACCCGATGATCTCGTCGAACACACGGTAGGTGTCCATCAGGTGAATCAGCGCCACAAAAACGATCAGCGGCATCAGGTGCGGGATAAGCACGCGCTGGACGATCTGCAAGCGGGTGGCCCCGTCTATCCGCGCCGCTTCAATCTGCTCGCTCTGCGCGGTTTGCAAGGCGGCGTAAAAGATAATAAAGGCGAACGGTGCGGCGTGCCAGACCCGGTAGAAGTACATCAAGAGTTCGACTGTCCAGCCCTGGGCGAACATAGCAACGTTCTGACCGGTCAAGCGCTCGAGCTGCGCCGTGACGATGCCGTCGCCGATAAAAAGCCAGCGGATGGCTAGCGCGCCGATCACCGGGGTGATGATAAAGGGCAGCAAGGTCACGAAAATGACGGGACCACGCAGGCTTTTTACAAGTGCATTGACCGAAAAGGCCAGCACCAACCCCACCCCGATTACAAGCGGCAGGGTGAGCAGCGTAAACATCAAAGTAAAACGCAGCGCACCCCAAAAGGGGATATTCGTGATCCCCGCAAATCCCCGTCCGGTGTCTGAAAGGGTCTTTTGTACCCGGTCAAAGTCGAGGATGGCCCGGTAGTTGGCCCAGCCGACCCACTCCGTCTCCTGAACCGCACGCCCGTTTTTGTCCACAATAGGCTTGGTGACGGTCTTGGTGTTACAGCCGAAAGGGGTACAATTCTCCTGCTCGACCATTTCAAAGACGTTGTGGGTTTGCTGAAAGCTCTGGACGAATACGGTAATGAGAGGTCCCGCGATAAACACAGTCATCATGATAAGCGACGGCGTTACGAACATTAAAAAGGGTCTGGTCTTCATAGCTGAACCTCGCACGTCTGGGGCAGACCGTGACTTTCTCTCGGCGGGTTGGCGGGCGCGGTTGGTTTCTGCACGTCAGTCTCTACGCTGACACCCACACCCAACGTCCAAACTGTGCTCACCTCCGTAAATTCGTCTTCGGGTTTGGCAAAAGGTTTACTAAGGTTTTCATAAGAGGGTCGAGCGTGATGCTTGACCCTCTATGTTCGACTACTGAATAAGACCGCCTTCTTTGGCTGCCGTCAGGTATTCGCCCTCGATGTCGGTCAAGGTCTTCTCCGCAGATTCAGCGCCCGTCAAAAAGTCGGCAATGTTGTCGCCTGCGGCGGTGTGCATCAGGCTGATCGCGTTTGAAGCTGGGTACGACGGCGCGCCCGCTTCGGCTGAGGCGAGGGCACCCGTTGCGATACGCGACTCGATAGGTTGGCTCGAGAGCCAGATCGCCACGTCCGGGTGCGCTGAGAGGTTCTTAAAGCTGATACCCTCCATCGCCAGCCTAAAGGCGGCTTCGGCGGCCTTGTCGCTGACGTTTGTGGCGACGGTAAACCCGTCCCACCACAGCGCCGTCGCGGGCGGACCCCCCTCGACCGCAGCGGGCGCGGCGGCAAATTTGATCTTGCCGACGACCTGCGATTCGTCGGGGTTTTCCATCGCGCCCGCGCGCGACGCCCAGAGGTTCGCCATGGCGATCTCGCCCTGCTGAAACTGTTGCTGCACGACCGTCGAATCCGCCGCCAGGTACTCGGGGTTCATGTATTCGGTCAGGGCTTTAAGCATCTCGAGCGCGGCGACTCCCTGTTCGTTGTTGATCGCGGGGGTGTTGTCGTCGTTGAAAAACTCTCCGCCGAAACCCAGATACATGTTGACAAACTCTTCACCCAGGTTAAAGCCCGGAGCGAACGTACCCCCCAACGGGTAGTCGACGACGCCCGCTTCTTTGATCGCCTGGGCCACCGTCAGAACCTCGTCGTAGGTGGTCGGCACTTCCAAGCCGAGGTCTTTAAAGATGTCGCTGCGGTACATCAGGTGTTGCGCGTTAATCATCATCGCAATGGCCATGACGTCACCGTCGATGTTGATAAGCTGGTTTGGTGCCAGGTCCTGACCATATTCGTCGACGAGATTGTTGAGCGGGCGCACCAAACCGTCGTTCAGCAGCGGAATCAGGGTGGCGTTGGCAACCCCGCCGATGGTGTATTGCGACGGGTTCGCCGCCATCGCCGCAGCTTGCTTTTCCCGAAACTCTTGGTCAAGTTCGGCCTTGAAGTTGCCGCACTCCGCCATCTTGTCCGTCACGACTTTCCACGCTTCAAAACCAGCTGATAGCGAGGTTACGGGGACCTCGTTTTGAAAGCTGCACTGCGCCAGCGCCGCACCGGGCGCGAGCAGGGCCAGACCAATAACGCCGAGTATCCGTTTCACATTCGTCTCCCTCGCCTGCTGTAGATTGAAAACGTGTTTAGGAGTCTCTATACCCTTCCGACCTAATGCTGGAGGGTTTGCAAAAAGATGCAAAAGACTTCCAAAAACGCTGCCGAGATCACGCTACTCCAAGTACGCCCGCCTTTCAACTCCCCCTTCAGCCCCTAACCCTGCTACGGGTATACGGTGAGATCGCTGTATTACCTTGTCTGGGACGCGGTTTACGTAGAATTTTGTTGTCCCCGGACCGACTGAAAGATAAAGGTACTACGTAGTCATTCAGGCTTACTTGCAAAGCAGTACCGACCAATGCTGACGATGTTCAGGCAGAGTTGTCTGTTGCCAAAAAGCCGATTTCTTCCGTGTTGGACGTTTAACCGTGTGCTTGTTGACAGGCTGCGGGCGAGCAGCCTATAGTTGCCGCTATCCGGACGGTTAGGGCTGAAGGTTGCATAGGTATTCTCCAAAGGCGGCTTTCGTGTAGGTTCTTACCCCGATCCGGGCTCGAGAGGAGGTCGGTGTGTCAACCGAGGAGACACAAGCTCAAACGGCGCAAGGCGCGATGGCGGGGCGGGTGGTCCGCTTTAGCGAGCTTCAGGGGCGAGGTATCCCGCTGATGTTTATCGACAGCATTTTGCCGGGGCACCAGCGTATGAACTACGCGCTGATCGGCGATACAGCGAGTGAGGACGACGCGTTCGAGCCTCTGGTCACTGCGCCGCACGGATTTCAGGTCGGGATGGTCAAGGCCAAACCGGGCAACGGTCCGGCGTATCACACGCACGACTACATCGAGGCGTTTATGCCGATGACAGGACAGTGGCGTTTTTACTGGGGTGAGAACGCCGACAAGGTGGACGGCGAGACGGTGATCGGACCGTGGGACCTGATCACGCTGCCGCCCAAGCTCTGGCGCGGCTTTGAAAATATCGGTGACGAAGACGCCTGGTTGCTGAATATTTTAGAAGAGCACAAGGTCTTCGCCTCCAAAGACCCCTACTGGGCACCGCAGGTCGAAGCCGAGGCCAAAGCACAAGGTTTTTACGCCGACCCGTCGGGCAAAATGATCAAACCCGAGAACTTCAGCGACCTCGAGGCGCAGATGCGTAAAAAGCTGGACGGAAGGCCGTCATAACGAACCTCGTTCTTCTCCCCGGTACCTTATGCGACGCGGCGCTCTGGGCGCACCAGCGGTCAGCGTTGCGTGAGGTTGCAGACGTGCAGGTCGGCGACCTCACGAGAAGTGTGTCGGTAGCTGACGCCGCCACTGCCGTGTTGCGCGACGCGCCGGAGACCTTTTCACTAGCAGGGTTTTCGATGGGTGGGATCGTCGCGTTCGAGATCATGCGCCGAGCCCCCGAACGCGTCGAACGGCTCGCGCTGCTCTCCGCCAACGCCGGGGGGTCGACGTCGGAGCACTTCGCGGCGTGGGCGGGTTGGGAGGCGCAGGCTCGAGCCGGTGACTTGGACGGGGTGCTCTGCACCCTCAGCGGCTGGCTGCACCCGGCGCGCCGAGACGCTTTAGCGCCGACCGTAGGGGCGATGGGTCGACGCGTCGGTAAGGAGGCTTTTTTGCGGCAGCTGGACCTTCTCAGAAGCCGGACGGAAAGCCGTCCGGATTTGCCCCGAATACACTGCCCGACGCTGCTCGTAGCGGGGTGTGACGATTTTGTGACGCCGGTCGCCGGTCATGAGGAGATGGTGCGGACGGTGCCGGACGCGACCTTGACGGTCCTCGAGTGTGGTCACTATAGCCCGCTCGAGCAACCGGGGGCCGTCAGCTCGGCGCTGCGCGACTGGTTGGAGGTCTGAGATGCGCGAGAACCACGTTAAAAGCTCCTGGGCGCGCGGCGAGGCCGTTCTCAACGGCTGGCTGCACATCCCCTCGTCCCTGACCGCCGAGGTGATGGCGCAGGCAGGTTTCGGTAGCCTCACGCTCGATATGCAGCACGGCCTGATCCACCCGGAGAGCGTCCTGCCGATGTTGCAAGCCATCTCTACGACCGAGACCACCCCGCTCGCCCGCGTTCCCTGGAATGAACCGGGCATCATCATGCGCGTCCTCGACGCCGGGTGCTACGGCGTTATCTGTCCGATGGTCAGCACGGCTGCCGAGGCGGAGGCGTTCGTGGGCGCGTGCCGCTATCCGCCGCTGGGCTACCGCTCGTACGGCCCGACGCGGGCGACCCTCTACGGCGGCCCCGACTACGCGGCGCGAGCGAACGACACCGTCTTGACCTTTGCCATGATCGAAACGGCGGAGGCGATGGAGAACTTGGACGCCATTTTAGGTGTTCCCGGACTCGACGCCCTCTACGTCGGCCCCGCCGACCTCAGCCAGGCACTCGGCGGGCCGCCCGGTGTGGATTTTGAGGAGGGGCCGGTACCGGCGGCCTTGGACACGATTTTGGCGGCGGCAGCGCGTCGCGGCGTGGTCGCCGGAATTCACACCGCCACACCGAGCTACGCCAAAAAGATGATTGACAAAGGCTTTAGCTTCGTCACCGTCGATTCCGATCTGCGCTACCTCAGTAAAGGAGCCAAGGCGGTCTTGGACGCCTTTAAGGATGATGTTAGCGACGCCGATAAACCGCAGGCGCAGCCTTCGCTTTATTGATCGGCAGCCTGACTAAAGTGGTGGTCGGGTAGGCTAAAACAGCTACAAGTAGATAGAGAGGGTGATATGGCGAGGGTAATCAAGGCAGGGTTGGACGCCCAACAGCGGCGCACGATAAGCGCGCAGGTGCGCGGCACGGTGGAAGAAATAGTCGCCGACATCGAAGAACGCGGTGACGAGGCGGTGCGGGAGCTTTCGCAAAAATTTGACAACTGGTCGCCGGAGAGCTTCCGGTTGTCGCAACGTGAGATCGACGCGGCCATTGCTGCGGTGCCTGCGGAGGACCTGAAAGCTGTCGAGTTCTCCCTCGAGCAGGTCCGCACCTTTGCAGCGGCGCAGCGCGGTAGCCTGAGCGACCTCGAGATCGAAACCCTCCCCGGCGTCACGCTGGGTCACAAAAATATTCCTATTCGCAACGTCGGCTGTTATATCCCCGGTGGGCGTTACCCGATGGTCGCGTCGGCGATTATGAGCATCGCAACCGCCAAGGTCGCGGGGGTGACGCGCGTGGTCGCCTGCACGCCTCCTACGGCGGGCCGACCCTACCCCGCCACGGTCGCTACGATGGCGCTCGCGGGGGCCGACGAAATTCTGGTGCTCGGCGGCGTTCAGGCGGTCGCGGCGATGGCGCTCGGCACGCAGACGCTGGCCCCGGTCGATATGGTAGTCGGGCCGGGCAACGCGTATGTGGCGGAGGCCAAGCGGCAGCTTTTCGGGACGGTGGGTATCGACCTGCTGGCGGGGCCGACGGAAATTCTGGTCGTCGCCGACGACACCGCCGACGCCGAGATGGTCGCTACCGACCTCCTGGGCCAAGCGGAGCACGGCCCGAACTCACCGGCAGTGCTGATTACCACCAGCGAAACTCTGGCTGAGGCGGTCCAAGAGGAGATAGTGCGGCAGCTCGAGACCCTGCCTACCGCAGACGTGGCGGGGGCCGCGTGGCGCGACTACGGTCAGATTTTATGGGTCGAAGACGACGCTGAGGCGGTCCTCGAGGCCGACAAGCTCGCCTCCGAACACGTCGAAATTCTGACCCGCGATCCCGATTATTTTCTGGAACACATGACGAACTACGGCGCGCTCTTTTTAGGTCCTGAAACGAACGTCGCTTACGGGGACAAAACCATCGGAACCAACCACATCTTGCCGACCGGCAGAGCGGCGCGCTATACGGGCGGGCTCTGGGTCGGCAAATACCTCAAAACCGTCACCTATCAGAAGTGTACGTCCGAAGCGAGCGTGACCATCGGTGAAAACTGCGCTAAAGTCTGTGAGCTCGAGGGTTTTTGGGGGCACAAACAGCAGGCCGACCTGCGCGTAGCGCGTTACGGTGCGCGCAAGCCGAGGTGACGGGAGTCTCGTCGTGAAGCGTAACGTGAAAAGCTTCGTACGGGCACCCCAAGCCCGGATTACGTCTACCAACGTGGCTAAAGCGGCGGGGGTGTCGCAGTCGGTGGTGTCGCGCGCGTTTACGGTGAATGGCAAGGTCGCGCCGAAGACGCGCGCGCGGGTGCTCGAGGTGGCGGCCCGGCTCGGCTATCAACCTAACGCGATGGCGCGCGGGCTCGTCACGCAACGCTCGAACCTCGTCGGGGTGGTCGTCGGGGACAGTGCCAATCCGTTTTATTCGCAGGTGTTGACGCGCTTTTCTGAAAAACTTCAGGCGCTCGGCAAACAGGTGCTGCTGCTCACCTCCGGCGACGCCGAGCACGCCCTCTTGCTAGCGCTTCAGTACCGCGTCGAAGCCATCATCATCACCACCGCGACGCTCTCGTCACCTGTGGCGGGGGCATTTGCCGGGAGCGGCGTGCCCGTAGTTTTTTTCAACCGCTACGCCGAGCAGCCGGGATTGTGGGCGGTTTCTTGTGACAACGTTCGGGGTGGACGGGACGTTGCCGACGCGCTGTTGGGGGCTGGACACCGGCGTTTCGCGTTTATCGGCGGCAAACCCGACACCTCGACCAATCAGGACCGGCGGGAGGGTTTTATGTTACGGCTTAGAGAAGAGGGTTTCGACCTCGAGCTGTCGGTGGAAAAAGAGTACACGTACGAATGGGGCTACCACGCCGCGCGTTATCTGCCGAGCGTTGGTTCCGGTTCTGCTATCGACGCGGTGTTTTGTGCAAACGACATCGTCGCGTTGGGGGTGATCGACGCGCTCCGGGCGTCCGGGCGGCGCGTCCCTGAAGACGTGGCGGTCGTCGGATTCGACGATATTCCGGCGGCGAGTTGGCGGGGTTACGCGCTCACCACGGTCGCGCAGCCGGTGGAGGCGATGATCGGCGCGACGCTCGAACTACTAAGCCGCTACGGCCCCGACCCTGACCCTGACGCCGGGGGGGTAGTCAAGCTGCTTCCCGGCCCCTTCATCGAACGGGCTACGACGCGCCCCCGTGTGCTCGCGGGGGCCGGGTAGCGTGGCGGCGACAGGGGTCCGCGTCGCGGTGGTCACGGGCGCTGCGGGCGGTATCGGTTCGGCGATCTGTGGGCGGTTGGCGCACGCCGGGTTCCGCGTCGTGTTGACCTATCGCGCCCGTAAGGACAAAGCCAGGGCGCTCGCCGACGCGCTGCCCGGAGACGGTCATCTAGTGGTGCAGGCCGCCGTCGACGACAGCGCCTCTTTGACCGCGTTAGCTGAAAAGGTCGCCGCGCATTACGGCAGCCTCGAGCTGCTGGTCAACAACGCTGGGATAACGCGCTTCGTCGCTCACGATGATTTGAACGCCCTAGACGACGCCCTTATCGACCAGATTTTCCGCGTCAATTGGCGAGGCGCGTTCGCTTGTGTGCGGGCGCTTGAGGCGCTGCTCAGGGCCGACGGTGGCGGCGTGGTCGTTAACATCTCATCGCTCGCCGCGACCACCGGGGAGGGTAGCAACGTCGCCTACTGTGCCGCTAAAGCCGCGCTCGACTCGATGACCCGTTCACTCGCGCGGGCACTTGCCCCGGACGTCCGCGTCGTGTCGGTGTCGCCGGGGTTGACGGCGGGCCGCTACACCGACAAGCTCGACGCCGACTGGTCGCAGGCGCAGGCCGACCGGACGCCGCTGAAACGGCTCGCCACCGCCGAAGACGTGGCTGAGGCCGTCTTCGCGGTGGCGACGCAGCTGACCTTTAGCACCGGTTGTATCATCCCGGTAGACGGGGGCCGTCCGCTCAGCTAGAGGGCCCGCTGACACGCACGTCCAGCTGGGGTCAGGTTTACCGTAGGGGTGGCGAGCTACGCAATTTTGATACTTTATTTGTCGGGACAAGTTGTGCAGGAGAGCCCAAACGAACACACTAGGTACGGACGCAGAACGCGGAGCAGTTTAGGAACGAGAGGTGTAAGGTGCAAAAAGAACAGTCGCAACATGTGCAGAAGGCGCAACCCCAAAATGATCAGGCACAACCGGGCTCCTCCCCCCAAGCGTTGTCGGTCAAAAGAAAAGGTTCAGACAACGGCCTACCCGTAACCGACGTACACCACGCCGACTTTAACAGACTGATGAACCCCGGCCGCGAAAAACGTCAGAGCATGAAGGGTTTCGACGACGACTACGTCGATATCGTCGACTACATCGTCCGCTGCACCCATAAAATCTGGGAAGAAAAGGGTTTGGGTCTGATCTACAGCCACTATCGCCACAACGCGGTTATTCACACCACCGACGGGATGACCTACGGCCGCGACAAGGTGATCGCCGACTCGACAAAGATGCTCTCGGCGTTTCCTGACTCACGGCTTTTTGCCGACGATGTGATCTGGTCGGGTGACGACGAGGCGGGTTTTCATACGTCTCACCGCATCACCTGGGTCGGGCGCAACACCGGCTACAGCGTCTACGGCCCACCGACCGGGCGCAAGATCATCCGTCAGGGGATCGCACACTGTTTTGTCAAGGAAAACCGTATCGTCGAGGAGTGGATTTGCCGCGACGAACTTTCGCTGGTCCGTCAGCTCGGCTTCGACGAGCACGCGCTGGCGCGCAAAATGGCGGCGCACGACGCTGCGCGCGGTCTAGGTAGCCCCAGACCGGTCGCGCAGGGTGAGGTCGAGCGGCTTTTGGGCCAGGGGACGCCGGAGGTGCTGCCGCCCGTTCAAGAGGGTGACTTAGCGGGCTTCGTGCGGCGCGCCCTTCACGAAATCTGGAACTGGCGGCTCTTAAACAAAGTCGACGAATACTACGTCAGAAATTACGTGGCCAAAGTGTCGACCAATCGGCAGCTCTACGGTTGGGGCGACCTCAAGGCGTTCGTACTCGGAATGCTCGCGGTGTTTCCCGACGCAATGCTGAACG
>JAABUN010005666.1_pt1 | contig 15231 bp, 7 predicted proteins | sample 5559311 | NCBI WGS metagenome assembly JAABUN01 (sample SAMN10711877, study PRJNA513370) | rock metagenome | isolation source: Antarctica rocks | place: Antarctica: Victoria Land, Siegfried Peak sud | reverse complement strand
AAGCCCTGCGCGCTGAGCAGCTCGCGGACCTCCATCTCGACGAGGTCGAGAAGCTCCTCGTCATCGACCATGTCGGACTTGTTCAGCGCGACCAGCAGGTAGGGGACACCGACCTGACGGGCGAGCAGAACGTGCTCGCGAGTCTGGGCCATCGGGCCGTCGGTCGCTGCGACAACGAGGATGGCGCCGTCCATCTGGGCCGCACCGGTAATCATGTTCTTGATGTAGTCGGCGTGGCCGGGTGCGTCTACGTGGGCGTAGTGGCGCTTCTCGGTCTGGTACTCGACGTGCGAGATGTTGATCGTGATGCCGCGCTGCTTCTCCTCGGGAGCAGAGTCGATCGACGCGAAGTCACGCTGCTCGTTGAGAGTGGGGTACTTGTCGTACAGCACCTTGGAAATGGCAGCCGTCAACGTGGTCTTTCCATGGTCAACGTGACCAATGGTGCCGATGTTAACGTGCGGCTTAGTCCGCTCGAACTTTGCCTTCGCCACGGGTTCCTCCTAGAACGTTTGAGAAGAATTGCTTCCCAGCCGCGCTTTTCGCGGCTGAAACTCATGCAAGTCTACTGGGGGCTTTTGATTTTGATGAAATTGCTCTGCGCGGCCGGACCAACCGATCCGGCCGCTGGAAAATGGGGCCGCTTATGCTTGCACAGGCCTGCACCGCTCTCCGGGATTCCCGTCGCCGGGAGGGTCTACTCGCCGCGCGTCTTCTGGATGATCTCGTCGGCGACTGCCTTCGGGACCTCCGAGTAGCTGTCGAACTTCATCGAGTAGACGGCACGGCCCTGGGTCTTCGACCGCAGGTCCCCGATATAGCCGAACATGCCCGAGAGGGGCACGTGCGCCGTGATGACCTTGACGCCACTTGCGTCCTCCATGGACTGCATCTGGCCTCGACGCGAGTTGAGATCGCCGATCACCTCACCCATGTATTCCTCCGGGGTTCGCACCTCGACCTCCATGAGCGGCTCGAGCAGCACCGGCTTGGCCATCCGTGCGGCCTCCTTGAATGCCATGCGACCGGCGATCTTGAACGCCATCTCGGAGGAGTCGACGTCGTGGTAGGAGCCGTCCAGCAGGGTCGCCTTGATGCCGACCACCGGGTAACCCGCGAGGACGCCGTCGTTGAGGGCATCCTGGATGCCGGCATCGACACTCGGAATGTACTCGCGCGGCACGCGCCCACCGGTCACCTTGTTCTCGAACGCGTACATCACCCCTTCTTCGACTTCCATCGGCTCGATGGCGATCTGGATCTTCGCGAACTGACCCGAACCACCCGTCTGCTTCTTGTGGGTGTAGTCGTGCTTGGCCACCTTGGTCTTGATGGTCTCGCGGTACGCGACCTGAGGCTTGCCGACGTTGGCTTCAACGCGGAACTCCCGGCGCATGCGATCCACCAGGATGTCCAGGTGGAGCTCGCCCATGCCGGCGATGATCGTCTGGCCGGTGTCCTCGTTGAGGGACACCTGGAAGGTGGGATCCTCCGCGGAGAGCTTCTGGATGGCCGTCGACAGTTTTTCTTGGTCACCCTTGGTCTTCGGCTCGATGGCCACCGAAATGACCGGCGCCGGGAAGCTCATGGACTCGAGGACGATCTGGTTCGCCGAGTCGCACAGCGTGTCGCCGGTCGTGGTGTCCTTCAGACCGATCGCCGCGTAGATATGCCCGGCGAAGGCCTCGTCGACGGGGATTTCCTTGTTGGCGTGCATCTGGAACAGCTTCCCGATGCGCTCCTTCTTGTTCTTCGTCGAGTTCACCAGTTGCGTTCCGGCCGTAACGTGCCCGGAGTACACGCGGATGAAGGTCAACTGTCCGAAGAACGGGTGGGTTGCGACCTTGAATGCCAGCGCCGAGAAAGGCTCTTCGGTGGTCGGGGCGCGGGTCAGTTCCACTTCTTCGTTCCGGGGATCGTGACCGATCATCGGTGGGACGTTGAGCGGCGACGGCAGGTAGTCGATGACGGCGTCGAGCATCGGCTGCACGCCACGGTTCTTGAACGCGGAGCCACAGAGGATCGGGTAGAGCTCCGAGTTGATCGTCATCTTGCGGATGCCGGCCTTCAGTTCCTCGATCGAGATCTCCTCCCCCTCGAGGTACTTGTTCATCAGTTCGTCGGACGACTCGGCGACGACCTCGATGAGGGTCGCGCGGTACTCCTCGGCCTTCTCCTGGAGGTCTGCAGGGATCTCCTGGATTTCATACTTCGCACCCATGGTCACATCACCCTTGGCATCGCCGGGCCACACCAGAGCACGCATGTAGAGCAGATCGACGACGCCGACGAAGTCGTTCTCGGCGCCGATCGGGAGCTGCAGCACGAGGGGCTTGGCGCCCAGGCGGCTGATGATGGTGTCGACGGTGTAGTAGAAGTCGGCGCCCAGCTTGTCCATCTTGTTGACGAAACAGATCCGGGGGACCTCGTACTTGTCGGCCTGACGCCAGACGGTCTCCGACTGGGGCTCTACGCCCTCCTTGCCGTCAAAGACGGCAACGGCTCCATCGAGGACGCGCAGGGACCGCTCCACCTCGACGGTGAAGTCGACGTGGCCGGGGGTGTCGATGATGTTGATCTGGTTGTTCTCCCAGAAGCAGGTCACAGCGGCAGACGTGATCGTGATGCCGCGTTCCTTCTCCTGTTCCATCCAGTCGGTGGTGGAGGCGCCGTCGTGCGTCTCGCCGATCTTGTGGTTGACACCCGTGTAGAAGAGGATGCGCTCGGTCGTAGTGGTCTTGCCGGCATCGATGTGGGCCATGATGCCGATGTTGCGGACCTTGTTGAGGTCGGTAAGCACGTCCTGTGCCACGGTGTCTCCCTTTTCATGAAGATGGAGTTCTGCTGGACCGCCAAGCGGGCCGCCCTTGGTGGGGTGCAGCCCGGCCGGCAGCTCTGCTACCAGCGGTAGTGTGCGAAGGCCTTGTTCGACTCGGCCATCTTGTGGGTGTCCTCGCGGCGCTTGACCGCGGCACCGAGACCGTTCGAGGCGTCGAGGATCTCGTTCTGCAGCCGCTCGGTCATCGTCTTCTCGCGGCGTGCCTTGGAGTAGCCGACGAGCCAGCGGAGGGCCAGCGCAGTCGAACGGCCGGGCTTCACCTCGACCGGGACCTGGTAGGTGGCTCCACCAACGCGTCGTGAGCGGACCTCGAGGGTCGGCTTCACGTTGTCCATGGCCTTCTTGAGGGCCGCAACGGGATCTCCGCCCGACTTGGCGCGAGCACCTTCGAGGGCGCCGTAGACGATTCGCTCGGCGGTGGACTTCTTGCCGTCGACGAGCACCTTGTTGATCAGCTGCGTGACCAGGGGGGAACCGTAGACCGGATCCAGAACGAGCGGCCGCTTGGGGGCCGGACCCTTACGAGGCATATTACTTCTTCTCCATCTTCGCGCCGTAGCGGCTGCGAGCCTGCTTGCGGTTCTTCACGCCCTGGGTGTCCAGTGCGCCTCGGATGATCTTGTAACGGACACCGGGAAGGTCCTTCACCCGACCACCGCGCACCAGCACGATGGAGTGTTCCTGAAGGTTGTGACCGACACCGGGGATGTAGGCGGTGACTTCGATCCCGCCGTTGAGGCGCACGCGGGCTACCTTTCGCAGTGCCGAGTTCGGCTTCTTCGGGGTCGTCGTGTAGACGCGGGTGCAGACGCCGCGCTTCATCGGGCTGCCCTGCAGTGCGGGCGCCTTGGTCTTGGACACCTTGGGTGTCCGGCCCTTGCGAACCAGCTGGTTGATCGTAGGCACTTTCAAGTTCTCCGTAATGTCAGAAGATGAGTTCTCTGTCGCCCTGCTCCGCAATGACCGCGGCTACACAGGGCCGCACCATCCAGAGGTTGGGATGATCAGTCGTTTGGCGCGACACCGACTGTCTAGCTGCCGCGAAGCGACCGTAGGCGTGCGAAAATGTGGCATTCGTTGTACAACCTACGTACAACACGGAGATACGTTTTGCAACGCCAATCCACTGCCACACAAACAATTGGTTTCCAGTCTACCAGAGACGACGGCGCCCCCCGCGAGGTCTCCGCTCCCGACGACGGCGGGGTCCCGACGGCGGCGGTTCCACCGACGGAAAAACCCCGGACCATAGCGGCCCGGGGCTTTCCGTGACGGGAATCAGCGGAAGTCGCTGTTGCCCATGTCGTAGTCATCCAACGGGATGGCGTGGAACTCGGGGCTCAACCCGCCCTCGACACCCGCGTAGTCGAAGTCGCTGAACGCGCTCGGACCGGTGAAGAGGTTCGCCTTGGCTTCCTCGGTGGGCTGCACCGTCACCTTAGTGTAGCGGTCCAGGCCGGTACCGGCCGGGATGAGCTTGCCGATGATGACGTTCTCCTTGAGACCGAGCAGCGGGTCGCTCTTGCCTTCCATGGCGGCCTGCGTGAGGACACGCGTGGTCTCCTGGAAGGAAGCGGCCGACAGCCACGACTCGGTGGCGAGCGACGCCTTGGTGATACCCATGAGCTCGGGTCGGCCCGACGCCGGCTTCTTGCCCTCGGACACCACGCGGCGGTTCTCGTCCTCGAAGCGGCGACGCTCTACCAGCTCACCCGGAAGAAGGGTCGACTCGCCGGACTCGATCACGGTGACGCGGCGCAGCATCTGGCGGACGATGACCTCGACGTGCTTGTCGTGGATACCCACTCCCTGGCTGCGGTACACGCGCTGGACCTCGTCCACCAGGAATTCCTGGGCCTTGCGGGGGCCGAGGATACGCAGGATCTGCTTCGGGTCGACAGCACCGAAGACGAGCTGCTGCCCGACCTCGACGTGTTCGCCGTCGGAGACCAGCAGGCGCGCACGGCGCAGGACCGGATACGCGATCTCCTCGGAGCCGTCGTCCGGGGTGACCACCAGCCGGAGCTGCTTCTCGGCATCCTCGATGGTGACGCGCCCTGCGACCTCGGAGATCGGTGCGACGCCCTTGGGGGTGCGCGCCTCGAAGAGCTCCTGGATACGGGGCAGACCCTGGGTGATGTCTTCCGCCGATGCGATACCACCGGTGTGGAAGGTACGCATCGTCAGCTGTGTCCCCGGCTCACCGATCGACTGCGCGGCGATGATGCCGACGGCCTCTCCGATGTCCACGGTCTTTCCGGTCGCGAGCGAACGGCCGTAGCAGAGGGCACAGGTTCCGACACTGGACTCGCAGGTCAGTACCGAGCGGACCTTGATCTCGGTGATCCCAGCGGCGAACAGTTCCCCGATGACCACGTCTCCGACGTCGGCGCCCGCTGCAGCGAGCACGGCACCCTTGGAGTCGACGACGTCGGTGGCCAGGGTACGTGCGTAGGCCGAGTTCTCGACCTCCTCATGCAGCACCAGCTCCCCGTCTGCGTTCGGCACGGCAATGACGACCTTCAGGCCACGCTCGGTGCCGCAGTCGTCCTCGCGGACGATCACGTCCTGGGACACATCGACCAGGCGACGGGTCAGGTAACCCGAGTTGGCCGTCCGCAGCGCGGTATCCGCGAGGCCCTTGCGGGCGCCGTGCGTGGCGATGAAGTATTCCAGGACCGACAGGCCCTCGCGGTAGGAGGACTTAATCGGACGCGGGATGATCTCGCCCTTGGGGTTGGCCACGAGACCACGGATACCGGCGATCTGGCGGACCTGCAGCCAGTTACCACGGGCACCGGAGGACACCATGCGGTTGATCGTGTTGTCCTTCGGCATCGCAGCGCGCATCGATGCGGCAACCTCGTTCGTCGCCTTGTTCCAGATGTCGATGAGCTCCTGGCGGCGCTCCTCGTCGGCGATGAGGCCCTTGTCGAACTGCGACTGGACCTTGGCGGCCTGCGTCTCGTAGACCTCCATGATGCCGGCCTTGTTGATCGGCGCGGAGATGTCGGAGATGGCGACGGTGACGCCCGAGCGGGTGGCCCAGTAGAAACCGGCGTCCTTCAGGTTGTCCAGTGTTGCCGCTGTGACGACCTTCGGGTACCGCTCTGCCAGATCGTTGACGATCGTCGAGAGCTGGCCCTTGTCCGCGACCTTCTCCATCCACGGGTAGTCATCGGGAAGCGTCTCGTTGAACAGGACCTGACCGAGCGAGGTTTCGATCAACGCCGGCGTCCCCGGCTCCCAACCTTCCGGAGCCGCGATGTCCGCGCTGGGCACGAAGTTGTCGACACGGATCCGTCCCACCGAGTTGAGGTGGAGGGAGCCCATGTCGAACGCCATGATCGCCTCGGCGACACTGGTGAACACGCGGCCCTCACCGGCACTTCCCTCCCGCTTGGTGGTGAGGTGGTGCAGGCCGATGATCATGTCCTGCGAGGGCAGGGTGACCGGACGGCCGTCGGATGGCTTCAGGATGTTGTTCGAGGACAGCATCAGGATGCGCGCCTCGGCCTGCGCTTCGGGGCTCAGGGGCAGGTGCACTGCCATCTGGTCGCCGTCGAAGTCCGCGTTGAACGCACCACAGACCAGCGGGTGCAGTTGCAGGGCCTTGCCCTCCACGAGCTGCGGTTCGAAGGCCTGGATGCCGAGACGGTGCAGGGTGGGTGCACGGTTCAGCAGCACGGGGTGCTCGGTGATGATCTCTTCGAGCACGTCCCACACCTGGGGGCGGTACCGCTCGACCATGCGCTTGGCGCTCTTGATGTTCTGGGCGTGGTTGAGATCCACCAGTCGCTTCATCACGAACGGCTTGAAGAGCTCCAGGGCCATCTGCTTTGGCAGCCCGCACTGGTGCAGCTTCAACTGCGGGCCGACGACGATAACCGAACGGCCGGAGTAGTCGACGCGCTTCCCGAGGAGGTTCTGCCGGAAGCGACCCTGCTTGCCCTTGAGCATGTCCGAGAGCGACTTCAGCGGACGGTTGCCCGGGCCCGTGACGGGTCGGCCGCGTCGGCCGTTGTCGAACAGGGAGTCGACGGCCTCCTGCAGCATGCGCTTCTCGTTGTTCACGATGATCTCGGGAGCTCCGAGATCCAGCAGGCGCTTGAGGCGATTGTTCCGGTTGATGACGCGGCGGTAGAGGTCATTGAGGTCGGACGTCGCGAAGCGGCCGCCGTCGAGCTGGACCATCGGGCGCAGTTCCGGCGGGATCACCGGCACGGCGTCGAGGACCATGCCCAGGGGGCTGTTCGTCGTCGTCAGGAACGCGTTGACCACCTTGAGCCGCTTCAGGGCGCGCGTCTTGCGCTGACCCTTGCCGTTCTGGATGATGCCGCGCAGCAACTCGGCCTCGCCGGGCATATCGAAATTCTCGAGCCGCTTCTTGATCGCTTCGGCGCCCATCGAGCCCTCGAAGTACAGGCCGTAACGGTCGCGCAACTCCCGGTAGAGGCCCTCGTCACCCTCGAGGTCGGCGACCTTCAGGGTCTTGAAGCGATCCCACACCTGGACCAGGCGTTCGATGTCGGCATCGGCACGCTTGCGCACGTTCGCCATCTGACGGTCTGCGGAGTCGCGGGCCTTCTTCTTCTCGGCGGCCTTCGCGCCTTCGCCCTCGAGGCGGGCCAGCTCGTTCTCGAGATCCTTGGCGATCGCCGCGATGTCGGCGTCGCGCTGGTCCGTCATCTGCTTCTTCTCGAGGTCGTGCTCGACCTGAAGATTCGGCAGTTCGGCGTGGCGGTTCTCCTCGTCGACCGAGGTGATCATGTAGGCGGCGAAGTAGATGACCTTCTCGAGGTCCTTCGGTGCCAGGTCGAGGAGGTAACCGAGGCGGGAGGGGACACCCTTGAAGTACCAGATGTGCGTGACGGGGGCCGCGAGCTCGATGTGGCCCATACGCTCACGGCGCACCTTGGCGCGGGTCACCTCGACGCCGCAGCGCTCACAGATGATGCCCTTGAAGCGCACGCGCTTGTACTTGCCGCAGTAGCACTCCCAGTCGCGGGAGGGGCCGAAGATCTTCTCGCAGAAGAGTCCGTCCTTCTCGGGCTTCAGCGTGCGGTAGTTGATGGTTTCCGGCTTCTTGACCTCGCCGTAAGACCAGCCACGGATTTCATCCGCGGTGGCAAGGCCGATTCGCATGAGGCCGAAGGAGGATTCGCTGGACATATGGTCCCTGTTCTCTCTTTGTTCTCTAAATTCGTAAAGTCTTATGGGGTGCGGCGGGAATTCAGGCCCGCGCCGTGCCGGTGTTCGAGGAAGGGGCCTTCAATATTTCAAGGCCGCCCGCGGCCGCAGAAATTTCGTTGGCCCCGTTCGAACGCCGGTACGGCGTGGTGAGACCTAGACTTCCTCGACGGAACTCGGCTCGGCCCGTGAGAGGTCGATGCCCAGTTCCTCCGCGGCCCGGAAGACTTCTTCATCCGAGTCACGCATTTCAATCGTTGTGCCGTCGGTGGAGAGGACTTCCACGTTCAGGCAGAGCGACTGCATTTCCTTGATGAGGACCTTGAAGGACTCGGGAACGCCCGGCTCGGGAATGTTCTCGCCCTTGACGATGGCCTCGTACACCTTGACGCGCCCGTGGATGTCATCCGACTTGATGGTCAGGAGTTCCTGCAACGTGTACGCCGCACCGTAGGCCTCCAGGGCCCAGACTTCCATCTCGCCGAATCGCTGACCGCCGAACTGCGCCTTTCCACCCAGCGGCTGCTGCGTGATCATCGAGTACGGGCCGGTGGAGCGAGCGTGGATCTTGTCGTCCACCAGGTGGTGGAGCTTCAGGATGTACATATAGCCGACAGAGATCGGGTCCGGGAACGGCTCGCCGGACCGGCCGTCGAACATCAGCGCCTTGCCGGACTCGCCGACAAGGCGGTGTCCGTCGCGGGTCACATTCGTGGAACCGAGCAGGCCGACGATCTCGTCCTCCGTGGCGCCGTCGAACACCGGGGTGGCGACAGTCGTCGAGGAGATCTCCCGGGGGAGATTCGGGAGGTTCTTCAGCCACTCCGGCTCGCCCTCGATCTTCCAGCCCTGCTTGGCGGCCCAGCCGAGGTGGATCTCGAGGACCTGGCCGACGTTCATCCGACCGGGGACGCCCAGCGGGTTCAGCACGATGTCGACCGGGGTGCCGTCTTCCAGGAACGGCATATCCTCGATCGGCAGGATCTTGGAGATGACGCCCTTGTTGCCGTGGCGGCCCGCGAGCTTGTCGCCGTCGGTGATCTTGCGCTTCTGCGCCACGTACACGCGGACCAGCTGGTTGACGCCCGGGGGCAGCTCGTCGTCGTTGTCGCGGTCGAAGATGCGCACGGCGATGACCGTGCCCGACTCACCGTGCGGGACCTTCAGCGAGGTGTCGCGGACTTCGCGGCTCTTCTCGCCGAAGATGGCGCGGAGCAGGCGCTCCTCGGGGGTCAGTTCGGTCTCACCCTTGGGTGTAACACGGCCGACGAGGATGTCGCCGGCCTCGACCTCGGCACCGATATGGATGATGCCGCGTTCGTCGAGCGCGCCGAGGACCTCTTCGGAGACGTTCGGGATGTCCCGCGTGATCTCCTCGGCACCGAGCTTGGTGTCGCGGGCATCGACCTCGTGCTCCTCGATGTGGATCGACGTCAGCACATCGTCGGAGACGATGCGCTGCGAGAGGATGATCGCGTCCTCGAAGTTGTGACCCTCCCAGGACATGAAGGCGACGAGCATGTTCTTGCCCAGTGCGAGTTCGCCCTGGTCGGTGGAGGGACCATCGGCGATGATCGTGTTGAACTCGACGCGGCTGCCCTCCGAGACCAGGACCCGCTGGTTGTAGGCGTTGCCCTGGTTGGAGCGCGCGAACTTCATGATCGGGTAGTTCGTCTCGGTGCCGTCGTCGTTGAGGACGCTGACCATGTCGGCCGACACCTCACTGACCACGCCTGCCTTCGTGGCGGTGACGGCGTCACCGGCGTCGACGGCCGCGTTCTTCTCCATGCCGGTGCCCACGAGGGGCCGCTCGGAGCGGAGTAGGGGCACGGCCTGGCGCTGCATGTTCGCACCCATCAGGGCGCGGTTGGCGTCGTCGTGCTCCAGGAACGGGATCATCGCGGTTGCGACGGACACCATCTGGCGCGGCGAGACGTCCATGTACTCGACCTCGCTGGGCTCGACGAGCACGGGCTCGCCCGAACCGCCGCGGGTCCGTACGAGGACCATGTCCTCGACGAACGTGGAGTCGGCTGCCAGCGGGGCGTTCGCCTGGGCGATCAGGCGCTCCACCTCGTCATCGGCGGTCAGGTAATCGATCTGTTCGGTCACCACACCGTCGACGACCTTGCGGTACGGCGTCTCGATGAAGCCGAACGCGTTGATGCGCCCGTAGGAGGCCAGCGAGCCGATCAGGCCGATGTTCGGGCCTTCAGGTGTTTCGATCGGGCACATGCGGCCGTAGTGCGACGGGTGGACGTCACGGACTTCCATGCCTGCGCGGTCACGGGACAGACCGCCCGGGCCCAGTGCGGACAGGCGGCGCTTGTGCGTCAGGCCGGCGAGCGGATTGTTCTGGTCCATGAACTGCGACAGCTGGGAGGTTCCGAAGAACTCCTTGATCGCGGCGACGACGGGGCGGATGTTGATCAGGGTCTGCGGCGTGATCGCCTCGACGTCCTGGGTGGTCATCCGCTCGCGGACGACGCGCTCCATCCGGGACAGGCCGGTGCGGACCTGGTTCTCGATGAGCTCGCCGACGGCACGGATGCGGCGGTTGCCGAAGTGGTCGATGTCGTCGACCTCGACACGAAGTTCGACGTCCTCCCCGTCACGCCTGCCGCCGAGGGTCTTCTCGCCGGCGTGCAGTGCGACCAGGAATTTGATCATGGCGACGATGTCGTCGATGTTCAGCACTGAGGCGTCGGAGTCTGTGAGTGCCTTGTCGATGCCGAGCTTGCGGTTGATCTTGTACCGGCCGACCCGAGCGAGATCGTAGCGCTTGGGGTTGAAGTACAGGTTGTCCAGGAGGGTCTGGGCGGCCTCCACCGTGGGTGGCTCGCCTGGTCGCAGCTTGCGGTAGATATCGAGGAGGGCGTCCTCTCGGGTTTCCGTCGCGTCCTTCTCCATGGTCGCGCGAATGGAATCGTACTGGCCGAATTCCTCGAGGATCTGACCTTCGGTCCAGCCGAGGGCCTTGAGGAGCACGGTGACGGACTGCTTGCGCTTGCGGTCGAGGCGAACGCCGACCTGGTCGCGCTTGTCGATCTCGAGCTCGAACCAGGCCCCGCGGGAGGGGATGATCTTCGCGCCGAAGATGTCCTTGTCACTGGTCTTGTCGGCGGTGCGCTCGAAGTAGGCACCCGGCGAGCGGACCAGCTGCGACACAACGACACGCTCGGTGCCGTTGATGACGAAGGTGCCCTTCTCGGTCATCAGGGGAAAGTCCCCCATGAAGACGGTCTGCTGTTTGATCTCGCCCGTGTTGTTGTTCATGAACTCGGCCTTGACGTACAGCGGGGCGGAGTAGGTCGCGTCGCGATCCTTGCACTCGGCCATCGTGTACTTCGGGTCCGCGAACTCCGGCTCGGAGAAGCTGAGCGACATGGTCCCCTGGAAATCTTCGATGGGGGAGATCTCTTCAAAGATGTCGGCCAGGCCGGAGGTAGTGGCTACGCCCTGCAGCCCCCTCTCCAGCGCTTCGTCGACGCGCGTCCTCCAACGCTCGTTGCCGACGAGCCAGTCGAAGCTGTCGGTCTGGAGGGCGAGAAGATTGGGAACATCAAGCGGTTCGTGAATCTTTGCGAATGAAAGCCGGGGTGCGGCGCCGTCGGCGTCGACCTGGCTGGTTGCGGTTGCATTGTTAGAGGTGCTCGGGGCGACCAAGAGGGATCCTTCCACAGACCGTCAGGCTTGTCAGCGCCTTCGCCTCGGCACCGCCACCGCAGTGTGCTGCGGGGATCTCAGTGCTCACCTGGAGTCCGCCCGCGTGCATCCCAACCTTGTGGCCGGGTTCAACGACGAGAGCAGAGCAAAGCCCACCGCTATATGAAGGCTGAGGTTAGAGGAAAGACGCAAAGACCTACGTTACGGCATGCATACCCATAAGTCCATTAGCCCCTCTTTCCTCCCGCGTCAAGCCCACCGCGCCCTACCCGGCAGCGCCCTACCCGGCAGCGCCCTACCCGGCAGCGCCCTACCCGGCAGCGCCCTATCCGGCAGCGCCTATCCGAGCGCGGGTTCCGGCACGGGTCCGGTGCTCGTGTCCCCGCGCAGACGCTTCACGATCAACTCGGCGCTGATCAGGCACATCGGGATTCCGATGCCGGGGACGGTGGAGCTTCCTGCGTAGAAGAGGCTCTCCACCCGCGCGCTGCGATTCGAGCCGCGGAAGAACGCGCTCTGCCGGAGGATGTGCGCCGGCCCCAACGAGGTTCCGCGCCACGCATTGAGGTCGTCCGCGAAGTCCTGCGGCCCATAGCTGCGCCGGACGACGATGCGCTCGGCGAGGTCGGGGATACCTGCCCACTCGGAGATCTGGTTGATCACGGCATCGGCCAGTTCCTCCACCCGCGCGTCACCGCCGCGCGCCAGCCCGCCCCTGCCGATCGTGACATCGGCTGGGATGGGCACGAGAACGAAGACGTTCTCAGAGCCGTCGGGCGCCACGGAATCATCGGTCGCGCTGGGTCGGCAGACGTACAGCGACGCCGGCGAGGGCACGGAGGTCTCCTTGCCGAAGATCCGTCCGAAGTTGTCCCGCCAGTCCGTGGTGAACAGCAGGGTGTGGTGCCCGAGCTGCGGCAGACCGCCCTTCACCCCGAGGTACAGGAGCAGCGCGCTGGGCCCGGGCACCCGCTTCTGCCAGTATTTCTCCGGGTACGTCTGCAGGGCGGGTGGCAGGAGGGTGGTCTCGGTGTGGTGCAGGTCCGCGGCGGAGACGACGATGTCGGCGTCGACGGTCGACGTCGTTCCGCCGGAACGGTAGGTAACCGCCCGCACCGTCGCTACGCGGCGGTCGAGCGGTGACCTGCTACGTGTCCGGGCATCGGTGTCGATCGAGACGACGTCGGCCCCGGTGCGGATGTCCACGCCGGCCGCCGTGGCGACCCGGCGCATCGCATCGATGAGCGTGGTGAAGCCGCCCATCGGGTAGAGCACGCCGTCATCGAGGTCGAGGTGGCTCATCAGGTGGTACATGCTCGGGGCGTCGAAGGGCGAGCTGCCGAGGAAGACGGCCGGGTAGCCGAGGATCTGCTGGATGCGCGGATCCTTGAAGCGCTTCTCCACGAAGGACTGCAGGGGCTGCAGCAGCAGCGATCCGATCCGCGGGAGCCGTCTGAGCACGTCGGGGCGGACGAAGGGGAAAAAGGACTCGAAGGTTGAGTAGAGGAAACGCTTCTTGGCGATCTCGTAGGCGTCCTCGGCGGAGTCGAGGTACTTCGAGAGTTCGTCGCCGGCACCGGCCTCCAGGGACTCGAACAGCTTCGTGACTGCTTCGCGGTCTGCGGGAACATCGACGGTGTCGAACCCGTCCTCGAAGACGACCCGGTAACCGGGATCGAGTTTCACGAGCTCCAGTTCCTGCGCCGCGCTGGTGCCCATCAGCTTGAAGAAATGATCGATCACCTCGGGCATCAGGTACCAGGAGGGGCCTGTATCGAAGCGGAAACCGTCGTGTTCCCATGATCCGGCGCGTCCGCCGACCTGATCCCGCTTCTCCAGCAGAGTGACGGAATGGCCCTCCCTCGCCAGCAGGGCCGACGTCGCCAGTCCGCCGATTCCGCCGCCGATCACGACGACGCTCCGCGCCCCCACGCGGGCATGTCCGCTCTGTTCCGGTGTCATGCCGTCCTCTCCTGCGCGGTGTGTTCCGGTACCGCGCGACCGGTGAAGGCTCTCGCCATGATCCGTAGCTTAACCGGATTCGGAACCCGGATCCGTGCCCGGAGGAGTTCCTCGGCGGGCGTGCGGCGCAACCTCGCCGCCAGTTCGGTGAACAGGCCCTGGGCGAGGGCGACGGCGCGCCGGGGACCGGGCGGCAGACCGGGGAGTGCCGCCGCGGAGATCCGCAGATCCTCGTCGATGTCCTCCAGCAGGCGGATCTTGTCCGCCTCCGTGAAACGGCCGGGACGCACTCCCGGGAAGTAGCTCCGTCCGAGGGAGGAGAAGTCCTCCGCGAGGTCCCGGAGGAAGTTGATTTTCTGGAAGGCCGCGCCGAGGTGCCGGGCGCCGTCGACCAGCACGGAGTGCTCCTCGGGTGTTACCGTCCGTCCGACGAGGAACGCCCGCAGGCACATCAAGCCGACGACCTCCGCGGACCCGTAGACGTACAGGTCGAAGGATTCCTGCGTGTGTTCGGTCTGCGTGATGTCGGCCCGCATGGAGGCGAAGAACGGCTGCGAGAGATCGACGCCGATGCCGGTGGCCCTGGCCGTGACCGCGAACGCATGCACCACGAGATTGGTGCTGTACCCCGTCCGCATCGCGATCTCCGTCTCCCGCTCCAGATCGTCGAGGAGCCGTCCGACGTCGGCGTCGGACAACCCTGCACCCGCTGCGGCGCCGTCCACGATCTCGTCCGCGACGCGCACCAGCGCATACACCGCCTCGATGTGCGAGCGCGTGGCACGGTCAAGGAGCCGGGATGCCATTCCGAAGGACGTGGAGTAGCAGCGGATCACCTCGGCCGAGGTCCTCAGCGCGGCGTCGGTGTAGCGCGCAAGCGGATCGTCGACGCCCACTCAGCGCACCCTGTCCACGACGGCGGTCACCACGGGATCGAGTGCGGCGCGGAGCGCGGACGGAACGACGTCGGAGTCGAGGTGAGTGCGTGCACGCCCGGCGTACTCCGCGGCGAGGCGCGCCGAGTAGTCCCTGGCGCCGCTGTCGACGAGGATCCGCCGGATGTAGTGCGCGTCCGCTGCGGACATCCCCGGACTTCCGATCAGCGAGGAGATGCTGTTCCACTCCGGGCGGGCGGAGATGTAGGACATCAGCGCGGTCCGCTTGCCCTCGCGGAGGTCTCCCCAGTTGGTCTTTCCCGTGCGGGTCTCGTTCCCGAAGACGCCGAGCAGATCATCGGCGATCTGGTAGGCGATCCCGGCGTCGCGGCCGAAATCACCGAGGCGGACGATGACCTCCTCCTCGGCACCCGCGAGGACAGCGCCGGCCTGCAGCGGACCCTCGAAGGAGTAGACGGAGGTCTTGAGGCGCGCCATGTGGACGATGTCCTCGAGCGGGGGCATCGTCGGGTTCAGGGAGGTCTCGATATCCAGGAACTCCCCTGCCGCCGACGCGAAAACCGCCTCGTCCAGAATATCGCCCAGCCGGAGTCTGATCGCCGGAGCCGCCTCGACGCGCTCGAGGAGACGGTAGGCGTTGGACAGGGCGAGGTCGCCGGCGATGACCCCTGCGGACAG
>JAABUN010005665.1_pt1 | contig 15232 bp, 17 predicted proteins | sample 5559311 | NCBI WGS metagenome assembly JAABUN01 (sample SAMN10711877, study PRJNA513370) | rock metagenome | isolation source: Antarctica rocks | place: Antarctica: Victoria Land, Siegfried Peak sud | reverse complement strand
GCCATCGAGCATCCCCTGGGTCGAGATGGGCGTGCCGAACTCGATGATCCACTTGCTGGGCAACGGGATCAGTCCCAGCAGGCCCAGCCAGGGGAACGTCGGCGTCATCGGCAGGAAGGGCAGGCCCAGCAGCCGGGCCAGGGTGGTGAAGTCGCCGAGGATCGGGTAGATCTCTTCGGCGCCGACGATCGAACAGGGCACGATGGGCACCTGGGTCTGCAACGCCGCCGAGACGAAGCCGCCGCGGCCGAACCGCTGCAGCTTGTACCGCTCGGAGAAGGGTTTGCCGACGCCCTTGAACCCCTCCGGCCACACGCCGACCAGCTCGCCGCGCTCGAGCAGCCGTTCGGCGTCCGAGCTGCTGGCGAGCGTGGTGCCCGTCTTGCGGGCCAGCTCGCCGACGATCGGGGTCGAGAACACCAGGTCGGCGCCGAGCAGGCGCAGGTGCCGGTGCGCCGGGTGCTCGTCGTGGATCGCCAGCTGGGTCATCACCGAGTCCATCGCCACGGTGCCCGAGTGGTTCGCGACGATCAGCGCCCCACCGTGCTCGGGGACGTGCTCCAGGCCGCGCACCTCGACCCGGAACCAGGATCGGTACAGCGGCCGCAGTAGGGGTAGCAGCGCGTCGGTGAGCTCGACGTCGAAGCCGAAGTCGTCGACCTCGTAGTCACCGTCGAGGCGGCGGCGCACCCACGCCAACGCCTGGGCGACCCGTCGGTCGACGTCGTCCACCCCCGCCCGGTGCGCCTCGGCCACCAGCGCCTCGACCAGAGCCTGGACGGCGGAGCCGGGCGCACCCGGGCGAACGGCCTCGGCGGGCGGCGGGGTGGGACCCACCGATGCAGCCTCCGGTGCCGCCTCGAAGCCGGGGCCGACGTCCAGCAGGCTCGAGCGGCGGCGCCTGGAACGCTCACCACCGGCCCGGGCGGCGCCCGCTGCCACGGCGTCCGCTCCTCGTGGCCGACGGGGGCGGCGTCCGGCATCGATCGGGATGACGCGCGCCGCCGGGGGCTGACCCCGCCGGGCCGGTGGGCTCATGACGCGACGCCGCGCCGGTCGACCACGCCCTGCACGAGTCGCTCGGCCGCACCCGCCGCACGCGAGAGCACCGGCATCAGGGGCGCCGCCGTGCCACGGCCCGCGGCGACGAAGTCCTCGAACGCCGACCTGGTCGTGTAGGCGGGCGCGAAACCCAGCACCTCCCGCATCCGGGTCGTGTCCAGGCCGCGACCGTAGGCGAGGTACTGCATCTGCTCGGGTGAGAAGTCCGCGAGGCCCGAACGCCGCACCACCTGCCCGACCCACCCACCAGCCGCCATCGGCACCGGCAGGATCGGGCGACCAGCCAGCCGCGCGGCCTGCGAGACCGACAGCATGCCGTCGCCGGCGACGTTCACCGTGCCGACACCTGGACCGACCGTGGCGCGCAGCAGCGCATCGAGCGCGTCCTGCTCGTGCACGAACTGCAACCGGGCATCGAATCCCAGCACGGTGGGCACGACCGGCATCGAGAAGTAGTCGGTCATGGGCGTCGCGATCCGCGGGCCGATGATGTTGGCGAAGCGCAGCACCGACAGCGCGACGTCCGGACGTCGCCGCGCGAAGCCCCGGACGTAGCCCTCGACCTCGACGGAGTCCTTACCGAAACCGCTGCGCGGCAACGACTTCGCGCCGGATTCCTCGGTGAACATCGCCGGGTCACGCGGTGACGAGCCGTAGACGGCAGCACTGCTCTTGACCACCAGCCGCTGCACCGTCGGCGCCTTCTGGCACGCCGCGAGCAGCTGCATCGTGCCGATGACGTTGATCTCCTTCATCGACACCCGGCCGCCGGCCGACATCGGGGTGGCGATGACGTTCAGATGAGCCACCGTGTCGACCCCGGCCTGTGCGATGACCTTGGCCACCACCGGGTTGCGGATGTCGGCGCGGACGAACTCGGCGCCACCGATCGGGTGCGGCGGCGGGACCACGTCGACCCCGATGACGCGCTCGACGCCGGGCTGGGACTGCAGCAGGTCGGCGAACCGGCCGCCGAAATACCGAGAGACGCCGGTCACCAGAACGACCTGCCCCATCCGCCCGCCCCCGTCGCGTCGACCTCCCGCCCCGCACGGGACTGGCCACGAGCATAGACATCGACGTCGCGGGCGCTACTTCTTGTTGCGCCTCTGGTGGCGCGTCTTGCGCAGCAGCTTGCGGTGCTTCTTCTTGGCCATGCGCTTGCGGCGCTTCTTGATGACAGAGCCCATGAGTTACCTCGTCGTCGTCTCTAGGTCGGGTGCGGGTCAGGTGGTCGCGCCGGCCTGATCATCAGAGCGACCCGGCCAATCGACGTCCATCCTAGCGCGGCCCGCACCGGTCCAGCCGCCACACCGCTACGGCGTCCCCGGGCCGCACCTCGGCCAGCAGCCTCGTCAGGTGCGGGCGATCGGCTCGAGCACCGGACGTGACGTCGGTGCAGAGACTACGCAGCACCCGGCCACGTTCATCGCGTCGACCTGCAGCGCCGGGTCCTGCAGCGTCGTCGACACCCGCGCGTACCCAAGATCCACACGAGATAGGTACCGGAGGTCCTGCTTGTACGCGCCTTCCGGCACGCGCTTGTGGAACTGACCTTTGGGACTATGCCGCAGGCCCACGGCCAGGACGGGCGGGATCGGGTCGAGGTGCCGTCCCACTACCTAGGAAGTGGGACGGCTGGTGATCATGTGCCGTATGACGCCCCTGACCGGGACTCAGAAGCGGACGGGTCTAACGGACAAGATCGTCCGCGCACCGCGGCTGACCTGCGACGACCGATTGAGCTCGCCAACCTCCTACGGGACGCCGCGGCGCCCTCGTCGAACGCTCTCGCCAGGCGCTGCGCGATCCCCGTACGACCCTCCTTGGGTGAGCCCAGTGACCGGTGGTCAACCGGGACGCGCCCGCGGTCACGACCCGGCGCCGGCCGGTAGACCCGGAAGCTCGAGGGCGGCGGCGAGTTCGGCGGCAGTAGGCAGGGTGCCGCGCTCCTGGGCCGGCAGGGTGTCGTAGGTGTAGTTAGCGACGGCCAGCGGCGCGGTCGTGCCGGCCAGCGCGTAGCGGACGAGGGTGTCGTTGCGGCTCTTGCACAGCAAGATCCCGACTGTCCGGGCATGCCGGTCGCTGCGGCGAAGCCGGTCGTCGACGACAGCGACGTAGGTGCCGAGCTGGCCAACGTAGGCAGGGTCGAACCGGCCGATCTTGAGCTCGACGACGACGTAGCGCAGCTGCTCGACATTGAACAACAGCAAGTCCAGCACCAGCTCGTCGCCGTCGACGTCGAACCGCACCTGCCGGCCGACGAACGCCATGCCGTGCCCGAACGCCAGCAGCGTCTGCTGCAGCCGGTCCATCAGGGCCTGCTCGAGCTCGCGCTCCGCAGCCCGCTCGGACAGCGCGAGATGATCGAACACGTACGGGTCGCGGACCAGCTGCTGCGCCAGCTCAGAGTCCGACGCCGGCAACGCGACCGCGAAGTTCGATGGACCCGACCCGACCCGCTCGGCCAGGCCGGTCTCGACCTGGTGGACCAGCACGTCGCGGGACCAGCCGTACTCGCTCGCGGCCGCGGCGTACCAGTCCCGCTCCTGACGGTGGTGAGCTTGTCCAGCAGCACCCGGACGTGCCCCCACGGCAGTTGTGCCACGGCCTGTGGCACAACTGCGTCGGCGCTCGACCAGGCCTCGGCCAAAGAGCGCATGTAGTGCAGGTTGCGCCGCGACCAGCCCCGCTGGTCCGGGAACTCTTCGCGCAGGTCGTTCGCGAGCCGGTCGATGACCCGGCTGCCCCAGCCGGCCTGCTCCTGCCGGTCCAGGATGTCCCGGCCGACCGACCAGTACAGCTGCAGCAGCTCCATGTTGGCCGCCCGGGTGGCCCGCACCTGCGATGCCCGCACCCGGGCCTTGAGCTGCGCGAGCAGCTCGGCGTAGCCGGCCGGCTCCGGCAGCAGCACGCTCACGTCCACCGCGACAGGTTGCGCCCGAAAGCAGGCAGTTCGGCGGTCACGGCCGCGCCTCAGACACCCGGTCGGTCCAGACCTTCCAGCACCCCGCCGCGGGCCGTCGCGGCGACCTGCAGGTCCGGGTTTTGCCGCTCGTCGATACCCGCGCATAACCAAACGGGTTGGCCACCTGACGTCTCCTCCCGGTTGACTGACCCGACCGTAGCGAAACCCGCCGACAGGCCGCGCTTGCGGCGGTGGCGCTGGTCGGCGACCGCCCGCGCCAACGGCGGTCGGATCCGGGCCTCGTAGAACCCGGACCGGGAGATGCCCAGGACCCTGCAGGTCACCGCGATGAAGGAGCTGGAGCGGGAGGACCGCGGGATCAGCAGCGAACTCCTTTGCGGCGGCGGCATCAAGAACGGGACGCCGAAGATGTCCACCGTCAGCGCCCTTCGTCGGCGCACCGGGAGGGCGTCTGCGGCTGCACCTGCGCCGACCCTGGTGTCAGCGGGCCGTCGGGCGTCGGAGGGTGGCGAGCACCGCGGCAACGTCCGGTGCGGGCTCGCCGGGGGCACGGACCACGCTGACCCGTCGGCGCTGGGGTGGTCCTCCGAGCACCTCCAGCACGAGCACCCCCGGCGGCACGGCGTGGACGAGGTTGGCTGGCAGTGTCGTCACGCCCCACCCGGACTGCACGAGTAGCAGCTTGCTGAGCCAGTCCCGTGCGCTGTGCGCGACCCGGGGCCGGCCGGCGAGTCCTGGCCAGACACCCAGCAGCGGCTCGCCCCGGGTCGAAGGGCTGGCGATCCAGTCGGCATCGGCGAGCTCGTCGACGGTGACCGACGTCCGGCCGGCGAACCGGCCGGCAGCGGGTGCCGCGACGACGAGGTCGGCCTCACCAAACGTGGCGACCATCAGGCGCGGGAGCTCATCGTCGGGCCGACCGTAGGGCGGCCGGGAGGTGATGACCGCGAGGTCGAGCGAGCCTGCTCGCAGCGCCCGTACCAGGGCGGGAGTCGTGCCTTCCTGGGAGGACACCCGGATGCCGGGGTGCGCCCGCCGCACCGCGTCCAGCACTGCGGGCAGCAGGGCGGCGCCCCCGCTGACGTACATCCCGAGGCGCACCTCGCGCACCGTGCCTGCCCCCGCCAGCTCGCGCGCGGCCGCGTCGATCTCGTCAAGCGCCACCACCGCGTGCCGCAGCAGGGTCGCGCCGGCCGCGGTCAGCCGCACCCCACCCGTCCGACGCTCGACGAGCAGCACGCCCGCCTCCCGCTCCAGCGCCGCGACCTGCCGGGACACGGCGGACTGCGTGTAGTCCAGCGCAGCGGCCGCGGCGGTGAACGAGCCGCGCTCGGCGACCCCCCGCAGCACCCGCAGCCCAGTCAGCGAAGGCTCCATGCTGAACAGGAATATCAGGTATGCCGTTCTCTCGCTCGACGCATGCAGTCGGACTTCCTATCGTCGGTGGTTACACGACGGGACGAGTGGAGGACAGCGGTGAGAGCAGCAGTGCTGGAACGGTTCGGCGAACCCCTGCGGGTGACCGAGGTGCCCGACCCCCGAGCCGGCGGCGGGGAGGTCCTCATCGAGGTGCTCGCGACGTGCGTCCTGCCCTACGCCGCGGAGGTGTTCAGGGGGCAGCGGCGCTACCCCCTCGAGCCACCGGTGGTCCCGGGGCTCGGCGGGGTCGGCCGGGTGCTCACGGTGGGTGCCGACGCGACGCGCATTCGGGTCGGCGACCTGGTGTGGTGCGACCCAACCGTGCGCTCGCGGGACGACGCCCGCATCCCCGACATCACGCTGCAGGGCTGGAGCTCGCGGGGCGACGGCGGACTCGCGCTGTCGAGGTTGTTCCACGACGGCGCGTTCGCGCAGCGGATGGTGGTGCCGACGGAGAACGTCGAACCGCTCGGCGACGTCGCGGACGGCGACGTCGCGGGCTGGTCGGCTGTCAGCGTCCCGCTGGTGCCCTATGGGGGGCTGCTCGCGGCGGAGCTGCAGGCGGGAGAGACGGTGGTCGTGAGCGGGGCGACGGGCAACTTCGGCAGCTCGGCGGTGGCCGTTGCCCTCGCGATGGGAGCGGGGTGCGTCCTCGCCGCTGGGCGCAACGCGGTGGTGCTGGCCGACCTGCGCGTTCGCTTCGGTCCAAGGGTGCGGACGGTGCAGCTCACCGGCGACGCGGACGTCGACACCGCCGCCCTGCTCAACGCGGCCCCGGGTCCGATCGACGTGGTGCTCGACCTGCTGCCCCCGGAGGCGCCCACCACCGCCGTCCGCGCGGCGGTGATGACGGTGCGCCCGCACGGGCGCGTGGTGCTCATGGGTGGGGTCGGGATGCTCGGCGGCGACGACCTTGCCCTGCCCTACCCGTGGCTGATGCGCAACTGGGTGACGGTGCGCGGCCAGTGGATGGCCCCCCGCACCGCTGTTCCCCAGCTCATCGCGCTCGTCCGGGCCGGGCTGCTCGACCTCGCCACGAGGAGGTCACCACCTTCGGGTTGGAGCTGGCCAACGAGGCCGTCGCGGACGCCGCGGCCCGTGGTGGGCCGTTCCAGCGAACAGTGATCACGCCCGGGCGCTGAGAGCGGCCATGTGCTCAGGCGGTCTCGATGTAGGAGTCGCGTAGGTAGTCGTGGACCGCCTGTTCGGGGACCCGGAACGAACGGCCGACCCGCACCGCGGGCAGCTCGCCCGCGTGGACGAGCCGGTAGACGGTCATCTTGGACACGCGCATGATCGTGGCGACCTCGGCGACGGTCACGAACCGCACCTCGGACAACGCTCGTTCAGGGGACATGAGGCACCGTTTCGTCCTGGCACGCGACGCGTCGCCGGCTTCCCCACCGGCGCACGACCGCATCCGCGCGGATGCTCACGATAGGGGCTGATGAGACCACTGGGGAAGTCGAGAACACTCTTGTGGGTGCAAGTCAAGCATCGACCTCGGCGTGTCTGTCCCCGTCTGGGGGAGTTCGCCCCGGCCGCGGTGACCGGCTGGTCAGTCGAACCAGGCGTCCAGCCCGTGCAGCGCGAACACGGCCTGCCGGGTCGCCATGATCGCCCGGTCGGTCGCGTCCTCGGGGTCGTACCCGACCTCCCACGACCGCCACCAGGTCTGGCGGCCGTCGCCCATCACGGTCGGGGCCTGCCGCCCGTAGGCCGCGGCGACGTGGTCCAACCAGGGCTGCGGCACCGGCGCGGACGGCGCGACGGGCCGGTGGGCGGCGATCGCGACCAGGTGCGCCCACGAGCGCGGCACCACGTCGATGATCTCGTAACCGCCGCCGCCGGTCGCGACCCATCGGCCGTCGCATACCTCGTGGGCCAGCTCGTGCATCGTCTGCTGCACCACGCGCTGCGCGTCCAGCGAGACCGCGAGGTGCGCGAGCGGGTCCAGGAAGTGGCTGTCGCAGCCGTGCTGGGTCACCAGCACCTGGGGGTCGAACGCGCGGACGAGCTGCGGCGCCACCGAGTGGACAGCGCGCAACCAGGCGGCGTCCGACGTACCGGGAGGCAGCGCCACGTTCACCGCCGAGCCCAGCGCGTGCGGGCCACCCACCTCGGCCGCGTCGCCGGTGCCCGGGAACAGGGCCCGGCCGCTCTCGTGCACCGAGATGGTGAGCACCCGCGGGTCGTCCCAGAAGATCGCCTGCACGCCGTCGCCGTGGTGCACGTCGACGTCCACGTAGGCGACTCGCTCGGCCCCGTGGTCCAGCAGCCACCGGATCCCCGCGGCGACGTCGTTGTAGACACAGAAGCCACTGGCCCGGCCGGGCATCGCGTGGTGCAGGCCGCCGCAGAAGTTCACCCCGTGCCTCGCCCGGCCCGACCACACCGCCTCGGCCAGGTCGACAGTGCCCTGCAGGATCCGGCCGCTGGCTTCGTGCATCCCCACGAACGCGGGGTCGTCGGCGGTGCCGAGTCCCCGCGTCCGGTCGGCCAGGTCGGGGTTGGTCGAGGCGTCGCGCACGGCACGCAGGTAGTCGCGGTCGTGCACCGTGGCGATCAGGTCGTCGTCCGCGACGTCCGCGCCGACCACCTCGACCCCGTCGGCGTCGAAGAGCCCGAGGTCACGGCAGAGCCGGGCTGTCAGAGCCAGCCGGACGGGTGCCATCGGATGCGTGGGCCCGAAGTCGTAGCGGGTGAAGTCCTCGTCCCAGATCACCCGAACCTGCGCCACCATGCCTGCGACGCTACCGCTGCGTGCTGGCCTCGGCCGCGGTTGCCAGCTCGCGCTCGAAGGCGAGAGCCTGCTCGTACCTGCCGTAGACCGGCGCCCGCCGGTAGCCGAGCGACACGTACAACGCGACGGCCTCGGGCTGGGCCGGTCCCGTCTCGAGCCTGATCCGCTGGTACGACAGGTCGACGGCCACCTGCTCCAGAGCGGTGAGCACCGACCTGGCCAACCCCTGGCGACGGTGCCGCGGCGAGGTCCACATCCGCTTGACCTCGGCGGTGGTCGCGTCGATCCGGCGCAGGCCCCCGCCGGCCACCGTCACCCCGTCCTCGACCAGGACGACGAACGCACCCTCGGGTGGGTCGAACTCGTTCGCCACGGCGTCGGACAGGATGTCGAGCTCGCCGTACCGGGACCGGTACTCGTCTGCGAGGCCCGCCAGCAGCACCTGGGTCTGCGGGTCACCCAGCCGCACCCGCACGAGCTTGGCGCTCACGTGACGCGCGGGATCCACCCGGAGTCGTCACCGAGCGGCAGTGTCATGGCCATCTCCTGGACGGTGGCATCGGTGGTCATCGGTCGGCGGTGGTCACTGGGCCTGAACCCGTAGCTGCTGAAGAAGGCCACCGCGCGGCCGTTCTCCGTCGAGACCCACGCCTGCAGTGCGCGCTTGCCGTCCGCGCGGGCGTGCTCGGTGGCAGCTTCCATCAGCCGCCAGGCCACCCCCTTGCCGCGCGAGGTCGGCACCACCCACATGCCGAACAGCTCGGCGACCTCGGGCTCGGCCTCGCCCACCGACACGATGCCCACCGCGACGCCGTCCACCGTCGCCAGGATCCTGGCCGACCGCTGCATCCTGTTCAGCCACAAGGACTGCGCGAACTCCTCCTCTTGGGCGAAGGTGCCGGTGAAGGCCTCCGGCGCCTCCTGCAGCGCAGCCAGCCGCATGTCGCGGTACGCCTGCCAGTCCTCGCCCCCGAGGGCGCGCACGCTCACGTCGCTCATGGGATCACGGTCTCACGGCCGCGGGGCTCGCTCGGCCACCAGGCCCGCCCCTGCCTCGCGCGGGCCGGTCACGCTCAGCCCTGGCCGGAGGCCAGCTCGCGGCTACGGTCTCGGGCGGCCTCCATCGCGGTCAAGAACGCGGCCCGCACCCGGTGGTCGTCGAGCTGGCGCAGCGCGGCGATCGTCGTCCCGGCCGGGCTGGACACCTGCTCGCGCAGCACCGTGGGGTGCTCACCGGTCTCGCGCAGCATGGTGGCCGCGCCGTACAGCGTCTGCACCACCAGCTCGGTGGAGGTCGTGCGTGGCAGACCCAGCAGCACGCCGGCCTCGATCATCGCCTCGACGACGTAGAAGATGTACGCCGGCCCCGACCCGCTGACCGCGGTGACCGCGTCCAGGTGGTGCTCGACCAGCCGGACGACGCGGCCGCACGAGAGCAGCAGCGACTCGGCCTGCGCCAGGTGGGTCTGGTCGCAGTGCGCGCCCGGGCTGATCGCGGACATCCCCTGGTCGACCAGGGCCGGGGTGTTGGGCATGACCCGGACGACGGGTGTGCCCTCCACCAGCCGTTGCTCGACGAACGCCGTGGTGATCCCTGCCGCGAGCGAGACCACGAGCGCGCCGGGGCGCAGGGTGTCACGGATCTCGTCCAGCACACCCGCCATGTCCTGGGGCTTGACCACCAGGACGACGGTCGAGGCGGCAGCTGCCGCAGCACCGTTCTCGAGCACCTGGACGCCGTACTTGTCCCGCAGCTGGTCTGCCCGCTCGGGCCGCCGTTCGCTCACGACCAGCGAGTCGACCTGCCTGCCCGAACGCAGCAGGCCCGCCAGCAGCGTCTCACCCATGACACCCGCGCCGAGCACCGCCACGACGTCGTTGCCGGACAACGCCGTTCAGCCCCTCGTCGCGAGCGAGCGCAGGAAGAAGGCGGTGTTCGCCGGGCGCTCGGCCATCCGACGCACCAGGTACCCGTACCACTGGTCGCCGTACGGGACGTAGACCCGCACCTTCTCGCCCCGGTCGGCCAGCCGCTGCTGCTCGTCAGGGCGGACGCCGAACAGCATCTGGTACTCGTAGCTGCCCTGGCTGCGGCCGTTCTGCACCGCGAGCGCGCCGGCGATGTCGATCAGCCGCGGGTCGTGAGTGGCGACCATCGGGGACCCCTCGCCGGCCATCAGCACCCGCAGGCAGCGAACGTACGAGCGGTCGACCTCGGCCTTGGCGGCGAACGCGACCGACTCGGGCTCGTCGTACGCGCCCTTGCACAACCGCACGCGCGACCCGGCGCCGGCCAGGTCCTTGCAGTCGGACTCGGTGCGCCGCAGGTAGGACTGCAGGACGGCACCCACCCAGGGAAAGTCAGCGCGCAGCTCGCGCAGCACGGACAACGTCGAGTCGGTGGTGGTGTGGTCCTCCATGTCCAGGGTCACCGTCGTCCCCGCCTCGCTGGCTGCCTGGCAGACGTCCCAGGCGTGCTCGAGCGCAACCTTCTCCCCCTCGCCGGGCAGCGCCTGGCCCACGGCCGAGAGCTTGAGCGAGACCTCGCAGCGCCCGCCCTCGGCCAGCCCGGCGTCGGCGAGCCCCCGCAGCAACCCGCAGTAGGCGTCCCGGATCGCGCGGGCCTGCGTCACGTCGCCGGTGTCCTCGCCGAGGTGGTCGAGGGTGACCAGTCGGTGCGAGGAGGTGATCTGGGTCGAGGCGCGTAGCGCGTCAGCCGTCCCGGCGCCTGCGACGAACCGGCGAACGACCTGGCGCGAGCCGGGCGCCGTCTCGACGAGATGACGCACGCGGGCGCTCTTGGACATCTGCATCAGGGCCTGGCGAAGCATGACCGTCAGGCTACGGCCTGGCCGCCGCCAAGTTCAGCCGGGCGAACGCGAGCGCCTCGGCCAGGTCGGCCTCGCGCTCGGCCGCCGACGGGGCCCGGCGCTCGTTGACCTCCACGACGACGTTACCCGACCAGCCGGTCGCTGCCAGGTGCTCGAGCAGCTCGGCGCACGGCTGGCCCCCACGGCCGGGGATCAGGTGCTCGTCCTTGTTCGACCCCGTGCCGTCGGCCAGGTGCAGGTGCGTCAACCGCTCGCCCAGCGCCTGGGTCATGGCCAACGCGTCGCTACCTGCGGTGGCCGTGTGCGACAGGTCGAGGGTCACGTGCCGGTAGTCGTGCTCCACCGGGTCCCAGCCGGGCAGGTAGGCGAGGATCTCGCGGCTGCGCGCCCGCCACGGAAACATGTTCTCGACGGCCAGCTGCACCCCGGTCCGGTCCTCCAGGTCACGGACGCCGGCCACGAAGTCACGCGCGTAGTCCCGCTGCCAACGAAACGGTGGGTGCACCACGACGGTGCCCGCACCGACCTCGATCGCGACCTCGCACGAGCGCTCCAGCTTTGGCCAGGGATCCGAACCCCAGACCAGCTGGGTCAACAGCAGGGTCGGGGCGTGGATCGCGACGATGGGTAGCTCGTAGTGGGCCGAGAGCCGTTGCAGCGCAGCGGGATCCTGACTCACCGGGTCGGTCCACACCATCACCTCGATGCCGTCGTACCCCAACCGGCTGGCGATCTCGAAGGCCGACGCGCACGACTGCGGGTAGGCCGAGGCGGTCGAGAGCGAGACTCCCGCCGTCCCCAGCCGCACCGCGTCACCCATGAGCCCACCCTAGGTCGGGGCGGGGCGCGACGTCCGGCCCAGCCAGCGCGAAGACTTTTCCCGCCCTGGCCGGACCGATCCTTCGCGCTGAGCCGCGTCGACGTCAGCCGACGTCGATCGCATCGAGCCGGCGCAAGATGATGCCCTCACGCAGCGCCCAAGGGCAGATGTGCAGGCTGTGGGCTCCGAGCAGGTCCATCACCGCCTCGGCCACCACGGCCCCGGCGAGCAGCTGGGCGGCGCGGGCCGGTGCCACCCCCGGCAGCTCGGCGCGCTCGGCGCGCGTCATGGCGGCCAGCCGGGGCAGCAGCGCGCTGACGTCGGCGCGCCGCAACGTCCGCGCTGCGTACACCCCGTCCGACGACGGCGCCGCCCCGGCGATCCGGGCCAATGACCGCAGGGTCTTGCTCGTCCCCACGACGCGGTCTGCCTGGCCGGCCCTCGTGACGTCGCGAACGATCTGCGCTATGTCGACACGCACCTTGCGGCGCAACGACTTCACCGCCTTCTCGGTTGGCGGGTCACCGGACAGGTAGTCGCGCGTGAGGCGCCCGGCGCCCAGCGGCAGCGAGGTGGCGACGTCCGGCTCCTCGTCCAGCCCGGCGGCCACCTCGAGCGAGCCGCCACCGATGTCGAGCACCAGAAGCCGCCCGCTCGACCAGCCGAACCACCGGCGCACGGCCAAGAACGTGAGGCGAGCCTCGTCGACCCCGCTGAGCACCTGCAGGTCGACACCGGTCGAGGCGCGCACCCGGGCGAGCACCTGCTCACCGTTGGGCGCCTCGCGGATCGCGCTGGTCGCGAACGCCAGGACGTCCTGGCAGCCCTGGTCCTCGGCGAACGCCAGTGCCTCGGTGACGAACCCCAGCAGGGCATCGGCGCCCGACCCGGCGATCGAGCCGTCGTCGAGCAGGTGCTCGGCAAGGCGCAGGTCGGTCTTGTGCGAGGACGCCGGCAGCGGACGCGCCCCGGGATGAGCGTCGACGACGAGCAGGTGGCCGGTGTTGGACCCCACGTCGAGCACGCCCAGTCGCATGCCCCGGACGTTACCGCGGGGCTCGGCCTAGGCTGTGCCGGTGCCCGAGACGCCGCTGGATACCCCACGCACCTGGGTCGAGTTCACCGACCCTGCTTCGGCGGACGACGAGCAGCCGCAGGTGTTCCGCTGCGACCTGACCTGGTTGACGTCGTCGTGGACCTGCATCTACGGCAACGGCTGCCAGGGGATCTATGCCGACCGACCCGACGACGGGTGCTGCACGCTCGGCGCGCACTTCACCGAGAAGGCCGATGTCACCCGGGTGCAGGCTGCGGTGGCCGAGCTCACCCCCCAGACGTGGCAGCTGCACACCGAGGGGACCGGCCCGAGGGGATGGACCGAGAAGGAGGACGGCGAGCGCAAGACCCGCGTGGTCGAGGGCGCCTGCGTGTTCCTCAACCGGCCCGGTTTCGCCGCCGGCGACGGTTGCGCGCTGCACCAGCTGGCGGTGCGCACCGGTCGAGAACCGCACACGCTCAAGCCCGAGGTCTGCTGGCAGCTCCCGATCCGGCGCACCTACCGCACGGTCGAGCGGGCCGACGGCTCGTCCTACCTGGAGGCGAGCATCGGCGAGTACGACCGGCGCGGCTGGGGCCCCGGGGGTCACGACCTGGACTGGTACTGCAGCTCGAACTCCGAGGCCCACGTCGGAACCGAGCCGGTCTACCTCAGCAACGCGAGCGAGCTGCGCGCGCTGATGGGCGAGCCCGCCTACGCCGAGCTCGCGCTGCACTGCGCCGCGCACCTCGAGCTGGTCGCTCTCACCCGGGCCCACGGCGGACGTCGGATGCTGCCGCTGCTGGTGCACCCCGCGACGCTCCTGGCGCAGAGCGGTCCGGTGGCCGGCCGGCCACGCCGTGGCCGCTGACGGCCTCCCGGGCGTCATCCCCAGCCCCAACATCTGGCGGCACCCGGCGGTCTACGAGCTGGAGAACCGCTCGGTCGACCCGGACGGGGTCATCGAGGCCGCGATCCAGCGCATCCACCCGCTCGCCGCGGCAAGCGTGCTGGACCTGGGGTGCGGCAGCGGCTACCACCTGCCGTGGTTCGCCCGGCACGCGACCCACGTCGTCGGGGTCGAACCGCACCCGCCCCTGCTACGCCTGGCCCGCCGCCGCCTGCGCAGGATCGCCGCGGGACAGCGGGATCGAATCGAGCTGCGGCACGGCACCGCCCAACGGCTGCCCCTGACCGACGCCAGCGTCGACGTCGTGCACGCCCGGTGGGCGTACTTCTTCGGGCCCGGCTGCGAACCCGGACTGGCCGAGCTGCGGCGCGTGGTCCGGCGGTCCGGCACGGCTTTCGTCATCGACAACGACGCCACCCGGTCGACCTTCGGACGGTGGTTCAGCGCGGCCCTGCCGTCCTACGACACCGGGCAGGTGGAACGCTTCTGGGCGCTGCAGGGATTCACCCGTGAACAGCTGACGATCCGCTGGGCGATGCCGTCGCGCGCCGACTTCGCGGCCGTCGTCCGGATCGAGTTCGCCCCCGACCTGGCGACGCGGCTGCTGGCCGAGCACCCGGGCAGCGAGGTCGACTACGCGGTCAACCTGTGGTGGCGCCGCTACTGACCCGTGCCCGGCAGGACTGTGCGCGAGCCCCCGTTGGGCGCACACTGGGGCCATGAGCGCTGCGAGCCCCGACCCGTCATCGGCGCCACTGCCCCTGCGGCGGCGCAATCCGCCGATCAACCCGTCCAAGCCCCCGAGCCGGGCCAGCATGATCACCCTGGTCACGATCGGCATCGGGTACCTGATCAGTCTGGGCGCCCCCTCGATGGTGGTCTCGCCGTCAGCGCTGACCGCGCCTACGGGGCGCGTCGTCCTCGCCTTCGGCCTCACCGTCCTCGGTGTCGCGATCTCCGTGGTCGCCGGGATGCTGGCCTTTCGGCGCGACCACAACTGGGCCTGGCTGATCATCACCGGAGTGCCCGCCGTCAGCCTGGTCGCAGGGGGCGCCATCCTCGCGGCCACCAAGATGATCGGCTGAGACTGCCGGTGGCTGTCGGCTGATTGTCGGACCCGGCTCCTAGAGTTCGCGCCATGGCAGCCAGCACCGCCCGCAGGGGCGTCCCCAGGGCCACGTTCCGCTGCACCGAGTGCGGCTGGTCGGCCACCAAGTGGGTCGGCCGATGCAGCGAGTGCCAGGCCTGGGGGTCGGTCGTCGAGGTCGGTGACGTGCCCGTCCGCACGACCAGCGCCGGGCCGGTCTCCTCACCCGCGACCCCGATCCTGGAGGTCGACGCCCAGCTCGCCCAGTCCTGGCCGACCGGTATCGGTGAGCTCGACCGGGTGCTCGGCGGGGGTCTGGTCCCCGGTGCCGTCGTCCTGGTCGCCGGTGAGCCGGGCATCGGCAAGTCAACCCTGCTGCTCGACGCCTGCGGCAA
>JAABUN010005664.1_pt1 | contig 15237 bp, 16 predicted proteins | sample 5559311 | NCBI WGS metagenome assembly JAABUN01 (sample SAMN10711877, study PRJNA513370) | rock metagenome | isolation source: Antarctica rocks | place: Antarctica: Victoria Land, Siegfried Peak sud | reverse complement strand
TTGGACCTGCCCGAGGCGGCTTCGGGGCCGCAGCTCGAACGCGCGCTCGAGCTGCTGGTGGCACGGCTGCTGGCCCGGCCCGAGCGCCGCGGGCGGGGGGTGCGCTCGGTGGCCATCGGCGCCCGCTTCGTCGAGGGCGGCACGTGGCGCACGCGCGTGACCCTGCGACAGGCGAGCGCCGAGGCCGGCCGCCTGCGCCTGGCCCTCTGGCCCAGGCTGGCCGAGCTCCCGGCGCCGGCCGAGTCGATCGGCATCGAGGTCGAGGCCTTCGGCCCACCGACGCGCGACCAGGGCCGCCTGCTCGAGGAGCGCGACTCGGCGCTGGCTCGCGAGAGCCGGATCGCCGAGGCGGTGCGACAGGCCCGCCAGGCCGCGGGGGCCGGTGCCGCCCTGCGTGTCATGGAGGTCGATCCCCACTCTCGCGTACCTGAGCGCCGGACCGTGCTGGCGCCCTTCCCGGTCGATGACCGACGCTAGCTCCGGAGTTCTCCGTCGCCTTGGGAATCCGCGGCCGGCCAGCGTGCGGGTCGGTTCGAGCGGACTTCCCGTGGCTCTTGGCCGCACGGCCGTGGAGGCCGTCGTCGAGGACTGGGTGGTGGAGGACCGCTGGTGGACCGGTCGCTCGGTGCGCCGCCGCTACCTCGAGCTGGTGCTGGTGGACGGGCGCAACACCGTGGTATTCCACGACCTGGTCGGCGGACGGTGGTTCGTGCAGCGCGACTGAGCCCGGATTCCGATCCGGCGGTCAGCCGATCGCCCCAACCAGCACAAGCACGAGCAGAGCGACCGCGGCCAGCGAGCCGGCCAAGGTCAGCGCGTAGTTGCCGCGCAGCGGAGGTGCCGCTCCGGCGAGGGCGATCAAGCTGGCGAGGCTTCCAATCGCACCGGCGACGAGCCCGATAACCACGAATCCCAGCGCGACGCCGGTCGGTCCCCCGCCGGGCCGGTAGTTGGCCTTGTGTCCCGGACCCGAGTCCTCGACGAACTCGGTCGGAGCCGCCGCCTCGGACTTCTTCAGCCGCGCGAACACCACGATCCGCTGCGCCGCGCTTGCCGGGTTGGCGCTTGTGTTCCCCGCCATTGGGAAGGCTCAGGCCTCCGACTGCTTCGGCCTGTCGGGAACGGCTTTCGTGCAGTGCGTGGAGAACCAGCAGGGCGGCGGCGGCGGCCAGCCCGCGCCCGATCCTGACCCCGACACCAATGGCGGGGGCGGCACCAACGGCGGCAGCGGCGGCCAGGGCACCGACCAGAACCAGAACGGCTCCGGCGGAGGCACGCAGCAGAACGATTCCCAGAGCGACCCCAACGGCCGGGTCGACCAGTCCGCGGGCACGGGCCGCACGCGCACCGATCTCGATTGCGTCGCGGACTTCGACTCGCAGGAGGCGGCCCAGGAGGTGCTCGACTCCGACACCAACGACCCCTTCCTGCTCGATGCCGATGGGGACGGCGTGGCCTGCGAGAACCTGTCACGGGACGGCGTGGTGCTCGTCAGGCGGGTGGCTCGGGTCGAGTTGGCTCGCACCGGTCCGCACGCGCTGTGGATCGGACTCGCGGGCGGGCTCTGCCTCGCGGGCGGCCTGACGCTGCGCAGGGGTCACACCGACTCGTAGCGTCTGCGACCTGCGGCAGCGCGGGACGCATGACTGATTCGACGAGCCCGCCGGCGCGGATGCCGCCTCGATCATCTAGCCTCCGAGTGGTGTCTCGAGCCGTCATTTACCGCGTGGCGCTCGCGCTTGCCGCGGTGAGCCTCATCGGGCTGCCGGCGAGTGCCCTTGCCGGATCGGCCGAGACGCAGGAGGCAGAGCAGAGGTGCAGCGACCGCGGCCTGACGGGACAGGACTTCGACGAGTGCGTCGCCGAGGAGACGGGGGCCCAGCAGCAGGGCGCGCCGCCCGAGCCTCCACCCGAGGATGTGCGTCGCGCTCCAAGCCAGGAATCCGGTTCGGACGCCGACGGTGGGCAGACCCTCAATCAGACGCAGTCCGGCGACGGCATCCAGCAGAACGAGCAGCAGAGCGATCCCTCGGGGTCCATCGTGCAGAGCGCGATCGTCAACGGCCGGCGGCAGGGGCGGCGTGCTCGACGCAGCCGCTGCGGGGATCTGACGCTCCGACAGCTCGAGCGTCGTCCCCGCTGTGCCAACCAGCAGCGCAGGAAGCTGCCGAAGGCCATCGACGAGGACGGGACCCCGCCGCCGGTGGACGCTTCGCAGGCCGGCATCGGCGTGACGCTCAGCATCGTCTCCTGAGCACGTAGGCGGTCGCTCCACCCGGCGCGAGTCGACCTCTCCAGTACTGAGCTTGGATCCACCGAGCCTGCCTCGGTCTGCCAACCTGTGCGAACATATGTTCGCACAGGTTGATGAATGTCCTACGTCGAGCTCCACTGCCACTCCGCCTTCTCCTTCCTCGACGGCGCCTCCCATCCAGTGGAGCTGGCACCGGTCGCCGCGGAGCTCGGCTACGAGGCGCTCGCGCTCACCGACCACGACGGGATCTACGGCGCGATGGAGCTCGCCCAGGCGGCGGCCCCGCTGGGCGTCAGGGCCATCGTCGGCGCCGAGCTGACCACCGACGATGGTTCCCATCTCACCCTCCTCTGCGAGGACGCCTCCGGCTACCGCAACCTCTGTCGCCTCCTCACCCGCGCGCACGAGGGAACGCGTCCTGCCCCCAACCGTGACCCGCTGCCGCCCCGGGCATCGCTCGAGGATGTCGAGCGTCACGCCGGAGGCCTCGTGTGCCTGTCGGGCTGCGCACGCGACGGCGCGCTCGCCGGCCGCGTAGCCCGCGAGCAGCACACCGAGGCCGCGGCGGTGGGCCGCCGCCTCTTGCGCGCCTTCGGCCGCGACCGTTTCCGCGTGGAGCTGCAGCGGCCCTTTGCGCGCCGCGACCGTCGCACGTGCCGCCTGCTGGCCCAGTTGGCCGAGCGACTGGGGGTCCCCACGGTGGCCACGGGCAACGTGCACACCCATCTCCGCTCGCGCGCTCCGCTGCAGGACGCGTTCGTGGCCGTACGCCATCGGATGGGCCTCGACGAGTCGGAGCCATGGCGCCGCGGCAACAGCTCACACGCGCTCGCTGCTCCCGCAGCCATGGCCGAGCGCTTCCGCGACCACCCCGAGGCCGTGCACGAGTCGGGCCGTCTGGCCGACCGCCTGCGCTTCGACCTCACGCGCGACCTCGGCTACCGCTACCCCGGCTCGGAGGACCCGACGGCGGACCGCCGCCTGGCCGAGCTGTGCAGCTCGTTGCTCGACGGGCGCTACGCCGGCCGCGCCAGCGCCGTGGAGGCCGCGGCGCGGCTGGAGGAGGAGCTCGGGATCATCCGCGGGCTCGGCCTGTCGGGGTTCTTCCTCCTGCACCGCGACATGCTCGAGCTGGCACGCGAGGTGGCCGCCGAGGTGCGCGGGCCGGATGCGGCCCGCGCAGTGCTGCCGCCGGGGCGGGGGAGGGGGTCGAGCGTGTCGTCGATCGTCTGCTTTCTCACCGGCCTCTCGCACGTGGATCCGATCGAGAGCGGCCTGCTGCTCGGGCGATTCCTCAACGAGGAGATCACCGCTCTCCCCGACATCGACCTCGACTTCCCGCGCGACATCCGCGAGGCGTTGATCCCGCGCGTGCACGAGCGCTACGGCCGCGCGCACTCCGCCCTCGTGGCCTCCTTTCCCACCTACCGCGTGCGCTCCTCGATCCGTGACTTCGGCAAGGCGCTCGGGTTGCCCGCGGGGGAGATCGAGCGCGCGGCGCGTGGCGCCGACCCCTGGGACCACGAGCGCGGGGCGCGCGACATCGTGGAGGCGGTCGGGGAGCGCCGCGCGGCCTCCCCACGCTGGCAGGCGCTTCTCCACCTGTTGGGCGAGGCCGCCAACCTGCCACGCCACATCGGGCAGCACCCCGGCGGCATGGTCATCTCCACTCGCCCGCTGATCGACGTCTGCCCGGTGCAACCCGCCGCCATGGAGGGCCGTCAGATCGTGCAGTGGGACAAGGAGTCGTGCGCCGACGCCGGGTTCCTGAAGATCGACCTGCTGGGGCTCGGGATGCTCTCGGCGGTCGAGGACTGTGTGACCCGGATCGCGGGCGCGCGCGGGGAGATCGTCGATCTATCGCGCATCCCGCTGGACGACCCGAAGGTGTACACCGAGATCCAGGCCGCCGAGACGATGGGCGTCTTCCAGATCGAGAGCCGCGCCCAGATGCAGATGCTCACGCGCACCTTGCCCGAGTCGATCGACGACCTGACCGTGCAGGTGGCCCTCGTGCGCCCCGGGCCGATCCAGGGCGGCGCCGTACATCCCTATATCGAGCGCAAGAAGGCGCTGCGCGAGGACCCGGGCTACCAGGTGCCCTATGAGCACCCCTCGCTCGAGCCCGTGCTGCGCGACACCCTGGGCGCGATCGTCTTCCAGGACCAGGTGATCGGGGTGGCGATGGCCTTCGCCGGCTTCTCCCCCGGCGAGGCCGAGGGGTTGCGCAGGGCGATGAGCAAGAAGCGCTCGGAGGCGGCCATGCGCGGCTACGAGGAGAAGTTCATCGCCGGCGCGATGGAGCGTGGCGCCTCGCGGGAGACGGCCGAGCGGGTGTACGGGCAGATCGTCGGCTTCTCGGGTTTCGGCTTCCCCAAGGCGCACTCGGCGGCGTTCGGGCTGCTCGCCTACCAGTCGACGTGGTTGCGCGTGCACTACGGGCCGGAGTTCCTGTGCGCGTTGATGAACGAGCAGCCGATGGGGTTCTACCCGCCGGACTCGCTGGTGCACGAGGCGCAGAGGCGGGGCATCGCTGTTCTTCCTCCCTGTGTTTTGTCCAGTGATGCTGAGTGCTCGGTGGAGGTTGTCGGGGGGCCGCTGCTGCGCTCGGGCTTGCGCTCCGACGGCGCCCTCGCCGCGTCGCGCCTGTCGGACTCACGCGACGCCCGGACCGGGGGGGGAATTCGGGAGCGTGCGGGCGTCACTCCCGTCCTCGGGCGCTCCGCGGCGAGGTCGACCGTCGTCACCGCCCTCGCGCCCGGCGCCCCGGCTTCCGCCGAGGGCTCCGGCGTCCGGGGGGAAGATGGCTCTGCCCCTTGTCTTGAACTTGGCTCGGACCGGGCTGAAACGTCCGAGCCCGAACCTGTCAACTGTCAACCGTCAACTGTCAACTCGGATGTATTGGCACCGTCCGAGCCCGTCCACCGTCCACCGTCCACCGTCCACTCGACGTCTGAACCCACCCCCGCCAGCTGCCAACTGCCAACTGCCAACTGCCAGCTCGCTGTGCGCATGGGCCTCGGCTACGTGTCTGGGGTGCGCGCCGATGATGTGCGAGGGATCGTCGTCGAGCGGGAGCGGGGTGGGGCGTTCTCCTCGGTGGCCGATCTGGCCGCCCGTTGCTCGGCTCAGCGGGATGCCCTCGAGCGGCTGGCGTGGGCCGGGGCGTGCGATCTGCTGGTGGAGGAGGAAGGGGAGAAGCAGCCAGCCGCGGCCGGAGCTCGGCGCCGGGCGCTGTGGGCGCTCGGGGTGGCCGTGCCCGGCGTGGCCGTGCGCGGCGGGACGCAGCTCGCCCTTCCGCTCGAGGTCGGCGAGGGCCCCGATCTGCGAGAGATGACGCCCTGGGAGCGGTTGCTCGCCGACTACGGCTCCACCAACGTGACCCTGCACGAGCATCCACTCGAGTTGATGCGCTCGGGCCTCGACGACGACGTGCTCACAAGCACCGCGCTCGAGCGCACACGTCACGGCGCCCGCGTGCGGGTGGCGGGGCTGGTGGTCGCGCGCCAGCGCCCCGCCACGGCCAAGGGGATCACGTTCATGTTGCTGGAGGACGAGACCGGCACGATCAACCTGATCGTTCCCCTGTCGGTCTACGAGGAGTGCCGCCTGGCGGTGCGCTCGGAGCCGCTCGTGCTGGCCGCGGGCAGGCTCGAGCGTCGCGAGGCGGTGACCAATGTCCTGTGCGACGAGGTGTTGCAATTGGAGCGGCCCGACCTGCCCCTCGGACTGGTCAAGCACATCGAGCCGCGAGTGGCGTGGAGCAGTCAGGCGCGCGGCGGGGCGTTCGAGGAGCCCGAAGGGAACGTGGCCGATCTGCGCGCGGTGGCCCCGACGGCGCAGAGCTTTGGGCGGCGGGGGCGTTAACACCGCCGTGGTCGGGCAGACAGATGTTGATGTCGTCGCCACCGGCCGTAGCCGTCGGCACCTCGAGCTGGGCCGACCCCGGCTTCATCGCCGACTGGTACCCGCCCGACCTTCCGGCCCGCGACCGCCTGCCGTGGTACGCCGAGCGCTTCGAGGCGGTGGAGCTCAATTCGAGCTTCTACGCCGTGCCCGAGGCCTCGACGGTGGAGCGCTGGGCGCGCGTGACGCCCGCGGGCTTCACTTTCGATGTGAAGCTCCACCGGCTCCTGTCGCGGCACTCCACCGAGATCGATGCACTGCCGCCCGACCTTCGCGACGGCGTCGAGGTCGGTCCCCGCGGCCGGGTGCGCCTCACGCCGGACCTCGAAGCCGCCATGGCGAGGCGCACGATCGAGTCGGTGGCCCCTTTGACAGAGGCCGGCAAGATGAGCGCCCTGCTCCTGCAGCTCACACCGGCCTTCGCTCCGGACAAGCATGAGCTTGCCGAGCTCACGCCCTTGCTCGAGGCTCTGGCGCCGCACCCGGTGGCAGTGGAGCTTCGCCACCGGGCATGGGTCGGCGAGGAGCGCCTGGAGCACACGCTCTCCTTCCTCGAGGATCACCAAGCCGCCTTCGTGGCGGTCGACGCCCCCCCCGGCGACCACGTGACGATCATGCCCCCGGTCGACGCCGTGACCCGCCCGGGCCTCGCCTACCTCCGCGCGCACGGCCGCAACACCCACGGCTACCTGAACGGGAAGACCGTGGCCGAGCGCTTCGCGTGGACCTACTCCGAGGACGAGCTCGGGGAGATCCGCCGGCGTGTCGAGGGCATGGCCGAGGAAGCCGCGCAGGTCCGGGTGATGTTCAATAACAACCACTCGTTGGACGCGCCGACCGCCGCCCGCCGCTTCCGCGCGCTCCTCGGCCAGGACCCGGGCCCGCCGGCCGAACCCGCCCAGATGCGGCTCACCTGACCACGGTGCGCAAGGGGTGCGACGATGACGGGGTGGGCGCCCGCATCGGCACCGGCCTGACCTCGTCGACGGGCGGCGTGCGCGCCTTCGCCGAGGCCGCCGAGCGCGCGGGGGAGGCTCTCGATGGCGCTGCGTGCGACCTCGCGATGGTCTTCGCCGGTGCACCCAGCCTGGGGCACGCGGACGAGGGTCTAGTCGCGGTCCAGGAGTGTCTAAGCCCGGGCGCTCTGCTCGGCTGCGGGGCGCAGGGGGTGGTCGGCGCCGGGCGCGAGCTCGAGAACGACGGCGTTGCGGTGTGGGCGGCTTCGCTACCGGGAGCTCGTGTTGAGACCTTCACCCTGGAGGCCGCGCACGGAGAGGGCGGCATGGAAATCGCCGGATTCCCGGACCTCGACGGCGCCGAGGCCCTCGTACTGCTGGCCGATCCCTACACCTTCCCTGTCGAGCCCTTCCTGGCGCGCGTCGGCGCGGGACACCCCGGGGTGCCGGTTGTCGGCGGCCTCGCGAGCGCTGGCGGCGGGCCTGGCCGTGGTGTGCTCATGCGCGACCGGGAGGTGGCGCGCCACGGTGCCGTGGGAGTGCTCCTGGCCGGGGCGTCCCTTCGGCCGTGCGTCTCCCAGGGGGCGCGCCCGCTCGGTCCGGAGATGGTGATCACCGCCGCCGACGGCAACGTGGTCTACGAGCTGGCCAGCCGGCCCGCACTCGAGCGGCTGAAGGAGGCGATCGTCGAGCTCGAAATGTCCGAGCGCGCCCTGGCCGCCCGTGGCCTGCTGCTCGGGATCGTGATCGACGAGAACCAGCCCGAGTACGAGCGCGGGGACTTCCTGGTGCGCGGCCTGCTGTCTGTGGACGACTCGAGCGGGTCGATCACGGTCGGCGAGCAGGTGCGGGTGGGCCAGACGGTTCGCATGCACGTGCGCGACGGGCAGTCGGCCGACGAGGATCTGCGCGAGGCCCTCGACCGGCGCGACCTCCCCGGGCCGCCGGCGGGGGCACTGGTATTCACCTGCAACGGACGCGGCTCGCACATGTTCGGAGGCCCGGACCACGACGCCGCCGCGGTCGACGCGGCCACGGGCGGCGCGCCCGCCGCCGGCTTCTTTTGCGCGGGCGAGATCGGACCGGTGGGCGACCGCAACTTCCTGCACGGCTTCACCGCCACGGTGGCGGTGTTCGCCGGCTCTGCCGCCGCGGGCTGAGCAGGCGGGCCCGGTCTCAGTCGTGCGAGTCGAACGGCGACTGCTTCCTGCCCGTGGCACCGCCCGTCGCATCCTCTTCGGTCTCCTTGGCCGGCGAGGTGGGGCCGCCGATGTCGCGGTCCGACCGCGGGCCGTCACCGGCCGGATGCCCTTCCTTGGGCGTGGTGTGGGGACTGCCGCCGCCAGGCTTGGCGTCCTCGTTCGTGTCTTCGGTCTTGGGATCGGGCGGGACGTCGTTCATCGGGCACAACCTCCGGCGTTCGGGTGGCGGGACATCGCGACCAACGAGTACCCCGTCGGACGGCGGGGAAACGCCACTCGCGGCAGGAGAGCCCCCGCTTGACCCCGTTGGACGAGGCGCCTGCGGGCGTGGTGCGCGTCCGGGCGGCCAACCCGTCGCCCCTCACGCTCGACGGGACGAACACCTACCTGGCCGGCGGTTGGGTGGTCGACCCAGGGCCCGATGACGAGGAGCACCTGGCCGCCGTGCTCGCGGCCGCGCCCGGTCCCCTCGAGGGCATCGTGCTCACCCACGGCCACGGCGATCACGCCGACGGCGCCCCCGCCCTCGCCGCCCGGGTCGGCGGCGTGCCCGTGGTTCGGCCGAGCGACGGGGAACGGGTCGGCCCATTTGACGTGATGGCCACGCCCGGACACTCGGCAGACAGCGTCTGCCTGCTCTTCGGGCGGATCTGCTTCACAGGCGACACGGTGCTCGGGCACGGCAGCGTGTTCGTCGCCCCCGGCGAGGGCTCCCTCGGCGCCTACCTCGCCTCGCTCGAGCGCCTGCGTGCCCTCGACCTGGAGGTCCTGTGTCCCGGACACGGGCCGTTCATCCCCGACCCGCCCTCCAAGCTCGACGAGTACATCGCCCACCGGCTGGAGCGCGAGGGAAAGCTCGTCGCCGCACTGGAGAGCGGGGCGCGAACGCGCGACGACCTGCTGGACGCCGCCTGGGAGGATGTCCCGGACCATCTACGCCCGGCCGCCGCGATCACCCTCGCGGCCCACCTCGAGAAGCTCGCCGGGGAGGGGCGGCTGCCGGACCATTTCGACCCTGCGATCTACACTGAGCGCCGCCCGTGATCTCCACCAATCAACTCAAGAACGGCACCCACATCGAGGTGGACGGCGTCGTCTTCAAGGTCATCGACTTCCAGCACGTCAAGCCCGGCAAGGGCCCCGCGTTCGTGCGCACCAAGCTCAAGCGCCTGACCGACGGGGCGGCCATAGAAAGGACCTTCCGCGCCGGCGAGAAGTTCCGTCCGATCCGCACGGAGACCCGGCGCATGCAGTTTCTCTACGCCGACGGCTCCGAGGCTCACTTCATGGACGCGGAGAGCTATGAGCAGCTCGCCATTCCGCAGCCCCAGGTGGCCGATGCTCTGAAGTGGATCCGCGAGAGCGAGGAGGTCGACCTGCTGTACGTGGACGACGCGCCATCGGACGTGCAGGTGCCGAGCGCCGTCGAGTTGGCGGTGACAGCCGCCGACCCGGGCGTGAAGGGCGACACCGCATCGGGCGGTGGGGACAAGCCGGCGACGCTGGAGTCGGGTGTCACCGTGCGGGTGCCGCTGTTCGTGAACGTCGGGGACCGCGTTCGGGTGGACACGCGTTCCGGCGAGTACGTGTCGCGCGCGTAGAGGCACATCGGTGCGCCGCAGGGACCAACGCCGAGCCGCCGTGGTGGCGCTCTATCAGCAGGACCTGACCGGCGGCCCGCTCGAGGAGCTGCTCGGCCCGTCGGCCAAGCCCTTCGCCCGCGAGCTTGCCGAGGGGGCGGGTCGCGAGCACGGTGAGCTCGATGCGCTGATCGAGCGACACGCCACGGGCTGGACCCTCGACCGGATAGCGCCGCTCGAGCGCAACATCCTGCGGGTGGCCCTCTACGAGCTCATTCATCGTCCAGACGTGCCCGACGAGGTGGCGATCGACGAGGCGGTCGAGACCGCCAAGGAGCTCTGTGGGGCTGATGCCCCCGGCTTCCTCAACGGCATCCTCGGGGCCGTGCTGCGCGAGCGCGCCGGCGAGCAGCGGTCGGAGGGCCCGCGGGCCGCCAGCGGGTGACCATCGCGACCGAGACCCTCGACGCGCTGGTCGGCGAGCTGCAGGCGGCCGCTGCCCGCCTGCGCCGCGGTCAGATCGACGCGGAGGAGGCCTCGGCGGTGGTCGAGCACTGCGCCGATCTCGCCACCCGCGTCGCCAACGAGCTCGACTCGGTGCAGCGCGCCGCCCGCGCCGAGGCCCATGCCGAGCCGCGTCCGGGCCAGGGGGAGCTGCTCTGAGCACCATCCCCCAGCGCGTGGCCTATCCGACCGAGCTCCAGGAACGGGTCGATGCCTACCTGAGCGACCTGCGCTTCTCCGCCGAGGCGGGGACCGCTCGGCTCGAGGAGGCCATGCGCTACTCCCTGCTCGCGGGCGGCAAGCGCATCCGGCCGGTGCTCGCCCTGGCCACCGCCGAGGCCCTCGGGCGCGAGCCGTCCGAGATGCTCCCGCTAGCGGCCGCGCTGGAGCTGATCCACACCTACTCCCTGATCCACGACGACCTGCCGGCCATGGATGACGACGACCTGCGCCGAGGGCAGCCCACCTGCCACGTGGCCTACGGGGAGGATGTGGCAATTCTGGCCGGCGACGGGCTCTTCGCCGAGGCTTTGCGCCTGATGCTCGACCGCCAGGAGGGAGCGCCGGCCCGCGTGCTGCAGGCGGCGGCCGAGCTCGTGGCCGCCGCGGGAGTCGACGGCATGGTGGGGGGTCAGTACCTCGACGTGACGGCCGATGGCGACCTCGACGCCGCTGGGCTGCGCCGCCTGCACGAGCTGAAGACGGGTCGCCTCATCGGCGCGGCGGTCGAGTGCCCCCTGCTGGTCACGGGCGAGACCGGACCTGCCACAATCGCCCTTCGCCGCTTCGCGGCCGAGCTGGGCGTGCTCTTCCAGATCGTCGACGACATACTCGACGTAACCGGGGAGGAGAGCACCCTCGGCAAGCCGCGAGGATCCGACGAGCGCCATGGGAAGCGCACCTACGTCAGCGTCTTCGGCCTCGACCGAGCCCGGGAGCTGGCGGAGGAGTCGCACCGTGGTGCGCGTGAGGCGCTCGTGGGCGCCGGTGAGACAACCCAGACGCTCGCGCGAATAACCGACTACATCCTCACCCGCCAAACATGAGCCGCCTAGACAAGATCGACCAGCCGCAGGATCTGCACGGTCTGAACGACGCCGAGCTGCAGGAGGTGGCGCAGGAGCTGCGGGAGCTCGTGATCGACACGATCGGCGAGATCGGCGGGCACTTCGGGGCCAATCTCGGGACCTGCGAGCTGGCGGTGGCCCTGCACAGCCTGCTCGACTCCCCGCGCGACAAGGTGCTGTGGGACGTCGGCCACCAGGCCTATCCCCACAAGGTCCTGACCGGCCGCCGTGATCAGCTCTCGACCATCCGCAAGTACGGCGGTCTGGCCCCGTTCTGCTCGATCTTCGAGTCCGAGCACGACATCATGGGCGCGGGCCACGCCTCCACGTCGGTCTCCTACGCGGTGGGGCTGAAGGAGGCCATGCTCCGCGGTATCGGCGAGGACGGCAAGGTGGTGGCCGTGATCGGAGACGGCGCGCTGACCGGTGGCGTGGCCTTCGAGGCGCTCCACAACGCCGGAGGCATGGACCTCCCGATCGTGATCGTCGTGAACGACAACGGCATGTCGATCGCCCCGAACGTGGGCGCGCTGTCGCGCTACTTCAACCGCGTTCGGCTCGACCCCAAGTTGCACCGCGCGCGCGAGGAGGTCGAGGAGGGGCTCACGAAGCTCCCGGCCATCGGCAAGCGGATCGAGCGGCTTGGGCCGATCGTCAAGGAATCGTTGAAGGCCTACTGGGCGCCTGGGCTCTTCTTCGAGGAGCTCGACCTGGCCTACGTGGGGGTGATCGACGGGCACGACGTGCACGCGCTGCGGGAGGCGCTGCGGGAGGCGCTCGAGGCAGATCGCCCCGTCGTAGTGCACATCAAGACCGTGAAGGGCAAGGGCTTCTCACCCGCCGAGGATGGCGGCCTCGAGGGCATGGAGAAGTGGCACGCGGCCAAGCCGTCCTCGATCGTCAAGGGCGCGCTCGCCCCGACGACGCTCGCCTCGGCTCCAACCTCGACGGCGGCGCCCCAGTACACGACGGTTTTCGGCAAGGCCCTCGTCGAGGAGTGCCGGCGTGACGAGCGCGTCTGCGGCATCACCGCGGCGATGAACTCGGGTACCGGGCTGAACATCCTGCAGGACGCCATGCCCGAGCGTTACTACGACGTCGGCATCGCCGAGCAGCACGCCATCCTGATGGCCGCCGGCATGGCCCTCCAGGGGATGAAGCCCGTGGCCGCGATCTACTCCACCTTCCTGCAACGGGCCTTCGACCAGATCGTTCACGACGTCTGCCTGCAGCACCTGAACGTGACCTTCGTCATGGACCGCGCCGGCCTCGTGGGGGATGACGGGCCGACCCACCACGGCGCGTTCGACATCTCCTACCTGCGCGGGCTTCCCAACATGACGCTCATGGCCCCGCGCGACGAGGCGATGCTGGTGCACATGCTGCGGACCGCCACGCTCTACGACGACGGCCCGATCGCCCTGCGCTACCCGCGCGGTGAGGGTGAGGGCGTGCCGCTGCCGGAGGATCCACGGGCCATCGAGATCGGAAAGGGCGAGGTGCTGCGGTCGGGCGAGCGCGTGGCGCTGCTTGGCTACGGGTTCGGCGTACCGCTGGCTCTGGGAGCCGCGGAACTGCTGGCCGAGCACGACATCGACGCCACTGTGGCCGACGCGCGCTTCGCGAAGCCGCTCGACGAGGAGCTGCTGGCCTCATTGGTGACCGAGCACGACCTGGTGGTGACGATCGAGGAGAACGTGCTGGCGGGCGGCTTCGGCTCCGGCGTCGTCGAGTGGCTCAGCGACCACGACATGGCCGGCGAGGCGCGGGTGCTCAGGCTCGGGCTGCCTGACCGGTTCGTAACCCACGGCAAGCCGGCGCTGCTGCGCAAGGAGGTCGGGCTGACGCCGGAGGCGATCGCCGCGCGGGTCACCGAGGCCGTTCTCGATCCGCGGGGCGCGCTGGCCTAGCGGTCCACTAGGCCTTGCCACCGCGCTTTCGCCGAGGAACGTCAGCTCAGCAAGGTGGCGCGTACCAGCGGCAGTGCCGCCTGGCGCTCGTCCAACGTCACGAGCGTCAGGTCTTGGGCAAGAGCGGTGGCGGCAATCCACAGATCGTTAGTGGGCCGCCTCCCCGAGACCGCACGCAACTCGCCGTACCGCGCAGCAACCGCTCGATCGATGGAGAGGACGGGAGCCTCCGCCAGCACGGCCGTCAGCCGCCGAAGCCGCAACGCGCGCGCGCCCGTCTCGGCTGCTAGGAGCACCCCCGTCTCGAGTTCCCCGATCGTGATCACGCTGACCGCCCACGTCTCCTGGATCTCGTCGCGGTGGTCGCCCGGACTGACGAGGACGCTCGTGTCGACGAGCGCGCTCATTTCGACCAAGGCTCGTGCGCGGCCGCCTGATCCTCGTCGCGCAGAGCGGCAAGCTCCGAGGCCCACCCTCGGTCGACCGCGGCATCCCTGAGGATCTCGCTAAGCCTCGCGGGTGGTGCCGGCGGCCGTGACTGCGCCTGGGGACCCAGTTCGGCCACGGGGCGGCCGTCGACGGTCACGATGAAATGCTCGCCGCTCTCGGCTCGACGCAGGATCGCGCTTACGTTGTTGCGCAGCTCGCGCTGGGGGATGGTGGCCACCTGGGAGCTACCGTAGCGAATCGTCTACGCCAAGCAGCCGCGACAACCGACCCCAGAAAAAAAGCGACCCGCCGGGGAGGGCGGGCCGCTTGAGGGAGGAGTGATGCGTATGTGATCGGTGAGAGAAGTCTTGGCCCCACTCCCAGGGCTTGTTCAATGTAAGTTGCTTAAGCCCAAGGCAGTGTGATTGAGGTCACACTGCGGCGTTATCGGTTCTCTCGCGCGGCCCTTGAGGGCGGAGAGAAGATCCCCGATGCCGATCCGGCGGCCGTACACCGGTGGGCCGTCGACGGGTACCTTTGGCCCGTGGCGAAGACGCGGCTCGACACGCTGCTCGTCGAGCGCGGGCTATTCGAGTCGCGCTCGCGCGCAGCAGCGGCGGTCCTCGCCGGCGACGTACGCCTGACGAGCGGGCGGCGCGCCGAGAAGCCGGGGCAGATGGTGCCCGGGGACGCGGACGTGGCGGTGGCCGAGCCACCGCCGTTCGTCTCGCGCGGCGGGATCAAGCTGAGCAACGCCCTCGACTCGTTCGGAGTCGATCCCGCCGAACGGGCCTGCCTCGACATCGGCTCCTCGACTGGCGGCTTCACCGACTGCCTCCTGCAGCGCGGGGCGACCGCCGTGATCGCGGTGGACGTGGGCTACGGCGACCTCGATTGGCGGCTGAGGGGGGACCCGCGCGTCCACGTGCTCGAGCGGGTGAACGCGCGGGCACTCGATCCGGCGCTGTTGCCTTACCGCCCGGATCTGATCGTGATCGACGTCTCGTTCATCTCGCTCGCCAAGGTGCTGCCCGCGGTCCTCGTGTGCGCGGACGCGAGGTTCGACTGCCTGGCGCTCATCAAGCCCCAGTTCGAGGTGGGCCGGGAGCGGGTCGGCAAGGGTGGGGTGGTGCGCTCGCCCGCGGACCGGCGCGCCGCGCTCGTGGCCGTCGGTCGCACCATCGTCGAGCTCGGCCATCCCGTGCTCGGCTATGCCTCATCCGGCCTGCCCGGCCCCGCCGGCAACCTGGAGACGTTCGTCTGGACCGCCGAGTCCGATCGGAAGGGCGCGGCAGCCGACGTCGAGGTGGCCGCCCTGGGCGTGGAGCCATGACCCCTCCGCGCACGATCTCGCTGCTGACGCACTCCTCGCCCGGCGACACGGGGGCGGCGGTCAGCCGCCTGCTCGAGGAGGCGGCTGACCGCGGCG
>JAABUN010005663.1_pt1 | contig 15241 bp, 16 predicted proteins | sample 5559311 | NCBI WGS metagenome assembly JAABUN01 (sample SAMN10711877, study PRJNA513370) | rock metagenome | isolation source: Antarctica rocks | place: Antarctica: Victoria Land, Siegfried Peak sud | reverse complement strand
TCACACAATTATTATCCCACATCCAATGCTATCCACATAGTGTGGGTAATATTCATCTGCTATAAATTACTTCTACCCCTTAACAGTATTGTATTGTAGAGTTTAAAAACAGACACTAAATAACTGATCCTGTAAAAAGCTCATCGCTTCTTTTTGTTTTGCTTTTCTCACATATTCAAGTACTACGCCTGGTTGTTCTACTGTTTTAGGAGTGGTCATTATGCCACCGATATTTTTAGCTGCATGGCCCATATATCTTCCATATTGGGTAACTACCTGGTCATACAATTCATTCAGGCTTGCATAATCCTTATTTGCTTCTTTGGTCCACTCAGGAAGTTTTACAATAATGCGTTGAAGATTTTTAATACCATAAACGCCGGCTTTCATAGCATTATCACCGAGGTCTTCATTTTGTCCGCGGGGATCATCAGGGTCTGTTTCGGTGCCAAACCACAAACGTTTATCTTTTAATTTTTCCATTGTTAGTTTGTTAAGAATAGGCGTTTCAGCTTCAGGTGTTTTTGCCTGGGGAAACCATCGGTAGCCCCATTCAATCGCCCATTTATCATAATCCCCAATCCGAGGAAACAAGCCTTTTTCTGTAATGTTATCTTCTGGCTGGGCTACATAATTAAAACGTGCATAATCCATAATAGATGGCGTATGGCCGTTAGCTTCTACCCAGGCTTTATTGCGCAAATTCTCAACCGGAACACTGGAAGATGAGCCGTAGTTATGACGTAAACCAAGCGTATGTCCTACCTCGTGCGAAGAAACAAAACGGATTAATTGCCCCATTAAAGAGTCGGGAAATTTAATTGATCTTGCCCGGGGATCTACAGCAGCAGCTTGTACCAGGTACCAGTCGCGAACAAGGTTCATTACATTATGATACCAGTTGATGTGCGATTCCAAAATCTCCCCCGAACGGGGATCATGTACGTGAGGGCCACTTGCATTAGCAACATCGGAAGGTTTGTAAACAATGGCAGAATATCTTGCGTTTTCAAGGCTCCACGACGAATCGTTTAGCGGCGCAGGTTTAGCCACAATTGCATTTTTGAAACCTGCTTTCTCAAAGGCAACTTGCCAGTCGTTAACACCCTGTATAAGGTAAGGAACCCATTTGCGGGGTGTAGCGGGGTCAATGTAATAAACGATGGGATTAGCTGGTTCTACCAACTCGCCTCGCATATATTTTTCCACATCCTGGGGCTTAGGGTCTAATCTCCAGCGGGTAATTACTGCTACCTTTTCAATGCCCTGCGGATTAATATCAAAATCGGTATAACCGGTAGCAAAATAACCTACACGAGGATCGTACAGGCGCGCTTGCATAGGCCTTACAGGCAGAAGCACCATCGAACTGTTTAATTCATAAGTAGTGGGAGAGCCCGTTGGCATGCTGAAAGAAGACGCTGTGATCGGCTGTCCGGGTGCGGGAACGGGCGTTCTGATATAAGTTTTTACGGTTTTAATTTCTACGTTAGCCGGAAATGTATTTACACCAATAACATAAGAATTAGTGCTTTGATATTGGCTTAATCCTAAAGATCTTTTAGTGCGTGCATCAAAAAATAAAACATCATTATCAGCGGATAAATAATCTGTTACATCTACAACAGAACCTCTTACTCCCGAAACAGAGTCTTTTGCGAAAGCTTTAATATCGAAAGCAGCAACAATTGGCTGAAGGTTTGAATTTCTTACCGATTGAAACATGCCGGCGGAGTCCCTTCCAACCTCCTGGTAAGAAATACTCCTGAGAAAAATTTTATTGTTCTGGCTTTTTTCGAACGAAATCACATTATCTCCAATCTGATCGCCGGCATAACCTAAAAAGCCGGCACGGGATCCTGCTGCTGATTTTGAGATACGGTTTACAACAAGTATCTCTCTGTTCAAAACAGAATCGGGAATTTCAAAATAATATTTATCATCAATAAAGTGAACTGTAAATAGTCCTTTAGTTGTTTTTGCTTTTGAGGTTATTACTTCATTATAAGGCCTTGGCCCGGTTCTGCCCGAAGCACCAATTACAGGCATACCTGTAGGCGAACCGGTTGTCGGAGTTCCTGTTTTTGGCACTGTAGGCCGTTGTGCTATAGAGGCTGCAACAGTTGCCAATAATACCAGTGTTAGTACAGATTTTTTCATGTGTTAGCTATAAATTTTAAAAGGTGGCGAAGTTAAGAAAGCGCAAGTTCTTATAGCGTTAAAATGAGGAAACTGAAAAGAAAATAATTTAAATGATTAGATATTGTGGAATATTTTATTACAATTTAAGTCTGTAATTTTACAGGTCTGCTGGCCTGAAACTTGCTGTAAGCTTAATTATCAGCGCATAATAATAACGGTTGCTTAAAAATAATTCTTCATTTATTTGGCTATTAAAAAAATTGTAGCAACCTTTCATTATTAAGTCATTATTTTCATTAGAATTGCGTACCAATTAATTTCATTTCTTTAACCAATTTTTAAACGTAAAAAAATCTAATCATGGCGGAAACAAAACCTGCTGCTTCAGTAAAAAGCACAACAACAGCTACAACTAATGCCCACCCAAAAAGATCCACCAATTCTATTGCATGGATAGCACCGTTAGCCTGTATCATTTTAGGATACGTACTCTGGCGTTTTGTACTGGGAGCAGATGCAAATTTCACTAATCCTGACAAAGCCGGGGGCTTTTGGCCTAACCACCAGGGACCTAAAGGTAGCCTCCCCAAAATGTATGAAGGGGGAATTATCGTACCAATCTTAATTGGTTGTTTTTTGATTGTTATCACTTTCTGCATCGAAAGAATGTTGACGGTATCAAGAGCTACCGGCAAAGGAAATATTGCCGAGTTCGTTAGGAAAGTGCAATTTCATTTAGCTAATAAAGACGTTGATAAGGCACTTGCAGAATGCGACAAGCAACAAGGTTCTGTCGGAAATGTAATGAAAGCAGGTTTACGCAAGTATAAGGAAATGATTACAAACACGGAACTTGATACTGATCAGAAAGTGCTGAACATTCAAAAAGAAGTTGAGGAAGCAACTGCACTTGAACTTCCAATGTTAGAGAAAAATTTAGTATTTCTCTCAACGATGGCTTCTGTTGCAACCTTAATTGGACTGTTGGGAACGGTAGTAGGAATGATCCGTTCTTTCTCAGCTTTAGGTGAAAGCGGCGGCGGTGAAGCTGCCCAAAAACTTTCCCAGGGTATTTCTGAAGCATTATATAATACAGCTTTAGGTATCGGTACTTCAGCCGTTGCCATTATAATGTATAACGTGTTTACTACAAGAATTGACGGTATTACATTTGGCATTGACGAATCAGGATTTACATTAACTCAAAGTTTCGCTTCTCAGTATAAATAGTGTAAATTATTTATGGAAAAATTGAAAACCTGAATCTTAATAACAGAATAAAAATTTTAAAAAAATGGGAAGACCCAAAATAGCCAGAAAGAGTACAGCAGTTGATATGACTGCCATGTGCGACGTTGCATTTCTTTTGTTATCTTTTTTTATTCTTACTACTAAATTTAAACCGGCAGAGGCTATAACTGTTACTACTCCCAGCTCTGTTTCCTCAAAAGTAGCGCCTGAAAAGGATGTTACGCTGGTAACTATAACAAAAGAGGGAAAGGTTTTCGTATCGCTTGATAACGAAGAGGTAAAAGGAGAATTAGCGAATCAGTTTAATGCAAACCTGGGTGCTGGCTTATCTCCGGCTGATATTATAGCATTTAAAAAAGCAAGTTTTTTTGGATCGCCGGTTTCTCAGTTAAAGTCCTTTCTCCAAATTCCTGCTGATAAATTAAAAGGTGAGGCGTTGCCCGGTATCCCTGCACAAGACACAGCTAATAATCAAATGGTTGACTGGATGCGGTATATTGTAGCAGCACATTCTAGTACAACAAATAAGTTGAACCTGATTGTAAAAGGTGATAACCTCGCAAAGTATCCTCAGTTCAAAAATGTAATTACTGCATTTAAAAAAGCTGATCAGTTTAAATTTCAGATGATTACTAGTCCTGAAGGGGTGCCTACAGGAACGGATCTTTGGAGAAAGTATATGAGTGGCGGTGGTGCTGATGCCACTGCTACCACTGAATAATAATATTAATTAACAAAAAAATCTACTTGCTATGGCAGAAATGGATACCTCGGGCGGTGGTCACCACAAGAAAGGCCCGGGAGTTAAGAAAGCAAAAAAGTTATCTACCCGTGTAGATCTTACACCTATGGTAGATTTAGGGTTTTTACTAATTACCTTTTTTATTTTTACTACTACAATGAGCCAGCCAACGGCTATGAAGCTTAATTTGCCCAAAGACACTGATAAACCTGAAGAGCAGAATAAACTGAAAGAAAGCGGTGCGTTAACGCTGTTGTTAGGCAAAAACGGTAATGTATATTATTTTGAAGGTCAATTAGCCGATCAGGCAGCTAACATGAAAAGTAGCACCATGAAGCAAATAAGGGATGTAATTATAAATAAAAAAAGAAGCACTCCCAAAGATGATTTCATGGTAGTAATTAAACCAGGTTCAGAGTCTACCTACAAAGATGTTGTAGATGTACTTGATGAAATGACTATTAACGATGTTGGCCGTTATGCAATGGTAGATATATCTGATATTGAAGGGCAGTTAGTTGCTGTTTCAGACAAAAATGGCGCTGGTGGTAATCAATAGTTTTGGTTTTTCTATGGAATCTTTCGGGTTTTGCATCTAAATTTTAAAGACATATACAATGGAAGCAAACAAAATTGTGAACGCCGATTTCCTCGATATTCTTTTCGAGGGAAGAAACAAGGAATATGGCGCTTATGAGTTAAGAAAAACTTATAATCGCAGGATTCTTATAGCCATAGGCGTGATGGTAGCCGTTTGTATTTTAGTGTTTCTTAGCCAAATATTGGCTAATGACAACGATGACGATAAGAATAAAATAATTGTGCAGGATATGCAGTTAGAGGATATTAAAAAGGAGCCGGAAAAGAAGCCGGAACTTCCTCCGCCTCCGCCAAAACAAGAACCTCCGAAAGTGGAGATCACTAAATTCACTCCTCCTAAGATTGTTAAGGATGAAGAAGTAAAAGAACCACCCCCACCACAGGAAAAACTGGAGGAAACAAAAATTGGTACTATAAATCAGGAAGGTAAAAAAGATGAAGGTTTTGTTGCCCCTCCTGTTGAAGAAAAAGGTACCGGTGTTGTTGAAGCTCCGAAAAAGGTAGAAGAAGATTACGATAAGGTTTTTACCAAGGTGGAAAAAGAAGCTAAATTTCCGGGAGGCATGGAAGCATGGAAAAGATACCTCGAAAGAAATTTAAATGCCAATGCTGCCCAGGAAGATGGAGCACCAACAGGCAGTTACCAGGTAAAAGTTCAGTTTATAGTTGATAAAGAAGGCAACATCAGTAATGTGCAGGCTATTGAAACTCCTAAGGCTTGTCCAAGTTGTGCAGCCGAGGCTGTAAAAATTATTAAGAAGGGACCTAAATGGGAACCTGCCGTTCAAAACGGAAGAAACGTAATTTACCAGGCTATACAATATGTAACATTCCAGGTTGCAGAAGAATAACCTTGGAAATTTTATTTTATAAAAATCCTCCCATTTTCGGAGGATTTTTTGTTTATGGAATGCCGTTAGATTTGGGTAATATAATTAATAGAAAATGTTGGGAAAACTTTTAGGATGGGACGATACAATTGTAGCTTTAGCTACTCCGCAAGGTGTGGGGGCCATTGGGGTGATAAGAGTAAGTGGCAGCAAAGCGATAGATTTTGTAAACGGGCTTTTCCCCTCAAAAGATATTACAAAACAAGTCTCTCATACCATCCATGTTGGCATGCTAAAATATGATGAAGTTAATATTGACCAGGTGGTTATTTCAATATTTAAAGCACCCTCATCTTATACAGGCGAAAATATTGTGGAAATTTCGGCCCATGGTTCTCCTTATGTTCTTGAAAAAATAATGAACGCCGTTACACATCAGGGTGCAAGGCTGGCAAAACCAGGCGAGTTTACCCAGAGGGCATTTTTAAACGGAAAGTTAGATTTAACGCAGGCTGAAGCTGTAGCAGATTTAATTTATAGTAATACAGAAGCAAACCGTAAGAATGCATTACATAACATTAGAGGAGGTTTTTCTTTAGTGCTTAAGGAATTACGGGATCAGCTTTTAACCTTTTCCGCCTTAATTGAATTGGAGCTTGATTTTAGCCAGGAAGATGTAGAGTTTGCAGACAGAGGACAATTAAATCGGCTGATTGATACTTCTAAAAAAACTACTTCGGAGCTATTAGCATCGTTTGCTTTAGGTAACGTTATAAAGAACGGAGTACAGGCGGCAATTATAGGCCGCCCAAATGCAGGAAAATCAACATTACTAAATACTATGTTGAATGAGAACCGTGCAATTGTAAGTGAAATAGCAGGAACAACGAGAGACACTATTGAAGAAGTTTTAAATATTGATGGAATATTATTCAGGCTTATAGATACAGCAGGAATACGAAAACACACAAATGATATTATTGAAAGCATAGGAGTAGAAAGGAGTTTGGAGAAAATGCAACAGGCAGATGTTGTATTGTATCTATTTGATGTGAATGAAATATCAAAGAGCGAATTAGTAGTAAGTATATATGAGATGGAAGAAAAAAAGATAAAATATTTACTACTTGGAAATAAAGTTGATTTGGCAACTGATGAATTACTCGCAGAAAAGTTTTCAGAATTACCTGTTTTGTTTATTTCTGCTTTTAACCAGAAAAATATTGATGTTTTAAAACAAAGACTGGTGGATTTAGTAATTAGCGGCGCATCAACTACTGAAACTCCCTTAATTACCAATGCAAGACATTATGAAGCATTAAGAATGGTTGATCAATCTTTAAATGATATAGTGAAGGGTTTAGAAACAGGACTCACTGTTGATCTTTTATCCTTAGATATACGGAGATGCCTGCATCACCTTGGAGAGTTAACAGGTGAAATTACTAATGAAGATCAACTTGATTATATTTTTAGTAAGTTTTGTATCGGCAAATAAAAGCTGTAAATATATAAAATTAAATAATACAAAAAAGCAATAACTCACTAAATATCAATGTTATCCAATTTAATTTATCATTTTTGCTTATTGATATTACTCTTTTAATTTGTTCAATTTTGTACCTTAGAACTGCTGTAGTCGCTACTTGTACCTCGGCTTAGTTAATTCGCCAAAATTTGGCACAGCAAGGCACTGGGCGACACGCGAAGACACATAGGGGACACAAAGACTAACAATTATGAGTTCGAATATTAGGGTTAATAAAGTATGCGAATTTTGTAAACAAGATTTTGAGGCAAGGAAGACAACCTCAAAAACTTGCTCAGATAATTGTGCAAAAAGATTATATAAGGAGAGATTGAAAAACTCTAAAATACAAGCCGTTAAAATAGACACGGAAGCAGTAAAGGCGAAACCAATTGAAGATTTAAAAGCGAAGGAATTTTTAAGCATAACAGATATTTGTTTTGTATTAGGTATCAGCAGGCGAACAATTTACAGAATGATTGAACGAAAAGAAATAAAGGCAGGTAAGGCAGGAAAGCGAACCCTTATAAGGAGAACTGAACTTGACAAACTTTTTTAATAAGCAGCTATGAAACCAACTGAACCAGCAGAGCAGTATTTATCTGTTGTACAGGCAGCAAAACTTTTAGGGACATCAAAACATCTAATCTATACTCTTATTAAACAAGGTAAGTTAAAGGCTACCAATTTAGCGAAAAAGAAAACCATTATTAAGCGTTCAGAAATTGACAAACTGTTTGCATAACAACAAAGTATAAAAGACAATGGTAACCAAGGTTAAACTTAGAAAAAAGCCGATTTCAGGAAACAGACAAAGCCTGTACCTCGACTTTTATCCTGCAATACCAGATGCTAAAACTGGTGAGCCTACACGAAGAGAGTTTTTGGGACTATATGTATTTGATGAACCTAAAACAGCCATAGATAAACAACATAATAAAGATACCCAAAGCATTGCAGAGCAAATAAGGCAGAAAAGGGACAACCAGCTAAACAAGCCCGAGATTTATACAGAATTTGAACGAAACCAGCTTATACTAAAAGAAAAAGGTAAGCAATGCTTTGTAGAGTATTTTAAAAAACTCGCAAATAAGAAGAAGACTTCAAACCATGATAATTGGATTTCTGCTTTAAACTATCTAAACAGGTTTACAAATGGAAGTTTAAAATTTTCTGACCTCGATGAAAGCTTTTGCGAAGATTTCAAAGATTATCTTTTAACGGCTCCCGGCAAGCGAAGTGGCAGCGCTACTCTCGCCAGAAATTCAGCTCTTTCTTATTTTAATAAATTCAAAGCAGCATTGAAACAAGGGTATAGAGATGGCTATTTACAAATGGATCTTAATGCTAAAGTGCAACCTATAAAGCAAGCAGAAACCCGTCGTAATTTTTTAACGTTGGAAGAAGTAAACAAACTTGCAAAAACCGAATGTTCGTTACCTATAATAAAACAGGCAGCCTTATTTTCTGCTCTTACAGGCTTGCGTTTTTCTGATATAGAAAAAATGGTTTGGAGCGAACTGGAATTTATTGAAGGGCAGGGACATTTTATACATTTCCGGCAGGAAAAATCTGAAGCGGTTGAAACAATGCCAATTTCTGAACAGGCTTTTAGCTTATTGGGAGAACGTAAACAACCAACGGATAAAGTGTTTAAAGGCCTTGTATATTCTGCCTGGACTAACAGCCATCTTTTTAAATGGCTTACTAAAGCTGAAATCACTAAAAATATAACTTTCCATAGTTTCAGGCATACGTTTGCTACCCTGCAGCTTTCTAAAGGCACAGATATTTACACCGTTTCAAAAATGTTAGGACACCGTGAATTGAAAACTACACAAGTTTATGCTAAGATAATTGACCAGACCAAAAGACATGCGGCCAATAGAATACAACTGGACCTTTAAAATATTTACATGCAGATAATACAAAGCATCCAAAACCGGATATACGTAATAAGAGGTGAAAGAGTAATGTTAGACTTTGATTTAGCTGCGCTATATGAAGTAGAAGCAAGGGTTTTAAATCAGGCGGTAAAGCGAAATATTAAACGCTTTCCAGATGATTTTATGTTTCAGCTTAACCAGGCAGAAGCGGAGAGTTTGCGGTCGCAGATTGATGCATTACAGCAGACCATGTCATCACAAATTGTGATGACATATCCAAGCAAACGTCCTAATACGGCTTTGCCCTATGCTTTTACTGAACAAGGTGTTGCAATGTTAAGCGGAATTTTAAACAGTGACAAGGCAATAAACATGAACATTGCTATTATGAGAGCATTTGTGGAGGTTAGAAAAGTTCTGCTGGGCCAAAGTGATCTTAAAGAACAAATAAAAGAAATAAAAGAACGGTTAGGCGAACATGATGAGCAACTGAATCAAATATACGATGCAATGGAAAATTTGTTAGATGAAAAAGCAGCACAGAGAAAATGGATTGAACGGGAAAGGATAGGTTTTAAAAAGTAATAATTATCAAAGTAGTTATAAGATGAAGCATTTCAAAGACTTTCTGATAAAGCTTCAGACCCTTGATATTAAAATAAGCCAAAAGAAATCAAATAGAGACGGTATTTTACGAGAGCTTAATTACTATGACATTAGTCATGAAAGTCCCTACCTCAGCAATACATTTAAAAATGAGCTGAAAGAGCTTCGGGAACTTGCGTTAACAGATATTCTAAACCTGCCTGCGGAACAAATATTATTTCAACTGCAGAGACTGGCTGAGTTGAAAGAAAAGTTCAAGAAGTTCTGGCACAAAATCAATTACTCGATAACGCCATTAGGAAGCGAAAACTTTACTGAATATTTATTTAGCCTTGATTTAGATGGAATTTTTATAGTTCCTTCTTTATCATCTCAAGATCAGGCAATAGCAGATGATTATTTTATTGATGATTTAAAGGATACTATACGAGCAAGGGAAAAGACACTGTTTGAATTTGAACAAAGCGTTTTAAAAGTTATACCACAAAACATAGAGCCGGAGAAACGTATAACAAGTGAAACTGTTAACAGGGAGGAAGCAAAACCAGTTTTTAAGGAAGGGGTAGCGCAGAAATTCTATGATCTGATAAAAGACTATTTCAAATCAGAAGATCAACCGCTTCTAAAAAACCTTCTTACAACTGGCTCAAAAGCAAGTGAGCCTCTTATTTTCAAAGGGCAGGGGAACCAATTATCCGACGCTTTCAAACAGTTATTTGAAGCAAATCTAATTATAAGCTGTAATAAAAATGAACTGATAGACTGGATACTCCTTCACTTTAAATACATCGATAAAGGGTCAGTTAAAAGCTATACTGAAAAATATCTGCAAGACATTATTTCCTCCAATACCAAAAGCTGTCAGTCTCCTATTTTAGATGTTCGGCAAAAAGACGGACACTTTCACGTTCTACCTGTTAAAAGAAACAATAGAAATTACAAAACATAGGAGGGTTACAATAGGGTTATAGTTTCAACCTCTTGTAACCCTGCATAACAGCACACTACCATTGCAGTATAAAAAATAAAAAATACTGTTATGGAAACACTCACATTTGAAAAATTACCCGAAGCGGTAAGCAAGCTGCAAGAAAAACTGAATAATATCGAACAGTTATTACTTGAAGCAAATAATCACCCTGCAGAGATGGAAGAACTGCTAACCATATCACAAGCAGCAAAGTTTCTAAATCTCTCCACTCCAACGATCTACAGCAAGGTTAGCCGCAAAGAAATCCCGGTTAACAAACAAGGCAAGCGCTTATACTTCTACAAATCAGAATTAGCCGAATGGATAAAAGCCGGACGTAAAAAAACACTCTCGGAAATAAATCAGGAAGCAGACCTCTACATAACGTCAAGAAAGAGAAGTAATAACTATTAAAGATACTGCACCAAACTTATAATATGGACTATGTGCGCATTGGTACCACTTATTACAAAACGGTACGTAAACCTTTAGCTTCAGGAGATGTGGTTGAATTTTTAGTTCCCTGGTCGACAGAGTGTATTAAGCAGGATCATGGCAAGCATTTTCTTTCTTCTGTACCACGCTTTGATGGCTTTTGCCTTGTGCCTAATCACCTCGAATACAAAAGAGAGATCGAAAATTTTTACAACCGGTATCATCCCTTCCTGCATCCGCCGATACAAGGCTATCCTACTAAGATACTCGTCTTCTTAAACCACGTCTTTGGTGAGCAATTAAATATCGGCCTTGATTATTTAAAGATCCTACTGATGCACCCCATGCAAATATTGCCAATCCTTTGCCTGGTCAGTACAGAACGGAATACAGGAAAGACAACTTTCCTGAACTTCCTTAAAGCCCTATTTGGCGACAACATGACTATTAACAGCAATGAAGACTTTAGAAGCAATTTTAATGCAGAATGGGCAAACAAATTAATCATAGGTGTAGATGAAACTTTTCTTGACAGAAAGGAAGATTCCGAGCGGATTAAAAGTTTAAGCACTTCCAGATATTATAAAGTGGAAGCAAAGGGACAGGACCGCCAGGAAATAGAATTTTTCGGTAAGTTCATTCTGTGCAGCAACAATGAAGATAATTTTATTCTGATTGATCCCGGGGAGATACGATATTGGATAAGAAGGTTGCCAGTGCTGCAACAGGAGAACAAAAATCTGCTTGACCAACTAAAACAGGAAATTGCCTTCTTTATTCATTACCTCATCGAAAGACCTTTTACCACTCAGCCGGTTACAAGAATGTGGTTCAGGCCTGAACAGATAGTTACAAGCGCCTTAAAAAGAGTTAAGAAGTATAACCGCAACAAATTGGAAGTAGAGATGGCTCAAATTCTTCTTACCATAGTGGATCAGAAGGAATTAAGGGAGATATGCTTTAGTTTATCCGATATGCAGGAGTGGTTGCAGAAAAAAGGGTTTAGGGTTTATGACAGTAACAGCATAAGAAAAGTATTACAAGAAACTTGGGAGCTTACTCCTTCTGAGAACTCCAATTCTTACATCCAGTACCGTTTATCTTCCGATGGAAGTATCTATGAATACAACTACAAGGGAAGGTATTATAAGCTTTCACAAAATGAGGTTTTAAAACATTATTATTCTGATGATTTTGATGACAAGAGTATAAGTACTTAAAGTTCAAAGAATTATAGTCATCAAAAGTGTCATCAGAGTTTCATCAAAAAAAGTAGTGTGATGAAAGAGCTTATCCCTCTGATGAAGAAAAGATGAAGTGATAAGCAATTATAAATCAAAGAGTAAGAGCTTGTTTTCATCAAATCATCAAAAATTACGAACATGTGCAGCCCTCTTTTTTCTCTGCAGGAAGTGAAGCAATTGGACATGGTTGAGTACCTCGAAAAATTAGGTTACCAGCCAAGGAAAATAAGGAACAATGATTTCTGGTATTTATCACCATTAAGAGATGAAAAAACTGCGTCATTTAAAGTAAACAGAAAGCTAAATGCGTGGTATGATTTCGGGTTAGGACAAGGCGGAAACATTATTGATTTTGGAATATTGTATCACAATTGTAGTATTAAAGAATTGCTGGAAAAGCTATCCCCATCTCTTTCTTTTCACCCGCAGACACTAACGGTTCAACAGCCTCTATCTAACGCACAAAAGTCCCCTGAGGCACTTGAACCTACGATAAAAGTGATAGCCGCAAGGAACCTCACAAACCCCTCGCTTTGCCGCTATCTTAATGATAGAAAAATACCTTTTGAAATAGCTAAAAAGTACTGCAAAGAAGTAGATTTTGAACTGAACGGAAAGCAATTTTTTGCAATCGGATTTGAAAATAAATCTGGAGGATTTGAGCTAAGAAATCAGCTTTTTAAAGGCAGTACTTCACCTAAAGATGTAACCCAAATCAGCGTTTCTAACGCCAAAGAGGTTGCAGTTTTTGAAGGCTTTTTCAGCTTTCTTTCTTACCAAGCTTTGCATCAAAAAAATGCTCAACTGACAAATTTTCTTGTGCTAAACTCCCTTTCTTTTTTTGAAAAGAACCGGCAATTGATGGAAGAAAATCAAAAGGTTCAACTTTATCTTGACAGGGATGAGGCGGGAAAAAAGCATACTCAAACTGCTCTGCAATGGAACCAGAAATACACCGACCAAAGCCATTTGTATAAAAATCATAACGATCTAAATGACTTTTTAGTCCGGCAAAACCAAAAGCAAAAACAGGTTTTTAAGTTGAGGCAGCATCTGTAAAAGGATAATTTTAGCAGCAACAGCTTCTAATTCTTTGAAGGTTTCTGGTATACTAAACCAGTATTAAAGTGCTTTTTCATTGCCCTTGGGTTAAATGTCCGTTTGTAATACAAACGAAATTTAACCCCTTTCGCTCGGAACTCGCAGGGGAAGAAAAAGACAATAGAAAGGTTACGATCCAGATACTTAAAAGCCAATACTCCATCAGAAAAACTAATAATATTTTCAAAAAAGTGAAAATGAAAATGTGATGCAAGACACAAAAAACAACCGGACAAAGGTGATAACCTTGAGGCTAACATTAGCAGAATGGGATCAACTAAACAGTAGGTTCAAAGCAACCACCTGCAGAAAGTGTAGTGATTACTTAAGGAAAGTTTTACTAACAGGTAAGGTAACAGTACTAACACGTAACCAATCGCTGGACGACTTTATGACAGAGATGATCCAGTTAAGAAATGAACTAAGTGCTATCGGAAACAACTATAACCAGGCAGTTCATAAGCTCCATATTTTAAACACAATACCAGAGTTCAGAGAGTGGATTTTAAAGCATTATTTGAACCATGAAATCTTCCTGAATAGGGTGGAAGAAATCAAAAATCGTATCAATCAATTTGCAGAAAAATGGTAGCCAGGATTAAGAGAACGCAGAGCCTTTCGAGGTCATTAAATTACAATGAAAAGAAAGTGCAATTGGGAGTAGCTGAATGTATTCAGGCAGTGAATTATCCGAAGGATTTGGAAGCGCTGAATTTTTATGACAAGTTGCACCGGCTGGAGCATCAGGCAGAGCTCAACGAACGTGTAAAAGCAAACAGTGTTCACATCTCTTTAAACTTTCATGAAAGCGATCAATTGAATAAAGAAAAGCTGTGTGCAATTGCAGAAACTTATATGCAGGGAATTGGCTTTGAAAAGCAGCCGTATCTGTTATACCAGCACCGCGATGCCGGCCATCCACACATTCATATTGTCACTACCAATATCCAAAGAGATGGCAGCAAAATCGAAATGAATAATATTGGTCGAAATCAATCGGAAAAGGCTCGCAAAGCGATCGAACTGAAATTCGGATTGACCCAGGCAGAAGGGCGAGGACGAAAGCAGGAGAATGAATTGAAGTTAAGTATTCGGAAAGTTCAATATGGCAAAATGCAAACCAAAAGAGCTATTACAACTGTATTAGATGAAGTAATTAATCAATACAAGTACACTTCCTTACCTGAGCTTAATGCAATATTGAAGCTGTATAACGTGATGGCAGACAGAGGAAAAGAAGATACCACAATGTATCAAAAAAGAGGATTGGTGTACACCGCGTTGGACGATAATGGTAATAAGATTGGAACACCGATAAAGGCAAGTGCTTTTTACAGTAAGCCAACGCTGAAGTTTTTGGAACAGAAGTTTGTGCAAAATGAAGTGTTGAGACAGGAGCATAAAAGGAGCCTAAAGGTTAAAATTGATTTAGCTCTGTTTAGAGGTCAAAGAGACCTTAAAGGACTTGCAATTGAACTTCGAAAACAAGGTATTCATATAGCTGTCAGACAAAATGCGCAAGGAACTGTGTACGGCCTTACCTATATAGATCATATCAATAAAACCGTGTTTAATGGTAGTGACATCGGGAAAGAATACAGCGCAAAAGCTATTATGGAAAAGTTTGAAGGTCTTCAGCAAAAACAACTTAATCAGCAGGCTCAGAAGATAGGATTAAACGTTACTAAAGTAGAGGAGAAAAGTGTTGCTGATGAAATGAAAAAATCAGTGGATAGTCCATGGTTAGAACTATTAAACCCTGTAAGGGAGAGTAATTATATACCTCACCAATTACTTAAAAAGAAAAAGCAAAAACAATCGAAAAGGTTGCGTTTGTAGGGGAGTATTTGGTTTGTGCTTTCGTAATTCTGTTCGAGGCAGCATTTAAAGGCGTGAGGTCGAAGAA
>JAABUN010005662.1_pt1 | contig 15245 bp, 15 predicted proteins | sample 5559311 | NCBI WGS metagenome assembly JAABUN01 (sample SAMN10711877, study PRJNA513370) | rock metagenome | isolation source: Antarctica rocks | place: Antarctica: Victoria Land, Siegfried Peak sud | reverse complement strand
GCAACAGACCCGCGTCTGTCTGGCCGTCCTCGTCCTGACGTGCTTGCTCACACTGCGTACCCTGGAACATGGCCCGTGGCCTCACCTTCGTGACATGAACTGCTTGACACAGCCATGATCACCGAGGCCACGGGTCCCCGCTCTGACAGGGTCAGGGACCGCCCTGCCCGCTCAAGTCTGAAGAGCCGTCAATGACGAACCAGGAGTTTAGGTTTCAGCCGCTAGCGTGGCTGAGGAGAGGGCTCGCGTGCCGGTACGTAGGCGGCTCCGGGGCTATGGCTATTGTACTGGCAGCCACGACAGCGTGCTCAAATGGTGCCCAAGCTCCAGCCCGTTGACCCACCAGCTCTGACATCAGCTGACGCTACCGCTGCAGCTGGCCCATATTCGACCATCTCCGGCTCCGATTTCTCTGCAGAGGACATCGCCCTCGCCTTGCCCCTTGAGGCAGCCGAAGGCAGCGCCATAGCTGCGGTCGAGCAGATTGACACGCTACCCGTGACCGTGGGCATCGTCAGTCGTTCAGGTGGGACGATCGTCGTGGCCAAGGGCAGGGAAGGCGAACCGGTGCTGGACATGCCTGGGTTAAGCGAAGGGAAGGACCCACCCAGAGCGGTCGTACGGGTGACGGCCAGGGCGTCGTCCGAGGATGCGCTGGCGCCGGGAGAGGCGTCCTTCTCGGTCGGAGCCGATTTCCGCAAAGACCGTGAGTCCAGTGGGACCGAGGTGGACAACGGAGACAACTTCATCCAGCGCGGACTGGCTTCGGACCCGGGCCAGTTCAAGATCGAGGTCGATCGTGGCCGTCCCGCCTGCAAGATCATGGGATCCGAAGGATCCGTAGAGGGGAAGGCCGACCGGAAGGTCAGCTCGGGCCGCTGGTATCGCGTACGGTGTTCCAGAAGCGAGGACACGGTGACCCTAGACCTCATCGAATTCGCGCCCTACGGACGGGTGGTGGACTCTTCAGCGCAGGCTAAGGGCCGGATGGGTTCAGTCACCTGGCCGCAGCAGGAGACGCCGCCGTCGTCGACAGCCGCTCTCCGTGGGGGAAGCTTGCTGCCAACGGCGCGATGATCAAGAGTTGCACCGAGAGTTCAATGGGTTCATCGGCAGACCCGTTCTCACGATCGGAGGCTAGCGCGTGAAGTATGACCCGAACCGGGGTGACGGAGGGCGAATGTTTTCTCCGCAGAGTGTTGGCAATCGCTTGCACACCGCTTACTCTGGTTGGCGATTCGTCGCAGCGGATCCGACGCAGTTCGCGGACATGAGTTGCGGCCGGCAGGACCACCCTTTGGCGCACAGGGAGATTAATGCAGATCCCTCGTATCCACGGCCCTGACATGCCCACTGACGGCGGGCGCACGCCACGGGCTGGCACCGGATTCACTGCCAGCACCCCGCCGGCCGGAGCCGTATCGGACTTCAATCTCAGTCAGATCGACACGTCCCGGCTCATCTTCGTGGGCGGCTTGCACCGCAGTGGGACGACCGCCTTAGGAAAAATTCTTGCAGATCACCCGAATGTCTCCGGCTTTCGAGAGACCGGAGTGGAAGAAGACGAGGGACAACACCTCCAGTCGGTGTACAAGCCGGCCTGGGACTACGGAGGGCCCGGTCGCTTCGCGCTGCACAGGCAGGCCCACCTCACAGAAAGATCAACTCCGCCCCCCCGGACTGCGGTGGCGGGCCTCCTGGATGCCTGGGTGCCCTTCTGGGATCTTGACCGTCACTTCCTGGTGGAGAAGTCGCCGCCCAACCTCATCATGGGTCGCTACCTTCAGGAGGCCTTTCCCGGTAGCGCACTGGTCGTCATCATTCGACATCCGGTAGTCGTGGCGCTGGCGACCAGGAAATGGACGCGTGGCAAGGGCCTGGCTGGCCTGATGAAGCACTGGTTCGCAGCTCACGACATCTTACGTAGCGACAGTGCCAGACTGAAGCGGCTCCATGTTCTGCGCTATGAAGACCTCATCAACCGGCCGGCCAGAGCGCTTGACGACCTGCAGAGCCATCTCGGCCTTGGCGAGCCACTGTCGTCGTCCTCGATTGACGGCTCACGGTCGCAGCGATACGTGCGTGCGTGGGATGAGCTTGCTCGCGGAACGGCGCGCGGTCGTTGGGCGCGAGAAAAGATCAGGGCACTGTACGGCGACAGGATCGCCGCGTACGGCTACGACGTACAGGACTTGGAGGCACTGGGTCCCTGGGAATGGTAGCGCGTCCCTCATCCTAAGTATCACGCTGTAGACCCCTTCCGCTACAGTCTCGCAATGCGTCCCCGTGACGGGCGCCTGACCCCTGCAGAGGTAAAGATGCTGACTCGCTTGCACCGCTCCCTTGCCCTCGCCACCCTGGTGCTGCTGTTGGTTGCCAACTCAGCCGGCGGCACGGACAGCACCCCTACTGTTCAGTTGCGGGTTTCCGACGGCACCTCCTACGGGTCCACCATCACCACCGTCGACCAGATGGGTACTGCCCAGGTGTCGGCAGATGTGGCCGTACTGAGTGGCGGCACTGTCAGAGCGGGGGGCTGGCGCAACGGGTCCAGGGTGTTCGACTTCCCTTCCTTCACCTGGAGCTCCACCCCTCCGCGGGCAGTGCTGCGGGTGACGCCCAAGGGTAGCGGGGACCCGCTGGCGCCCGGGTGGCGAGACTTTTCCTTCGGGGCTGACTTCCGCAAAGACTTGCAGTCCAGCGGCACCACGGTGGACAACGGTGACAACCTGATTCAACGAGGTCTGTGGAATGAACCGGCGCAGTACAAGATCGAGGTCGACGGCGGTCGCCCAGGATGTCGGATCAAGGGGGACCAAGGAGCAGTCGCTGTGCGCGCCGCCCTCCGGGTGGACTCCCGGCTCTGGTACCGGGTCGAGTGCAAGCGTGTGACGAATACTGTGGTCCTCACTATCCAGGAGTATCGCTCTGACGGGACAATCAATGTCGTATCCGTTCGCGAAACCGGCACCATCGGTAGTCTTGCCTGGCCCAAAGCCCGCACCCCGCTGTCCGTGGGTGGCAAGTTGGGCGCCGACGGAGCCATCGTCGGCTCAGCAACGGATCAGTTCAACGGACTCGTGAGCAACCCGGTGCTGCATATCGACGGCTGATGGTCCCAGCAGCGCGCGTTGAGCTACGACGAGGTGCTTGGCTCCCAGCTGTTCTTGTCCGTCTTTTTCAACTCTGGTTTACTGTTCCTAAACCTCACCGTGAAACAGCCTGACCGGGGCGGCGTGGGTTGGGACCGGCGGACGGGGGACACGTCGCACAGTTTGATGACGGCGCGGGCACGTGCGTAGCAAGACCCTTCGCCTGAACGTCTCGGCCAGCTCTGAGGTGTTGAAGACCGGCGACGGCAGTCTTGGGGACCGGACCGCTCATGCAGGACTACAGAGGTAACGACCGTCCTGGAACCGTCAACGGTACTGTCCAGCGCGGGGTCGCCGGCGCACTAGTGGACAGCCCCGACCCGGCCGCCGGCTTCGACGGCAGCTCCGGACATGTGGTCGGCACGCCTGATAGTCCGATGAGCAACCCGACCCCATACTCGGTGGAAGCGTGGTTCAACACCACCAGTACTATGGGTGGCAAGCTCATCGGCTTTAGCAACCAGCCCAGTGGTCTGTCCAGCAGCTACGACCGGCACGCCTACCTGCGAGACGACGGCAGCCTCGTCTTCGGCGCGTGCACCGGGCAGGAGAATACGGTGACCAGCACCGCGGTCTCAATGACGGCAAACTGGCACTACGTCGTGGCCACCCAGGGCAAGAGCGGCATGGTGCTCTACGTGGACGGAACGGCAGTGGGCGACGACCCGCAGTCCGCGGCTCAGAGCTACACCGGATACTGGCGGGTCGGCGCAGACCGGACCTGGGCCGGTGCTTCCAGCCCCTACGTGGACGGCGTCATTGACGAGGCTGCCGTCTACACCTCCGTGTTGAAGCCGAGCCAGGTGGCCGAGCACACTCTCTGGGCACAACGCAAGCACCGAACTAGGCGCCGGTTGACTCGTCCTGGTACTACAAGACAGCCGCTCCCCAGCCCGACTGGAAGGAGCTGGGTGCCGACCTTGCGCCGTGGTCCACCGGGGCGCAACCCTGGGCTTCGGCTTCAGTAGCTTCACGACTGACATCGATACCTCGGGCCCGGCGTCGGACCGACCGCTGACCGCCTACTTCGCGCACGAATTCGAGGTCTCGGACGCCGGCCAGGTACAGTCCCTGGTGCTCGACACGGTGGCCAACGACGGCGTGGTGGTCTATGTCAATGGCACCGAGGTCGCGCGACACAAGATGCGCGTCGGGGACGTCACTCACTTTACTTACGCGCCCAGCGCTCGCAATGTAAGTCGGGCGGACGCCGCCCCGGTGATGGTCGACGTGCCGGTCTGTATGGCCGGTGGGTTGTCGACTGGGAGCATGGCGTCAGTGGACCGAAGGTTGGCCGCTCAGCCGCTTTCGTTGGCCAGCTGTCGACCGACTCGTAACAGTTCACTCACGACCGCGGGTTGCAGACGGTTGTAGTGCCATCCGCTGTGCTCTTGGGCCAGCCGCACGCTGCGCTCTGCCAACACCAGCGCGTACAGTGCGGACACTGCGCGGCGCTGCGGTCGACCGAGCCCTAATGCCTGCAGAACCGGTGCGGCCAGCCGGGCAGCAGCGAGTAGGGCAATGGGCGCATTGTCTGGCGTTTGATCGCGTTGGCGGTTGACGGACCAGTGCAGAACGTCCAGCCCCACGGCTGCATCTTCTTCACACATCTCCCAGTCCCAGACCCAGAGGGTGCCGTTGCCGGCGCCTGCTGCGTTCCACGGGACGAGATCTCCGTGCCAACGAGTCGCCAAGGGGATCCGGAGCCCACGTGACCTCAACGCTGTTGTCAGCTGTCTCATCTGTCCGGTGAGGTCGTCGCCGGTGGCAGGTGTTCCGCCTTTACCGATCCGCCCCTCGAGCGCCAGGAAGTGTCTCGAGGTCTCGAGGCGGTCGAACCGACGCAACGGAGCGACGCTGGCGAACTCTCCCACCGACAGGGTGCGCTGCGGCGGGAGGGTCGTCACGTCAGGGGGCAGTGGCTGGGTCACGAGATAGGACCACTCGCCCATGCTGCCGGACGCCAGCACGGCGGGGACTCGAAGTTGGCCTGCTTTGCCGTCGAGCTCAAGCAGAACCTCGGACTCCCGGTCGACGTAACCCTGGGTGATGCCGTTCCAGGCGATCTTCGCGTATCCGAAGGGCTCTCCCCCCGCCGAGAAGAGCTGCAGGGTTGCTTTGGAGTTGGCGCCCGTGCGTATCCCGATAATGGCGTTGAGCGACTCATCAAGCTCTTGCTCCAGAAATGTCAGGCACTCGACCCCGACGGGTCGAGTGCCTACGCGTTGCTCCAGCGTGAGCATGTCGCCGCGTCGGGACAAGCCCAACCGTGCAGCCGCGGCCGTAGTCAAACGACCAAAGCGCTGACGACTGGTCCGAATGCCTCCGTAGCTGCGCAGGGCGCGAGCCATGGACCGAGGCTCGGTGATGCCAACCAGAAGGCGTGGAACCCGGGCCGACGGGGTGACCACGAACCGCCTGACGACCTCCCACCCAGGTTCGCGATGCGTGTTCAGACCCACTCGATAGCAACCGGAGTCGATGAGCGGGGACCATAGCTGGCGGGCTACCAGCCTGAGCTCCCACGGGCCGGACGGCAGGACATCATCGCGTTCGGTGCCCGAGAACTGCGCAGGAATCATGGAGTCACCTCCCCAAGTCATAGGCCCACTTGAGGCATTCTATCGTGGGAAGTCTCAGGGCACAGTCAGCAGCGGTAGCCGACAACGGTCAAGGGCTTCGCGGGTCCGCAATGTTGCCTGCTCGATGCGCTTGATGTCGGTGGTCGTGAGGCTCCGCTGCCATTCCTCAGCGACGGCTTCGGGCGCACGGTCAAAGTTGTGCAGCGCCTCCGGGGAGACTGCGTCTGGACGTGCCGCCTGATGTCTCGACGACACCCATGGCAGGCCCAGGTGCCTGAATATGGCCTTCTGGGCACTGTCCCCTCCCGAGGCCAGCTCTGCGTGCGAAACCACGACCGCTCCCGGAACATCCTCTAAGTCATGCAACGCAATGCTGTAGAGAGCACTCCAGAACCACCCCATGGCCTCCACCTCACCGGTGTCATTCGGGGGCGGTGCAGTGACTCCAGGTGGCCGGTCGGACTCCAGCAGTGCTTGGACGATCGGCGCGACCTCGGAGACATCGGGTTGCCAGCCCATACGGCGGTAGCTCGCCAGTGCGGCACCCGGATGGCGGTAGACGACGACCGTGACGGCACCGGTCAGCCGGTGGATGGTGGTGATGGAGAGCAAGGCGAACGGGTCCTTGACTACCAACCGCCTCCCGGGCAGGCATGCGGCCCATTGGTCACGGCCGTAGCGGCTGTAGACCCAGGGATTGCAGCCGGCGTAGGCCCAACGCAGCCTGCGCGACTGGCGAGGAGTTGGAGCGCTCAGCCGCGTCCAAGCGTCGAGTGTGCCTCCCAGACCATACTGTCGTCCCCGAGGGTTCATGGGTTCGCGGCCGGTGAGGGACACGCCTGGGGCCTGCGCCAACAGACGTGCTACCCATGTCGTTCCGGAGCGCGGCATACCGGTGACCAGGATCGGGCGTCTACCTGCCTCGCGCAGCGATGTGACGCCCACGGTTTCTCGTCCCTTCCTCGGTTACGACTCACTGCCCGTCCTGCCCCCACGTGCACACGTGCACACGTGCACACGTGCAGCCATCGGACATGACGCCCTTTGGGCGCCAGTCAGTGACGTATCGTATCTCTGACATCCGCAGCGGGCGGGGGAAGAAGAGGTCGTTTTCGATGGAACATGCCCAGAGCGAGGCCGGGGTGCCGCTCTCGCACTACACGAGGGTTCTGGGCCGGCGCTGGTGGGCGATACTTTTCTGCGCATTGCTCGGTCCTGGGATTGCCGCTACGTACCTCATTCTCGTCCCTCAGCAGGCAACGGCAACGACCACCGTCAGCATCAACATCATCACCAACGACCCCTTTAATCTTGCACGATCGGCGTCAGGTCTGATCGACCTCGAAGGTGAGGCTCAGGTGGCCAGCTCATCCCTCGTCGCCGAACGTGTGGCGGCAACCTTGACCGCAGACCTGAGCTCGGCCGATGTGCGGCGGGCAGTCGAGGTGGTGGGAGTCCGAGACACCAGCATTCTGCGAATCTCCGCAACCGCTGAGGACGAGAACGGTTCACGCGAGATGGCCGACACCGTAGCCCGGGAGTACTTGTCGTATCGGTCGGAACAGGCACAGGCTCGAATCGAACGAAGTCTCGAGAGCTCTCGCGAGCGACTGGGCGTGCTGCGCGGCGAACTGTCGGCCGCGAACGAAGCACAACGCGCAGCGGCTGCCGCGAAGGACGCCGACGGGATCAGTCAGGCCGAGACGGATCGCTCGCTGATCCTAGCTGAGATCAGCAGCTTGACCGAGCAGATCGCGTCATCGCAGGCTGTTGACACCACCGCTGGCTCGGTCCTGAACCCGGCATCGCGCAACGCTGTGATGTGGTCGCCAGCTCGCAACCTTGTCCTGCTCACAGGGTTGCTTGTGGGCCTGGGTGTCGGGGTGCTGGCAGCTTTCGCGCTCAACGCGCTGGGCAGCCGAGTGCGCTCAGGTCAGGATGTCGCACGCAACGGGGGTAGGACCGTGCTCGGGGAGCTTTCGAGCAAGCACGCTCAGGTGCCCCCGGAGGGAGCCGACCTGGAGGAGATGCGTGCCATCCGCGAACGGATGCTCGCCGACCCGCACTCTTCCCTGGAGGTAGGAGTGTGCGCCGTCATCGACGAGACCAGGTCGGGAGCCGCGGCAGACGTGGCGATCAACCTCGCTTACGTCATGGCGCAGACGGGACTGGCGGTCGAGTTCGTCAGCGTGGACGGGAGCGATGATCTGCTTTGGCACGCTGTCGACCGATTTAGGATGCAACGGGATCCTGTGAGCGAAACCGGCGACCGGTATCAGTCTCAGGCCTACCCTAACTTCAGCCTCTTCATACCTCCGACCGGCGGGGACAAGGCAGAGCCCATCTCGCAGGCGGTGCGCGCAGAGCTTGACGCACGCCGCGGCACGAGCTTGCTCATTGTGGGCCTTCCCCCCCTGACGTCAGAGGCGACCAGACTCTCTGCCTGCCGCTTGGCGGACGCCATCGTGATCGCAGCGGCAAAACGCGGCACCCGGATGGCGCAGATGCAACGCATAGCTGCAGATGTGCGGCAGATGGGTGGGTACCTCATGGGGACGATCCTGGTGGGGCCCTATCGATCGCAGGCCGTCTCCGAGCAGCAGGGCGGGGCGTCTGCCGTCAAGAAGGGGGCGCGGCACTCCTCATGAGGCGGGCGGCCAACCCATAGATCTGCCCAAGTAGTCCTCCAGTGCCTCGTTGTGTGGGCAGAAGTGGCTGCGTAGGAGATCGGCTTCGGCGTCGGGGACGTCGTCCTTGGTGCGCCACGTCGCGTTGAAGGGGGTTTTGGCGGGGAGCACGAACGCAGGGATGTTGAGGAACGTGCAGACCTCGTCCATGATCTCCTGCGTGCGGGTGTAGAGATCTTCGCTGCGTAAGACCAGAAGCTGTTGACGGGGAAAGACCGAGTGCCAGTTCTGAATCTGAGCGAGGTACTCACCCCGCGAGCGGTAGCTGTACCAGTCATGCGCAGTGCTGTGGTAGCCGGGGTCGGACATCATCCGTTCGATCTCCCCGCCGAGACGATCATCCTCCACGTCCAGGCCTTGGGCGAAGGTCAATGGCTCGACGCCATTTTGCACACGCTCTTGATAGTGCGACCACGCACGACGAGTGGGGTCGCGCAACAACACGATGGCCTTCAGGTCGGAGCAGAAGAGGTGGGCTTGTAGTGCAATACGGGGATCCCAGATGTAGTACGGGGAAGCCTCGAAGCCGAGGGGCCGGTAGCCGAGGCGTCGGCGCATCGTTCGACGATACGTCTCGCTGTGAAAGTTTGAGCGATACCAGCGACTCGAGTGGGAACGGTCAGCGAAGAAGAACTGGGTGCTCTTCTTCGCCCGCGGCCGTGGGTAGGTTCCTAGGAGTCCAGGATGCTGGATAAGGTAGTTGAACATCGATGTGGTGCCGCCACGCTTCGTGCCCACAATGAGGAAGTCGGGTCCTTTGCGGTCACCGGCAGTCGTCGCGGCCATCATCCGGAACGACAGGTCGGCGGTCCTGAGTGCCCACCGTGGGATGCGTGTCTTCAGCGCGGTGGTCGCGAGCGGGTCAAAGGGACTCATTGTCGGCGTCCCCCACGGTTAAGCATTGACGTGATCGCGGCAAGCTCCAATGGACGACGGAAGAGGAAGGCAGTTCCGACCCACAGCACGGATCCTAGGACGCAAGAGATTACGAGTCCCCCAAGGGTGTCTCCCGTGAGCACGCGCGTCAGGATTCCAGGCAGGCCGAAGGCTGCCAGGGGCACGGCGGCCGCCAAGAAAATACTGCGCCCGAGTACCTGTACACCGACCAGCCGTTGCACCTGATAGGCAGCCAGTCCTGCGTCGATGATCATGCTCAGACCCCAGGCGACTGCCGCCCCCTGGATGCCCAGTACGGGCACAAGCACGAAAACCAGTGAAACGTCGACCGCCAGAGCCACCGCCTTGTTGACGGCGGCCAAACCACTGCGCCCGCTCATTAGCAACACGGACTGGATGTTGCCGGTCAGCAGAACGACCATCAGGCCCAGGGAAAGGATGAGAAGGGTGTCGGCTCCCTGCCGGAACTCCTCGCCCAGGATGCTCATCACCGTCCCCCCGAAACCGACGAATATCAAGTAGATGGGCATGCTGAAAAGGACGATCCATCGGGTCGTGGTGCGGTAGGTGCTTTGTGCGTCTGCGACCTGGCCCTGGCCTAGTGACCGGCTGTACAGAGGCGCGACCACGACGAACATGGCGGTGTTCAGGATCAGGCCTGCACCTACAAAGCGACTCGCGGCGCCGTAGATCCCTGCTCCGGCAGGAGAAGCCAGGAGGCCCACCAAAAGCACGTTGAGCCAGTTGAGCGCCTGCTCGAGGATGCCGGACAGGGACCGTGGTAGTGCATAACCCCAGATGCGCCGCTGCAATGAGCGGCTGGGGCTCCAACTACGCGGCGCGTTGGACCGTTGCTCGCGGCGACCAACATTGCGAGCCACGAGCAGGACGCTGACAACCGCCGCAAAGGGAAGCGGAGCAGCCCAGGCAATAGTGGCCCCCAGCGCTCCTGCGGACATTGACGTGACGAGCACGACCAGAAGCACCCGTAGCGTGGGAACTGCGATGCTGTTGATCAGCACGAACGGTCTTACGCCACCCAGTCCCCTTGTGGCCGAAAGCGCGACGATCATCACGGTGCCGAACGGAAGGACCCAGGCCAATGCGTGCAACGACTGCGCCACCCCCTGACCCTGCGGATCGATGACATCCCCACCGGCGTACATCAAAATTCCTGCCAGTACACCGAATCCGGCCGAAGGCAGGAGCAAGCCGACCAGCGCTGGTCGCACCTGGGCGACGTCCTCATCGGCGACACGGGGCAGGAGCCAGACCGCTGTGGTCGTAAGACCGGCCTTGGCCACGCTGAGCGCGATAGTGAAGGCCGCGATGGCCTGGAGCAGGACTCCGGCGCCGCTGGTGCCCAGGAGCCGCCCGATTGCGACCGTGAGGAGCAGGCCCATGAACGCACTGGTCATCGAGCCGACCAGGGAGAACGCCCCACTGCGTGCCATTGCCTGCGCGGGCGCAGGACCCCCCAAGGCGCCCGTCACCGTCGCTCCCTTCTGTCGTTCGCCGTCCGTGATACTGACCGATTGCGATCTATCCTAGGTCGATTCGAACACGGTGACCCGACCAGACGGCCGCGGCCTGTGACTGAGATCAGGGGCGGAAAGGAATGTGATGGTGACCAGAGCTCGACGCCTGGTTGTAGCAGGCGCAACTGCGGCCAGCTCAAGGCAGGCTGAGGAAACGGCTGCCCCACCGCCGTAGCCGGGATAGCCCCCAGCATGGACCCAGTGACGTCACAGACGACCAGCCAGCAGACGATCTTGCTGAGCCACTTGTTGACATCCGGTCCAATGCGCTGGGCTCTCCCGAGGATGCAGATCAGGACATGCTCGTGACCGTCACCGAAGGCTTGCCCGGGACGCGCTTGAGTCGACGGGACGCCGATGTCGCCGAGCGCGGCGCTGGATGTGTGCCTTGAAAACAGCAACGAAGAAGTAGTCCACCGTGGGTACTTCGGTCGTAGAGGCCGAAGCCCAGACTCGGGTGCTCAACGTCTTTGAGATGGACTATCAGGACGGACGGTGGATGCTGGTAAATCAGACGTTCGCAGACGACATCATCTGCTGAGCGCAGACGAAGGGCTTCATCCTGCTGACAGATAAAGCCCTTCGTCTTGTCGTCCGTGCCGTGTCCCCCTGGGCTACCTGGCCACGAAGTTGCGCCACACTGCGATGGAGTACGGGTCGTTCAGCCGCCAGTCCCCGCCGCGAGTCGACTGGAAGTACGTGACGAAGTATGCGTTGTTGTTGATCGCATAGTTGCCCAGACTGGTCAGCCACTTGGCTCTGCCCTGCCCGGCATCTCCTGGCACCCGGCGGCTGCCAGTCTCGGCGACGCCCCATGGTCTCCCATCGGCTCTCATGACCTCTACTGCAGGCGCCAGGACGGTGCTGATCGGCTCGTAGTAGTCACGGTCCTTGTCGGTGGCGCCGTTATAGGGGTCCCAGGCGATGACGTCAATCGTGTCCTTGCCTGCGTCGTAGGTCCGGTAGTCCCGGCCCGACGCGGGCTCAGCCGTCCATCCTGTAAGGATGAGGGTCGCGAACATGTTGGGCTTGCAGGCCTTGTCAGCGATGCCGACCAGACGCTTCCACGCAGCCTTGTATTGCGTGGCGGTGAAGGCGCCCTTGTTGATCAGAGGCTCAGGCTCGTGGATGTAGGACCAGTAGACGACCTGGTTGTCCGGGGCTGTAGCAAACCAGTTGCTGAAGAAGCTGTCGTATTTGCCGGACAGCACGGCCTGCGGGGAGGGACGGAAGGAGATCAAGGCCGTGCGGTCACGCACCAGCTTGGCTCGAGTAGTGCTCCAGCCCATGGGTAGCTCAGGGTCGAACAGCCGGACCACCGGGACCTTGCCAAACGTTTGGTCGATCTGGTTCAGCGACTCCGAGAAGGACAACGTGGAACTGGAGACACTGGCGCCGAAGATGGTCTTGGTCGGTACCCGGTTCTTGCACGAGGTCACCGTGGAAGTCGAGGTGCCAGAGTCCACCGAGACCAGGTCGATCAGCAGATCCTTGCCCTGGGGAAGGTCCCAACCAACGACATTGAGGTCCATGGTCGCGTAGGACTGCGACGTCGTCACGTTCAAAGACACTGTCTGCCAGCTGGTGGTGCTCAGCGAGAACTGCTTCTCGTGCGTAATGACCTTTGCGCTGGTGACCTCGCGGAACCGCAATGCTCCATTTACACCAGGCGTGTTGGTGCGCACCTTGGCCGTGACTGCATAGGTCTTGGGGCTCGAGCCACTGGACTTGACTGTGTTGACCTCGTCGTTGAGCACGGCATGCTGCGTCGAGGTCGTAGTGAGCCGCGCGGCCTTTCCGCTGCTGGTGTCGACGACGCCCAAGCGCTGCCCCGAACCGTTGGTGCGCCAACCGTCCGTGCCGTTCGCGAACTGCCCGTTCTTGACCAGCTCCGTGGCCTGTGCGGCCTGCATGGGGGACACGGCGGTGGCGAGGAGTCCGAGCAGGACAGCAAGCAGGATGGTCAAAAGGATGAGCGGTCGAGGGCGCCGGAGCGCGAGGTCACGGGTCTGCGATGGCATAGGGAGTCACTTTCGAGACGAGGATGCAAACTGCCGAACACTCGGGCACGCAGGGGTGGAGCAGGGGGTGTGTCCGAGCAACGCGGCATACCGTAACAGCAAGATAACGGTTTGATAACCCCCTTCAATAACTATACCTAATGGTGAGTGCTTTGTCAGGCTCGTTCCAGAGTTTTTTGTTGGTGGATCGAAAGGACGGAGTGCAGTATCCGTTCGGCATGCGCTGCCGGTTCTCCGTAGATGAAGTAGTCCGCTCGGCAGCGTGCTGCCACCGCTGCTGCGTCCCGCTCGATCCATCTGCTGACCTCGCCGATCGTGCTGATTAGGGCGGCCAGGTCACCCTCGGCGAAAAAGGCTCCACTGTGCCCTGCGCGCAGCGCCTCCCACTCGGCTGCGTGCCCCTCAGGGTTGTCGTGGGTGACGACCGGCCGCCCGTGCATCAGCGACTGCACCACCGTGAGCCCCGCGTGGCCAGGCAGGACCGTCAGGTGCACCTGGGAGTAGAAGTCAGCAATCTGGTCCGGCTTGTACTGGGCACCCAGAAACCGGGCATCCACTGCCAGGTGTTGGGCCAACGACTGCAGGGCGGCAAGCTCCGGGCCTTCGCCCACGACGACGACCCGGCAGTCCATGCCGGAGGACTGCAGCGCCGCTGCGGCTTGGATCAGCAGGTCCACCCGCTTGCGCGCCGTCAGACGTAGCGAGGTCCCCAGCACCAGCGGTGTCATCTCGGGCAGACCCGCCTGAGCAACGCCTCTCGCAGCGAGACTGTCGACCAAGCTGTTGCCGACGACATACAACCGGTCACCTGGGTACCCCGCCTCCACCGCGCGTTGCGCAGACTGGCGACCGTAGGTCAGGAAGCCGTGGGCCAGCCGGAACGCTCGCACCTTTGCCCACTCTTTGCTCCGGCTGTGCCCGCGGGTCCAGCCCAACCCCCAAAAGACGAGCGTGACTCCGCGTGCCCGGATCAGGAGCGAGGACATCCAGACCGCCAAGCTGCGGTATGCCGGGTCCCAGACCACGATGTCGTAGCGTCGTGAGCAGGCTTGGCGGAGCAAGCCAGGCTGCCATCGAAAGACACCGAAACGGAAGGTCCGGTGCACCCTCATCTGCGGCAGCTCGGCGGCGGGGATCGGCTCGACGTCGGACTCATGACCGCCGGCTGCCGTCTGTGCCGTCGCGATGTCCAGGTCCACCAGCGACGAGGCGGCCAGTTCACGCCATACGCCCAGCCGGTAGTGGGCGGAGTAGGAGGAGGCGAGCAGGACGCGCGGTGTCTGGGTCATGCCCTGTGTGGTGCGGCTGACTGGGTCACCGCGGGGGCCAAGGGTCGTCGCTGTCCGGATCGGGTGTCGGCGGCGGGTCGGGACGGTCCTCGTCCTCGTCGCCGTTCCAGGGTCCCTGCACAATGTCCAAGCCCTCCGGGTCGCGGTCCGGTCGCCGCTTGGCCTCCTCGTGCATCCGGTCCATCCGGTAGGCGTTGCGCTCGCCTGCTGAGAAGAAGACCCCCAGGCCACGCATGAGGTGGATGCCGTAGTCGTCCAGGCCCCAGGTGCGCACGGGGCGGCGGGTGGAGTAGGGCGCCACGAACCGACCCAGCATGATCAGCAGGGTGGCACCCAATGCCACAAAGGCCAAGAACATCACCCTGTCAGCATCCCACGAAGCGATCTGGAGCGGATCCGGGCGCGGGGCCTGAGACGGCGTCGCGGCTGAGAGCCACCTAGAGTGGCCCCTCGTGAGGAGAGCGTGATGAGAATCAGAGCGCAAGACCTACTCTTGCTGGCGCTCGCCGTAGCGACGGCCGCGGCGATCTATCTGGCCTTGGGCAACACCAGGACGACTTCCCCACCCAGTGACACCGTTGGGGAGGTTGGGGTGACGCAAAGCTCCGGGACGTCCCCGGTTGATGATGCCGAGACGACAGGGACAGAGCCGGCCAACGCCTCCGACGCCACGTCCGACTCAGAGTCGACGGACTCCGCGGAGCCAGCGCAGCAGGATGCGGCCGGGACGTCTCAGGGGCCCTCTAGTGCCCAAGCCCTGGTCGCCCAGATACTTGCTGACGACGACGAGGCCGTCGATGTCGTGGTGCTCGGAGACGACACCTCCAACCTGCGCAGCGAGTGGGTCCACCTGTGGGGGCAGGAGCTGTCCGCGACCCGTGAGGTGACCGTCGTGCACTGGTCGGAGATGATCGACATCCAGTATGCCGAGCCGGACGTGCTCAGTCAGACGGGTGAGGGGGGCGCCTTGACCATCTGGAGCGGCAGCCGCGCCGGGGCTGACATCGAGTCGGTGACCCAGCGGCTGGGGCTCTTCCTCGAGCCTGAGCCCGACCTGGTGCTGCTGAGCCTCGGAGCCA
>JAABUN010005661.1_pt1 | contig 15250 bp, 10 predicted proteins | sample 5559311 | NCBI WGS metagenome assembly JAABUN01 (sample SAMN10711877, study PRJNA513370) | rock metagenome | isolation source: Antarctica rocks | place: Antarctica: Victoria Land, Siegfried Peak sud | reverse complement strand
GGGCGTCCCCGAGGTCCGGCACAGCAGCGAGGTCATCCAGTACCACCAGCGGCGGAACGCCCAGGCCGCCAAGTCCCACAAGAAACAGCGGCAGAGATGCGTCATCTAGACCAGCGCTGTACAGCTACCGAGCGGGCCGATACCACACGCTCAGCTCGACTGCCCCATACTGGTCACAAGCCGTTAGCACGACCGGGCCGAAGGGGAGTACCGCCCGCCGGAAGTGTAGCGGGTTCAGGTGTTTGGCCTGAGCGTCCCGATCGTCCTGGCACGGGTAAGACGAGGCGACGAAATCGACACCCCCCCGGCGCTCCATTGCCACCAAAAAACTGAGTTCCGGGACCGGTGGCTCGTCGGCCGCTCGATAGGACAGCAGGTTACCCCGAACTAGCACGCCCCCGTACCCGATTGGCGTGAGTCCAGGCCGCCCGGTCTTGAACACCTGGAAATGTCTGCCCCACGCCCGCCAGTCCCCTTGGAGGCCAGCGAACAGTCGCCGCCGGACGACCATCGGCCACAGCAAATGGGGGGGCGCGACGCCGAGGTAGGCACCCGACTGGTGCTCGTACATGAGTACGATCGGCGTCCCCTCGAACGCGACGTACAAGCGGTGGTCGCCGGCAACGGTGACCGGGTGGAGCGGTTCAAGCCAGTTCGTGTCCATCGGCAGCCTCATCTGGGCTGCAAGGCAAACCAGCCCGCTGCTCGCAACCGAGCGGACGATCCGGACGATAGCCGGCTCCGGCGGGGCCGACGACGGGGCCGCCATGTGGGCGGCTAGGTGGAGGGCGGCGAGGAACAGCATCACAAGTCTCCGTGGGGCGGCCGGGTCCGTGTCGGTGGTGGGCCGGCGGGATCATGGCCAGGACTTTCGGCCGCGGTCAAGCCAACCCGACGACCCGCCGAAGCCCCAGTGGGCGTGATCGGCCGGGTCGAGTTCGACCCGGAGTCGATCCCAGAGCCGCCCTCAAGGCCAAGGGGTTGGCCGACCGCGTCGTCCGGCCCAAGCCCGAGTAGGCCCGCCCCTCACCAGTGCGCGTTCGGCCCCGCCGGCACGGCCACCTGCGCCTCGGCCGCGTCGAACGCCGTCCACCCCGCCGGCGGCCCCGCGGCCCGCAATCGCTCGGTCACCGCGTCGAAGTCGGCCAGCGACTTCAGCATCGTCAGCGCGTGCTTCACGTCCTTCGACATCCGCAGCGCCTGGCCGTACCAGGCCGCCACCTTGCGGAACATCACGCACCCGTGGGCCTCGTCCCCCCGCCAGGCGCACAGCCGCCGCAGGTGCAGGCCCATGATGTCGAGCCGGTCGGCGTAGCTGGCCCGCGGCCCCGGGTCGCCGGTATCCACCCAGGCGGCCAGTTGGCGGAACAGCCACGGGTTGGCCAGCGCCCCCCGGCCGATCGCCACGCCGTGGCAGCCGGTGTCCTCGATCATGCGGGCCGCGTCGGCCACGCCCATCACGTCGCCGTTGCCGAACACGGGGATCGCCCGGACCGCCTCGACCACCGCCCGGATGCCGGCGTGGCTGACCCCGCCGGTGAAGCCCTGCTCGCGCGTCCGGCCGTGGATCGTGAGGGCGACCACGCCGGCGGCCTCGAAGTCGCGGGCGAAGGCCGGGGCGGTCAGGGCCGTGTCGTCCCAGCCGAGGCGCATCTTGACCGTCACGGGCAGATTGACGGCCCGCACCACCGCTTCGACCAGGCGGATCGTCTGGCCGGTCGTGTCGCACATCATCGCGGACCCGCCGCCGACCTTGACCACCTTGCGGACCGGGCAGCCCATGTTGATGTCGATGACCGTCGCCCCGTAGTCGGCGAGCCACTTCGCCGCCCCGGTCATCTCGTGGACGACGCCGCCGAAGATTTGCACGCTCAGGGGCCGGTCGTCCGGCCCGGTGGCGAGCAGGTCGAGCGTCTTCTTTGACCCTTCGAGGATGGCCCGGGCGTTGACGAGGTCGGTGGTACACAGCCCGACGCCGCCCAGATCACGGACGGTGCGGCGGAACGGGTAATTGGTGTACCCGGCCAGGGGGGCGAGGGTGAACCGCGACGCGAGGCGGACCGGGCCGATCGAGAGCGGGGTGCGGTAGGCGAGCGGCGGGGCGGGGGTGGTCAGGGTGTCGGGCATGCCCTTAATTTACGGTGCGGGGGCGGGGTGTGGAAGGCGGAACCGGGTTCCCCCCGTCAGCCTCCAACTACCAACCACTAACGCCCTTGTTCAGCGGCACCGGGGACGCGATGAGCCGTGAACCTGCCGGAAGCCACAACGCCCCCGGTGTCCGCTGCATCGCCGGGTTAGGCGTCCCCCCGTAGGCGACGGTGCAGCGCCACCAGATCCGCGCCCGCCAGCCACGCCTCCAGGTAGCCCGCGAGGGAGGCGGCCTCCGGGAGTAGGTAGTCCGCCGGCGTCGCCCTGTCCAGGATCGCCGCGTCCCCGTCGTAGAACAGGACGGGGCACCGCGAGTCGGAGCAGTCCACGCACGACGAGTATTGGCACCCCCACGCGACCAGGTGGACTAGCCGCAGTGGCCACTTAGGTCCGCCCGGCGGTGCCGGGGCATACTCCTGGCACCAGACCGTCTCATCGACCAGCCCCTGCTCCCCGGCGAGCGGCAGCAGCCCGGCCCCCGGCCCCCAGCCCCCGTTGCCGACCTCCGTGTACAGGGCACGAACGAGCGCGGGGAGCGGGAACCCCAGCTCGCCCTCGGCCCAGGCCAGCGTCTCGGCCGACGCGACGGGGAGCGGATCGATGATGGCGAATGGGTCGGCGTCCCAGAGCCGCAGCTCCCGCACCCGGTCGCGGAGCCGCTCGATCAGGTCGGCGTCCATGTCCTCTCCCCCCGCCGCCTAACGACCAACTATCAACGCTTCTCACCGCCACAGCACCGCCTCGGCCACCAGCCCCGGGCCGAACCCGATCATCACGCACGGCCGCGGCAGGTCCGCCTTCCGCAAGCGGTCGGCGATGAACAGGACCGTCGGCGACGACATGTTGCCGCAGTCGGACAGCACCTGCCACGACGCCGCGAGCGCGGCCGGTGGTAGGTTCAAGCCCTCCTCGACGGCGGTCAGAATCTTCGGCCCGCCGGGATGCACGGCCCAACTGCCGACCTGCTCGATGGTGAGGTCGTTCGCCCCCAGCCACTCGGCGAGCCACGGCCGCAGGTTCCGGGCGATGAGACCGGGGATGTGCTTCGACAGAATCATCTCGAAGCCGTGGTCGTGTATCTGCCAGCCCATCACCGCGGTCGAGTCCGGGATGACGCACGACCCGGTCGCCGCCACCCGCCACCGGGAGCCGTCGGCGTCCGGGTCGTTCGTGCCGACGACGGCCGCGGCCCCGTCGGAAAAGAGGGCGTTGGCGATCACCTTGTCGGTCGCCGGGCCGTAGTAGTAGTTGACGCTCGCCAGTTCGACGGCGGCCATCAGCACCCGGGCGGACGGGTCGGCGACGAAGGCGTTGGCCACCCGCAGGCCGTTGACGGCGGCGTGGCAGCCCATGAACCCGACGTGCGTCCGCTCGACGTTGGCTCGCAGCTTTAATTGGTCGATGATGGCGAAGTCGACGCCGGGCGACACGAACCCGGTACACGACACCGTAATCAGGTGGGTGATCGTGTCCGGGGCGAACCCGGACTCCCGCAGCGCGATCGCCGACGCCTTGACGGCCAGGGGCGGGGCGTACTCGGCGTACCCGGCCATCCGCCGGGCGGTGGTCGGCCCGCGGCTGTGCGGGTCGCCGGTCGGCAGGTACTCGCTCCCCGAATCGCGGGTGCCGTTCACCAGATCATCGATCAGGCCGCGGCCGAGGGCCTGGTAGCGCATCTTGACGCCGCTGTGGGCGTAGACGGCCGGCAGCCACGAGGCGTCGGCGACGGATTTATCGGCCGTGGCCCGGGCGACGGCCAGGGCCTCGTCCTGGGACATGGTGGCGGCCGGGAGGGCGGTCCCGAGGCCGCACAGGGTGAAACTCATAGGGCAAGGTATCCGAGGGAAATGAATCAGCCGCGGCGAACGACGCGGTTCAGGTGGGCGACCACGGGCCGGGCTGCAGCGGGGACGACCCCCAACACACGGACCGCCGCCCGACAGATGGTCGGCGAGCGAAGCCCCCACGCGAGCGCGCGGCACAACCGCTGCCGGACCTGGACGCCGGCCGCGTGCCGCTCCGCCCAGTCGGCCGCCAGGCCCGGTGCCCAGTCGGCCGCCAGCACTTCGCCCAGGCGGGCGGCCGACCCGACAGCCCAGGCCATGCCCTCTCCGGTAAACGGTTCAACATACCCGGCCGCGTCTCCGGCAGCGAACCAGCGGTAGCCGGCGACCGCCCGGGGGGTTCGTGTCAGCGCCGGAGTGCCCCGCCACGCGGCAGCCGTCACATCCGGCAGAATCAGTCCATTCTGAACTAAGACGGCGTTCGATACCAGACCTAACCCGCCGGCCGCGCGAACGGCCGCCGGGTCGAGGGCCGCCGCCAGGTCGAGCCGGCCGTCTTCGAGCCGCACGAGTCCGACGTACCCACCCTTCCCCACCGCCATGATCAAGCGGCCCGGCGGGCACCACGAGGGGGCCGAATCGAGCTGCGCCCCGGCCCCGATCCGCGACCCGGCCCGCACCGCAGGGCGGTTGCCGTCGGCGGCGGTCAGTTGGCCGTTCAACCCGTCGGCCGCGACCACGACCCGGGCCTCGACGGCGTCCGCGACCGGCCCGCGTTCCAGCCGCAGCCGCCGGACCGGGTCGCCGGCCCCCGCCGGCAGCAGCTTCGCCGTCGTCCCCGGCCGGAACTCGACGCCGGCCTCGACCGCCGCTCGAATCAGCGCCACGTCGAACCGCTCGCGGGACAGCGTCACGCCGCCGGTCATGCGTACCGTCGCGCGCCGCCCGCCGGCCACGAGCGTGACGGCCGAGAGGGGCACTGCCCCCTCCCGGCGGACGAGGTCGCCGAGGCCGATCGCCCGCAGAGTGCCGAGGGCCGAGCCGTTCAGGCAGCAGCCGCACACCTTCGCCCGGGGGAACATGGCTTTATCGACGAGCAGGACCGACTTCCCCCGGCGGGCGGCCCCGCGTGCCGCCACCGCCCCGGCCGGCCCGGCCCCGACGACGACCACGTCCCAGACGCGCTCGGCGGTCACCCCCGCTCCCAGGCGAGCAGGAACCGGCACGGGTGCTTGCGGGTGACGGCCGCCCCACTCAACCCGGCGCGTTCGGCCACGGCCACGGCCTCCGCGGGGGTGAACGCGGCCTGGACCGACAGCGGGCCGTCGGTGCGGACAATCGGCGACCGGCTCAGCAGCCGCGTCCCGGCCCAGACGATCGCATAGGAGAGCGGCCCGCGGGCCAAGTCGTTGACGAGGACCGCCCGCCCGGCCGCCGCCAGGTGCGCGAGCAAGGTGACCGCGTCGGCGTCGGCCAGGTGGTGCAGGAACAGGTTGCACGTCACCACATCAAACGGCCCGGCCGGCGGGCCGGCGAGGATGTCGTGGCGGAAGAACCGGACCGGCACCCCGGCGGCCGCTGCCTGCCGCCCGGCGTAAGCCAGGGCCGACGGGCTGATGTCACAGCCGGCGAACTCGACGGGCAGGCCGGCCCGTGCCACCCACCGGGCCAACAGGATCGGCACATCGCCGCCGCCGGTGGCCGCGTCCAGCACCTGGAGTGGCCGCCCCGGAGGCAGTCCGCGGGCAAGGCGTTTGAGGTGCGGCCAGAGAGTCGCGGCCGTCCGGCTGACGCGGTTCAGCCGCTCCAGCCCTTTGAGCGCCGCCGCGTGGTCGGCCGGGTCGAGGCCGGGCTGGTCCATCATCTCCGGCCGGCGGTCGCGGGTGCCGAGACGCAGGAGCGCCGACAGGGCCGGCGGGGCGGGGGCGACCCCGGCGGGGGCGGTGTCGGGCATGGAGGTTCCGGCCGGGCGCAGGGCGAGTCAGGTTCTAACATAATAGACACCCCCCGTCACCGGACCCAACCGCGAGAGGCGTCTTATGCCGCCACCCAAGCCCGACCGCGAGTTCGGCGTCACCTTCCCCGGCACCGTCCTGCCGCCGGACAAATGGACCCAGACCGCGCTCAAGGCGATGCCGGACCCCGGCCCGCTCGACTGGCCGACACTGTTCGGCCGCACGGCCCCGGTGGTCCTGGACCTCGGCTGCGGCAACGGCCGGTCGACTATACTCAGCGCCGTCCAGCGCCCCACCCACGACCACCTCGGCGTCGATACCCTGCCGGTCGTGATCCGCTACGCCCGCAAGCGGGGCAACCAGCGCGGCCTCACGAACCTCAAGTTCGCCGTCCTCGGCGGCCACGAGCTACTAGAACGCTACGTCGCGCCGGGGGCGGTGGCCGAGGTTCACGTCTACCACCCGCAGCCGCACTACGACCCGGCCCAGGTCCACCGGCGGCTCGTCACCCCGGCGTTCCTGGCCCTCGCCTATCAAGCCCTCGCCCCCGGCGGGCTGTTCGTAATCCAGACCGACAACCCCGGCTACTGGCGGTACTTACGCGAAGTGGTGCCAGCGTTCTTCGCGTTCCACGAGCGCGTCGGCCGGTGGCCGGACGCCCCCATGGGTCGGACCCGGCGTGAGATCGTGGCGATCAAGAAGGGGCTGCCGGTGTTCCGCGGCTACGGCGACAAGCGGGCGGACGTGACGCTCGATGAGGCCCAGCGGGCGGCCGACAACCTCCCTCCGCCAACGTTCGACGCCGACCGCCGGCTGCGGGCGCTGGACGGCCTGGCGTAGAGGGAGTTATGCGCACGGCCGACCTTTACGCCATCGCCGCCTCGGCCGCCGCGATCTCTTCGAGCAGCTTCGGCGTCGGCTGCTTGGTCCCCTTGCACTTCGGGTACTTGGTACACCCCAGGAAGTACCGGCCGCCGAACCGCGACTTCTGCAGCCGCATCGGGGCGTCGCACTCCGTACACTTGTCGGTCACCTCCACCTGTGGCCCGGCCGGCTTGGCGGCTTTGGCCTTGTCCCCCGGCGGCGGCATCGCCGGGAGGATGTCCTTCAACTGCTCGCGCAGCTCGGCGTTGATCGACTTGGCGTTCCGGCACTTCGGGTAGCCGCTGCACGAGAGGAACGGGCCGCGCCAGCTCGTGCGGATGACCATCGGGCTGTCGCACTTGTCGCACTTAATGCCCGTGTCGGCCGGGACCGCCGGGTTGCCGTCGGCGTCGGCGTCGACCGCGTACTTGCACTTCGGGTCCGGGCAGTTCAGGTAGCGCTTGCCGGCCTTGCTCTGCTTCAAGAGCAGCGTGTGCTTCTTGCACTTCGGGCACTCGTGCGTGGTCGGCAGGGCCGTCGTGACCGGCTTGCCCTCGGCGTCGAGGTTCATCAGCGTCGGGCAGTCGGGGGCACCCTGGCAAGTGAAGAAGGTGCCGAACCGGCCTTCCTTCTTGACCATGAACTTGCCGCAGGCCGGACACACGATGTCGGTGACCGTCGGCTCGGGCCGCTCGGCCTCGCCCTCCCCCGGCTTGATGTAGCTGCACTTCGGGTCGTCCTTGTACCCCGAGCAGCCGATGAACGGCTTGCCCGTCTTGGCGCTGAACAGTTGCAACAGCGGCTTGCCGCACCGGGGGCACGCCTCGCCGATCTCGATGCCGCGCAGGCCCGGCATGTCCGTCTGGGCCTTGGCCAGGGCTTGGCTGAACGGCCCCCAGAACTCGTCGAGCACGGTCCGGTACTGGCTCGTCCCCGTCTCGATCTGGTCGAGTTCCTCCTCGAAGTGGCTGGTGAACTTGAGGTCCATGATCTGCGGGAAGTGGGCCACGAGCAGGTCCGTGACCACCTTGCCGGTGTCGGTCGCGTAGAACCGCCGGGCCTCCTGCCGGACGTACCCCCGGTTCTGGATCGTCTCGATGATGCTGGCGTAGGTACTCGGCCGGCCGATGCCCTCCTTTTCGAGCATTTTGACCAAGGACGCCTCGTTGAACCGGGCCGGCGGCTGGGTGAAGTGCTGCGACTCGAACAGGTCGAGCTTGTCGAGCGGCATCCCGTCCCGGAGCGCCGGCAGTTCGGTGTCTTCCTGCTTGCCAGCCGACGGCATCACCCGCCGATAGCCGTCGAACTTCTGGATGCGGCCGGTCGCCCGAAAGAGAGCCGGGCCGGCGGTCACTTCGACGCTCGTGACCGCGAACAGAGCCGGCGACATCTGGCAGGCGACGAAGCGATTGTAAATGAGCGTGTACAGCCGCAGTTGATCGCCACCGAGGCCGGCGTTCTCGGCCCGCCGCGGGGTCATCGTGACATCCGTCGGCCGGACGCACTCGTGGGCTTCCTGCGCCGCCTTGGCCGCCCCGAAGAAGTTCGGCTTACTCGGCAGGTACGCCGCCCCGTAGGTCTGGTCGATGTAGCCGCGGACGTTGTTCAGCGCCTCCGGCGAGATGCGGGTGCTATCGGTCCGCATGTACGTGATCAGGGCGACGTTCCCCTCGCTGCCGAGGTCGACGCCTTCATACAAACGCTGGGCGGTCTGCATCGTCCGGCTGGCGCTGAACCGCAGCCGGATGTTCGCCTGCTGCTGGAGCGTACTCGTGGTGAACGGGGCCGGGGCGCGCTCGGGCCGGTCCTTCTGCTCCAGCTTCGACACGACGTAGCGCTCATTTTGGAGCGCGGCCGTCAGCCGGTCGGCGTCGGCCTCATTCTTCAGAATTGGGTCGGCCCCGTCCCACTTGGCGAGTTCGGCCAGGAACGCCCCGGCCGGCGGCGTCGGCAGGCCGGCTTTGAGTGCGGCGGGGGCGGCCCCTTCGGCCCCCTCGACGGCGACTTCCGGCTCGGCCGCGGCGACTTCTTCCGCGTCCGGCGCGTCGTCGTCGGCCGGCTTGGCGTCGGCCTTGGTGGCCGGCTTGTCGTCCTTCTTCTTGGCGAGAATCTTGCTCTTCACCGGGTCGGCGGCCCACGCCACTCCGCTCCCCGTCGGCGCGAGGAGGGCGGCGATCCGCCAGTATTCCTCGGTGCGGAACGCCTCGATCTCGCGCTCCCGATCGACGATGACGCGCACCGCCACCGACTGCACCCGGCCGGCGCTCAAGCCGCGGGTGACCTTCTCGCCGAGCAGGCTCGACAGCGGGAACCCGACGACCCGGTCCATAGCCCGCCGGGCCTCTTGCGCCCGGACGCGGTCCATGTCAATCGCGGCCGCCCCGGCGAGGGCTTGTTGAACCGCGTTCTTGGTGATCTCGTTGAACCGCACCCGGAGCGTGGTCGCCGGGTCGAGGCGGAGTTCGTCGGCGATGTGCCAGGCGATCGACTCGCCCTCGCGGTCCGGGTCGCTGGCCAGCAGCACCCGGTTGGCCCGGCCGGCGGCGCTGCCGAGTTCGTCGAGGATTTCCTGCTGGGTACGGCGGCCGCGCTTCTTGCCGGCCTTGGCCTTGGCCCCGGCGTCCACGAGGTAGCGCAGCTTCCACCCGTCGCCGATGCGGATGCCGGACACCTCCTCGCCGGGTTGGCGGCGGCCGGTGGCCAGGTCGCGGACGTGGCCGTAACTCGCCAGCACCCGGAAGCGGTTGCCGAGGTACTTGTTGATCGTCTTCGCCTTGGCCGGCGACTCGACGATGAGCAAGTCGTAGTTGCCCGACCCGTCGGGGATGAGCGGCGGCCGGGGCGCGCCCGGGTCGGCCGCCTTCTTGCCGGCGGCGGCCCGCTTGGTCCGGGCGGTGGCCGGCTCGACGCCGGTGCTGGCGGCCCGCTTCTTGACTGTGGTTTTCTTCGCCGGCGCTTTCTTGGCGATGGCCTTGGTGGCCGGCTTGGCCGGGACAACGAGGGCGTCGGCGGCCGGGGGCGTCTTGCGGGGGCTGGGCACCGGGGAAAGCTCCGTGTTGCGGTTGTGACGACCGGCCGAATCCGTACAATCTGTAGCTGTCAGCGGTCAGCTATCGGCCGTCAGCTAAACGGTCTGAGGGGCCGGCCCGGCTCGCCGGTTCCGCGGCCCCGAGTTCTAGTACAGCGATACGCCCCCCGTCAAGGGGCGTGCCGTGCCCGGCACGGTATGCCGCGGCCGGTGAGAAGTCCAGCCGGACCCCTCCTCTCCCCTCCGGGGCCGAACCAGTCATGGCGTTCAACCCGTTCGACGTGTTCCGCCGCAACCAGCGCATCCTGTTCGCGGTCCTGACCGTCGTCGTGATGTTCATGTTCGTCCTGTCCTTCGGCCAGGGCGACTTCTTCTCGATGGTTCCCCAGTGGCTGGCCGCCCGCCAGAAGACCGGCGAGGTGCTGGCGGTGGTGGACGGGTCGAAGGTGTACAGCTCCGAAGTGGGTGACACCGACGCCCGCCGGCAGATGGCGAACCAGTACATGGCCGCCGCCGCCTTCCGAGCCGCCGACGCCCTCCGCGACATGGCCAGCCAGACCCTGCCGCGGGTGACGGCCGCCAACAAGAAGGTCATCGAAGACGCCCTGCAGGCCCAGGCGTCCGGGTTCCTCAGTCCCATGATGAGCATGCGCCAGCGGTTCGGCCGGCAGGCCGGGATGGCCCCGCCGACCGTCGACGAACTCATCAAGGACGCCGAGCAGACGACCGCCCAGACGCAGTTCCGCCTGGCCAACGTCCTGACCGGCCAGAACACCCCGGCCCCGGACCAGGAGGCGGCCCAGGCGATCGTCCGCGGCATTGAGTTGCAGCAGCGGCAACTGGCCGCGACCGGCGGCCGCCGGCGGGAGGGGGCGCACTACTTCTTCAACCAGCCGGCCGCCACCAACCGCGACGCCGTCGAGTTTTTGCTCTGGCTCAAAAAAGCCGACCAACTCGGCATCGCGTTCACCGACACCGACGTACTGACCCTGGCCAACGCCGAGTTCTACAACGTCATGAAAGACGACGACTGGCGGGCGGCCGAGGCTGACATCCGCGGCCGGACCCGGTATTCGGCGGCGCTCCTACGGTCGGCGCTCGCCGACGAGTTCCGGGTCCGGGCCGCCCAGGCGGCGGTGCTGGGCCAGTCCTACGTCCAGCCGAACGCCCGGTCGTTCGACGCCCCGGTCGACTTCTACCAGTTCTTCCACGACCAGACGGCCGCCGCCACGTTCGGCACGGTCAGCATTCCGGCGGCGGCGTTCGTCTCGCAGGTGACCGGCACGCCCGAACCGGCCGCCCTTCGCAAGCTGTACCAGGAGGGGCAACTCGAAGACCCGGCCCCCGGCACGGCCCGCATCGGCCTGCGCGAGCCGCGGCGGCTCAAAGCCGAGTGGGTCGAAATCACCGGCGACGAGTCGTTTTACGCAACAACTGCCGCCGAGGCCGCTACGGCCCTGGCCGCCGCGACCAAGCTCAGCGGCTTCCTGGTCGCCCCGGTCGGCGGGGTGACGCTCTCGACGCTGTTGACAGCCGCCCCACCTGCCGTCGCCGCCGACCCGCAGCTCGATCAGGCCTACGCCGGCTACGTCGCTCGGCAGCGGGACATCATTCAATCGAACTGGTACACCCCGTTTGGGGGGGCGACGAGCGTACCGGACACGAGCTTCGCCCGGACGCCCGCCGCGGCCGGCCTGGTGGCGACGCTGGCGATGCCCGGCACCCCGCTGGCCGGCCCGGCACTCGTCGTCGGGGCGGCAGTGGCGGCCGACCGCAAGGCCCGGCTGTACACCGTCCCGCCGGTGCTGTTCGCCCCGGCCATGCCGGGGGCTGCGAACCTGGCGCTCGCCATCGGCATGGCCGCCCCGCAGGCGGCCGCGATCCAACCCTTGCCCCGCGCCGCGGTGCAATCGCAACTCGTGGCCGACTACCGCAAGTCACTCACCCGCAGCATCGCCCAGCGGGACGGCGAGCGGCTGACCAAAGAACTGACGGCGCTCAACGTCAAGCAAGACGACCCGGCGGCGGCCCGCAAGCTGATCGACGAGTTCGTGAAGGTCCGGGGGTTGAAGACCGGGGCGTCGAAGGAGTTCCGCGACCTGTACACGATCGCCGCCGACCCCGGCCTGCATCCCATCGTCGAGAAGATCGAGACCGAGGCCCGGCGGCAACTGCCGACGGCCGCCGCGGTGTCCGCCGCCATCGGCCGCTTGTTCTTTAGCCAGATGGACCCGGCCACCCAGCGGGCGGTTCCTGCGGCCGGGTTCTACCAGCCGCAGCCGTTCCCGCCGGGCCAGTCGGTCGCCGTCCTGGCCTGGCGGACGGCCGAGCAGCCCGGCGAGCGGCTGCGCGCCTTCGACGCCCCGGACGTGCAGGCCAAACTCGTCGCCGCCTGGAAGCGGCTCGAAGCCCGCAAGCTGGCCAAGAAGGCCGCCGAGGAGTTGGCGGCGAAGTGCGGCAACCTGGGCCAGACCGTCGTTGAGATCGAGCCGAAGGTCCGCGAGGCCCAGGCCCAACTGGCCGCCCGGCTCCCCGAGGCCGACCGCGGCCAGGTGAAGTACTTCACCCTCGACAACGTCGCCCCGATCACCCGGCAACTGCTGCCGGCGAGCGACGGCCGGTCGCCGGTCGGGTCGTTCCAGGTGACCCCGAGCGACAACATCCCGTACCCGACGGCCAAGATGACGGCCGACCTGCTGGCCGCCAAGGACAAGCCGCCGTCGACGACGCTGGTCCTGACCGACGCCCCCGAGGACACGGCGTACACGGCGGTCCTCTTGTACCGGACCGACCCGGACGTGACGACGTTCGCCACGCTGGTATTCGGGTCGCAGGCGTCGTTCAGCGAGTTGGCCCCGGCCGTCCAGCGGGCGCACCAGGACGAGTTGCGGAAGCAGGCCCGGCAGAACGCCGTCGCGCTGTTGAAGGCCGAGTTCGGCTACGACAAAGAGAGCGCCAAGCTCGACAGCCGGGGCGGGGACGAGTAAGCCCGGACCCGCAATCCGCAAGAGCCGGATGCGTCAGCGTCCGGGTTCCTACTCCTGCGGTGGCAGAACCCGGACGCTGACGCATCCGGCTCTTGTCACGCTCAGCCCCCGACTTCGGCCATCGCGAACTCCGCCACGAAGAACAGGTGCCGCCGGGAGTGGTCCGGCCGCCAGTCCGGCGGCACGTCGCACGCGAACGTCACCGGGTGCCGGCCCGGCGGCACCGTCACCCGCGCAGATACCTTGCCGGCCGTGCGGGTGACGGTGTAGTGCGCGTCCCAGACGCCGCCCCGCACTCGCAACGTCGTCGGCACGTCGGACGTGGTGCGGAACACCATGCTCAGATCGAACGTCCGCGGCCGGCCGGTCGGGTTAACGACCACCGCCTGACTTGTCGCCGCGCTCCACCGGTGCAGGTGTTCCCGGCCGAGCGGCTCGAAGCTCTGGAACCCGTCGAGCCACAGCACCCGGACGGCTTCCCGGTCCGTCGCGGCGAGCCGGTCGAACCCCGCCCCAAGTTCCGCCCGCCGCCTCTCGGTGAACGGTCGCAGGTCGAACAGTAATTGTTGGCCGTCGGGGTGCGTCCCGAGCGGCGGGCCGGCTTCCTGGGTGACGGCGCTAATCAAGGCGTCGGCGGCGGCCGGCGTGTACCCGCGGCGGTCGATAAACAGGCCGGCGAACCCGTACACGGCCAGCCGGTCGAGCATCGCCGCCGCCGGCAGCGTCCCCACTTCGCGCTGCCACTGGTCGGCCTCCCGCCCCCGCATCGCCCCGAAGCTCCAGTGGATGGTGGACGTGTGCAGGTAGCCGCGGGCGTGGTCGTAGCCGCTGAGGTTTTCGACCCGCAACGTCTCCGGGTATGGCACCACCGGCAGCATGAACACCATCCCGCCGGGCATGACCGCATCGAGCGGCCCGAAGAACGCCGCGTCGGCCCGGTACTCGTCGGCGACGTGCAGCGCGTGGTCGGCCGCGGCCCGGCGGAACCACGTCCGCGGCGTCTGGTCCCAGATGCCAAAGGCGGTCAGGCCGGCGCAGACGACCCAACGGGCAAGGGTTGGCCGGCGGGTCCGGGCGGCGAGGCGGTCGACGGCCCAGAACGCGGCGAACAGGCACAGGAACGCGATAGAAATCGAAATGCGGTTGTACGCCCGGACCTGCGGCGACACCAGGTGCGCGGCCACCGCCCCGACCCCGCCGATGGTCCCGATCAGGACGGCCGCCAGGGTCAGGGCGGCCGTCGGGCCGATCAAATCCGGCTTCCGCATTGGGAAGACGCACGCCGCCAGCAGGCCGATGAGGCCAGCAGTGCCGACCAGGCCGAGGGTGGCGGTGCGGTTGTCGGTCTGGGCCGGCCGGTCGGCCGAATCGTAACTCGTTTGGATGCGGGCGAGCCAACGGCTGCGGTGGTCGGCGATCGGCAGGACTAAATGCGTCAGCTTCAGCCCGTACTGCTCGGCCTCCTCGGACGCCCGGACGTGCGGCTGCGAATTGTGGCCGAACTCGGCCTGGTAGACGACCGCCGGCAGGTGCTGGACCACGCCGCCGAGAACGACAATCCCGACGACCGCCCCGGCGACGGCGAGCGGCCGCCAAGTCCGGGCGGCGACCGCGGCATAAACCCCGGCGACGGCCAGGAGGGCGCAGCCGAAGAAGGCGTAGTACGCCCCGGCCGCCGAGGTCGCGGCGGCGATGAGCAGCGTCCCGACCCACCGCCGGCCCGCGAACACCGGCCGGCCGCCGGCGATGGCTAGTGTCACGAGGAGCGTGAGCGGGACGACCCAGTAGGCGGCCAGGAAGTAATGGCCGAGACCGCGGATGTAGTGGTACGGCAGGAACGTATAGAGCGTCGCGGCGGCCCCGGCGGCGGGGACCGACAGGCCGAGGCGGCGGAGTGCGGCCATCCCGCAAAGCGTGGTCAGGGGGTACGTCAAGGCGTGGTAGAGGTTGAACACGAACACCGGGTCGGGGTCGAACCGGCCGAGCAGCCAGATCAACGCGAAGTGCAGGTGGTCGACGACCGGGAAGTCGTGCAACTCCTGGACGCCGGGCGCGCCGAGGCGTTCATTCCGCCAGTGGCTGCCGCGTTCGAGGGTGGCCTTGACCATCGGCAGGATGAGCAGCGAGTCGCCGTGGTAACCGAACGGGGCGTGGAAGTCGGCCCGGTCGAGCCGCTGGCCCCACCCGTAGAGAGCGCAGGTGAGGCTGACGGCGGCGGCGTACCAGCCGGCGGCGGCGAGTCGGCGGGGGGGGGGTTGCATACGGGGCGATGATACGCCGCGGCGGGGGGCGGGACAGCAGGCCTTGCCGGTAGGACGCGGCGAGCGGTAGAGTCACCGGGCCGAGAGATGCCACATGGACTAAACCCAGCTCCATTTGAGACCGGGAGTTTTCGATCCGGGTTGAGCGAATAGGATTGGGAGAATAAGGAGCCCGACCAGCCGCCACCCCCGGGGGAGTCCGATGATCCGCGTTGAGGTGGCC
>JAABUN010005660.1_pt1 | contig 15252 bp, 18 predicted proteins | sample 5559311 | NCBI WGS metagenome assembly JAABUN01 (sample SAMN10711877, study PRJNA513370) | rock metagenome | isolation source: Antarctica rocks | place: Antarctica: Victoria Land, Siegfried Peak sud | reverse complement strand
CGATCCACCAACCCTGGTCGTCGACCGGCCGACCGTCGACCACCGCCGCCGCCCACGTGCGACCGTCGTCGTCCGACGACTCCACGCGCACGAAGGGCTCGTGCCAAGCCAGCCCGGCCGGTTCGATGTCGACCCACGCCTGCTCCCAATAGCCATCCACCTCCGCCGACGGATCGGTGAAGGTCGCCCTCCCGGCGAAGCGGCGCTCGGGAACATCGCCTGCATTGGCAGGGAGGGACGGGAGGTAGCGCTTGGTGGCCAGGTCCCAGCGGCGCTCGACCTCCACGTCGGCGAACACGCCGGCGCCCACCGTCGCCTCGGCCAGCCGCCGGGCCTGGGCCGTGAGGAAGCGCTGGGTGTTCGGCCCGTAGAGGGTGTGGCCGCCCTCGTAGAACTGGCGGCGGTACTCCTCGGCGGTGGCCACGTAGCCCCAGTACTCGTTGACCACCGAGGACACGACGACCCGCCCGATCCCCCGATCAGCAACCGAGTCGGCAACCGCGTGCTCGATCCGGCGCCCCGACTCCACCGTGATCTCGAACGGCAGGCCCACCAGCACGGTGTCGTCCACGCGCAGCGCCTGCACGGCCAACACCCGCGGGAACCCGCGCTTCGGCGTGACGAGGGGCTGGAGCCACCGGCTGCCGAGCACCCACTTCTCGCCCTGGGCACCGCGGTTGCCCCAGCGCTTGGGGAAGCCGGCGCGGAACGGCGGGATGCGGCCGATGACCGGCGTGAGGTTCTCCGTTGCCCCGGCCACCAGGGCGGCTCCCACAGCCGGGCGGTCGGGCAGTGCGATGCCGTCGACCTCGCGGTCGATGCCCAGGTCCACCTCGCGCAGGCCCACGTCGAGCGCTACCCGGTCGGTGAGCTCGGCACCCAGGCGGTCGTAGAGGTCGGCGGCCAGGGCGCCGATGCCCCGGCCGATGCGCCGGGCCTCGCGGTGGCCGGCAAGCCCCGGTCGTAGCGCAGGGGCGACGTCGGCGTGAGTGCCCTCCATGGCCCCCACCACCGGTCTCACGCCGTGGCGCTGGGTCACCTGGTGGCGCAGCTCGCCCACCAGGTAGGCCCACACGTCGGCGTTGTACTCGTGGGCGTGCTGGGAGACGCCGGTGCCGTGGATCGAGAAGACCACGGCCGCCCCCATCGGACCGCCGTCGGCGCCATCGGCTCCTGCGATCCGGTCGACCCGGATCAGGTGCAGCAGCGGGTTGACGGCCACCCACTTGCGCTGCGGGTCCTGGCGCTTGTCGGTGACGGTCTCGTTGTGGACGTGGGGGTCATGGGACCGGTTGCGGGTGAGGCCCCACACCTCGGTGCTGCCCACCGCCAGGCGCGCCGGCACCCGTGAGTCGTGGGCCTCCACCACCGCGCCGGCGATCCGGTCCACCAGGAACTGCGTCCAGGCCGGGTCGAACCCGGCCCGGTTGGAAGCGTGGTGGTTGTAGAAGTCGGACCCGAGGAACTGTCCCGGGCCGGCGTGGGTGTGGGTGGCGCCCATCCAGACCCCGGCGAGCGGGATGTCCGTGCGATCCGCCACCGCGTCGGCCACCAGGTGCTGGAGGACCGACGAGCCGCCCAGCAGGTCGAGCTGTACCAGCGCCATCGACGAGCGACCAGACCTGAGGTGGGTGACCCGCGCCCGCAGGCGGGTGCGGAACCCGTTGCCGTCGTGGGCGTTGGCCGAGTAGCCCGCCTTGGGCATCCCCGGCGGCGGGGTGATGTCGACCTCGGCCACGCCGGCCAACAGGCGCTCCACCAACGGCAGCTCCACGGCGGGTCGGGGCCGCACCCCGAACCGGCTGCGCCGTACGTTCCCGTCGGCAAACGCCGCCAACGGCGACCGCGCCGCATCGTCGGTTGCACCCACCGGTCACCTCCCCCGTCGTCGGCGCCGACCCTAGGAGGATCGGCGAAACGATCGGCAAACCTGCGATGGGCAGGCCGGCCTGCCAACAAGCCGGCCACAGGGGCGCCACAGCCATCGAGACCGAACCGGTGCCAGCGGCCCCTCCGGGAGGCTCAGGACGTGACCTTCTCCATCGTCTCGCCGCAGCAGCACGTGGGGTTGTTGGTGCCACCGCAGTCGGGCGGGGCTCCTCTGGTGACGGTGACCTCGCAGCCGCATCCTTCGACGGTGCAGCGGTAGACCTCGCCTTGCTTGAACGCCATTGGTAGCCCTTTCGGGGGTTTGGGGTGGGACGTTCCCGAGGGTAGAACGTTGCCCCAGCGTCAATGTCAAGGGGACTGTCCAGGATGGGCACCTACACGATCGGTGAGGCAGCGAAGGCGGCCGGCCTGACCACGAGGGCCGTCAGGTTGTACGAGGCGAGAGGGATGATCGCCGAGCCACCGCGGACCAGCGCGGGGTACCGGTTATTCACGGACCAGGACGTCGAGACGTTGGCGTTCGTCCGGCGCGGGCGGACCCTTGGCCTCTCGCTCGACGCCATCGCCGACATCATGGCCATCTCCCAGAACCAAGCACCGTGCGAGCGAACCCGCGCCCTGCTCGACCAGCGGGTGGCAGAGATCGACGCCACGATCGACGACCTGCAACGGCTTCGCGAAACCATCGTGACGGCCCAGCGGGCCGACTGCGGATCCGGTGCGGCTACCCGGTGCGCCGTGATCGAGGGCGCTGTGCCTGCCTGATCTCGGTCCGGCGCCTCAGGCCTCGGGGTCACCGCCGGTGCGAGACCGCCGGCACCCAGGCGCTAGCCAGGAAGCGTGTCCGTGGTGCTGACCCCCTCCACCCGCTCGCAGCAACGACGCCTGCAACGCCTGGCCCTCTTGTTCCTCCTCGCCGCCCTGCCGGTTGCCGCGGTGCTGGTCATCATCATCGGCTGGCTGGTCGCCGTGGTCTACGTGGTGGTGCAGACGGGCGTGCTCCTGTTCGGTGTCCGCCAGCAGCGAACGTCGGTGCTGCGCCTCGATGACGCCGGCATCCAATACGAGGCCGGCACCTTCGTGCTGCGCACCGCATGGGCCGACATCGACAGGGTGGCCGAGGCAACGCTCCCGTCGGGCACCACCCAGGCGCTGGTGTTGGGGCGATCGGGCCTCCGCTGGACCCACACCCCACAGGTGCGCCAACAGGTCACCCAGAAGGGCTGGGATCGGATCATCCCCATCGACGAGTTCGAGCCCGGCTGGCCACACGGCCCCCTGGCTGAAGCCCTCCGCACCCACCGCCCGGACCTCCTCCCGGCTGACTGGCCGTCCGTCGCCGGCCCGCGTTGAGGTCAGCGGTGAGGCGAACGATCAGGTGAGCGGGACGAACTCCGCCCGCTGCGAAGAGAACCTGGCTGGGCGGCGCCTGGGACCCCTTGCCGCACTGGACTAGGCGACAGCACGGCCGGCGAGGTACCCAAGGGCGGTGGCCGCCAGCCCGCCGGCCAGCGATAGGGCGACGTAAGCCGCGGCGAGGGTGAAGCGGTCGTCCCGCACGAGGGTGACCGTCTCGTAGCCGAACGTCGAGAACGTCGTGTAAGCCCCGAGCAGGCCGACGGCGATCGAGGCGGTCGTGGACGGCGACCATCTCGACGCCGCGGGTCCGGCCAGAACGAGGGCCAGGAGGAACGAGCCCGTGACGTTGATCCCCAGCGTCGCCCACGGGAACGTACGGACCCCGACGAACACGCCGATCCGGTAGCGGACGACTGCGCCGATCGCTCCGGCGATGCCGACGAGGACCGTGGTCATGGGGACTCTGCGGTGAGCTTCAACTCGGCTGCGCTCGGTCAGGGTTGTGGCACGGATCATCCTTGCACGGCGTGTCAGACGGCAGGGACAGACGAAGGATCCGATGCGGTTCGATCGACGGACGGAGACTTGGGCCCGGTCTGCCTGCGTCCGACGTGGTTGCTACAGTCAGTCGTAGTTACGGTGGAAAGACCTCGACCCAGGAGCACCAGTGAAGCGCGTACTGATCGTCATGTTCGCCTCGACTTTGCTGCTCGCAGCGTGCGGTGGTTCGGACTCCGAGGGCTCGGGCTCCTCGGCCGAGTTCAACGATGCCGACGTCGCCTTCGCCCAAGGGATGATCCCCCACCACGAGCAGGCCGTGGAGATGGCCGACCTGGCTTTGGAGAACGCGGACTCGGACGAGGTGACATCGCTCGCCGAGGAGATCAAGGCGGCACAGGATCCCGAGATCGAAACGATGGAGGGCTGGCTCGACGACTGGGGCCAGTCCGATTCGGGCGCTCCGGACACGAGGGGAATGATGGGCATGATGTCGGATCAGGAGATGGCTGAGCTCGAGGTCGCCTCGGGAGCGGAGTTCGACGAGATGTTCCTGAAGATGATGGTCGAACACCACACCGGCGCCATCTCGATGGCCGCGACCGAGCAGGCCGATGGCGAGAACGGCGATGCCAAGGCGCTCGCCGGCCAGATCATCGAGGCCCAGAAGGCCGAGATCGCCGAGATGGAGGCCTTGCTCGACGGTGGCGTCTGAAGGTCCGCCATGGGAGGGCGCTGCCCCTCCACCCCGAGCCGCGGTGCTGCTCGTGGCCTCTCCGTGATCCGTGCTTGACTGCAGAGACGCTCGAACGGCAGGCACGGAGGATCTCGTGACGACGCAGCGTCGCCCGATGGGGGCACTGGAGGCGGCGGTCCTCGAGCAGGTGTGGGCCCAGCCCTCGGGGATGACCCCTCGGCAGGTCCTCGAGCAGCTCGACGACGGGCTCGCCTACACGACGGTGATGACGATCCTGAACCGGTTGTGGGCCAAAGGCGTCCTGGAGCGCGAACGGCGCGGCCGGGCGTTCCGCTACCGCCCGGTGTTCAGCGAGTCCGAGCTCGTCGCGTCGCGCATGACCAAGGCGCTCGACGTCGCCAGCGACCGGGAGGCGACCCTCAGCCGGTTCGTCGAGGAGTTGCCGGCCGAAGACGAAGCTCACCTGCGAACCTTGTTGAGCGGGAACAACTGAGCGTGTCGATCGACTTCGGGGCGCCGGTGCTCGCCGCGGCACTCGTCGCCCTGGTCGCCGGTCTGTTCCAACGTCGGCTCCGTCCGAAAGACGCCGCCCGGAGCCTCACCGTCGCATGCGTCGCCGTCGCCGCCGCTTCGGTGTGGGCCCTGCTCACCTTGGTGCTCGGTGCTGTGGCCGAGATCCCCGTCGTGGACGGGTGGGCGTCGTGGTGCTCGCAGCTCTCGCACGCCGACGATCACGCCTCGTGGTGGACCGGCTTGGCTGCTGGAACCCTGATCTCTGCCATGGCGGTCCGCGCCGTCCGCTCAGCCGGCTCGCAACGCCGTACGCGCCGTCGCCTCCCCTCCTGCGACGACGGGGTCCTGATCATCGACAACTCGCAGCCGGCGGCCTACGCGGTCCCGGGTCGACACGGCGGCGTCGTGGTGTCGACCGGCATGATCGACGCCCTCGAGCGCCCGGAGCAGGCGGTGCTGTGGGCCCACGAACGGTCGCACCTGGCCCACCACCACCATCGCTACCTCATCGCGTCCGAGCTGGCGGCGGCGATCGTGCCGCCGCTCCGGCGACTGGCCGACCAGGTCCACTTCGCCACCGAACGGTGGGCCGACGAGGACGCAGCCAGCGCGGTAGGTGGGGACCGTCCGCTCGTCGCCCGTGCCATCGCCCGAGCTGCCCTCGCCTCGGTCGACCACCAACGTTCGGCGATGGCGCTGGCCGACACGGGTGTCGCCGAGCGGGTGCGAGCCATGGTCGACGGGGACCGACCGTTCCTGGCCCCCTTGGTCGGGGGATCGCTCATGGTCGCCGTCATGGCATCGACCCTCGCCGGCTCGGGCCTGCAGTTCCACCACCTCCTCGCCTTCGTCGCCCACGTCTGCCAGGGCAGCTGACGCCACGCGGCGCCCATCGATGGTGTCGCAGGAGCTGCGTTCGACGAGCCAGCTGGTTCAGGACTTCACGAGCCGGGCGATGGCGGCGGTGGCCTCCTCGATCTTCTCGATGCCTTCGGGGCCGCCGGCGGTCACTGCGTCGGTGACGCAGTGGCTGAGGTGCTCGTGCACGAGCCCGATGGACACCTGCTGGAGTGCTCTGGTGATCGATGCCACCTGGTCGAGGACCTCGATGCAGTAGCGGTCCTCCTCCACCATGCGGCTGATCCCACGCACCTGGCCCTCGATGCGGCTGAGGCGCTTGAGGATGTCTTCTTTCTGCATGGCGTAACCGGCCATGGGTGCTCCTTGGTCTGGCTCGGCCGTGCCGCGTGGCACGGGCCGTGGTCGGGTCAGGCCGCCACGGGGGCAGCGGGGTCGGCGATGGTTCGCTCCGCCGGGGCGGTGTCGACGGCGTGGTCGCTCAGCGCCGTGAAGCGGCGGAGGCGGAGGCTGTTCGACACCACGAACACGCTGGAGAAGGCCATGGCCGCGCCGGCGATCATCGGGTTGAGGAGCCCGGCCGCCGCGAGGGGAATGGCGGCGACGTTGTAGGCGAACGCCCAGAAGAGGTTGCCCTTGATCGTGGCCAGGGTCCGCCGGGCCAGGCGGATGGCGTCGGGGGCGGCCCGGAGGTCACCACGGACGAGGGTCAGGTCGCTGGCCTCGATCGCCGCGTCGGTGCCCGTGCCCATGGCCAGACCGAGGTCGGCCTGGGCCAGCGCCGCGGCGTCGTTGACCCCGTCGCCGACCATGGCCACCACCCGTTCCTCGCCTTGGAGCCGCCGGATGACCTCGACCTTCTCCGCCGGCAGCACTTCGGCGATGACCTCGCCGATGCCGACCTGGGCAGCGATGGCCTCAGCGGCGGTCCGGTTGTCCCCGGTGAGCAGGACCGGCCGCAGGTCGAGGTCGCGGAGCTCAGCGATGGCCTGGGCTGACGTCGCCTTGACGGTGTCGGCCACCACGAAGACCGCACGGGCCTGCCCGTCCCAGCCGGCCAGGATCGCCGTTCGGGCGGCGGCTTCCGCCGAAGCCTTGGCCGCTTCGAGCTCGGCGCCGAGGGCCAGCCCGCAGTCGGCGAGGAGCGCAGTGCGTCCGGCCACCATGTCGTGACCTTCGATGACACCCGTCACCCCGAGACCTTCGCGGTTGGCGAACGACTCGACCTCCGGCAGCGCTCCGTGTCGGCTGGACGCTGCTTCGGCGATCGCTCTGGCGATCGGGTGCTCCGAGGCGTGCTCCAGCGCGCCGACCAGGCGGAGGGCGTCGTCGGCGTCGGTGCCCTCGGCGACGACCACGTCGACCAGCGCCATGGTGCCGGTCGTGACGGTTCCGGTCTTGTCGAGGACCACGGTGTCGACTCGCCGGGTGGACTCGAGCACTTCGGGCCCCTTGATCAAGATCCCGAGCTGCGCCCCACGACCGGTGCCCACCAGGAGCGCGGTCGGGGTAGCCAGGCCGAGGGCGCAGGGGCAGGCGATGATCAACACCGCCACAGCCGCAGTGAAGGCGTTCGACGCGCCGTCACCGGTGCTGAGCCAGTAGCCGAGGGTCACGAGGGACAGGGCGATGACGACGGGCACGAACACCGCCGAGACGCGGTCGGCGAGGCGTTGCACTGCGGCTTTGCCGTTCTGGGCGTCGGTCACCAACCTGGCGATCTGGGCCAACTGGGTGTCGGCACCGACACGCGTGGCCCGGACGATGAGGCGACCGCCGGCGTTCACCGCGGCCCCGGTTACCGCATCACCGACGGTGACCTCGACGGGGACGCTCTCGCCGGTCAGCAGCGAAGCGTCGATGGCCGACGAGCCTTCGTCGACCACTCCGTCGGTGGCCACCTTCTCGCCGGGGCGGACCACGAACCGGTCGCCGACGGTGAGCTGGTCGACCGCGATGCGCTCCTCGCGCCCGTCGCGCACGACGGTGACCTCCTTGGCGCCCAGCTCCAGCAACGCCTGGAGCGCAGCGCCGGATCGTCGCTTGGCCTTGGCCTCGAAGTACCGGCCTGAGAGGATGAACACCGTCACCGCCGAGGCCACCTCGAGGTAGATCTCCCCGGCACCGGTGCCGCGACTCACCGTGAGGTCGACGTCCATGGTCATGCCCGTCATGCCTGCCTCGCCGAAGAACAGGGCGTAGAGCGACCATCCGAAGGCGGCCAGCGTGCCGATCGAGATGAGGGTGTCCATGGTCGCAGCGCCGTGGCGGAGGTTGACCCACGCCGCCTGGTGGAACGGGAACGCCCCCCAGACGACCACCGGGGCGGCCAGGGTCAGCGACAACCACTGCCAGTTGTCGAACTGGAACGCAGGGACCATGGCCATTGCCACGACCGGCAGGGTGAGCGCCCCCGACATGAAGAGCCGGGCGCGCAACTCGTCGGTCGCCTCATCGCCGTCGGCCGCCTCGTCAGGGAGGGATTCGGCGGGCCGGGGGAGTTCGGCGGTGTAGCCGGCCGCCTGCACCTGAGCCACAAGTCCCTCCGGGGTGACACCATCGCCGTAGGTCACCGCCGCCTTCTCGATCGCGTAGTTGACGGTGGCCGTGACGCCCTCGACCTTGTTCAGCCGCTTCTCGATCCGCGCTGCGCACGACGAGCAGGTCATGCCGCCGATGTCGAGATCGATCCGGTTCACCTTCGTCTCGTTCACGACGCCACCTCGTAGCCGGCTTCGCTGATGGCCGCCGGCACCACGTCGACGTCCAGCGGCCGATCGCTGGTCACGTCCACCCGTCCGGTGGCCAGGTCGACGTCGACCTGCGTCACCGCGTCCAACGAGCGGAGCTCGGTGGTCACCGCCTTCACGCAATGCCCGCAGGTCATGCCGATCACCGTGTACGTCGCTGTTGCGCTCATGTCACTCCTTTGACTGGTACGAGAGTCAGTGTACCCATACCCCCCTGGGGTATGCAACACAGACCACGACAAGCTCGATCCGGGCTTCCGGCCGGCGGACCTCAGGAGCCGATCGGCACCACGAGTCGGTGGTCCGACGTGATCATGCGACGAGCGATGCCACGACCGATGACCACGCTGGTGATGACCACCGAGCCGAGGATGAGGAACATGACCGCGGCCTGGACGAGCACGGCGTCCAGCGGGTCGACGCCGGCCAACAGCAAACCCGTCATGGTGCCGGGAAGGGCGATCAGGCCGACGACCTTGGTCTGCTCGATCTGCGGGCCGACAGAGGTGCGCAACGCCTCACGAACGTGGGGCCGAACCGCCACAGAGCCACCTTGACCGAGCGACAAGCGGACCTCGACCTGCTGGCGGTGTTCGTTGATCTCGATGACCACCCGGCGGGCGGCCAGGACCGTGGCCCCGATCGCGTTGCCGAGCAACATCCCGGCCGACGGCACGATGGTCCGGGGTTCGAGCGGGAACACGCCAAGAGCGAAGATCACCAGCAGGCTCGCCGCCAGCGCAGATCCAAGCGCCAGCCAAGCCAGCAGGAACAGGCCCGGTACTTCTCTCGCCCGGCTGGCGATGGTGACGGCACCGATGGTGATCATGGCCAGCACCCACACCCACGACCAGACGAGTGGAGCGTCATCGGCCACGACCAGACCGAGCGCTCCACCTATGGCGAGGAGCTGGACAAAGGCGCGGATCGCGGCCCAGGCGATGGCCCGCTCCAGGTCGAGCCGATCGTGCAGGGACAACACGATGGCCACCGCCACCAGCACCAACGAGGCGGCGACCCCGGTGAAGCCGATCGACGACGTGCTCACGCCGTTCCCCCACCCAAGAACCCCTCGACCACCGGATGCGGGTCGGCCATCACGTCGGCGACGGTGCCGCACTGAGCGACGCTCCCCGCAGCCATGACGACCACGAACCGGGCGACGCGCCGGACCTGCTCGAGGTCATGGCTCACCCAGATCGCCACGATCCCCTGGGCAGCGAGCCCGCCGATGAGGAGCTCGATCCTGGCTGCGTTCGTGGGGTCGAGTGCACTCGTGACCTCGTCGAGCAGGAGCACGCCCGGACCGGTTGCCAGCGATCGGGCCAGGCCCAGGCGTTGCAGCTCACCGCCCGAGAGCTCGCCTGCGGGACGCCTGGCCGTCGCCCCCGACAAGCCCACGCGATGCAGGGCCTCAACGATCGCGTCGTCTCCGAGATCGGCATCGGCCTCGCGAAGGTTGTCGCCCACGGTCCCCGCCAGAGCGATGGGTTGCTGGAAGACCATGGCAACCTCCCGGCGGTGGGCCAGCGGGTCGGCGCTGGCAAGATCGGTCCCGAGGTAGCGAACGACCCCCGCCGATGGCGCTTCCAGGCCGTTGCACAACCGGAGCAGGGTGGACTTGCCCGAACCGGAGGGGCCGACGATGGCCGTCGGTCCCGCACCGGCGATGACGGCGTGGTCGACGTCCAGGACCCGTCGCCCGGCCCGATCCACCACCACGCCTTCGAACGAGAAGAGCGCCGATCGCTCCTGTTCGCCCACGGTGCCGTCGGCCGTTGCCACCTGGTGAGCAGGACGGTTCCGCCGCCCCGGTCTGCCGGTGCGGGGTGCCGCCGTCATGAACTCGGATCGTCAGCAGGATCCCGGACCCTTGGTGCCACGCGGGCAGTTGACCATCACCTCCGCGCCGACGCAATCCGTGGCTGGAGATGTGGTTCGAGCCTTCGCCTCCACCACGTTGGTGGAACGACCGCCGCCAGCGGCGCACGTGTCGAAATGCCGACGAGGCGGTGGCCGACAACGGGTCGTCTACGGTGGCCTGGGGTGCCGAGAAGCCTGGTCGGCGATTCGTTCGACGACGCCGAGGAGCCCGACGCCGATGGCTACCCAGACCAACCGTCCCACGTGGCTGGGCAGCCACCGGTTCCTGGCCCGATCCGTGGGCCAGCCCGTCCAGCGGTTCCTGCACGTCGAGGCTTCCGGGGGCATCCTCCTCGGTGCCGCGACCATCGTGGCCCTGGTCTGGGCCAACTCACCGTGGTCGGCCAGCTACCAGGACCTCTGGACCACCGAGCTGAGCTTCGACCTCGCCGGAAACGCAGTCACCGAGGACCTGCGCCACTGGGTCAACGACGGGCTCATGGCCCTCTTCTTTTTCGTCCTCGGCCTGGAGATCAAGCAGGAGCTGACCAGTGGACAACTGGCATCGCCGCGAGACGCCGCCGTGCCCGCCGCCGGGGCCTTCGGCGGGATGATCGTCCCCGCCGGCATCTACCTGGCCTTCAACATGGGCGGCGCCGGCGGTGCTGGCTGGGGGATCCCCATCGCCACCGATGTCGCCTTCGCCCTCGGCGTGCTCGCCCTGCTCGGCGACCGGGTCCCGGCCGAGCTGAAGGTCCTGGTCCTGGCCTTGGCCATCGTCGACGACATCGGCGCCATCGCGGTCATCGCCGCCTTCTACTCCGACGGACTCGACGGACGGTGGTGCGCCATCGCCGCCGGGGGGCTCCTCCTCGTGGCCCTGGCCAAGCGGGCAGGGGTCCGGTTCCTGCCCGTCTACGTGGCCCTCGGGACCGGGGTCTGGTTTGCCACCTTCGAGTCCGGCATCCACGCCACCATCGCCGGCGTCGCCCTCGGCCTGCTCACGCCGGCCCGACCGCTGCTCCCCCAGGCCGACGCCGAACGGGTCGCCGACGAGCTCTCCACCGACGCCGACGTGACCGCTACCGAGGTCCGGGACATCTCGTTCCGCCTCCGCGAGTCGGTCCCGGTCACCGAGCGCCTCCAGGACCTGCTCCACCCCTGGACCAGCTACGTGATCATCCCTCTTTTCGCCCTGGCCAACGCTGGGGTCACCATCTCCGGCGACGCCCTGGCCGACGCGGCGTCCTCGCCGGTCGCGCTGGGCGTCGTCGCCGGACTCGCCCTCGGCAAGCTCATCGGGGTCGCCGGAGCCATCTCCTTGGCCACGGCGCTGGGCTTGGGCCGCCTTCCCGCAGGCATCACCGTGCGCCACGTCGTGGGCATGGCCGCCGTCACCGGCATCGGGTTCACGGTGTCGATCTTCGTGGCCGGTCTGGCGTTCGACGATCCGGCCCTGACCGACCAGGCCAAGATCGCCGTCCTGGTCGCCTCCACCCTGGCCGCCGCGCTCGCCACCGCCATCCTGGCCGGACCCGGTCACGACCGCAGCGACGGTACCCTCCCGACCGGAGAGGACCCTGCCGTCGACGACGGCTGACCCCCGTCACCCTCGGCGGCCGGCGACGGTCCTCGTGCGCCACGCCACCCACCTGCGAGCGGCGAAGTCCACCCCTGGGCCCAGCCATGCGGGTCGAGCCTTAAACTGGAAAGGACCCCAGCTTCCCACCTTCGTCTCATCTGACCGAGACGTCGAGGCTTTCGAGCAGGGCGCGGACCCGCTGTTCGATGTCGTCACGGATGGGACGAACGGCCGCCACGTCCTGGCCCGCAGGGTCTTCGAGGTCCCAGTCCTCGTAACGGGTGCCAGGAAAGAACGGGCAGGCGTCGCCGCAGCCCATGGTGACGACGACGTCGGCCGCTTGGACGATCTCGCTGGTCCAGGGTTTGGGGAACTCCTGGGTGATGTCGACGCCGACCTCGGCCATGGCGGCGATGGACGATGGGTTGACCTCCGTCCCCGGCTCGGAGCCGCCCGACCAGCCCGTCGCCCGGTCGCCGGCCAGACGGGAGAACCAGCCCAGGGCCATCTGACTGCGGCCGGCGTTGTGCACGCACAGGAACAGCACCGTCGGCACACCCGACTGGGACCTGCCCTCGACGATGGCCAGGGCGCGGAGCCGCTGACGGGCGAAGCGTTCGGCGATCAAGGGAAGGAAGTTGGTGACGCTGGCGTTGGTGGCGAACTGGTCGTAGCTGGAGGCCAGGAACGCCTCGATGGTCTCGGTGCCGAACACGCCGCTGAACTCGCCTGCCAGCACCTTGGTCGCCACGCGCAACGCGTGCCTGGTCTCGGGTTGGAGCTCTTCGATGTCGGGCATTCAGGCCTCCTGTTGCATGGGGGATCGGGGACGAGCCCGTGCATCGGGCGACGAGCCAGGCGGTGGCGGTGCACCCGTCGGCGCATCGAGGACTGGCGCAGGGAAGAAGAGTCGTATCAAGGCGACGGCGACTCCTGCTCCAACCACTTGCATGACGATGAACATCGGCGCCGACGCAGGCTCGATGCCGGCGAAGGAGTCCGAGAGCATGCGGGCGACGGTCACGGCAGGGTTGGCGAAGCTCGTCGACGACGTGAACCAGTAGGCCCCGCCGATCCAGGCCCCGACGGCGAACGGGACCGCATGCGATCGGCCGGTCCGGACGCAGCCTGCGATCACCAACAGCAGGCCGACCGTGGCCACGACCTCCGAAAGCCACAGCGCGCCCGATGACCGTTGCCTGGTCGCCAGCTCGAAGGCGGGGCGTTCGAACATCACGTTGGCGACGATCGAGCCCACGCAGCCGCCGACGGTCTGGGCAATGGCGTACAGGACCGTGTCCCGGGTGCTGATGGAGCCGAGGAGCCGATCGACGAGGGTGACGACCGGGTTGAAGTGAGCACCGGACACCGCGCCGAACATCAAGATGAGCCCGACGAGCGCGCCGGCCGTGGCGGCAGCGTTCTCGAGGAGTTGGAGTCCGGCATCGGTCGGGGACAGCCGGCTGGCCATGATCCCCGACCCCACGACGGCGATGATCAAGAACCCGGTCCCGACCGCTTCGGCGGCGAGGCGCCGGGTCAGGTCGAGTCGCGATGTCTCGGTGCCGGTCTCGGGGAGCACGGAGGAATCGAGCTCGGTGGGTTCGACCAGTTCGGTCATCGGGCCGCTTCCGTGGTCAGGTGCCGGTCAGCAGCCACCGGTCGACGAAGCGACGCCGGGCGAGACGGGATCACTGATCGTGGGAGGCGCACAGCACCCCGCGGAGTCGTCGCCGAGGACGGTGTTGGCCATCTGGTCGGCGTCGCCGATCTTCACGTACCACTCCCACGGCGCACCGTCGGGATCGGTGACCCAGGTCTCGGACTTCAGGGCAAAGCAACACGACGTGTCATCGACGCCCGTCGTCTCCACGTCCGCGGTGCGCAGACGCTCCTCGGCCGCCTGGACCTCGTCGCCCGACGTCACCTCGACGCCGAGGTGGTTCAGCGTCCCGCCGCTCACGCCTTCGATGAGGACCAGCTTGAGCGGCGGGTCGGCGATGGCGAAGTTGGCGTAGCCGGGCTTGCGCTTCGCGGGCTCGGTGGCGAAAAGCGTCGTGTAGAAGGCAACGGCCTGGTCGATGTCGGAGACGTTGAGGGCGAGCTGGACACGAGACACGACGTGCTCCCTGTAGATTGACGGTTGTCGATGCGCACATCGTATGCACTTATCGACAGTTGTCAATACGACCAGGAGGGACCGTGGCCAGCACCGAGGACAGGCGGCAGGCGGCCACCGGGTGCTGTCCGCCGTCGAGCGGCCGGTCGCTCTCAGATGCAGACGCAGCAACCCTCTCCCACACCTACGCCGCACTGGCCGACCCGGTGCGACTCAAGCTGTTGAGCCTCATCGCCGCCTCGGGCGAACTGTGCTCCTGCGACCTGCAGGAACCGTTGGCCAAGAGCCAACCGACCATCAGCCACCACACGAAGGTCCTGGTCGAAGCCGGCCTCATCGTCGGTGACAAGCGCGGCCGCTGGGTCTACTGGCGCGTCGAGCCGACACGCGCCGTTCTCGTCCGCCAGCTGCTCCGGTGCGCGACCTCGTGACCGAGGCCTTCTGAACGGTCGGAGAGGGGAACTGGTCCAGCCCTGCTGATCAGGAACCGACTGGGGCCGTGCGGTGGCGCCTGCGAGCATCGGGGGGTGGCCGACGACGACCTGCAGGTCACCCGCTCCGTGGCCATCCCCGTCGCCGAGCTCGAGGTGCGGTTCAGCGCGTCCGGTGGCCCGGGCGGCCAGCACGCCAACAAGGCGGCGACCAGGGTGGAGCTGACCTTCGACGTGGAAGGGTCGCCGTCGCTGCTACCCCGACAGAAGGAGCGCATCGTCGAACGGCTCGGGCTGGTGGTGCGGATCGTGGTCGACGACGAGCGCAGCCAGCTCCGCAACCGGGCTCTGGCGGAAAAGCGCTTCGTGGCCCGCCTGGCATCCGCGCTCCACGTCGATCCTCCGCGCCGCGCCACCCGGCCCAGTCGCGGGGCCAAGGAACGCCGGCTCAAGTCCAAGAAGGAGCGGTCGGCCACCAAGGCCAACCGTCGCCCGCCCCGCCCCGACGCCTGAGGCCGCAAGCCGCGCGCAGTTTGTGACCGGTATGCGGTGTCGGGTTCAGGGGGGGCGGGTTCAGGCGGTGGCCGCAACGACCTGTGCGTAGGCCTCTGATGGTGTCATGTAGCCGAGGGTCTTGCGGGGACGGTCGTTGAGGCTGCGCTGGATGACTTCGAGTTCGGCCGCTGGGTGCG
>JAABUN010005659.1_pt1 | contig 15253 bp, 16 predicted proteins | sample 5559311 | NCBI WGS metagenome assembly JAABUN01 (sample SAMN10711877, study PRJNA513370) | rock metagenome | isolation source: Antarctica rocks | place: Antarctica: Victoria Land, Siegfried Peak sud | reverse complement strand
CGGCCAGCCGCGGGCTGCTCTTCTACCGTCTGCTCCAGCAGGCCGTGAATACCGGACCGAAACCACTGAAAAATCTGGTCAGTTCCGCATTTACGGACTGACTTCAGCTAAGCAGATACCCAATACACGCATTCGAACCAAAAGAGCACGACGCCTATGTGGACAACTGTCAGAGCACCCCTCAAGGCAACCTGGCGAGCCTACGCGTCCCCTTGCCCCCGCCGGGAAAGGGCGTAGGAGGGTTCGCGCACCTTCCGCGCCCAATCGTAGGTCCGGGCGCCAGCCAGGGGTGCAGGACGGCGTCGAAGCCTCGATGCTCGGCGCCCGGAGTCAACGTCAAAGTGAGCGTGCCGACGTGCTGCCAGGGACCGCGGGGCGTCGCGAAGTACAGGCCGAGGGTCCACGGTGAAGACCCGAGCGAACGTCCGAACCCACGCAGGGAGGACGGCAGTCCCAACGGACCGAGGGTTCGGGCTCCGACCAGGACCGGGCCGTGATCGCCTCGGTGGGCCATCGCCTCAGTAGGGCATCATCTCGGTAGGCCATCATCGTGGTCAGGGGCACCTTGGACGCACTGAATCGTGGAATCAGCACGAACCGGGTGGGGAAGGCCCATCCGGTTCAGGACAGCAGGACGTCAGAGAACGTCGCCGGGGCGGGACCGGAGCCGGCATGGTGGAGCCGGAGCGCCAGCCCGACGACGTCAGGCAGCCCGTCCGGTGTGCTCGCGGACCGCGAGATCCTCGCGCTGGCCGGCGCCGAACCGGGCCGCTCGATCCATGAGATTCCGCTGCGCAGCCCGTGATCGTGGACCACCGCGACGCTGTCGAGCCACAGCCCGCGAGTGTGGATGGGCCGGGACCCGCGTACGCGTCTGATGCCCCGGAAGACGACCTCGAAACCCTTCCCGACAGTACTGCTTGCCGTCCCCGCCATGTACCGGTAGTCCTTCCTCCAGAGCTGTCCATTCCGACGCCATCCCAACTGAGCGGCATTGAATGGGGGAAGGCGGCACCGTCGCCACGGCTCAGGCGGTGTCGGCCAGGGTGCCCAGATAGAGCTGGATGACCTTTGGATCCTTCATGAGCTCGCGCCCTGTCCCGGTATACGCATCCTTGCCCTGATCCAGGACATAGGCGCGGTCACATATCTGCAGACAGCGGCGCGCGTTCTGCTCCACCATGATCACGGAAACACCGGCCCTGTTGATCTCATGGACGCGGAGGAACGTCTCGTCCTGCTTCACGGGCGAGAGACCAGCGGACGGCTCATCCAGCAGCAGAACAGCGGGCTCCATCATCAGTGCCCGGCCCATGGCCACCATCTGGCGTTCACCGCCGGAGAGCGATCCGGCGCGCTGCGCCTTCCTCTTGCCGAGTTCCGGGAAGAGGCCCGTCACGAAGTCGAAGCGCTCCTTGAAGTCCTTGGGCCGCTGGTACATGCCCATCTGGAGGTTCTCCTCGATGGTCAGGGTGCTGAACACGTTGTTGTTCTGCGGGACGAAGCCGACGCCGCGACTGACGAGGCGGTTCGCCTTCAGCCCGGTGAGATCCTGGCCCCGCACGACAACGGTCCCGGAGTGCACCTTCACGAGGCCGAACATCGCCTTGAGCAGGGTCGACTTCCCGGCGCCGTTCGGTCCGATGATGCCGATCAGTTCACCGCGTCGGGCCTCGATGCTGCAGCCGTTCAGGATGTGCACGCCGGGCAGGTAGCCGGCGACCAGGTCGGTGACCTTGACTACGGAGTCGCCGTCGTATTCAGCCATTACTTCCTCTCCTCATCCTTCGGGATCGGGCCGGCGGGATGGGCGCCGCCGCCTACTTCGGTCACTCCGTGGCCGAGGATGCCCTCGTCCCTGGTGCCGACCACCGATCCACTGTCATGGGCAAGTTCCTGCTCCAGGCGCTCGATGCCCGTCGAGTCGCCGAGATCGACGTCGTGATGCGCGCCAAGGTAGGCGTCGATGACGGCCTGGTCCTTCATGACGATGCCCGGGGGCCCCTCGGCGACGATCTTGCCCTCGGCCATCACCACGACCCAGTCAGCGATGTGGCGGACCATGTGCATGTCGTGTTCGACGAACAGGACCGTCATGCCCTCGGCCTTGAGATTCTTGATGTGGTCGAGGAGGGACTGCGTCAGCGCCGGGTTGACGCCTGCCATCGGTTCATCGAGCATCACGAGCCGTGGACGGACCATGAGAGCCCGCGCCATCTCGAGGAGCTTGCGCTGCCCACCCGAGAGGGACGCCGCATATTCGTCGCGCTTCGTGTCGAGTTTGAACTTCGTCAGCAGCACTTCCGCCTGCTCCGTGATCTCACGTTCCCGGCTGCCCCAAATGCCCTTGAAGAGCGCGCGTGCGAGGCTCTCGCCGGGCTGGTCGGTGGCGCCAAGGCGCATGTTCTCCATCACGGTGAGCTTGCCCATCACCTTCGTGAGCTGGAACGTCCGAACCATGCCCAAGCGCGCCACCTTGTGCGAAGCTACTTTCGCGAGGGGCCTGCCGTCGAACTCCCAGTCGCCGCTGTTGGGCTCATCGAAACCGGTGAGCAGATTGAACAGCGTCGTCTTCCCGGCTCCGTTGGGACCGATCAGCGCTGTGATCTTGTGCCGCGGGATTTCGAGGTGCTCGACGTCGACGGCGTTCACGCCGCCGAAGCTGCGCGTGACATTCCGCGCGACGACGATGGGGTCCCGCTTCTGGCAGCCCGGTCCCGGTACATCAGTGGTGATGGGCTCGGCATCGGTCAGATGGTCGTGTTCGGTCGACGACGGCGCTCCAGGAGCGTCACGTGCGGCCGTCGCATCGACGGGCGAATCAGCGCTGTGGGCGCCGCCGGTGCCGCGCACGCCGTCGCCCGTGCTGCCGCCCGTGCTGTCGCTGGCCCTGCCGTTTGTGTTGCCGTCACTGTGATTGCCGGTCATGCGAACGCCAACTCCTTCTTGTTACCCAGGACGCCCTGCGGCCTGAAGACCATGAGCAGCATCAGGGCCACACCCACCAGGATGAAGCGGAGCTGACCCACCTGCGCGTTGGACAGGAACGTGATGGCGCCGATCTCGATCGCGCCGTACAGCAGGCCCTGCGTCAGGGAGAGCACTACCCAGAAGATCATCGCGCCGATGACCGGTCCAAGGACAGTGGCCATGCCGCCGAGGAGGAGGCACGTGTAGAGGAAGAATGTCAGTTCCGTCGCGTAGTTCGCGGGCTGGACGGCGCCACGCGGGAGCGTGAAGATGATGCCCGCGAGTGAGCCGAGGACACCGCCGATGATCAGCGCTTGCATCTTGTACGCGTAGACGTTCTTGCCCAGCGAACGCACCGCGTTCTCGTCCTCGCGAATGCCCTTGAGGACGCGGCCCCAGGGGCTGCGCATGAGGAGCCAGACGATGACACATGCGAGGGTGACGACGCTCCAGCCCACGATACGGATCCAGAAATCCCGTTCGTTCATTGCGAGCGGCCCCACGTTGTAGGTGCCCACCGGAAAGGGGTTGAGTCCGAAGAAGCCGCCCTCGAAGGCCGCGAGCCCGTTGGCGGATCCGGTGACGTCGGTGAGGCCGTTGGTGGTGACGATATAACGGATGATCTCCGCCGCGGCGATGGTCACGATCGCGAGGTAGTCGGCTCGAAGCCGGAGCGTCGGGATGCCGAGGACGATCGCGAAAATCACCGATGCGAGGATCGCGACCAGCACGGCGACCGGCAACGGCACGTCGAACGTCAGGGTCGAGATGGCGTACCCGTAGGCACCGACCGCCATGAAGCCGGCCTGGCCGAAGTTCAGGAGGCCCGCGTAGCCGAAGTGCACGGCCAGGCCGAGAGCTGCGAGGGCGTACGCCGCCGTCGTCGGGCTGATCAGCTCGCCGAAGGCATTGATGAGGATGTTTCCGATGTCCATGAGGAGCCCCTAACCTATGCGCTCTCGGCGGCCCAGAATACCCTGCGGCCGGAAAAGGAGCACGAGAATCAAGATGAGCAGCGCCCCGACGTACTTGAGGTCTGCCTCCAGCCAGATCGTGGAGATTTCCACGAAGAGGCCGACGATGATGGAACCGATGAGAGCGCCGAAGACCGTGCCCAGTCCGCCGAGCGTCACGCCGGCGAAGATGAGCAGCAGGATCTGCTGCCCCATGTTGTAGGACACCCCCGGACGGTAGTACGCCCAGAGGATGCCGCCGAGGGCCGCGAGCATGCCGCCGACGATCCAGACGATCCGGATCACCCGGTCGACGTCGATACCCGAGGCTGCTGCAAGGGCCGGGTTGTCGGCGACTGCGCGTGTGGCCTTGCCGATACGGGTGCGGAGTAGCAGGAACGCGACGACCAGGATGATCACGAGGCTCACGATGAGCGACGTCAGGTTGTTGCGCGAGATGGAGACCGAACCGAAGTCGATGATCTCGCCCTGCGAACCGGGAAGCTGCTGCGTGGCGCCGCCGAAGAAGAACTGGATGATGTAGCGCAGCGCGAGCGCGAGACCGATGCTGACGATCATCATCGGCACGAGCCCCGTGCCACGCCGTCGCAGGGGTTTCCAGAGCCCAGCATCCTGGACATACCCGAGGAGGCCACCGCCGATGACCGCGAGGACGATCGCGACCGCGATGGGGAGTCCTAGAGCGGCCAGACCGAAGGCGAGGACGGCACCGAAGGTCACCATCTCACCGTGGGCGAAATTGGTCAGTCCGGTGGTGCCGAAGATCAGGGACAGGCCGACGGCGCTCAGGGCGAGCAGCAGGCCGAAGCTGAATCCGGCCAGGGCGCGTTCCGCGAGCGTATCCAGGAACGCGGTCTGCTGGGTCACGATGCCCTCGCCGAAGAGGAAAATTGTCGTGGCGCTCGAGGTGTTGGCGAAGCTGACCTCGCGGGGATTCTCCTGGCCTTCGGCGAGCGCGATCCCATCGGGCAGCGTGTCCTCGTCGATGGCGACCTCATAGGTGCCCTGCTCCGGCACTCCGATGCTCCACGCGCCGTTCTCCCCTGATGTCGTTTCTCCTTCGAAGCCGTTGCCGGTGGCGGTCACGGTGACTCCGGCGATCGGACCATCAACGCCGCGCAGCACGCCGCCGATCCGGTTGTCGAACTCCTGCGCCTGGACAGCGGTGGGGCTGCTCGTCTGGTGTATCGCCAGGCTGGGAGTCTCGGGAGACGCCTGCGCCGCCGGGGCGCTGAGCAGCACGGTGGCCAGGAGGCCGACGATCAGCAACAACGCCCTCCGGATCCGTGCAGGCGTCGATAGGGTGATCAAGATGGGAACCTCCACGGTGGGGGCGGGCCCCAACGGCGAGCCGTTGGGAGCGAAAGTTGTGACGAGTGTCACGGACGTGGAGATCATGTTACTAGCGGCATGTATCGGCACTTCGCAAAAGCGTGCCGAGGAGGTCGCGATTCGGTAACGAATGTTTTGCGGAGGCGCCTTCGTCTTGTCTTTTTGCGTCTCCTGAGGATGCGGTGCGGGAACAATGCGGCGTCGAATCCGTTGGGATTGGTAGGGTTGCAGGAACACTCAGCCCCCTATTGGAGGACGAACAGCAATGGCACTTGGCGGTAATCCGGTTTTCAACGGAAAGAACTTCCGTTCCGCTACCCGAGGCACCCAGACTGCGGGGTCCGGCACGGCGACGTTCGCAGGCCAGACCATGGCCGACCAGCAGCAGCTGGAGCACCTGTACAACCAGCCGTCGGCCGGTCCCGCCCAGACGGAACGCATGACGTTCGACGACGTTATCGTCAAGACGCTGCTCTGCCTCGGCGTGGTCCTGGTAGGTGCCGCCATTCCGGCGTTCCTCCTTCCCGGTCTGGCCCTTCCGCTCCTGGTGATCGGCGCGCTCGGCGGTTTCGTCCTCGGCCTCGTCAATGCGTTCCGGCGTGAGCCGTCGCCAGCACTGATCCTCGCCTACGCCGGTCTCGAGGGGTTGTTCGTCGGCGGTATCACACTGATCCTGGAACGCATGTTCCCGGGCATCGCGATGCAGGCCGTACTGGGTACCCTCGTCGTCTTCGGTGTGACGCTGGCCCTGTTCAAGAGCGGCAAGGTGCGCGCGACGCCGAAGGCCATGAAGTTCTTCATGATCGCGATCATCAGCTATGCGGCCTTTTCCCTGGTCAACCTCGGCCTCATGCTCTTCGGGGCCACCGATGGCATGTTCGGCCTGCGCAGCAGCGGGATCCCGGGTACCGATGGGATGTTCGGCTTCGAGAACGGCATCCCGTTCGGTCTCGTGATCGGCCTGTTCGCCATCGGTCTCGCGGCTTTCTCCCTGATCATCGACTTCACCTCGATCAGTGACGGTGTGCGACGTGGCGCCCCGCAGAAGTACTCCTGGACGGCGGCGTTCGGGCTGACGGTCACGCTTATCTGGCTCTACGTCGAGATCCTTCGTCTCATCGCGATCATCCGCGGCAGCGAGTAGCAGGTAGCCCCACGCGGAGCGAGTAGCAGTTCGACCAAAAAAGGGACCCGTAGCCAAAAAGGCGGCGGGTCCCTTTCGTGTCTGGCGCTTCGGCCCCTATGCGATCCGGCCAGCGCCGGCGCCCGGCAGGACACTGAAGATCTCCGGCGCACGGAACCCGGCGGTGGAGAACGCCCCCTCGACGGCGTCGCGGATGACCGGCGCGTCGTCGAGCCGGGCCAGGGCGATCGCTGCGCCGCCGAAGCCGCCGCCGGTCATGCGCGCCCCGAGGGCACCGGCGTCGAGCGCGGAATCCACCGCTGTATCGAGCTCGGGGCAGGAGATCTCGAAATCGTCCCGCATGGAGGCGTGGCTCGCCACGAGCAGGGAGCCGAGGTGGGCCGGTCCCTTGCCCGTGAGGACGTTCACGGCATCCCGAACGCGCGCATTCTCCGTGACGACGTGGCGTACGCGCCGGAAGGTCTCCTCGTCGAGGGCGCCCGCGGCTTCCGCCAAGTCCTTGACCGACAGATCGCGGAGGGCCGGAAGTCCCATGAGTTCGGCGCCGAGTTCGCAGGAGCGGCGCCTCGCGGCGTACCCACCGGTGGAGTGCGAGTGGCTGACGCGGGTGTCGATGACCAGGAGCTCCAGCCCGGCGCCCTCCAGGTCGAGGGGGACGAGCCGGGTTTCGCCCGACCGGCAGTCGAGGAAGACGGCGTGCCCGACCTCGCCGAACAGCGACGCGGACTGGTCCATGATGCCGGTAGGCGCGCCGACCATGCGATTCTCCGCAAGTTGGCCGATTGCCGCGAGTTCCCGACGCGACACCCCGGCATCCGCGAGGTGATTGACGGCGACGGCGACGGCGCACTCCAGGGCGGCGGACGAGGAGAGCCCCGCGCCGACCGGCACCGACGAATCGATGAGCAGGTCCATGCCCGGGCAGCGGAAACCCGAGTGCTCCATGGCCCACAGCACGCCGAGCGGGTAGGCCGCCCAGCCGCTGACACTGCCTTCCTCGATGGTGTCGAGGTCGACCAGCACCGGAGCGTCGTCGGACGCGAAGGTGGACGCGACCCGGACCGTGCGGTGGGGTCGCACGGCCGCTGCGACCGTCGTCGAGTGCTTGATCGCGAAAGGCAGTACGAAGCCGTCGTTGTAGTCCGTGTGCTCGCCGATGAGGTTCACCCGCCCCGGTGCGGACCACAGGCCGTCCGGCTCGGTGTCGAAGCGGCTGGCGAAAGCCGCCGCGAGATCGAGGGAAGTAGCGTTCATGCCTGGTCCTTCCGGGCTGTGGCGGGAGTGGCGTCCCGCAGTGCCGCTGCGACAGTCTCCGGGGTGGTGTCGTTGATAAAGGCTCCCATGGCGGCCTCGGAACCGGCGAGGAACTTCAGCTTGTCCGCAGCCCGTCGCGGCGAGGTCAGCTGGAGGTGCAGGTAGCTGGCCGGCCGGAGGGCGTCGTCGATCGGAGCCTGCTGCCAGGCGGCGATGTACGGCGTGGGAGTCGGATAGAGGGCATCGAGCCTGCCGAGCAGACCGAGGTAGACCGAGGTGAGCTCATCCCGTTCCGCTCCGGTGAGACCGGCGAGATCGGCGACCTGACGGTGCGGGACGAGGTGCACCTCGATGGGCCAGCGGGCTGCAAAGGGGACGAAGGCGCTGAAGTGTTCCCCCTCGATCACCATGCGCTCACCTGACGCCCGCTCCGCCGCGAGCGCATGCCCCATCAGGGTCTGCCGGCCGTCGGAGGCCTCGAAGAATTCCGCCGCCCTGGCCGCCAGCGTCGCGGCGCGGGGCGGGATGAATGGATAGGCGTAGATCTGTCCGTGCGGGTGCAGCAGGGTGACGCCGATGTCAGCGCCGCGGTTCTCGAAACAGAAGACCTGCTTGATGCCGGGCATCGCGGAGAGCGCCTCGGTGCGCTGTGCCCACGCGTCGACGACGGTCCTCGCCCGTTCCGGGGGGAGGGAGCCGAAGGAGCCCTCGTGGGCGGAGTCGAAGGCGACGACCTCGCACCGACCGAACGCCGTCGCCGTCGTGCCCCATTCCGGTGCCGCCGGGAGCTCGCCGCAATCCGGGCCGAACGAGGAGAAGCGGTTCTCGAACACCACGACCTCGTAGTCGGACGCCGGGATCTCGGAGAAATTGGCGGCCGTGGTCGGGCAGAGCGGGCACTGGTCCGCAGGGGGCAGGTGCGTGCGGCTCTGGCGGTGCGCCGCGACTGCGACCCACTCACCCGAGAGCGCGTCGTACCGGGCAGTCCCGGCCCCGCCGCGGGGTGGAAGACCGCGAGCATCGTGCGTGGCCGCCGCATCACGATGCCGGGCTGCACTGTCCTCCCGCGCGTCAAAGTAGATCAACTCGCGCCCGTCGGACAGGCGGGTCGGGGTGACGTAGGTCATGGGCGGTCTTCCAGGTCGGGGTCGGGGAGGGAATCGCAGAGGATGCGAGTGAGCGCGGCGTACTCGGCGGGGGGCTGCTGGTCCGTGACGAGGGCGGTCGCGGCTTCCAGCCCCGATACCCTGGCCAGGCTCACGACGCCGATCTTGCTCGCATCCGCGAGGACGACCAGCGTTCCGCAGGTGCGCAGAAAGGCCCGGTTGGTATCGGCCTCGGCGAGATTCGGAGTGGTGATGCCGGCTGCCGCGTCCACGCCGTGCGCCCCCATGAAGCACACGTCCGCCCGGAGGGAGGCGATGGCATTCGTCGCCAGCGGGCCGACGAGGGCCTTCGACGGCGTGAGTTGACCGCCCGAGAGTAGAACCTGCGGAGCGTCACCTGCCGGTGAGGCGGTGCGGAGCCGGTGCAGTTCATCGGCGAGGGGCAGGGAGTTGGTGATGACGGTCAGGCCCGGCACGCGCGCCAGCAGGGGAGCGAGCGCGTAGGTCGTGGTTCCACCCGTGATCGAGACCGTCATGCCTGGGGCCAGCAGCGAGACGGCGGCGACGGCGATGGTCTGCTTCGCCCGCCCGGCGCGGACGCGGTTGGCCTCGAATCCGGCCTCTACGGAGGTCAGGCTGCCGGGGCGCACTGCGCCTCCGTGCACGCGAATGAGTGCTCCGCGGGACTCGAGTGTGTCGATGTCCCGGCGGACTGTCATCTCCGAGACCCCGAGAGCGAGCGCCAGGACGCCCACCCGCACCGCCGGCTGCTGCGCGAGGCGCTCGAGGATCGCCGCATGGCGCTCTGCTGCGAGCATGCGCCTCCTTCCGATGACCATGAACACATTCGCACGGGTTCGCACTGAAACGAACAGAACTTATCATAAACACGTGCATCGGCCTAGGGAAGACAAGCCGAGGGAAGACAAGCCGAGCGAAGGCAAGCAGAGAGGAGACACGGGGGCCGGCTGCTTCGCGACGGTAGCATCACTGCATGACGTCGGAGACACCGCGCCTGGCGAGCGGCACCAATTACACCCTGACGGCGGGTTCCTCGACCGTCGTCGTCGCCAGCCTTGCGGCTGCGCTGCGATCCTACGAGTATTACGGCGTCGCGCTGACCGAGACCTGGGGTGACGACGAGATCCCCGCCGGTGGCAGTGGGATCCTCCTCGCGCCGTGGCCCAACCGGGTGGCCGACGGGCGGTGGACCCTGCACGGGGAAGAACAGCGGCTGGATATCACCGAGCTGTCCAAGGGCAATGCGATCCACGGGCTGCTGCGCAATACCGGCTACCGGCTGGTGCAGTCCGGCCCCGCGGAGATCGTCCTCGACGCCGAGATCTTCCCGCAGCACGGCTACCCGTTCCACCTCGTCCACCGTGCCACCTACCGGCTGACCGAGACGCAGCTCACCGTGACGCAGGAACTCACCAACCTGTCGGCCGATGCGGCACCTTTCGCACTCGGGGCGCATCCGTACCTGAAGATCTCGGACGTGCCGACCGAGGAGCTCACGCTGACGGTCCTGGCGGATGTGCTGCTGGAGTCGGACGACCGGTCCATTCCTACGGGCAGGGCCCCGGTGTTTGGCCGGCGCGATCTGCGCAAGGGTCAGCGGATCGACGAGATCGAGGTGGATGCGGCCTTCACAAAGCTTCGCACTGTTGACGGCCGCCACGAACACGTCCTTGCGGCTCCCGACGGCCGGACGGTAACCCTGTGGGCGGATGAGTCGTTCGCCTACGTGCACATCTACGTCAGCACCATCTACCCCGGTGTCAGCAAGGCCGTGGCGATCGAACCGATGACCGCCCCCGCGAACGCCTTCAATTCGCGGGAAGGCCTCCGCTGGCTCGAGCCGGGTGCGTCATTTTCAGCGGAGTGGGGGATACTGCCAGGTCTCCGATAGCGGGCGGCGGGGCGCTTTGTGGAAAGATTGGCCCATGGTACTCCCGACCGCCACCGCGCTGGGTCTCGCCGCCAGAACCGAGCTCCCGGTGACCCTCGCCGACGTCGAAGCCGCGCACAGGACGCTCGACGGCGTCATTGCCCGCACGCCCATCGAGCAGTCGCGCGCCCTCGGTCGGCTCATCGGCTCATCGGTGTCCTTCAAGTGCGAGAACCTGCAGCGGGCCGGCTCCTTCAAGGTCCGCGGCGCCTACAACCGGATGGCCAAGCTCACCGAGGCTGAACGGGCGCGCGGCGTCGTGGCGGCCTCGGCGGGCAACCACGCCCAGGGCGTGGCTGTCGCGGCCGCTCGGCTGGGGATCGCGGCGCGGATCTACATGCCGCTCGGCGTCGCCCTGCCGAAGCTCGCAGCGACGCGCGGACACGGCGCCGAGGTGGTACTGCACGGACACACCGTCGACGAGGCCCTCGCCGAAGCGAAGAAGTACGCGGATGAGACCGGCGCCGTGTATGTGCACCCCTTCGACAACGTTGATGTGGTGGCCGGTCAGGGCACCGTGGGCCTCGAGATCCTCGAGCAGGTTCCCGACGTCGACACGATCCTCATGGGTGTGGGTGGAGGCGGTCTCCTCGCCGGGGTCGCGGTGGCGGTCAAGGCACGCGCCAGGGAGCTCGGCAGGGAGATCCGCATCATCGGGGTGCAGGCGGAGAACGCGGCCGCCTACCCGCCGTCCCTCGCGGCCGACGCCCTCGTGCCGCTGACAAAGGTTTCGACCATCGCCGACGGCATCGCCGTCGGACGCCCCGGGCAGCTCCCCTTCTCGATCATCCGGGAACTGGTGGACGACGTCGTCACCGTCAGTGAGGATTCCCTCGCCCGGGCGTTGATCTTCCTCCTGGAGCGCTCGAAGATGGTCGTCGAGCCGGCGGGTGCGGTGGGCGTCGCCGCGCTGCTCGACGGAAAGCTGACGGAGGGTGGCGCGCAGCCGGGCAACACCGTCGTCGTCCTCTCCGGCGGGAACATCGATCCGATGCTCATGCTGAAGGTCATCCAGCGCGGCCTCGCAGCGGCCGGACGCTACCTCGTGGTGCGCATGCTGCTCGATGACCGGCCTGGCGCACTGGCAACCATCTCGCGGATCATCGCGGAATCCGACGCCAATGTCACCGGCGTCGACCACACGCGGGTGGGCGGCTCGATCAGCATGGGCGACGTGGCGATCACGATCAACATGGAAACCAAGGGTGACGAGCACTGCGAGCAGGTCCTGAGCAATCTGCGCGCCGAAGGTTTCCAGCCAATGGTCATCCAGGGCTGAAGCGTGGCGACCAAAAGTCCACTGGCGCGCAGGGCGCAGACAGGTCTGGTCACCGTCGTCGGCCTCGTCGCGGTGATGTGGGCGGTGTTCCTGCTGAATACGCTCGTCGGTGACGGCCTGATCCGGACCCTCGGCATCCTCCCGCGGCGCGTGGACGGGCTCGACGGCGTCATTTTCGCCCCACTGCTCCACGCCGGTGCCGGACACCTGGCCAGCAACACCCTGCCCCTGCTCGTGCTGGGGTTTCTCGCCTTCCTCGAAGGGGTCAAGCGCTTCGTCGTCGCTCTCGGCGTCAGCTGGATGGCGTCCGGGATCGGCACCTGGATCTTCGGCGGCGGGCTGACCATCGGTGCATCGGGCGTGGTGTTCGGCCTCTTCACCTACCTGATCACCCGCGGCTTCTACAACCGGGACTGGAAGCAGATGCTGCTCGCCATCGTCCTGTTCGCCGGCTACGGGTCCATTCTCTGGGGCGTCCTGCCTGCGGTGGGTTCGAACATCTCCTGGCAGGCGCACCTCTTCGGCGCCGTCGGCGGGATCCTCGCCGCCTTTCTGCTGAAACGGCAGCGGTCCATCCCCTCGGGGACGGGCCGCTCCGTTCTCGATGTCTAGCCGCTGTACGGGGTGGCGGAGATGATCTCTACGGTGATCTGCTTGCCGTTGGGGGCTGCGTAGGTCACGGTGTCGCCCGCCTTCTTGCCCTGGATCGCGGCGCCGAGCGGCGACCTCTCGCTGTAGACGTCGAAGTCCGTGTCGCCGGCCACTTCACGGCTGCCGAGCAGGAAGTTCGCGGTGTCACCGGCAATCTTGGCGGACACCATCATGCCGGGCTCCACGATGCCGTTGTCCGCCGGAGCCTCACCCACGTGCGCGTCGTTCAGCAGAGCGGTGAGCTGGCGGATCCGGGCCTCGGCCTTTCCCTGCTCTTCCTTGGCAGCGTGGTAGCCTCCGTTCTCCTTGAGGTCGCCCTCGGAGCGGGCCTGTTCGATCCGGGCGACGATCTCGGTGCGGCCGGGACCGGACAAATGCTTGAGCTCGCTCATGAGTCGGTCGTAGGACTCCTGCGTGAGCCAGGCGACAGGGGCGCTGTTAGTGGACACGGGATAACTCCTTCGGTGGGGCCTTCACCGGGTGCGGTGAGGCTCATGGTCGCTCGGCCGGATGGTAGCTGAGCCACAGCCACCGGCAAGCAAACACCCCGCCTCCTGGAACCGGAAGTCCGGTACGCCGGTGAAGCGGGGCGGTACGTGTTCATCCATTCTAGAGGGGTGCAGTCCATTACCCAAGAAGGCCGCGACGGCGCCACTCAGTCTTTGACGATCCAGCAGGCATTGACCCCGCCCGAGACAGCGGGCGAGTCGATGCGGACGTCCGTGCGGTGCGCCGTCGTCCCGCCACCGTTCGCACCCTCCTCGGCGCTGTTCGGGCCGATGGTCACGATCTTCCAGCCGACGACCGCGTAGTTCTCGCTCAGCGCCTGCACCGCGCACTGCGCGGTGGCGGCGCGGTCCTTCGTCACCTCGAAATCGACGCTCGCCCGACCGTCCGCCGCGAGGGAGAAGCCGACGTCCTTCGAGGATACCGGCGGGCTTCCGGCGGTCAGCGCGACGGCGGCTACCGCGGCCACGGCCACGAGGATCATTGCGACAACCAGCATCCGGACGCGGCCCATCGGCTTCTTCGGCTTTGGGGTGCCGTAGCGATTGGCTACTCTTGGTGTTGGCGTATGGGAGGAGCTCACGCTCCCATTTTACCGTCCGCCCAGAGGTGGCCTTTTCCGGCTACTTTCCTTCCCGCACAGCCAGGAGCACGTGTTGCCAAGCCACGATCATTCAAGCGTGTCCCGGAAGGGCTTTCGCCTTCTTGCGGTGCATGCCCATCCGGACGATGAATCGAGCAAGGGTGCGGCCACCATGGCCAGCTACGCCGCAGCGGGAGCGGATGTCATGGTCGCGACCTGCACTGGAGGCGAGCGCGGCGACCTCCTGAACGTTGCGATGGCCGATGATCCGCACGGCAAGCGTGATCTCACCGGACTACGCAGGGTCGAGATGGCCACTGCCGCCGCCCATCTCGGAGTGCAGCAGCGCTGGCTGGGATTCATGGACTCGGGTCTGCCCGAGGGCGACCCGCTGCCTGATCTCCCGGTGGGCTGCTTCGCGTTGCAGCCCCTCGAGCGCGCCGCCGCGTCTCTTGTGAAGCTCGTGCGCGAGTTCCGCCCCCATGTGATTCTCAGCTATGACGAGAACGGCGGATATCCGCACCCGGACCACATCATGACCCACCGGGTCACCGTGGAAGCCTTTGAGGCCGCCGCGGACCCCTCGCGCTACCCCGGCACGGGCCCGGCCTGGAGCGTGGCGAAGCTGTACTACGACCGCGCCTTCAACCCCGAGCGCTTCCGGGCGCTGCACTTCGCGCTCGAAGAGGCCGGCCTGCAGTCGCCCTACGCCGAACGCCTCGCGCAATGGCTCGAGGCCGACGCCGAGGGGCACCAGCCGCCGGCTCCCCTGCACGCGACGACCACGCAGATCGACTGCGGTGACTACTTCGAACATCGTGAGCGGGCGCTGCTGGCGCACCGGACACAGGTCGATCCGCTGGGCTTCTTCTTCGCCGTCTCGGTGGAGCTGCAGCGGACAGTCTGGCCGTGGGAGGACTACTCGCTGATCGCGGCGCGGGTGGACACCGCGCTGCCGGAGGATGACTTCTTCGCCGGTGTCACACCGGGTTCCTAGGAGCCAGACAAGTTTCTATCCCGCGTAGAATTGTAGGCGGCGGTCCACTCTGACCTGCTGCGAGTTCCGAAAGTGGTGTGTGTGTTCCCTACCCTCAACCTGGCTGCGACGACAACGCCGTCGGGAGAGCCGACGCTGCGTCCGGGCCTCGACCCCTCATCGGTGACACCCGGAACGCTCGGTTTCCTCGCGACCCTGTTCGTCGTCGTGCTGGTGATTCTCCTGATCCGTGACATGGTCCGGCGGATCCGGCGGGTTCGCTACGCAGCGGAGGTGCAGCAAGCGAGGGCGCAGCGCGACGCCGCAGCCACCGGTGGCGTTGGTGCTCCCGGTGGTGACGGCGCCGGTGCTCTCGGTGGGGACGGCGCCGCGGAAGGCAGGGGCGACATCGGCCGCCCCCCGCCGGGCGGAAGGCACGGGCCGGACAACCGCTGAGCGCTCTGCAGAGCGAACGTTCGCGGTTAGACGCCCACAGTGATCCGATCGATCACCGGTCTGACTCTGC
>JAABUN010005658.1_pt1 | contig 15254 bp, 17 predicted proteins | sample 5559311 | NCBI WGS metagenome assembly JAABUN01 (sample SAMN10711877, study PRJNA513370) | rock metagenome | isolation source: Antarctica rocks | place: Antarctica: Victoria Land, Siegfried Peak sud | reverse complement strand
TGAGAGTTTCCTCGAAGGATCACGCGGTGGCCGCCTTCATGTCCATCACGATGATGAACCCGGCAACCGCGCTACACCACTATGCGGGGCACAACCGCGAGGTCCAAGACTTGATGACCCGGCTCGAGTTCCAGGGCACATATCCCCAGCAGTCGCCCTGCACGGTACACGGGAAATTCCGCAGACAGCAGGTCGTAGAACGGGGCGAACCTGCTGTATTTGTCGGCGATCAGAATCACTCCACAGTACGTAGGTGCCGTGGCCGGCACCGGGACGACCAGCTTAGGCTCTGGGCGTACACCACAGATCACCCCCAGCATCGAGTACCACGTCAAACGAAGGGCTGAGCCAGCACCATGAAAACCAGCAATCATGTGATCGATCTTCTGGTCATCGGCGGCGGCACCGCAGGGATCGTCGGAGCCAAAACGGCGTCCCGCCTGGGCGCCAGCGTCGTCCTTGCCGAGCGGGCACACACCGGAGGCGATTGCCTGTGGACGGGGTGCGTGCCATCCAAGACGCTTCTTTCCGCCGCTGCAGCGGCGGTCACATCCAGGCCTGCTGCCCTGCCTTCAGCGCGATCAGGCTTTTCGACGGTCAGGGAGCGGATCGCGGCTGCAATCTCTGCGATTGAGCCCGATGATTCACCCGCGTCCCTGGAAGCGGCGGGCGTGACGGTCCGTCACGGTGCTGCCCGCTTCACCGGGCCAGGCCGGGCGGAAATCGACGGACAGGAGATCCGCTTCCGTCAGGCACTCGTAGCCACCGGCAGTGACCCTGTGCTTCCACCTATTCCGGGCTTGGACGGCGCGAAGGTCGTCACGTCCGAGACTGTGTGGGATCTGGTCGAGCTACCGCAGCACCTGGTGATCATCGGCGGAGGACCAATCGCCTGCGAGTTGGGCCAGGCCTTCGCCCGACTGGGCGCGGGCGTGGTGATGCTGGCCCGCTCCCGGATCCTTCCCAAGGAGGATGCCGATGCCGCGGCGATCGTCCGTTCCAGCCTCACCCAGGACGGCGTGCACATCATCGAGGACGTCACGGTGGAGGAAGTCAGCACCTCGTCCGCTGACCCGGACGATCGGACTGCTGCGGAGGGCACGAAGGCGGCCCGTGTCCGAACCGGTGACGGCAGGTCCTTTCCTGCCGACACGATCCTCGTCGCAGCCGGACGGCGTCCCCGCACCAAGGGGCTGGGATTGGAATCGATTGGCGTAAACCTTGATGAGAAGGGGCAGGTGCGGGTCGATGGGGCGATGCGCACGTCGAGCCCGATGGTCTGGGCGGCAGGTGATGTCACCCCGAACCCTGACTTCACGCATCTGGCCGGCGTGTACGCGAGTACGGCGGCGTCGAACGCAGTCCTGGGGGTGCGTCGATCTGTCAGCAGGACGGTGCCCCGGGTCACCTACACCTCTCCCGAAGTCGCGGCCGTGGGAATCACGAGTCCCGAGAGGTCGGATCAGCGCGTGTCCACGATCGAGCATACTCACGCCGACCGGGCGATCACGGAGGACCAGATCGCCGGGTTCACCCGGCTGGTCATCGACAGGCGCGGCAGGATTCTCGGCGGAACCATCGTCGGCCCCAGGGCGGGGGAAACCCTCGGTGAATTGACGCTGGCGGTACATCAGAAGCTGACGACCCGCGACCTGGCCGGGGTGACCCACCCCTACCCGACGTACAACGACGGGCTGTGGAACGCCGCCATCGCCGATGCCCGTACAGCCCTCGAGAAGCCGTTGGTCCGCGCGGCAATGTCGGCGCTGGTGCGCTTGACCCGATGGCGTGTGACCCGTAGGCCACTCGCTCAAACTACCGAAAGCACCGCTCGCCCTGACGCCGAATAGGTGGGACTGTGCTGACGCGCTTGTGTCCGAGGTCCGGCGGGTAGGTTCCCCGTGTCCGCTGCCCCCACTGAGAGGGTCCAGGGGTGTGGGGAGGTGTCAGCCGAGGGCGCGGTACCCGGCGATGATGCGCTGGGTGGCGCTGATGGAGACGAGCACGGCCCAGACGAGGGCTATTTGCCAGGACACGAAGGGCAGCAGCAGCCACAGGCTGTGGACGATGACGGTTTCGGTTCCTTCGGCGAGTCCGCCCAGGAACGACAGTGATCGGCCGTCGTCGATGATCTTGCCGGTCTTCTCCGCGATGGAGGAGAACGCGAGGAAGACACTGCCGTTGATGTAGTAGGCGAACAGGACGAGGAGGAAGGGCAACCATGGCGCATCGAACCCCGCAGTGGAGCCGATGGCTACCCCTATCACCATCGCCCCGTACACGACGAAGTCAGCGCAGATGTCCCAGAACCCGCCCTGACCGTTGTCCGGCACCTGGCGTGAGGACCGGATGGGTGTGCGACCGGATGCTGCCGCGAGGGCGCGGCGTCGGGCCAGGGGCCCGTCCAGGCCGTCTGCCAGTCGACACAGGAGCCACGCGATGAGCGAGGGTATCCACAGTTGCGCTGCCGCCAGCCCGGCACTGGCCAGACCGAGGACGAGATTCGCGCCGGTGAGCCTGTTGGGGCTGATCCACGACACATCGAGAAGGGCCGCGGTCCGGTCCAGTACCGGCGCGAGGAGGGGGCGCAGTCGTGAGTCAAACACGGTGTTGCCGGTTCCTGCTCCGGACCCGCACAGCGTAGAAGACACCTGCGAGGGTGAGGATGCCGAGGGCGGCGGCCGCGAGTGTCGCCGGCCACCCGAAGTCCAATCCGTAGGCACCCAGTGCGAGGAAGCTCACGGTGCCGGGCAGGATACCGACCATGGTGCCCAAAATGTAGGGCCACCAGCCCAGTGCTGTGACACCGGCGGAGTAGTTGATGGCGGTGAACGGCAGGACCGGGACGAGCCGCACCCCGATCACTGCAAGGAAGCCGCGCCTGCTGAGAAGGGCATCCACCTTCTCCACCCGGGTCCCGGTGAACTTCTCGACGGCGTCCCGGCCGAGGAAACGTCCGAGCCAGAACGCGGCGGTAGCCCCGAGCAGGGCAGCGCCGTAGACCAGCAGCAGTCCGGACCAGAATCCGAACAGGACGCCCGCAGCGATCGAGAGGACGTTCTTCGGGACCGGGGCAAGTGTCAGTGCCGCGTACCCGAGGAGGAAGCCGACCGGACCCCACCACCGGGCCCGCTCGATGAGGGGGCGCAGTTCATCGACGTCGGGAAGGGGCACCGTCACAACGATGACGGTCGCCGCGACGATGATGACGCCCAGCAGCAGAGCCCGCCGAAGAGGCGTCAACCACGGCTCGCGAGGTTCGGCGTCATGCAGCATAGGCTCCCGCCATAGATTGACCGGAAACGGCCCGTCGGTGGCCGTACCCGCTTCGAAGAATACTTGACCCCGCTGACCCCCTCCGAGAAGGACCTATGAACCACCCATTCGCATCTTTGTCACGCAGCCGCAGGGTCGCGGTGCCCGTGATGGCCGCCGCTGCTGCCCTCGTGCTCAGTTCCTGCGCCGCGGAACCTGCCCAACCCCCGGCCAGTTTCAAGTCGTTCAAGGACGTCTTCACCGAGGCCGATGGCCAGACGGTGGATTTGTGGATGTACGGCGGGGATGAGCAGGGCAACGCCTACGTCGACGACGTCCTTGCTCCCGCCGCAGCTAAGGAGGGAGTCACCGTGCGTCGGGTGCCCATCACCGACACCGCAGATGCGGTGAACCGGGTCCTCAGCGAAGTCCAGGCCGGGCGCACGGATGGTTCGGTGGACCTGGTCTGGGTGAACGGGGCGAACTTCAGCACCGGACGGCAGGCCGAGGCCTGGCGGTGCGGGTGGACCGATGTGCTGCCGAACATCGAACTCACCGATCAGGACGACCCGTTGTTGCTCAACGACTTCGGGACGCCCGTGGACGGGTGCGAAGCGCCCTGGCAAAAGGCGCAGTTCACGTTCTTCTACAACTCCGCGACGATCAGCGACCCGCCGACCACCCTCGAGGGAATCCTCCAGTGGGCTAAAGACAATCCTGGACGCTTCACGTATCCCGCCCCGCCGGACTTCACCGGGAGTGTTTTCCTGCGCGAAGTGATGCTCAGTACTGCCGGCGGAGCAGACGAGGTCCCCCTGGACTACAGCGAGGAAGCATTCGACAAGCACGCCCCAGCGGCCTTCGATGCCCTGCGTGGGCTCGCCCCGGCACTCTGGCGCGGAGGCGCCACCTACCCGCGTGACGAACAGGCACTGAACACCCTTTTCGCTGACGGCGAGGTTGACATCGCCATGACCTACGGGCCCGCGACCCTCACCGACCTGGTGGCCTCCGGGGCACTGCCGGACACAACAAAGGTTCTCACCCTCGAGGAAGGGACCGTAGGCAATGTGAGCTTCCTGGCGATCCCCGCGAACGCCTCCGATCCGGCAGGAGCCATGGTCGTTGCCAATCTGGCCCTGTCCCCTGAGCAGCAGGCGGCCAAGGCCGACCCAGCTACCTGGGGTCAGTTCCCGGTCCTCGACGCGACCCGCCTCGACGCCGACCAGAGAACCCTGTTCGATGAGCTTCCTACCTCCCCGGTCGTCCCGGCCTATGACGAGCTCTCCCGCAACGCCCATGCGGAACTCGCCGCGGACTGGGTTCCGGTCCTGGATGAGGCATGGCGCCAAAAGGTTGCAGCCACACGATGAACCGCCCGCCCACCGGCCACCAACCTCATCGACGCGACAGCGAACAAAGACACATCGACCATGCCGACCGTGCAGGTGCCCGCGCCGGTGCTCGTGCCGACGTTCGTACAGGTGATGGTCTGGCGTACCGGCGGGGCGTGCTGCTTGCACTGCCCGCGGTGGTGCCGGTAGTACTCGTCCTCGGTGGTTCCTTGGCAGCCGCAGCGGCCCAGAGCCTGGGACTGATGCCCTTCATAGGCGCGCCGACGCTCAGTACGCGTGGATGGAGCGGATCGACCAGCGAACTGGGGCAGTCGATCGCGGTGTCGGCGTATATTGCCGCCATATCTACGGTGCTGGCCCTGTCCGTTGGATTCGTCATCGCCGTCTACGTCCTGGCCGCACCCCGCATGGGAAGGCTCGTGGCGGGCCTGAGCGCAGCAAGCATTCCCATACCTCACCTGATCGGTGCCGGCGCTGTGGGGTTGTGGTTGTCCGACAGCGGTTTCCTGCACCGGTTACTGGGCATGCCGGAAGCCTTTCCTGCCCTGGTCGGCGGACCCTGGTGGGTGGCGGTGATCAGCGAATACGTGTGGAAGGAATCCGCGTTCGTCGCTCTGGTCGTAATCGGTAGCATGTCCCGGTCGATGAGGGCCCTGTGTGATTCCGCCGCGACACTGGGCGCCACGGCGTGGCAATGCATCCTTCACGTCGTCCTGCCCCTATCGGCGCCGGCACTCACCGTGTCTGCGCTGATCGTGTTCGTCTACACGTTCGGGGCCTACGAAAGTCCGTGGCTGCTGGGTGCTACGTCTCCGGAGCCGTTGCCCGTCCGCGCGGTGAGACTGTTCGGGTCCGTGGACCTCGACGCCCGACCCGAAGCCATGGCCACAGCACTGGTGTCCGTCGCCGCCAGCGCGGCGGCGATCCTCGTAGGCGTCGCCGTCCTGGGGCTCCGAAGGAACCACCGATGACATCGGGGAGGACACCGGGGGGAATCCGGGTCGCCCCGGTGACATCGGTGACGCCGGAGCTCCTGTCTTCTGAACCGGCCGTACGCCGGACACCCAAGGGTCTGAGCGTGCCAATGCGGCCCGTCGTGCGAGCCCTCGTGGGGGTCCTGTTGGTGCTCTGGATCCTCGCGCCGATGGTCCCGGTCGCGCTGTGGGCGTTCGCTGCGCAGTGGCGTGCCCCGGCTGTGGTCCCGGGAACGTACTCGCTGGAAGCTTTCGCGTCGTTGGGAGAACGGGTCACGATCAGTGCAGGGCTGGCATCCTTGGGGGTCGGGGTTGCTGTCGCCGTCGTAGCGACACCGCTGGGCCTACTGGGCGCTGTGGCCGCCAGAAAACTACCGGGCCGGCAAGGGCGGGCGGTGGACCTGATCCTCCTCGCACCCCTGGCTATCCCTCCATTCGCCCTGGTAATGGGGGCCAACACGACGCTGCTGCGCCTGCATGTGCCGGCGTTCGCGGGTGTTGTCCTGCTGCTGGTAGTGACCGCGCTGCCGTATACCGCGTTCATGTACCGCAGCGCCCTGGCCTCGTATGACCACCTGCTCGAAGACGCTGCCCGCACCCTTGGCGCGCGCCCTTCCCAGGTCATCCGACACATCCGGATGCCCTTGCTGGCGGCCGCGACAGCTCGGGCGTTCTTCCTCGCCTTCCTCGTCGGGTGGGGCGACTACGTGGCGACCCTGCTGGTAGGAGGAGGCCGGCTCACCACCCTGCCGATGCTCCTCGGTGCCGCAGCGTCATCGACCGGCAATGAGCAGCTCACCGCCGTCCTGTCCCTGGCCGTCATCATTCCACCGGTCATGCTCCTCGCCGCTTTCGGGCTGCCGACCCTGACCCGAAAGGCATCTGCATGAGTTCCGCACTCGAACTCCGCGGAGTCTCCCGCTCCTTCGGAGGAACGGACGTTCTGCACGACGTGTCCCTGAACGTGCCAACGTCGGGCTGCGTTGCGCTGCTCGGAACATCGGGCAGCGGCAAGTCCACGATCCTGCGCATCACCGCGGGACTCGAGCAACCCACCACCGGGCAGGTGCTGGTCGATGGGCAGGACATGAAAGCAGTGCCCGTAGAACAGCGCGGCATGGCCCTGGTCTCCCAGAAAGCGCTGCTCTTCCCTCATCTGAACGTCATCGACAACGTCGCCTTCCCCGCGCGCATGGCCGGACAGCGGCGCGCGCAGGCCCGCCGGCACGCCATAGAATACCTCGAGCTCGTACAGCTCGCGGAGTACGCCCGCCGGCCTGTCGGGGAACTCTCCGGAGGCCAGGAACAACGGATTTCCCTGGCCCGGGCACTGGCCCGCAACCCGCGCATCCTTCTCCTCGACGAGCCCTTCGCCTTTCTCGACGTGCAGCTCCGCGAGGACATGTACGACCTGATCCACAACATCCGGGCACAGCTGGCCCCAACGATCGTGGTCGTCACGCACGACCGGCAGGAAGCATCGATCCTCGCCGACTCGATCGCAGTGCTGGACGACGGCCACATCCTGCAGCATGGCACCGTTCACGAGCTTCACTACCAACCCGCGACACATGCGGTCAATCGCCTCCTCGGAGGCCTCAACGCCGTCCCCGGTCATGTGCACGACGGCAAACATCACTCGGTCCTCGGTCACCTCCAGGTTCAGGACGGTGCTGTCGAGGGTCCGGCCTTCCTGGTTGTGCGCCAGGAAGCGCTCAATCTCATCCCACCAAGCGAGGCAGGCCCGTCAACGCTTAAGGGCTCTGTCTCCGGACTCACGTCCCTCGGCGCACGCACGCTTGTACGCGTCAACATCAGTCCCAGTCCTAGCGCCAGCGCCAGCGCCAGTCTTACTTTCAGCGACTCCAACCCACCCGCCCCTTCAGATGGTGGGAAATGGCCTATTCCTGACGTATCGGCGTCTAATACCCGGGATGAGGGGTCGACGGCCACCCTCACTGTCGATGTCGCAGGACACCCGAACCTGCTACCCGGGCAGGTCGTTGGTGTGGGCGTACAGGACGATCGGGGGTGGGCGGTGCCTGCCTGATCCGAGGATGCCCATTCATAAGCAAGGGGACCGGCCCTGGCACGAACGAACTCGCGGTATGACCCCCAGGAATGAATGTCGGGCATAGAGCGGGGGGCGGGGATGAATGGGCTGTGTGTTCCAGATTGCAGAACAGGGTGATGCTGCGGGCCTAACGTCGAGGAACACGAGCGATGAGAAAGGCAAGCATCATGACTGCTTCACATAGGACGGCACGGGCCGACGGTTCTGGCAGCGCCCCTTCCCGGTTGACAGTGCTGCCCATGATGCGACGTCTTCTTGCAGGTGTTATTGGAGGGCTCAGCGGCGGAATCGTCTTCGGCGCGCTCATGGCCATGATGGGCATGCTCCCGATGATCGCGTCCCTGGCCGGTTCCTCATCGGCGGCCGTCGGGTTCATCGTCCACCTAATCATCTCGGGACTGATCGGGCTGATCCTGACCATTCCCGGTGCGCGTTTGTTGACCGGCGGCCTTATCAGGAGCGCCGTGATCGGTCTCGTGTACGGGGCCCTGTGGTGGGTGCTCGGGCCCCTGCTGATCATGCCGGCGATGATGGGCATGCCGGTCCTGACTCTGGATGGGTCGTCCGTGATGTCCCTGATGGGCCACATGATCTATGGGCTTATTCTGGGATTGGTCGCACACCTCGTCCTCCGACGCCGCCGGTGACGTCCATGACACCGGTAGTACCGATGGCGAAGCGGCGCCTGCATGATGCGTGCTCGACAACTGTCCTCTCCGCCGCCAGCACCCCGGCGAAAGGATGGGCACCCCACGAACGGGAGGTGGACCCTTTGACGGAGACCGGGGAACCCTTCAGGTGCCTCAACGCGGTGGAAATCTTCGCGGACCTTACCGAGCAGGACATGGCCGACCTGGACCGCATGTCGCCTCCGAAACTGTTCAGCAGCGGCGAGTTGGTGTTCAGCCAGAGTCAGCCGGTCGCGGCCCTGTTCATCCTCAAGCAGGGCAGGATCAGGATCTTCCGGGTTGCCGAGGACGGCAGGACCCTGACAATCGCGATCCTGGAACCGGGCGCGGTGTTCGGCGAGATGCTTCTCGTCGGCCAGCAAATGTATGACAACTACGCCGAAGCGATCGAGGACTCGGTGGTCTGCCAGCTGAGCGCTTCGGACGTCGAAGAGCACTTCCTGTCCAACCCGAAGATCGCCGTGAAGATTTCCCGGCTCCTCGGCCAGCAGGTCGCACGCCTGGAAGATCGTCTGACGGACATGGCGCTGCGTCCTCTCGCGGCGAGAACCGCCTCGACCCTGCTGACGTTAGACGGCGCTGCCCCGCGCGCCAGGTTCACGCACGCCCGTTCGGTCAACCTCACCCACGAACAGCTCGCCGGGCTGCTGGGTGCCACGCGCGAAGCCACGAGCAAGACGATGGCCGACTTCGCAGCTCGAGGCCTGATCCGGCAGGGTCGCGGACAGATCACCATTAACGATGTCGACGGGCTCCGTCGAATCTCCCGCAGCACCTTCTAAGACCCAGGACAGGCGACCAGTCGGCTCCGCTGATGCGTCCGGCTGCGCGGGACTCAAACATGAGTGCCCGAAACTCCTGGTCGTCCGCGTTTTCCCACAGCTTACCGACGTACACATCCAACAGAGAAGGAACAACCATGTCACGCATCACCGTGCACACCACCGACAACGCACCAGAGGCTACCCGCCCCGAACTCGGTGCCCTCGCCCAGCAATTCGGGAAAGTCCTCAACATCCACGGAGCTATGGCTCACTCGCCCGTGGTTTTGCAGACCTACGTCGCTTTTCAACAGGTCATCGGTGACTACGGCACCTTCGATGGCCGCACCAGGGAAGCGATTGCCCTCGTCGTCGGCAACGTGGACGAATGCAGCTACTGCCAGTCCGCGCACACCATGGGAGCCAAAGCCGCAGGGCTCACCGAAGAGCAGACCATCGCCATCCGCAAGGGCACCATCGACTTCGACCCGAAACTCGCGGCCCTGCTGGAACTGGCACGCCAGAGCACAGCCAACAAGGGCTCCGTGAAGGACGATGCCTGGCAAGCCGGCCTCGACGCGGGATGGACGGACGTGGAGCTCACCGAGCTCTCCGCCCACATTGCACTGAACCTGTTCACCAACTACTTCAACCACCTCGTCGAGACGGACCTCGACGTCCCTGCCGCCCCGGCACTCTAAAACCGCGCATGCCCGTGCCGACCCGTCCCGGCACGGGCATGCGCCCCCGGCGTCCAGTCCTCCGACACCAGCGCACAACCGGGCTCTGTCCTGACGGATCAGCCCGCGCGAGTATCAGCCCGTGGCGTCCTTCACGCGCAGGGGCAGCATCCGGCGCAATTCTGCGTTGGCGCCCGGATCCAGGACCGAGTGCTGGGTGCACGCAGGTACCAGTTGTCCTGTTTAAGGGTGGCTCATCGTATACATGCAGGCTCCGAGCCGTTCCTGGGCCTCGCGCACCGCGGGATCGTCACTGGTCCGCCCCTGGAGCATGAGTTCCCAGGCGGGCGCCACGACCGCGGCGTCCATGAAGTTGTGCACGACGAACGTCTTCACGCTCAGTGATCCAGCCCGCCACGCCCGCCACAGGGCACGGATGCCGCCGGCCCTGCGGATCTGGCGCCGTCCCGCTCCCGCGAGAATCCAGGCGTCGCCGGGGTGGAGGAGGAGGGCCCGCAGTATCTTCACTGCAAGAATCCATGTCCTCTGACCGCCGAAAAACATGCCGCCATAATGGGCCAGGAGTGTGTCACGAGCTACAAGGTCGGCCGGGTCCTCAGGATCGATAAGGATGGAGAACCTGCCTCCTGCAAATACTCCTGTGGTGTAGCGGTTACACCGCGGGTCACCGAACTGTGTGCCCTGCCACGGGAGCTTTTGTCCTGCGCCTTATTCGATCTTCTGCCAGACGTCGTCGATGCCTACATCTGTGAAGTCCTCCTTCCATCGGCGGTCATCGCCGATGTAGGCAGCGGGCTGGAAGGAAAGCATGTCGTACGGCATGGAAAGCACTGAGCGGGTCATCTCCGCCACCTCGCCAAGGTTCGACGGCGTCACCGTCATGTTGTGGGCAAGGTAGGAGCCGATGCGATGATCTCGTCGCAGGTCGGTGAACATGTGCGCGAACTCCCGCCGGAACGGATCCAGTTCAGCTTCGCTGCGCGGCCGGACTGCGCCGCGCCGGCCGCGCGTCAGGGAGTCGAAGTGCGCTGCGAAGGACACCCTGTCGAACCGGCGCTTGCCGTCGGCGCCGAGGACGACCGCCAGAAGGTACTCATAGTCGAAATGACCGTGTGTCATCGACATCGGCTCGCGGCCGGAGGCGCGCATCGTTGCCAGCGCAGCAGCATGGTCCTCGGGGGCAAGGAGGCTCACCTCGCCCCCGATAAGTTGGGCGTGAGCCCTCGGGCCGCGCACAGTTTCGAGGTACTCCACCTGCCGCTGCACTTCACGGACCGTGTGGTCACCGTCAATCCGCACCTGATCGGCATCGGCAGAGTGATAGCAGGGGCTGCAGGTGAGGTTGCACTTGGGGAAAACACTGTGGGTCCCCTCGCACCCGACAGCGGAGCGTCCGAGCAGTTGATTCGGCGTCTTCACATGCTCCGGTAGTGCCCCCAGCGGGCGTCCATCGCCGCACGCGACTCAGGGTGGACAGGGCGCGTCGCTAGTTCAAGATTCGTCAGGAAACCGGTGATTGTCATTGCCGTCCTTTGAAGGATGAACAAACCAGTGAGAGGAGTGTCGCGGTCGGGGTTCCGCCCAGCGTAGCCTCAGGCCCAACCCGTCAGTCCGGAAAGTGCCGGACGGTATTGGTGCGGGTAGTGCCATGGCAGGGTTTTGCTGACCCGATGGTGTTGGCGGCCCTGTACGTCGATCTGGCCACGTCGCACTGGACCACTGCTCAGCATGCTGAATAGTGTAGGGGGCCAGGAGAATCCTGCCTGTTCCCTGCTCAGCGTCCAAATATGAAGACCGTGAGGGTCGGCCCGCCGTCGTCCTGCACCGGTTCCGCTTCGCACGACGAACGGAGACAATCCTTGGAAACACGATCATCGACAGTCATGGGGAGGAACGCGCGCTGGCTGGAACACGGCACGGGCAGTCCTGTCGTCCTGGTTCACGGGATACCCACCTCGCCTCGCCTCTGGCGTCACGTGATGCCACTGGTCCACGGCAGGACCCTGGCGTGGGAGATGCCCGGCTACGGATCCAGCATCCCGGACGGCAAGGCCTGCAATCTCAGTCTCTCTGCTCAGGCCGGGTACCTTCTGGAATGGATTGAATCCCTCGTATTGAAAGAACCGCCCGTTGTGGTCGGGCACGATCTCGGTGGAGGTGTCGCTCAGATCGCCGCCGTGCGGGCCCCGGAGCAATTCTCCGGCCTGGTCCTGACCAACTCGGTGTCCTACGACTCGTGGCCCATCCCCAGTGTGAAGGCGATGCAGCGCATCGCCCCGGTGTTGGCTTTCTTGCCGCAGATGCTGATGTACCCGACGTTCGTCCAACTGATCCACCGCGGCCACGATGACCGGAAGATCGCCCTGGAATCCCTCGCCGAGCACTGGGGTCCCTACGTGTCCCATGGAGCGGCGCGAAGCATGATGCGCCAGGTCGCTGCGCTGGATGTTCAGGACACCCTGGACATCGCGGACCGGCTGCCGGACCTGGGGCTGCCGGCGCGCGTGGTGTGGGGTGAAGCCGATTCATTCCAGAAGCTCAGGTACGGGGAGCGGCTCGCGGCTGACCTTAAAGCCGAGCTGGTCCGTATCCCTGGTGGAAAACACTTCACACCCGAAGACCATCCGCAGGACATCGCCGACGCCATCAACTCGCTCCTGACCGGGGCCGGAAGGACCAACGCATGACCATCACGCCGTCCGTCATCATTTTCGACGTCAACGAGACTCTCTCCGACATGAGTCCTCTCGCAGAGGCCTTCAGCCAGGCAGGCATGCCGCCGTCGCTCACCCGACCATGGTTCGCCGACCTACTCCGCGACGGGTTCGCACTCACCGCGACCGGAGACAATTCTGACTTCGCCGATCTGGCCACGGACAACCTTCACCGCCTGCTTACCCAGACCTCCGGCCCGGGAAACTACCAGAGACAGGTCAATGACATCATGGGCATGTTCAAGAACCTCGCCATGCACGCCGATGTGGCCCCCGGAATCACAGCGCTCAGCCGGGTCGCTGAACTCGTGACATTGAGTAACGGCGCAACCTCGGTCGCGGAGTCGCTGGTAACCCAAGGGGGTGTCCGGAACGACTTCAAGAGGTTCCTCAGCGTCCAGGACGCACCCCGATGGAAGCCCGCACGCGAATCCTACGACTACGCAGCCAGAGAAACCGGCCACACCGTCGACGAACTGCTTCTGGTCGCCGTGCACCCGTGGGACATCCACGGCGCTCACGCCGCAGGGCTGCGCACGGCGTGGATCAACCGCACGGGAGCTACCTACCCTTCCTACTTCACCGCACCGAACATCGAAGCCGAGAACCTTATAGCTATTGCAGGGAAACTCACTGAACGGTGAAGGCAAACCGGCAGCTTGGCCAGGCGCGGCCGTAACGGCCAGCACCATCCCGTGCCCACGACCTGAACATCGGCGGATCAACGGACGCCGGTAGCTGAGGTTGACGCCGCAGCTTCAAGACGGCTGCTGCAGTGGGCCAGGAGGTCGTGACTTTATGCCTGTCTGGAAGTGGGTTTTCAGCACAAGGGAGGCGTAGGGCCCCAGCTGTTACCTGAGAGTGATGATGCGGCAGATGTCGGCGGGTCCGCAATCCGCGGGATCCAGGGTCCGGCCAGTTTCAATGAGGTGCTCGAGCTCGCCTGCCAGATCGGCAAGTTCTTGCTGGCGGGAGCAAACCTCAGCAAGCTTCTGCTTGAGGACAAGTGACACGTGGCTGCAGGGCGTCTGGCCGGCATCACGAAGACCGAGGACCTGAACAATATCCGCCAAAGTGAAACCCGCGGCCTGCGCTGCGCGGATGAAGAGCAGGCGGTCAATTGCCCCAGTGTCGTATATCCGGTAACCGTTAGGAGCGCGGTAAGGCTCCGGCAGCAGATCCTGACGTTCGTAGAAGCGGATGGTCTGGCTGTCCACGCCTGTGGCGGCGGAAACTTCCCCGATGAGCATGACCGAAGTCTACGTCTTGACCTTGTAGGGAAGTATAAGGTTTACCGTGAGCACATGGAAATCACCTTGCAGTACTTCGATGGCTGCCCGAACTGGATGCTCGCTGACGAACGGTTGCAGCTGCTGGTGAAGGAACGCCCGGACATTGTTCTGGGGTATCAGACCATCGACACCGTGGAAGCGGCCGAGCGCGCGGGATTCCCAGGGTCCCCAACCATCCTCATTGATGGTGTCGACGCTTTCGGTGATGGGTCTGCTCCGGCAGCTCTTGCCTGCCGCATGTACATGACCGAACACGGACCGGCAGGCGCACCGAGTTTGGCTCAGCTCAAGAATGCCCTCGGCTGAGTATCGATACGCAGTCCCCAACACACCCCACCAATACGGCTCAGCGTGAGCGGGTGAACGCACTGTTCACCCGCCAGGTCAAACAACGCTTCCACCGACTCAAAGGAGTTCCCTCTGATGGCTGATAACTATGACTTGCTGGTGATTGGGGCGGGAATGGCCGGTGCCGCCGCCGCGACGAAAAGCGCGTCGAGGGGCTGGCGGGTCGGGATCGTCGATGCGCTTCCTTACGGTGGGACATGCGCCCTACGCGGGTGCGATCCCAAGAAGATCCTGCTGCGCGGTGCCGAAGTAATGGAAGCCGCGCGGCTCATGCGTGGCAAAGGCATCGACAGCGGTGAGCTGTCCATTAACTGGGGGATCTGATGAAGCACAAACATGGTTTCACCGACCCCGTTCCACGCAGCATGGAAGAGGACCTTCAGGCTCACGGCGTGGAAACCCTCCATGGGACGGCAACCTTCACCGGCCCCACTCAGGTGGACATCGCAGGCACTCACTACAAGGCATCGAACATCCTGGTCGCAACCGGAGCAGTCCCGCGGCCCCTGGACTTTCCCGGCCACGAACACCTCATCGACAGCAGCGACTTCCTGAACCTGGAAGCACTTCCTCCCCGGATCGTCTTCATCGGCGGAGGTTTCATCTCCTTCGAGTTCGCTCATATCGCCGCACGGGCCGGAAGCACTGCCACCATCATCGACCGAGGGGCAAGTCCGCTGAAAGCCTTCGATACCGACCTCGTCGAACTGCTGATCAACCGCGGATCCGACGTCGGGGTCGAGGTGTGACGCAGCACCAGCATCACCAGCGTCAGCAAGACTGCGGCCGTATGGTTTTGTGAGACAGCTTGATTGGAGCCTTCGTTTCAGATGACCGTTCGCAGTAAGAAAAAGTATGATGCCCAGTTCCGCGACGAGTGTGTTCGTCTTGTCCTGGGTTCAGACCGGCCCGTGAAACAGGTCGCCGGGGATGTCGGGGTGAAGGGAAAGCACCCTGGGTAACTGGGTCCGGCAGCATCGCAAGGAGAACCCGCAGGCCGCTGACCGCGGAGAGGCCCGCGGCCCGGTTTCCTGGGATGAGCACCAGAGGGCGCTGGCCGAAAACGCGAAGCTGAAGGGCGAGGTCGAGTT
>JAABUN010005657.1_pt1 | contig 15254 bp, 16 predicted proteins | sample 5559311 | NCBI WGS metagenome assembly JAABUN01 (sample SAMN10711877, study PRJNA513370) | rock metagenome | isolation source: Antarctica rocks | place: Antarctica: Victoria Land, Siegfried Peak sud | reverse complement strand
TTAGCACGAACCGACTCAAATAGTTCGCGGCGAAGTTGGTCTCCACCCCATCCGGGGTCAGCGTGCGCCGCATGTGGTGAACCCCGGCGCTATGGACCAGATAGTCGAGGTGGCCGTGGGCAAAAAGTACCTGCCGCGCGACCCGTTTGGCTTCCGTCATCTCTGAGAGGTCGGCGGAAATGAACGTCATGGGCTGTGGCGCGTGCTGCTCCTGCGCGGCTTGAATGACCGCCTCACCCTTTTCCCTGCTGCGCCCGACGATAACGACCTTCGCGCCGCGCGCCGCTAGGGTCAACGCGACCTCCCGCCCGATGCCGCTGTTGCCGCCCGTGATGAGGGCCACCTTATCCGACAAGTCGTCCATAACGCTCCCTTAAGACAGCGATCTTCCTACCTCAACTAAGCTACTTCAAAATTAATTTAACGACTGGTCGGTAAGCTACTCTGTGGCTTGCCTCATTTGCAGAGTTCAAGGCGCAAAACGTATGTCAACCTGAGTTCGGAGTTACTTCCATGTCAGGGACGCAAATACAGCACTTCGGGCATTCAAAAACCTCTGAAACGCTGGTAGTTCACCCTTTTTCGAGAATTTGTACGTCTTTTAACGATAGTGGGCGTTGGTATCATGGCAATAGTTGCGTCAGGGACAAGGATTTCGCCATCAACCAAACTCCGAACTCAGGTTATGTCAAGAACGCACGCCTAGCGTAAACAGGTCCATGAGCTGCTCTAGAAGGTATTCGGTGGGAACCTCGTCGGTGAGGTCCGAGAACTGCGTGAGCAGACCAAAGAAAGCGTGGGTAGCGAGTCGGGTGTCAAGCGGGCGGAACATGCCTTGGCTGACACCTTCGTCAATAACGGCTTGCACAGGCCCAAACGACGTCCCGAAGAAGCGGCTTGCAACTTTGTTGCGGTTCTCCTCGGGCATGAACCTGACCGTCTCACGCAGCACCCGGTCGAGTTGACGACTTTCGCTGAGCAGCCAGCTCGCTATTGCCCTCAGCTGCGCCTCCGCCCCCGAAGCGGAAGCGACGGCTTGACGCAGTGCCGCCTCATTTCGTTCCAGGACCCGTTCGGCAACCGCGAACACGAGTTCGTCCTTGCCGCCGGGAAAGTGGTGGTAGAGGCCAGGCTTGCGGATGCCCGACGCCTTGGCTACGTCTTGGAGGGATAGACCTGAGTAGCCGCCCCGCCGGAGATACCCCTCGGCGGCCTCGAGCAGGCGCTCCCTGGTGGGTTTGGTATGGGCTGAAAGTCTGGGTCTAGGCAAAGTCACCGCCAAGTTAGGTGTTTAGGCCCGCACATGGGCCAACCCCCACCCCAGATTCATACCATTTACGCCCTGCCCGAAGCTGGTTTCCTGGAGAGCATTCTTATGCAGAGTGGTAGATCAGCATATGAACAGGATCGGGATTTTTTGCTGTACTTGAGCGCCTTGAACGCACACCAAAGTTTCATTGCTTTCAATGAGCTTACACAGTTAAGACGGCACACTTTCCCCGTCTTGAACGCGATCAAACCTTAACTGCTCGCGCACCAAACGAAACCCTTAGCCTGGGATTGACTCGCCTGTACCACGAGTCAATCTCAAGGAAGGAGGGATAGCGTGCAAGCTCGGTAACTAACTGTTCGACATGTCCTGAGCTTCGCTGTCCTTGCGCCATGACCAAACGCATCAGCTTCAGCCCCACCAAAAGTCTAGAGTCGTTCATCATCCGCTACCAAGCCAAGCACAACCTTGGTCGCCCGCAGGAGGTCATCCGCGACGCCCTACTTTTACTACTGACCTCTAGAGAAGTTTCATAACATCTTTGATAGCTGAGGCAGCGAAGAAGGAACGGATCAGCTCGGGCCTGGAGCGAGCCACCTCCAGAGCCCGCTGCCAAGCAGCCTTGAGTTGATCAAGGGTCTTGGCACCCAAGTTGGCGAAGAAAGACTTTTTGACTCAAGCCCATAGCCAGTCAATGGGGTTGCATTCGGGCGCGTAGGGCGGCAAATTGAGCAGGGTGATGCGGCTACCTTCTTGGCTCTGCAGATACTCCTCGACAACGTGGGCGCGATGAATCGATGCACCATCCCAAATAACCAAGAGCTTTCCGGATAGCTGTTTGGCAAGTTGCTCCAGAAAGGCGACGACCTGTTCTTTGCAGATGCTGTGAGCATAGCTGTGAGAAAAAACCCGGCCATCATGGCTGATGCCGCCGATGGTGGAGAGCTTGTCCCATTTGCAGCAGTGGCTGACTTCAGGAGTTTGTCCAGCAGGTGCCCAAGTCGTGCCCACCACACCTTTGAGGCTCGACCCGACTTCGTCCACAAACACCACCGTGGCGTTGCCGAAGGTGCTGCCGCCACCCAGGTCGGTCAGGCACTCGCCGGTGAGGTCGTTAAGACTTTTCTTGTCCGGCGCGAGCTTCGGCCACCACTGCCCGAGCGCGACCGCGACGCCTTCGCGGGCGTCAGGACTGATGAGCGTTTTGCGGATGATTTCGCTGTGCGCGCTCACCACGCGGCTGCGCCCGCCGTGCCTTAGCCCGGAGCGAGCAGCGTCGGCGGGATGAACGACGATCTGCGGTTCGCCCCCGGCAGCTTTAAGGAGGGCCGGGATATTACCCATCGAGGTATTCAGAACGTGTGAACCCGGCGGCGAGATGAGGCGGAGCGGAAACCTTTCCGAAGGCATCTCATCGAAGGTGAGCTGCGCCGGGGCGGGTGAAAAGCGGATCTTCTTGTCGGCGAAGTGGCCCCCGTCCGCATAGGGGCGGTAGGGTTGCAGCAGCGAGAGTTTGATGCTCCGCTCCTCTTTCAAGCGCTCGAAGGTAATACCCGAGAGATGCGGATGGTTGCTGCTGAGCAGCTCCCGCGCGACTCGCTCAGCGTCCCAGAAGAGCACCTCGTCGGTGAGTCCCAAGCGCCGCGCCAGCTCGCGGAAGACCCAGCTGTTCGGACGGCACTCGCGCGGCGGCGCAACGACGGGTTCGGCCCATTGCAGGTAGTGGTGCCCGTACGAGGTGTCTCGCGCCCTCTAAGCTTTCCAGAAGAGCGACCCGCTGATTCGGGGGCAGGCGGCGTAGGCACTCCGCACGCTTAGGTCAGATAGATGGGATTACTCAGCAGGAGGGTGCGGTCCCAGTCCCTGCCCGCCTCGAAGGAGGGTTGCAGCGCGCGGGCGTACAGCTCGAGCCGGTAATAGCCGGGACCGGGGCGCTCATCCAAGAAGCTCAGCTCGACCGGCTGCGAACCGCTGGCCGGAAGGTCCACATAGGCGTGGTGGAGCCCGTTTTTCAGCACCAGCAGGCGGCTGGGAAACTCAAGCTCGCCGAGCTGAACCCTGAGGGTGACGGGGCCTCCGGCTGAAAGCGTTTCCCCCATGCAGGCGGTTTCTCCGGCGGCTTCGGCGGAGAACTCGAGCGTCGGCCCCAGAGACACGTAAGCGCGGCCCCGTTTAAGACCCTCGAGGATGCCCTTGGGGCTCAGCTCAGGAGCGTGAACATAGGTGAAGACCTGCCCCAGCCGGTGCTGCCCGGTGGTCGGGTGGTGAGAGTCGGTCGCGCCGACCCCGGTGATCTTGTAGCCGCGCACCAGCAGGCTGTCCCAGAGACCTAACTGCGCGCTGTTGTTCGAGCCCGTGAGGTGGTGGTAGACCTCGAGCAGGTCGCACTGCGCCCAGTCAAAGTCGTGGTAGCGCCAGCCGAGCGTCAGCGAGAAGGGGTGGTTGACGCAGAAGAGCCCACCCTGCGCGCGGGTGTCCTCAGCCACGTCGTTGATGGTGCGCCCCGCCGGATTACAGGGGTCGGCAAAGGTGTCCACCCAGCTCGAGAGGCCTTGGAGGTTAGCGTGACCGGAGTGCCCGGTCAGCTCGAGGCTCCTGATGACGGCGAGGTCCGGCCCTGCCAAGGTGTCCAGCTCCGCCCAGCCCGCCGAGGTGAAGTGGTCGGTCAGCGAGAGGAAGTCGAGGCCGTACCGGCGGGCGGCGGCTACGACCGCCGCGACCGGCGCGCTGCCGTCGCTGTGATGGCTGTGCGCGTGGAGTTCGCCCCGGTAGTAGCCCTCGCCTGCCCGACCGTTCTCCGGCGCGGGCCGAGGTTGGGAAAGGTCCGCTTGGGGCTCTCGGCTGGTCTCCACGGTCAAGGTGTAGTCGGTGACTTCCTCGGTACGTTCGATGTCGATTTGCGCGCGCCAGGTGCCGCTCGGGATGACCCCCGGCAGTCCTCCTTCGCTCGCGTACATTTCACTTAAGTCGAGCTCGAGCACGACGCTGCCATCTGCCCCCGGCTTCATCCGCGTACCCCGGTAGCCGTGCGGGTCGAATACAGAGAGAAAAAGCTGGCACAACCGGTCTTTGCGGAACGCCAGCGTGACCTTGAGGCGCTGCGTTCCTTCGGGCACCTCGAAGGTGTGTTGCAAGTAATGCACACGCGGTTCAGGCGAAACAGTTCCTGTCTGAGTTAGCAACATGTCCATAAGCAACCTTTCTGTAAAAGCTAAGCGCGCCGGCAGGAGAACAACGCCGACACGCTTTTAAGACCTTGAACCTTTAGCGGAAGAGGCGCTCGGTGCGCCCTACGAGGTCGTCCAGCGTCTCCTGAAGGGGCGCGTCCTGGAGCCAGACGGACTCGAGCGCCTCGATAATCTCCGGCGTCGCCTCCGGGTAGCCGGGCAAGCTCGGGCGGGGACGTGCGTAGGGAAGCTGGTCGATGCCGACCTGCCGGTCAGGGTGCTCGCTTAGGTATTCCTGAAAGGCGGGTAGTTCGGTGGCGGACTGCCGTACCGGAACATAGTTGGTCATACGCACCCAGTCGAACTGCTGCTCGGGCTCGGTCAACCAGGTCAGAAAGTCCCAAGCCGCCTCCTGGCGCTCTTCGGAGATGCCGTTAAAGATCACCAGATCGGCCCCGCCTACCGGTACCACTGGCTCGTCGAAGTAGGGCAGCGGTGCCACGCCGAAGTCGAAGTCCACGGCCTCTTCGTTAAAAAAGTACGAGGCGACGGAGCCGAAGACCATCGCCAACTTGCCAGCCGCAAAGTTCTGCTCTGTAGTGTCTGGCGAGGTGGAAACGGTTGCTGTTCCCTCACGGATCATTTCGGTCCAGGTCTGAATAACTTCAGCGGCGTTAGGCTGGTCGAGCGCAAGCTTCCCGTCTTCGACGATCTCGCCACCGTTACTCCAGACGGTGCCCTCGAGCACCCAGGGAAACCCTTCAAACGCCACCGCATGGGCACCCGTCGCCTCCTTGATGCGGCGCGCCGTCTCGGGAAATTCGGCGTAGGTTTTGGGCGGCTCGACTCCGGCCTCTTTAAGCAACTCCGGGTTGTAGTAGAGCACCGGGTTCGAGTTGTTAAAGGGCAGCGCGTAGATAGCCCCGTCTTCACGCTCGATCTGCTCACGAAACACGGGCCAGAGGTCGTCGTAGAGTGCGCGGTTCTCCCCCTGAAGGCGCGGCGCGAGGTCGAGCAGCTGTCCCGACTCGGCGACGCGCGCCACCAGCGCGACCTCGAGCTGGGCGATGTCGGGCGAGTCGCCGGCGGCAAGCTGCGCGAGAATCTTTTGCAGCCCCTCATCGTAGGTACCGGCAAACACCTCCCGAATGACGACCTCATCCTGTGAGCTGTTGTACTTTTCAACCAGGGTGGTAACCCCCTCACCGAGCGGGCCGTTCATAGAGTGCTGAAACGAGAGTTCTATAGGCTGGGCAGAGGCGAAACTTACGAGCAGGCTGGCAAGGACGAGCAATGTTTTCATATCAAACTCCTTTGTGGACTAACCTTTAAGACCGCTTGCCGCAGCGCTCTTGATAAACCAGCGCTGGGCAAAGACGTAGGCAATGAGAACGGGAGCCACCGCAATCACTGTGGCGGCCATCATCAGGGGGATATTGGAACCCTCTACCCCGCGGAAGTTGGCCAGCCCCACCTGCACGGGGCGCAGCTCATCACGCGAGGTCACGATAAGCGGCCAGACGTAAGCGTTCCAGGCACCCAGAAAGGTGAGCACCCCGACGGCGGTGAGGGGGGCCAGGTTCATCGGCACGAGGATGCGGAAGAGGTAGGTCGGCGAGTTCGCCCCGTCGATGCGCGCCGCGTCCTCGATCTCCCGTGGCGTCTGTTTAAAGGCCTGGCGCAGGACAAAGATGCCGAAGCCGCTGGCGGTGAAAGGCAAAATGAGGGCCGCGTAGCTGTCGAGCAGGCCAAGCGTGCGCACGGTCAGGTAGTTGGGGATGAGCAGCACGTCGTAGGGGATCATCAGCGTGCCCAGCGCCAGCATGAAGAGCAGCGCGCGTCCGGGAAAATTCAGGCGAGCGAAGGCGAAGGCGCTCAGGCACGAGGTCAGGAGGACGAGGGCGGTGATCGCCGTGGAGACTAGCAGCGAATTTATGAGGTAGCGTCCGAATGGTGCGGCGTTCCACGCTTCGACAAAATTGCTCACGCGCCAGCTCGAGGGCAGCAGCGCGCCGCTGAAGACCTCCCGCCCCTCCTTGAAAGCGGTTAGGAGTGCCCACCCCAGCGGTGCGAGGAACAGCGCACTTACCGCCAGCCCGAGCAGGGTCACGCCCAAGGTGCCGACGCGCTTGGCAGAGAGTACGGGGGAGCGCCTCACTGGTAATGCACCCGCTTTTCGGACACCCTGAATTGCAGCGCCGCCAGGCTGACGAGCAGCACAAACAGCACGACCGAAACCGCCGAGGCGTAGCCCATCTTAAAAAAGCGAAAGGCATTCTCGTAGAGAAAGTAACCGAGGAGGGTGGTGGTGCCCGCTGGCCCCCCCTGCGTCATCAGAAGCACCAGGCCATAGGCCTGAAAGCTGTTGACCAGCGAGATGAAAAAGACGAGCGAGGTGGTCGGCGCGAGCAGTGGGACGGTAATAAACCGCGTGATCCTCCACGTTCCCGCGCCGTCCACAGCGGCGGCCTCTTCCAGTTCGGCAGATATCCCTTGTAAACCCGCCAGGTAGAGCACAGCCGAGAAGCCCACGCCTTTCCAAAAACTCACCAGCACAACCGACGCGAGCGCCAGGTTGGGTTCTTGCAGCCAGTCGGGGTTGGGCAGGCCGAGGCTTACGAGGACGGCGTTAAGTGGGCTGACGTTCGGATTCAGAAAGTAGATCCAGAGGATGGCGGTGGCGGCTACGGAGACCACCACCGGGGCGAAGACGGCGGCGCGCACCAGCCTTTGAACCGGCGAGGCGCGGTTCATCAGAAACCCCAGCGCCATGCCGAAGACGACCTCGAGCGCGGTCAGCGAGAGGGCAAAGACAGCGGTAATGCCGAGCGAGCTTAAAAAGTTCGGGTCCTGGGTTAAAAAGCGGTAGTTTTCAAGTCCCACGAACGTCGGTGGGCTGATGAGGTCGGCGTCGGTAAAGCTGAGATAAACTACCCGGACAAGGGGGTAGTAGGTAAAGGTAATGAATACGGCGAGTGCCGGGAGCAGATACGGAAAAGCGTGCAAAAAGCTGCGGCGTGTCGCACGCCTCGCCCTTTTACCCCTCTGCACTGTCGCAGGCTGTTCTCGTAGCGATACGTCCCGGTGGGTTATGCCCACAGATCACCTCCACCGGGAGGCTACCGGGTGAGTGTCAGCGCACTATCAAGGCCGGCAGTGAATTTCTCGTAGGTAACTGCGTAACACTCTATAACCTACGACCCAGGTGAGAGAAGAGAGCTGTAAAGGTTATTCAGCCTTTTCGACACCGCTTTCTAGAACCCTCGCTTTGAGATGGCAACAATATGGTTCACACGGCTGCGTCAAGTTGTTTGGAATAGCGTGAGGGCGAGCTATGAAGGTTTGTGTTGGTTGCAGTGTTGCTGGTTATTTTAAGCGATCGAGAGCGACAGCTCACCCCACAAGCTGAAGCCACAAAGCCAGTTGCGGCGGCGCAGCCAAGAGGGCGTGCGGGCACGGGTATGCCGGAAGAGGTTACCGACTTTATCGTGGGTGAACAAGAAAGCTTGCGTGCGTTTTAGACTTCTGAAGCCTCGTTGTTGCCGCTCCCTATCGCGGGTGGGTCGGTGACTCTGCTCAATCAGATTGTTCTGGCGTTCGGCCGCCGAGACCGTGATGTGGAGCGTGGAGCTCAGCTCGGGCGTCTCACCACGAACAGCGAAGCTTGAAGGGCATCTCAGCAGCGCCGAGTTGCAGCAGCGCTATCTGAAGTGCGCTCACCGTGCCGACCGTACCCGCTGGCACGCACTCTGGCTGGTATCAACGGGCAAGTCAGGCAACGAAGCGGCGCGTCTAGTTGGCCGCACGAGCGGTTGGATAAGTCTGCTGGTGCGGGCGTACAACGAGAGCGGTGCTAAGGGTGTCGAAACGGTCAAGCGTAAGGGCCAGCAGTGGGGTGGATCTGAAGCGGCCTTGCGCTGGGGCACCGAGGAAGAAACCGAACTACGTCAAGCACTCCTCGGGGCTGCCCCTCACGGCGAAGTATGGACTGCTATAAAAGTTGCTGCGTGGCTTGGCAAACGCCGAGGTCGTAAGGTTCACCTCGTGACCGGCTGGCGCACCCTGCAACGCCTGCGCCAGTCGCGCCAACTGCCGCGCCCAGAACATCCTGAGGCGGCCAGCCCCGAGGCGCAAGCTGCATTCCAAAAAAACGCTCGAGACGTTAACGGAGCTGAGTCGGGCACAGCCTGACAAGCGGATCTGGTTGTGCTTCCAGGACGAAGCGCGCTTCGGTCTCAAGCCGACTTACCGCCGGGTCTGGGCACCCAGCGGCCAGCGCCCTACCGCACCTAGCCGTGCCAGGTACGAATGGAGTTATGTTTTCGCTTCTGTGCATCCTGAGACGGGCACCACCCACACCCTGATCCTGCCCGTCACTAACACTAAAGCCATGCAGCTCTACCTTGATGACTTTGCAGCGTCACTGCCTGTGGACGTTGTCGCCTTGCTTGTGCTTGACGGCGCTTCCTGGCACCGCTCGCCGAAGCTCACCGTGCCGGACAACCTCCAGCTCGTGTTTCTGCCGCCCTACACACCCGAGTTGAACCCAGCTGAGCACCTCTGGCCGCCGCTCCGTGAGGTCACCGCCAACCAAACCTTTGCCGACATCGACGCCCTCGAAACCCGACTCGCTGACCGCTGTGTTTGGCTCAGCCAACACCCTGACACAGTTGCCAGTTCTACCAGCTTCCACGGCTACAGGTCATCACTCAATGCTTAACCTTTAAAGCAAAACCGTATAAGACGCCCGACTGGCGATTTCTTCCAAATGTGTAACTATGTGGTTTGTGACTTATGAACCAGCAAAATTAGGTTGCATGGAAGGTTTTGCCGTTGCTCATGTTCACAAAACCTCCAGCAACAAGTTAAGGATCGTTGGCGGTTCCGTCAACTTATTTTCAGTTGAGGTAGGCTGCTATGGTGTTCGCCTCAGCTGAGTGTTCCAAAGGCTACCGTTTCCCGAAGGCCGTCATCTCGTATGCCGTCTACCTCTACCACCGCTTTTTGCTTTCCTACCGGGACGTGCAGGAGTTGCTGTTCGAGCGTGGCGTCGACGTCAGCCACGAGACGGTCCGGGTCTGGTGCGCCAAGTCCGGCCCCGACCTGGCTGAGGCCCTGCGGCACTGTAAGCCGAGGCGTGGCCGGACCTGGCACAGGGGCGAGATGCGCGTCGTTCTCGGTGGTGTCACACACTGGTTGTGGCGAGCGGTGAACGAGCAGGGCGACGTTTTAGACGTGCTGCTGCAAGAGAACCGTGATACGGGTGCGGCCAAGCGGTTCTTCCGCAGGCTGATCGACGACCACGAGCTACCCGAGCGGATTGTGACCGATGGACTCAGGAGCTATGGCGCGGCACTCCGGGAAGTGCCCGAGCTGGGTGCGACTGAGCACGTGAGCGTCTCGGCCGCCGAGCGCCAAAACAACCTGATTGAACAGTCCCACCGCCCTACCCGCGATCAAGAACGGCAGCAACGGAGTTTCAGAACAGCACGTCGCACGCAAGGCTTTCTCTTTACCCATGCTGAAGTCAATCACCTGTTCCGCTATACCCGAGCCCGCACACCCTCACAGCTGCGCCGCCGTAATCTGACCCGCGGCTTTGGCTTATGGGATGAACTGTCGCTCGCAATTGCTTGAAAAGGCTATATAACCTTTGGTGCTAGTTTTGATAGCTAAATTGGGCACTTTGATAGCGTATTCCGCGCATTTTTTCATCTGAGAAGGTTATCTGAGCATAGCGACGTTTGTTTTCAAAGGCGTTTAAGGTGCAGAGCAAGTCGAACGCTTTGTAAACAAAAGCTCATGCGCTGTTTTACTTTCGTGCAAACTAGCACCAGTGGTTATATAAACTGACGACTAAGCTGAACCGTCGTAGCTCAAGGTAGCTTCACCCAAAATAAGTTGACACAACCCCAAAGAGGGCATCATCGTCTTAGACCGCGTGGTGAGCCAAGAAGATGTGGAGTTCACCAAGTTTCGGGTGGGCTCTTTCAACGAGAACGACCGGAAGGGCATCGACGGCGCGCTGCACCGCATCTCACCTATCCGCGACGACAACAAACTCACTGTGGGGCTAACCGTCCGTGTTGCTCAACACGTTCCCGGCGCAGCAGCGTTTCTCAAAGACATCCTTATCGACCCGGAGAACCGCTACAAGAGCGTGCTGCTCGTAGGGCCGCCAGGGGTAGGGAAGACGACGATCTTACGCGACACCTCGGCCATCCTCTCAGCCGCAGACGCCTACGCCTCGGACGTGGTGGTGGTGGACTCGGGCGCGGAGATAGGCGGGGCGGGACGGGTGCCAGATCCATGTATCGGCTTTGCCAGGAGGATGCAGATTCCTTACGACATGACCCAGGCAGACGTGCTGATGTTCGCGGTTCGCAATCACGGCCCGAGCGTGATTATTGCGGACGAAGTGGGTTACGAGAGCGACGCCGAGGTGATTGCGACCATCGCTCAGAGGGGCGTCAAGGTCATCGCCACGGGTCACGGCACCCAGCTCTCGGACATCTCCGGCAACAAACATCTGAAGGGGCTGGTAGGCCACCCGGACGTACTACAAAAGAGGCGCATGAGCGAGCCGGTATTTAAGCAAGCGTTGGAGATCAGGCGGCGGGGTGAATCCTACTTTCACCCGGACGTGGCCGCGTCGGTGGACGCACTTCTGGAAGGTCGGGAGCCGCCAGGTGTGTGGCTAAGCCAGTAGACCCCCGGTCAAAGAGAGGTTCGTCTTATGCGTCGAACGGGCCGCTTAGCCGCACAATGGCGGCGTGTAGATCTAGCGAGCCGACACAAGCGTCCTGTCCTGGTTCAGGCAGCCTCGGTGCGGCCCACATACACTGGCCAGCCCGGATGCAGATGGATGGTTGGGTCAAGTCGATCATCTCAAAGCGGTGCTGAGCGCCACTGAGGAGCCCACTCTTGAATCCTGGGACAAGCCGGAATAGGCGTCGGTGCAACCTGCGCTCGAACCTCACGAAAGTTCGACTGTGCCCGGCTTCGACTTTGGCGGTAGCAAACTCATCGCTGCCCAGCTACTAGCTCACTTCAAAGAGCGTGACTTGCATCCCGTTCGGGTCCATCACCCGCGCGTTGCGGTGGCCCCACGGTGTCGTGACCGGCGGGTTGATGAGCGTGGCCCCTTTCGTCCGTAGGCGCTCGAGAGCAGCGTCGAGATCGGGTACCTGAAGGGCGAAACGCACCGGCCCGCTCACCCGCCTTCCCACCTCGAGCTGGTCCACCACCGCTGCGTGCGCTTCGTCGAAGATCTCGAGTGTTGCTCGCCCCAAGTCGAGTATAAGGGCACGATCTTTCTTGTCTGTCCACAGGTGCTCTGGTTTTAGGCCGAGGCCCTCGGTGTAGAACATGCTCAAGCGTTCGTACTCCTCGGTCGTGATCGCTACGCGCAGCTCAAGCACAGGTTGTATCTGGTCCACAGGGTATCCTCCTGCATCAGCCTAGCAAGCGCCGCAGTGCGCCTTGAAGGGCATTTTTAAGGCATTTTTCGCGTTTTGCCTGAGACTTTAAGGAGGCCATCATCAGCAAGGAAAAGCAGCTCGACAACAAGGGGTGGCAGATTTTGCAGGCGCTACAACAAGATGCCCGCATCTCTTACAGCGATTTGGCAAAGCAGGTGGGGCTGTCGGTGCCTAGCGTGGTCGAGCGCGTCCGCAAACTTGAAGATGCGGGCATCATCACGGGCTACCACGCTCAGGTTGATCTTGGCGCACTCGGCCTATCCCTTACCGCCGTCGTGCGCTTTCACGGTACAGGGCGGCAGATGGTGGAAATTGCCGAGGCGGTCAAAACCATGCCGGAGGTTGTTCAAGCGCACCGCATGACTGGAGACACCTGTTTTCTTGCGGTTGTAGCCGTTCGCTCGACCGCTCATCTCGAGGCGCTTATGGACCGCTTGAGCCGGTACGGGGAAACACGCACGTCGCTCGTCGTGTCTACGCCGGTAGCAGGGCGCAGCGCTGACCGGGCCATGCTCGAGCAGGGTTCATAGCGTGTTTGCGCTGTGTGCCTGCGCTGCCAGGAAGTTCCAGACTGTTCAAGCTTCACCTTCCGTAGTTTCGGCATCCCACTGTGCCCGCGAGGCTTGAATAGACACTTGATGCTCCTGCGCCCAGTCCACCAGTACGCGAACAAGCTGCGTCAGGCTGCGCCCACGCTCCGTAAGGTCATAAGAAACCTGTGCCGGAACAGTGGCGTACACTGTGCGGCTTACCAGCCCATCGCGTTCCAGACGTCGGAGAGTAAGGGTTAACATGCGTTGCGAGATGCCGAAGAGGGCACGTTGCAGTTGCCGAAAACGTCTCGGTCCAGACGCCAGTTCCACGATCACCAGCACGGTCCACTTATCACCGATTCGGTCGAGAACGTCGCGCACCCCGCAGTCTTCGTGGTTTTCAGCGCCGCAAGGTTCGAGAACCGGGGTTACTTCTATGTGCCCTTGTAACATGCAAATGCCTCCTTGTGCCGCTTTCTCGGCTTTCCTATGATACCGATGTGCTAATGAAGAGAACCGGGAGGACAACATGCTGATGATCACAGGGGCTTCAGGACAACTGGGAAAGCTCATCACATCCCAACTCAAAGCGGTGCAGACGGAGTTTGTCGAGGGTACACGTGAAGTCAGTGACGGACATGCATCTTCCCGTCGCATCGACTTCGAGCACCCAACAAGCCTGGACTTTAGTGACGTTACCACGCTGCTGCTCATCTCCGCAGGGTACGGAGAAGACGATCAGGTCATCGCTCGTCACGCCGCCGCGATTCACGCTGCCGAACGCGACGGCGTAAAACAGGTCATCTATACCAGCCTGACGGGCGCAGGCGACCACCTTACCTTCGCGCTCGCCCACCGTTGGACCGAAGCGCGGCTCCAGCGCAGCGCCATGAAGTGGACGATCCTCCGCAACGGCCTCTACGCTGAGCTGCTGGGCCAACTGACCCAGTCCCAGGAGGGCGTAGTGACTACACCTCTTGGCGAAGGTAGACTAGCCGCCGTTGCCCGCGCCGACCTCGCGGAGGTGGCCGCCAAGGTAGCCAGTCAGCCCGATAAGCACGCTTGCAAGGTTTATGAGTTGGTTGGAACTGTTGCCATCGGTGGCCGCGATGTTGCCCAAGCGCAGGCCGCCGAGTACCGTCCGCGCGGATTAACCGAGACCCGGACAGCGTTGTTATCCACAGGTCTCGCTCCCTTTCAGATTCCGATGCTGATGTCCATCTACTCCGCCATCGCCGGTGGGTTTCTTAAGGGCACGGGAGGTGACCTTCGCTGGTTGCTTGGCAAGGAACCCCGTCCAGCCTTGCAGCACCTGCGATGACGCGAAGGCGTTGCGCCAGGTTCTTTAGGCCTCGAGCGTTTTAGTGCAGAAGTTTGAAGGCATTGGTACTAAGCCGACGCCCATGAAAAGACGCTGCACAGACGTGATGATGCGGCCGATCTTCGAGGAAAGGTCCATTTTGCAAGCGACTTGACACGACCAGTTTGCACACATGCGTCAGATTTTTCCATCACTTTGGTACTGCAACAAGTTGGAATGCCCGGGCAGCGGTCGCTAGCGGACCACTACCGGGCGACTGCAAAGCATGAGCTTCGATCAGGGAATGAAGCGCTCCTTGCGAAGGCGAGAGAGGTTACGAAGGAAGCTTTCGTGACTGTCCTCGCAATCTGTAAAACCCGCCTTCCTAATCTTGATTGTGCTCTGAACCAGGTTGAAGTCCATATCGAACACTGCTTCCGCGAACGGCCAAGAAGCGATCTGGCTCCAGGGAGTTCGCCTGAGTCCGTGCTGGTTCACTAGCCGGTCCCAGGCAGCTTCTTTGTCGGACATTTGCTCCGTTAGAGGCATGGGTTGCGGCGCAGCAGTAGGCATGTCGAAGAACGTTGCGATGTCTTCCCAGAGGTCCTGCCACCGAAACAAGTCCCCGTTCGTGACGTTAAAAATTTCTCGGTTTGCCGCCGGGCTGGTCAGCGCCCACTCGCTGGCGCGGGCCACGAGCGCGGCGTCTGTGATCTGATGGAGCGCTGTCCACGTCCCTGGTTTACCTGGAAACCGCAGGGGAACACCTTCAGCTTTGCTGAGTGAGGCGAAGACCGCGATACAGGTCAGCAGGTTCATCGGCGACCCGGTACTCAAACCGATAACAGCGTCCGGTCGCAGCACAGTCCAGCCGTACCCTAACTGCTCGGACCGCTCACGCAAAAGGTCTTCCTGGTCGTTGTAGAAGATCGGGCCAAGCAGGCGCGGATGGTGTTCTTTCGCAGGAATTTTGTACGGGCCGAGGTGCTCTCCGTAGGACTTCCCGCCGCCAATCAGGATAACGTGCTCGAGCTCGGCCCCTGCTTTTGCCAGGGCATCAAGCGTGTTGGCAAGCATGGCGACGTTCGGTGCTGTGGTCGCTGCCATAGTCGGGCGCTCAGTGTAGGCGGCATATACCAGATGGGTGATGTGAGAAGACTGTGCAAAGGCGTCGCTTGCCGCTTTGGCATCTAAGAGATCGACGGAAACGTGACTTGGGACATCCCCATCGACACTCTGTAGGTCCTCCAGGGGTCCCCTGCGCGAGGCGGTTGTCACTTCCCATGTGGGGCTTGCGGCAAAGTGCTCAGCCACTGCTCGTCCGACGACACCATGCGCCCCTACGACGAGAACATTACGGGTTTTCTCTTCGGTAATTAACCTGAGTTCGGGGTTTAGATCAGAGCTGGTAGCTGCAGCAACTGTTGTGGAAGACGGATCGAGGGTTTTTTAGGCTGAAGCGTGTAAGCGACGAGACCCGCAATGAGGTTAACCGCGAAATTG
>JAABUN010005656.1_pt1 | contig 15260 bp, 18 predicted proteins | sample 5559311 | NCBI WGS metagenome assembly JAABUN01 (sample SAMN10711877, study PRJNA513370) | rock metagenome | isolation source: Antarctica rocks | place: Antarctica: Victoria Land, Siegfried Peak sud | reverse complement strand
AGCACTCCAAGCGACCGCACCACGTCGGCCTGCGGGAGCCGTTCGACTCCGAGGTGCACCACGTCAACCCGACCTGCGGCGACGAGGTGACGCTTCGGGTCGGGCTCGACGGCGTCGGGCTCGACGCCATGGTGCAGGACGTGTCCTACGACGCCACGGGGTGCTCGATCTCCGTCGCCTCGTCGTCCGTGCTCGCCGAGGAGGTCACCGGCCGGTCGGTGCGCGAGGGCCTCGACACGTACGCCGCGATGCGCTCGATGCTCACCTCCAAGGGCGAGGACACCGGCGACGAGGAGGTCATCGGTGACGGGGTCGCCTTTGCCGGCGTCGCGAGATACCCCGCCCGCGTCAAGTGCGCGCTCCTCGGCTGGGCCGCCTTCACCGACGCCCTGGCCCGGGCCGGCGTCGACATCACCCCCGCTGGCTCCACCCCCACCGCTTCCACCCCCGCTGCTTCCACCCCGCACCCGGAGAAGGGCTGACCGCCATGGCAGAGACCACCACCACCACGCCGCCGAACGTCGCGGACGTCGAGGAGGCTATGCGCGACGTCGTCGACCCGGAGCTCGGCATCAACGTCGTCGACCTCGGCCTCGTCTACGGCATCACCGTCGACTCCCAGTCGCAGGCCATCCTCGACATGACGCTGACCTCGGCGGCCTGCCCGCTCACCGACGTCATCGAGGACCAGACCCAGCAGGCGCTCGAGGGCCTGGTGACCGGGTTCCGGATCAACTGGGTCTGGATGCCGCCGTGGGGGCCGGACAAGATCACCGACGACGGTCGCGAGCAGCTGCGGGCCCTCGGCTTCAACCTGTGATGCTGTCCGCCTGGTCTGCTTCCGTCGCCCGGTGACGACTCGCCTCATCGAGGTGTCGCCCGAGCGGCTGGAGCGCTGGCTGGCCGGCTTCGGAGAACGACACGACGGCGCCTCCGTGCAGACGGACGGCGCCGTCGTCGTGTCCGCGACCGGGGGAGACGGCTGTGTGGCGCGGGTCGAGCACTTCGCGTACGACCCGATCGGCATCATCCTCATCCGGCGGGGAGGGTATGCCGTGGGGCTGGCTTCCGCAGGCCGGCTCACCGCAGCCAAGGTGGGCACTCGGCACGTCCAGTCCCGGACAGCCGCGGGCGGCTGGTCCCAACAGCGTTTCGCCCGACGGCGCGGCAACCAGGCCGACGCGTTGGTGGAGGCGGTCAGCGGCCATGCCGTGCGGATTCTTCTGGGCGGCGGCGAGTCGCCGCGGACGGGCGCACCCGGCATACCTCGCGCGCTGGTCGTGGGCGGCGACAAAGCGCTGGTGGCGCAGGTCCTTGGAGAGCCCGGGCTGCGGGCGGTCGCCGGCCTGCCGAGGCGCGAGCTCTACGACCTGCCGGACCCGAAACGAGCGGTGCTGGAGGAGGCGCTGCGCCGGGGCCGTGCTGTCCGGGTGACGCTGACCGAACCGGACCCGAACCCGAACCCGAACCCGAACCGGACCCCGGCTCCTGAGGAGCCGGCACGGCAGGACCCACGATCGGAGAGGCCAGTGCCAAGCCCCCGAGAGAGCCCGCGGGCACATTGGGCTTTGCTGGTGTCGCGGACGCATACCGCGCAGACCGCCGAGCAGCAGTGCCGATTGGCCCCCGGTCATCGGGACGGTTCACCGAGACTGGTGTTGCGGCACAGCTTGTGAACCGCAGCGGTAACTGGCACCGATCTCGCGGCGTAACTTGGCCAGTCGGACTAGGGCCGTCGCCGCAAGGGGAAGGTTTACCGACACTCGTCAGCCGCGGCGGGAAGTCGCGCCAGGTGTGATGCTTCTTAGGAGGAAGCTCGACCCGTGTGAGTCGAAGGAGCCGTCGCGTCCGCCTCGTCGCCGCAGGCAGCGAGCAGCCGCTGCGCCAGCGTTAGAACACGGTCGCGTAGCTCATCGGGGCCCTCGATGACGAGGTCCGCGTCGAGTCTGGCGAGCACGCCAGGTACCCAGTCAAGCTGCTCGGCACGGATCTCGACCCGCGTCCAACCCTCCTCGTCGGTCAGCGGCGTGATGGTAGCGAGGCCGAGGGGCAGTCGGGACTGGATTGCGTCTGCGTCAGCGTGGACTATCACCGACACCAGGTGGCGCCACGGGGTCCGGGCGAGCGCGCCGAGCACCTCGTCCTGCGGTCGGAAGTTCGTGGGCACCATGAAAGTGTCCGACCCTAGCTTGGCCGTGGTGACCCGGTCCAGGCGGAACGTTCGAACTTCCAGCCTCACGGTGTCCTGGCCGGTGAGGTACCAATGGCCGGCGTGGGCGACGACACCGTACGGCTGGACCGTCCGTTCGGTGGTGCGTCCGTTTCGGCCCGCGTGCACGATCTCGAGCGTGCGCCGGTCGCGTGCTGCTTCGGCAACGAGGAGCAGCACGTCGATTTCGGCTGCAGATGTAGGGTGGGACCGGCCGGGGAAGTGAGCGGTGTCGAGCAACGCGCCCAGCCGCACGGCCAACGGCTTCGGCAGCACCCGCCTAATTTTGGCGGTCGCGCTCTCGGCGGCGGCCCTCGATGCGCCGGCACCAGACTGAGGGCCGCTCACGAGACCAACCAACACTGCGACCGCCTCGTCATCGGTGAGCATCAGCGGTGGCAGCCGGTAGCCCGGGCCCAGCCGGTAGCCACCGTACCGGCCGCGCACCGACTCCACTGGGACGTCGAGCTCGAGCAGGTGCGCGACGTAGCGGCGCACCGTCCGCTCGTCGACGCCGAGCCGGTCCGCGAGGTCACCGACGGTTCGGGTGCCGCCACTTTGCAGGAGCTCCAGCAGCGCGAGGACGCGCGCGGTCGGACGGGTCACCCGATAAACCTAGCGATAGCGGGCGGGTCCTGCCCGGTATTAGTCCTAGCGTCGATGGCATGAACCTCGTCTCCATCCGCATCATCACCGCCGACCTCGACCAGATGGTCGACTTCTACGCCCGGGTCACCGGTGCGGCGGTCGACCGACCGCACCCCGACTTCGCCGAGCTGCGGACGCCCAGCGGGACGCTCGCCCTCGGCAGCACCCGGACCGTCGGGCTGTTCGGGGTCGGCAGCGCCGAACCCGCCGCCAACCGCTCGGCGATCGTCGAGTTCCTAGTCGAGGACGTCGACGCCGCGTACGCCTCGCTGCAGACGTGGGTCACCACGTTCGTCAACGCACCCACCACGATGCCGTGGGGGAACCGGTCCCTGCTGCTGCGCGACCCGGACGGCAACCTCGTCAACCTGTTCAGCCCCGCGACGCCCGCGGCGACGGATAAGTTCAGCCGGTACGAGCGCTGAACGGCCACGGCCAGCACAACGGCGCGGGTGCCCTCGGTTTGCCTTTATGTCCCAGAACGCTCTCCCACCGTCGGAGGATGACCAGCCGCTGGCGCAGCGGCGCCTTCGGAGTTGCCCCGATACAGGGTGTCTTGCAAGACGACCGCTGAGCGGGCACGTCGGCTGATGGGTGTGTGACGGGGCCGCAGAGCCAGGGCATCGACACCGCCACCCCGGGCGGCCGGTTGTTCTTCCACATGCTGGCTGCGATCGCGGAGCACGACCTGATCGTGGAACGCACTATCGATGGGCTCGCCGCTGCCCGGGCCCGCGGCCGCAAGGGCGGCCCGAAGTTCAAGATGACCCCGACCCGGATCCCGCAGGCCCGGGCGATGTACGACGCCGGTCACCACACCGTGCAGGAGATCGCCGATACGTTCGGGGTGTCCCGGCCGACCATCTACCGGCACCTCACCGCCGCCGACGGCGCCAGATCGGCTCGGTAGGACGACCATGGCGGCAGTGCGGCTCTCGACAGAGCAGAAAGTCGCGCTGCTGCGACGACACCTCGACGGTGGCGTACCCCTGACCCGCCTGGCGGCCGACAGCAACATTCCCGAACGGACACTGCGTCGCTGGCTAGCTGCCTACCGGGCCAAGCCGCTCGCGCAGACACTGCACCGCAGGCCGCGCAGCGACCGCGACGTCCGCCGGATGCCAGCCGACCTGGTCGCCGTCATCGAGGGGCTGGCCCTGCAACGGCCTCCGCCGACCACCGCGTATGTGCACCGGCGAATAAGCGACGTCGCATCCACCAAAGGGTGGCCCACACCGAGCTACTCGACAGTCCGCAGCATCATCGCGGCGATCGACCCCGGCCTGCGGACCCTCGCCCTCGACGGGGATACCGCCTACCGCGACCGCTACGAGCTGGTCTTCCGGCGCACCGCGGACGGGCCGAACGACCAGTGGCAGTGCGACCACACCCTGCTCGACCTCGCCGTGCTCGACGCCAGGCAGCGACCGGCCCGGCCGTGGCTGACCGTGGCTGACCGTGGCTGACCGTGGTGTTGGACGACTACTCCCGCGCCCTGGCCGGCTACACCGTCTTCCTCGGCGCCCCGACCGCTGAGCAGACCGCCCTCGCCCTGCACCACGCGGTCAGCCGCAAGACGAACACCGCCTGGCCGGTGATGGGGCTGCCTGGCACCCTGTACAGCGACCACGGCAGCGACCTCACCAGCGCCCGCCTCGAGCAGGTGTGCCTCGACACCCACATCCAACTGATCCACTCCAGAGTCGGCGTCCCGCAGGGCCGCGGCTAGATCGAGCGCCTCTACCGCACCCTCAACGAAGAGTTGCTGCCTCACCTGCCCGGGCACGTCCCGCACGGCACCGGCGGCCGTCCGGTCACCGAGCCCACGCTGAGCCCGGAGCAGCTCGACGGCGCGGTCGAGCGGTTCGTCGTCGAGCACTACCACCGCCGCGTGCACCCCGAGACCGGTGGAGCGCCCGGCGAGCGGTGGACGGGCGGCGGGTGGATTCCGCGGATGCCCGCACACCCCGACGACCTCGACCTACTGCTGCTCACCGCCGCGGCTGGCCGCCGGGTGCAACGCGACGGGGTGCGGTTCAACAGCACCCGCTACCTCTCACCCGTCCTCGCCGCCTATGTCGGCGAGCAGGTCACTATCCGCCACGGCCACGACCCCCGCGACGCCGCCGAGGTCCGCGTTTACCACCAGAACCAGTTCCTCGACGCGATCACACCCCAAGTCGTCGAAGCCGCGCGCGAGGCTCTACTCATCGGGCGCTAGTAGAACGGCCACATAGCGCCATCAGCAAGCGGCCAGAAAGCGTTGCGATTCACAGGCACAGCTGGCCGAGTCTACCGGTGGCACGCCGGCGTCGCTGGGGAGCGTGCCGTGGGGAGCGTGCCGGTGATGGGTCGGCTTACGGGACCAGCGAATTGGCAGGCGTGACGTCCTGCATACGAGGCAGTCGTCCGAGTCTGTCGGTTGGCTTCAGCCACGGCGTCGAGGAGGTCGCGGATCTGCACGACCTGGTTGCCGAGGTAGTCGTCGTGCGTGCGGTAGCCGTTGTCGAGGCGGCGGGGCTTGATGAGGTCCTGCTCCTCGTGGTACGGCAGCGAGCGAGTCGGGGTGGCTGGCCGGGGTCCGCTTTGTACGGCGGTGGACTGTGAGTTGCAGCGCTCGGTGGCGGACTTTTCGCAGTGGTACGTGTCAGAGCTCGCCGTGAACTCGCAGCTGCTCGCGAGCAGTTCGCAGGAACTTGTCCGACAGGGCGGTGCCGGCTGTGGCTCGTGCTAGCTCGAGCGCGCCAACCATGAGCGCGACCGCGGCGATGCCGTCAGTGCCGCTCGAGGCGCTGACGGCACTGATCAGGTCGTCGAGCGCATTGAGGTAGCCGCTTCGGAGGGGACCGCCGTGTTGGATGGTCACGTCGCCAACCAGGGCAGCCACAGCGCACCCTGATCCCGGATTGTCGCGGTGCTCGAGAGACAGGTACCAGTTGGCCAGCACAGCCCGAGCAGCGCTCCCGTGTTCCGAGATGGTCGCCGCGACGGCATCCCGGCGTTGCTGCGACGCCAGTGCGATGGCCTCCGAGAGTAGCGCATCCTTCGTTTCGAACTGCTTGTAGAACCCGCCATGTGTCAGGCCTGCACGGCTAGATACCGCCTCAACAGTGACGCCAGCAGCACCACGCTCCCGCAACAGCTCGGACGCGGCTTGCACGACCGCCGCCCTGTTTGCCTTCGCTCGCTCACGTGACACGCGTGGCATCGGTCCCCCCTTGTCAGTCAGGTTCACCTCGGAGTGGGGTGTACTATAGATGTTACACAACATCTATAGTGGAGGTGCAGCCATGGTCGACATCAAGGGACGCCGCGTTCTGGTGACAGGAGGGCAGCGCGGGCTCGGGGCGGCCTTCGCAGCGGAGTTCCTTGCGAATAGCGCTGACCGTGTCTACGTGACCGCACGGACACCTCAGCCAAGCGACGATGAGCGGATCGTTCCCCTGCCGCTCGACGTCACCGTTCCCGAAACAGTCGAACGGCTGGCCGAACTCGCTAATGACGTCTCCATCGTTGTGAACAGTGCGGGCATCACCGGGTCGTTGTCGGTGCTCGAGACGGACGTCGAAGCGATGCGAGCAGTGTTCGACACCAACGTGTGGGGGCCAGTTCGCGTCGCGCAGGTCTTCGCGCCTGTTCTTGCTCGGGAACACGACAGCGCCTTGGTGGACGTGCACTCCGTCGTTTCGTGGCTCGCCGGGGTCGGCGCGTATGGCGCGTCGAAGGCTGCACTGTGGTCGTTCACGAACTCGCTCCGGCTCGAACTCGCCCAGCAGGGCACCACAGTGATTGGTGTTCACCTGGGGCTGGCGGACACTGAGATGAGTACGAGGCTCACTGCACCGAAAGTGACACCTGCGTTCGTAGCACAGCAGGTCATCGCCGGCATCAAGCGAGGCGACGCGGAGGTTCTTGTCGACGATGTCACCCGGAACGTCAAGTCGGCTCTCTCTGGCCCGGTAGAGAATCTGGTCTTTGGAGGGTGACCGCGCGATCTACGGCGAACACAACGAGAGGCGACCGTTCACCATCGGCGAGGAGCGGCGGGTCCATTGGGGCTCGCGCACCGGTGACGAGACGTTGGGCGTCGTCGACTGCTCGATCTGCCTGCACGTCAACGGTGAAGGTGGCCGGGGAACACGATGGCCGAGGTGGAGGAGCGGGACGCGGCCGCTCGCACCCGAGAACAACATTTTCCGTCTCAATGGACACAATCTAGACCCGTCCCAGTTGACCTTCCGCGTGCGGTGCACCGCTGGACGGTCGGCTCCGGTACGGCTCAATGACCAAGAACCAGCGCTAGCCCCCAGTCCTGTCGCCGCACTCGGGGTTGCTGGTGAGGAGCAGAAGTTTGCCGCGGGCGTGGCCGCTCTGGCTGGTCTCGAGGGCGGTCTTCCACTCCTCGAGAGAGAACGTTCGGGCGATCGGAACGGAGAACTTCCCTTCGGCTGCGAGCTGCGCGAACTCGGGGAACACGTCGAAGCGCATGGTGTGGTCCTCGCCGATGCCGGTCCGGACGCCGAGTTCGGCGGCCGCGGCGAAGTCGGAGATCGTCAGGACGCGCCCGGGATCGCCGCCTGCGATCGCGATGAGGTCCGGCAACGCCCCACCGACGGGCGCGGTGTCGAGCACGAGTTCAACCGGACCGCCGCTGATCGCGGTGACCTGCTCGACCATGCCTTCGCCGTACGTGGTGACCAAGGCGCCAATGTCACGGAGCCGCTGAGCGTAGGTGTGGCCGGCGGTGGCGACGACGCGCAGTCCCCGGATGAGCGCGATTTGCACGGCGGCGTACCCGATTGTGCTTCCTGCGCCGTGGATCAGGATCGTCCGACCAGCGGTCAGTCCGAGCTGGGCAAGGCTCCGATAGGCGGTCTCGAGCGCCATCGGCAGTCCGGCCGCCTCGGCGAGGTCGAGCCCTGCGGGTACGGACGTCCAGTGGTCCATGATCGCCCGGTCCGACGCGCCCGCGGTTGACGCTCCGCGCCAGTCGGCGGTCCCGAACACGGGATCGCCGATGGCGACATCGGTGACGCCGTCGCCGATCGCGTCGACCGTGCCGGACACGTCGATGCCGATGCCGCGGGGCAGCTCGTCCGCGAACAGGCCTCTACACAGTGCCCAGTCGGCCGGCGTCAGCCCGGCGGCGTGAACGGCGATGCGGATGCGGCCAGGCCCTGGCGTCGGCACAGGCACGGTCTCCAAGTGCAGGACGTCAGCGGGTTCGCCGTAGTTCCGGAAGCGCAGAGTGCGCATGGTCTCGGTCGTCGGGTCGGGGTCAGTCATCGGTGTCTCCTCGTTGCTGTGCACCAGGGAAAAGTCCCTAAGATGGAACATGTTCCGTTTACACCGACAACTCTAGCGCAAGTGGAGCGTGATCCGTTTGGGTAAGAGTGCCGTCCCAGGGGTGCGAGCCGACGCCGCCCGCAACCGCGAAACGCTCCTGGCCGCGGCCAGCCGCGCGTTCGCGTCAGCTGAGACCGAACCGTCGATGCGCGCTATCGCCCGCGAAGCCGGCGTCGGGATCGCGACCCTCTACCGGCACTTCCCGACCCGCGAATCGCTCGTCGACGCTGTGTACCAGGACCAGGTGCATCGCCTCACCCAAGGGGCCCGCGAGCTTCTGCAGGAGCTTCCCCCCGCCGAAGCGATGCGCCGATGGATGGACCTCTTCGCCGACTGGCTGGCCACCAAGCACGGCATGACCCACACTCTGCTCGCCATGATCGACGCCGGGGAGATCCCTCACGTCCAGACCCGCGACGAGCTCCTGGCAGCGATCGCCACCATCCTGGACGCCGGCAGCGCCGCCGGCGACCTCCGCACCGACATCAGCGCCGAAGACATCGCCGCCAGCCTCGTCGGCACCTTCACTGTCGCCGGCAGACCCGAACAGGACCCCCAGGCTCAGCGGCTCCTGAACCTCCTCATGGACGGCCTCAGACGGTAAAGACTCAACTAGCCGGACCCATCGCCCGGCGACGACCCCGACCGCTGCCAGACCTCCGTCCGCAAGTCACGGCCGACGTTCGCCCTTGACAGCAGCCGCACAAGCTAGCCGAACGGGGCCCAACGGCCTCCCGGCCAGCCTTCCCCTTGCGGCACGTGTCCCGGTAGCTCGCCGTGGGCTTGCCGGGGCGACGTCCCGACCGCGGTCTGCCTGGCCGCGCAGTGATGCCGGCTTGGCCACTCGAGTTCCGAAGGCACCGCCCTGCTACTGCAGGAGTTGGCACGTCTGCCGCGTGTCGTCGAGCAGCTCACTGGCCAACCCGAGCGCGGCGGCGAGGTGGCCAGGTTCCCGGCCCAGCACCGTGAGGACGTGGTGTGCACGTTCAGCGAAGTCGTCGGGCGCTCCCGGGAGGCGTCCGGCGGCTGCGACGGCGCCCTTCTCGTTGATCAGCCAGCGGCCGGCGTGCCCGTGCAGCGCGTGCGCGCAGAGCAACACGGCCCGGAACAGGCATCCTGCGACGTAGGCGGTGTCGGCGCGGGCGACGGCCTTCTCCGCGATCTGCAGCATGAAGTCGGCCTCCCACAGACCCGCGATCAGCGCCTTACCGAGCGCTGAAGGGAACCGGCGAGTCCTGTGTTGAAGGCCGTCGAGCTCGCCGGTGGGGTCGGCAAGCACGACCCCGAGGGCGAGCTCGCCTGGGTAGGCGAAGTCCGGGACTCCAAGCGGGTGCCCTGCCTGCGCGTGGAAGGTGTAGCGGCCGCTGCGGGCCGCTGCCCAGCACTCGTGCACCCGGTCGAGGTCGCGGTAGAGCCAGTCGACTGGGGTGTCGTCGACACGCAGCCAGCCGCCGCCGTTCACCCACGGCCCCCAGCCGCCGGGCAGAGTCAACGTCGCCCTCGGACCGGCGAACCGTCGAGCCAGGTCGCGCAGCTCGGGCAGGTCCAAGGGGGGTCGGTCGTAGAGCCCAAGGTCAACGTCAGAGTCTGGCGTGTGGTCGCCACGGGCTCGGCTTCCACCGAGCACCACCCCGACGATCCCCTCGACCTGCGTCAGATCCTCGGCCATGTTGCGCAGGCGCGGCTCGTTCAACACATGACCCAGTCTGACGCGCGGCCACACTGCCCGACTCATCGGTTTTGCTGTGGTGACTGTCGCGGAACAACCGAGGTCAGGCTGACGCCCCTGACCGCCCCCGCCGACGCGCCTTCGACGCCGTCGAGATGGCCAGCAGCGTGCCCCACACCGCGTCGCTCGCCATCGGCGCCGCAGCGATCGCGAGCGTCGGCTACACCGCCCTCACAGCAGTGGTCTCCGCAGCAACGGTGATGACGGGCACCTGGCTCCACCGCACCCGTGAACGCACCCACCTCGAGATCGCCAGCGCCTGAGGATGCCGGTCGATGTCCGGCGAGATCACTCGGGGTTGGCGACCCCGAAGGTGTTGCACTGGTTGAGGTCGCCGCTGGTGTAGCCCGTCGTGAACCACCTCTGCCGCGCTGCGCTGGAGCCGTGGGTCCAGGTCTCCGGCGTGACCCGCCCCTGGGTCGCCTTCTGGATCCGGTCGTCCCCCACCGCCGAGGCGGCAGAGAGGGCCGAGCTGATGTCCGCCTTGGTGATCGACTTGAGGTAGGGAGTGCCGCTGGCGTCCTTGGTCTCCGTGGCGTGCTTGACCCAGGTGCCCGCGAGGCAGTCGGCCATCAGCTCGAGGCGCACCGACCCCGACTCCGGCCCCTGCGGGTCTCGCTGCGCCTGGCCGAGCAGCCCGAGGACGTCCTGGACGTGGTGCCCGTACTCGTGGGCGATGACGTACTCCTTGGCCAGCTGCCCGCTGCCCGCGCCGAACCGGGTCGCCAGCTCCTGGAAGAAGCTCGCGTCGATGTAGACGAGCTTGTCGAGCGGGCAGTAGAACGGCCCGACCTGGTTGGAGGCGGTGCCGCACCGCGACTGCGTCTGCCCGGAGTAGAGGACCGTGTTCGCCATCGGGTACCTCTTGCCGTACTGCGGCAGCGTCTGCGCCCAGTAGGCCTGGACGCTGTTCACCGTCGCGATGACGAGACACTCGTCGTTCTTGTTGGCGTCCGCCCCCGTCCTGCACTGCGCGAAGCCCGCGGAGGACTGGCTTCCGCCCGCGCCGACCTGCGCCGGGTTCAACGGGCTGCTCTGGCCAGGTTGCTGGACGCCGGGGTCGCTGGTCTGCGAGCTGCCGAGGACGTTGCCGCCGAAGACGAAGGTGAGGACCAGCAGGATGAGGCCACCGATGCCGCCGCCGACCTGCATGCCGCCAGGGAACCCACCACCGCGGCCGCCACCCCCACCGCCGCTCACTTGCGACGTGTCGAGCTGGACGTTCTCGTTGAAGGTCACATCGGCCTCCTGATTCGGCGGGGCGGAACGCCCGCGGGACTGGGCCACACCTACCCAGAGCTACGCCGTCAACCCTAGTCGGCGCCTGGTGGCGTCACCGCCGTCGCAGATGGCGGTCAGGAGACGATGACCGCGTCGGCGTGCAGGGTCGTATGCCGGACCCGCACCTCGATCTCGTCGCCCACCTCCGGAGGAGCAACACCCTTGGGCACGGTGAGCAGGCTCACCTGCATGTGCGGCGGCTCGACGAACCGCGTGCCGTGCCCGTCGATGGTGAAGGGTGAGCGGACCCGCCCGGCCGCCTCGAGCAGTCCTTCCGCGACGGCGATGGCGCGCTGCCGAGGCGTCGAGGCGGCGGTCGGCGCCTCCATCGCCACCCCGTGGGCGGTGCCGCCGCTGACGACCACGAGGTAGCCCTCCTTCAGGCGGCGCTGGCGGTAGCCCGCGTGGTCGCCGCCGCTGACGGGGCGCACGTCGAGGACCTGCGCTCGCACGCTGAGCGCCCCGGGATCCCCGAGCCACAGGCGTGTCCCGACACGCGGGCGGAAGGTCGTGCCGGGGTGGCTCTCGCGAAGCGTGCGCAGCTCTCCGTCGCTGAGGTGCGAGACGAACCAGGTGGTGAGGTCGGCGCTCGTGAGCCACCGGTCCACCTCGTGGAGATGGCCCTCGCCGAGCGGGAGGTGCAGGGTGGCGCCGACGACGTCCACGTCGGCGGAGGCCTCGGCACACTGCCGAAGGTCGGCCGGCGACATGCCATGCCGGTTCATCGACGTCAGGCCCTCGAGGACCGCCCGGGGCCGGGTCGCTCGTCCCGCCAACCCGGCCAGGTCGGCGGCCGACGCGACCGTGTGGACCAGAGCGGGGGCACCGAGGTGCTCCAGCTCGCCATGAAGCCGTTCGCGGTAGGGCTCCATCACGAGCACATCGCCGGGGAACCCTTCCAGCGCGACCGGTGCCTCGGCATACGTGCCGACGGCGAGCATGCCGACCCCCGCGGAGCTGTACAGACAAGCGCACTCGGCGACGAGCAGCTCGAGACCGAAGCCGTAGCCGTTGCCCTTGGCGACCGGGACGATGCCCGGGTCCTGGGCGACCATGGCGGCCAGGTGCTGCCGCCAGCGCGGCCCGTCGACATGGAGCACCAGCGCCATGTCAGCCCCGGCGTCTCAGGTAGAGGTCGAAGGCGCGGTAGATCAGGCGGTTGAGCGGGAGGTCCCACTCGCCGACGTACTCGACGGCCTCACCGCCGGTGCCGACCTTGAACCGGATCAGGCCGATGTGCGGGTCGTCCCCCTCCACCGTGTCGGTGATACCTCGCAGGTCGTACACCGTGGCGCCGGCGGCCAGCGCGTCGCGCATCATCTGCCACTGGATGGCGGTCGACCCCTGCACCTCACGCTTGTGCGCCGTCGACGCGCCGTAGGAGTACCAGGTATGGCCGCCCACCCGCACCCACGTCGTGGCGGCCACCACGTCACCCTCGTGACGCGCGAGGTAGAGCCGGATCCGGTCGGCGTCCTCGGCCAGCAACCGCTCGAACATCCGCTGGAAGTAGGCAAGGGGGCGAGGGATGAACTGGTCGCGCTCGGCCGTCTCGAGGTAGATCTCGTGGAAGAGCGGCAGCTCGTCGACGCCGGCCCGGGACACCTCGACCCCGAGCTTGGCCGCCTTCTTGATGTTGCGCCGCCACAGCTGGTTCATGCCCGTGAGCAGCTCGTCCTCGCTGCGGCCGGCGAGCGGCAGCTGGAAGACGAACTGCGGCTGCCCGGCCGAGAAGCCATCCTCCGCCGCCAGATGGGTGAACCCGAGCCGGTCCAGCAGGGTTCGCAGCCGCACGCCACCGTCCTCCGTGACGTCGGGGGCAACCGCGCCGAGGGAGGCCACCGACTCGTCGGCGATCGCCGCCTTGACCGTGGGTGCCTGCCACCGGCATACCGGGACCGTGGGGCCGATCCTCAGGGCGAAGGCTCCCCGCCCGCGCACGTGGTCGCGAAGGGTCCGCAGCACCCCCAGCGCGTCCGGGCCCTGCCAGTCCGTCACCGGCCCTTCGGGCAGGTAGGCGAGGTAGCGCTTGAGCCGCGGCAGCTGTCGGTAGAGGACCAGGCCGGCGCCGATCATCTCCTCGCCCGCGAACCAGCCGAGGGACTCGCTCTCCCAGTCGTTCTTGAGCTCCCCCCACGCCGGGGTCTGCAGGAAGCTGCCGGACCGCGACTCGACGAAGGCCAGATGCTCCTCGGGGGAGATCGGACGCACGGTCACAGGGGGTCGGGTCACGCTGAGCGAGGCTACCCGAGCGCCCCGGCCGGCTCGTCAACGTGAACCCCGACCGCCGGCTGCGTTTCGCTGCCCACGGGACTGTCAGAGCAGCGGGCGTCGATAGGGTGGGCAGCTATGAGCAGCAGCGGCACCCCGGTCGGCGTGGCCCAGGCGAGCAGCGACAGCGGGGACGACCAGGAGGCGGTTGCTCGCCTCGTCGCGACCTTCTTTGCCGCGTTTCGCTCCGGTCCAGACGGCCCCGCACTTCTGAGCGAGCTCCGCGGAATGTTCCTGCCGCACGCCGTCGTCGTACGCACCTGCGGGACGGAGCCGGCCGTGTACGGAGTGGAGGAGTTCATCGCGCCGCGCCAAGCCTTGCTCGCCGAAGGCTCCCTGGTCCACTTCACCGAGTGGGCTGTCGGCGGCCACACCGAGATCTTCGGAGACATCGCCCATCACTTCGGTAGCTACGCCAAGGAGGGCGTCCAGGACGGGGTGCGGTTCGCCGGCCGCGGCATGAAGTCGATGCAGCTCATCCGGACGTCACAGGGGTGGCGGATCAGTGCCGTCGCGTGGGACGACGAGCGGGACGGCCTGAAGGTCCCGGACGAGCTCTCAGGGTGAGGCACGGCATACCCCCTCGTGGCCGGTCCCCGTGGCCACTGTCGACAACCCGTTCGGACCAGCGGCCCAACCCTGGCAAAATGGGAGGGCAACGCCTCAGCCTGACGACCTGCGGCAGACGACAACGAAGGAACTGCCGTGATTACCGCCACCGGGATCGAGCTGCGCGCTGGGTCCCGCCTCTTGCTGGACCAGGCCACCTTCCGGATCGCCGAGGGTGACCGGGTCGGGCTCGTCGGACGCAACGGGGCGGGCAAGACCACGCTGACCAAGGTCCTTGCCGGCGAGAGCCAGGCCGCCGCCGGCCAGGTGACGTCATCCGGTGAGGTGGGCTACCTGCCCCAGGACCCCCGCACCGGTGACCTCGAGGTGCTCGCCCGCGACCGGATCCTCTCGGCCCGGGGCCTCGACACGATCCTGAACAACCTGCGCGAGACCGAGAAGCTGATGGCCTCGGAGGACGAGGCGGTCCACGAGAAGGCCATGCGGCGTTACTCGCGGCTCGACGACGAGTTCACCGCCCAGGGTGGGTATGCCGCGGAGTCCGAGGCCGCGGCCATCGCCTCGGCGCTCTCGCTCGAGGAGCGGATCCTCGGCCAGCCGCTGCGCACCCTCTCGGGCGGACAGCGCCGCCGCGTCGAGCTGTCCCGGATCCTCTTCTCCGGGGCGCAGACCCTCCTTCTCGACGAGCCCACGAACCACCTCGACGCCGACTCCATCCTCTGGCTGCGCGACTACCTCAAGTCCTACAAGGGCGGGCTGGTCATCATCAGCCACGACGTCGAGATGCTCGACACCGTCGTCAACCGGGTCTTCCACCTCGACGCCAACCGCGCCGAGCTGGACATCTACAACATCGCCTGGAAGCCCTATCTGCTCCAGCGGGAGACCGACGAGCGACGCCGCAGGCGCGAGCGCCAGAACGCCGAGAAGAAGGCCGGCGTCCTCATGGCCCAGGCCGACAAGATGCGCGCCAAGGCCACCAAGGCGGTGGCGGCCCAGAACATGGCCCGCCGCGCCGAGCGGCTGCTCGCCGGGATCGAGGGCGAGCGGGTGCAGGACCGGGTGGCCAAGCTCCGCTTCCCGGAGCCCGCGCCGTGCGGCAAGACCCCGTTGCGGGCGCGCGGTCTCTCCCGCTCCTACGGGTCGCTCGAGGTGTTCACCGACGTCGACCTCGCCATCGACCGCGGCTCGCGGGTCGTCGTCCTC
>JAABUN010005655.1_pt1 | contig 15260 bp, 18 predicted proteins | sample 5559311 | NCBI WGS metagenome assembly JAABUN01 (sample SAMN10711877, study PRJNA513370) | rock metagenome | isolation source: Antarctica rocks | place: Antarctica: Victoria Land, Siegfried Peak sud | reverse complement strand
ACGACTCACGACTCACGACTCACGCCCCCCGCCCCCGCCCCCTAGCCCCCACCCCCAATCAGCGTTACCATACCCGCAGCACACACGAAACCCCCGTCCCCCAGCGCCATATCGGAGGAGCCACATGCACGACCCGCTCGGCGAATCCTTCCCGCAGCGTCCCGTCGGGCGCACCGCCCTCACCGTCCCGACCCTCGGGCTGGGCACCGCCCCCTTCAGCCGCGACGTGACCGAGGCGGTGGCCGTCGAAACGGTCGGGGCCGCGCTGGCGGCGGGCGCGCGGTTCATCGACACCGCCCCCCTCTACGGCGCGGGCCGCGCCGAACGCTTCGTTGGGGTCGCGTTGCGCGGCGTCCCGCGCGACAGCTACATCCTCGCCACCAAGGTCGGGCGGCGCTTCGACCAGGAAGGCGGCGCGGTCCGCTTCGACTACAGCCGCGATGGCGTCCTGCGCTCGATCGAGGGGAGCCTCAATCGCCTCGGCATCGACCGGATCGACATCCTCCATATCCACGACCCCGACAACCATTACCGCGAAGCCTTGGAAAACGCCTATCCCACCCTCGCCGAACTGCGCGACCAGGGCGTGATCGGCGCGGTCGGCGCGGGGATGAACCAGTGGCAAATGGAGGCCGACTTCGCGCGCGACGCCGCCTTCGACTGCTTCCTCCTCGCCGGTCGTTACACCCTCTTGGAGCAGACCGCGCTCGACACCTTCCTCCCCCTCTGCCAGGGCAAACCCATCGGCATCTTCGGCGGCGGCGTCTACAACAGCGGCATCCTGGCGACCGGCGTCCAACCCGGCGCGACCTACAATTATGCCCCCGCCCCACCCGCCATCGCGGAGCGCGTCGCCCGCCTCGCCGCGAGCTGCGACCGCCACGGCGTTGCCCTCCAGACCGCCGCCGCGCGCTTCCCGCTCGCCCACCCCGCCATCACCGCCCTCCTGATCGGCGCGCGATCCCCCGCCGAATACGCCGACACCATCGCCGCCCTCCGCACCCCCATCCCCCCCGCCCTCTGGGCCGACCTCAAAGCCGAGGGCCTGCTCCACCCCGACGCGCCCGTGCCCACGTCGTAAACGGGGCGGGGTGGACCTCTCCCCCCAGCCCCCTCCCCGCGTCGGCGGGTGCCATCTGCGCGGCGGGCTGGGGGGAGAGGTCCACCCCTTCCGCCTCAATCCGCCGCCTGCGCCAGCTCCGTCGCCCCTTCCGGCTCCTCCGTCTCCGCCCGCGCGTGCGCCGGGAGGAAGGCAAGGGCGACGAGCGCCCCGACGACAGCGACACCGGCGGCGACGATGACGGTCCGGCCCATCGCGTCGATGTAGGCGGCGCGGGCGGCGTCGAGGAGCGCGACGGCAGGCGGACCGCCGAGTTGCCGGGCGACGACACTGGCCGCGCCGATCGAGTCGCGGGCGATCCCGGCGACCGGGCCGGGGAGGGCCTGCACGGCGGCGCTCCCCGACATCGTCGCGCGGTAGGCCGACGAGAGGAGACTGCCGAGGATCGCCACCCCGAGCGCGCCGCCGACCTGGCGCGTCGTGTCGTTGACCGCCGAGCCGACCCCGGCCTTGCCGAGCGGCAGCGCGCCCATGATCGCGTCGGTCGCCGGGACCATCGTCAGCCCCAGCCCGACGCCGAGGACGATCAGCATCGCCGCGACCAGCCCGTAGCCGCTGGTCGGCGTGGCGAGCGAGAGGAGCGCCAGCCCCGCCGCCAGGAGCAGCAGCCCGGCGGTGACCATCGCCTTCGCCCCGAGGCGACCGAGGAGGCGCGAGCTGAGCCCCGCGCCCATACTCAGGCCGAGGGCGATCGGGATGAAGCGGATCCCGGCGGCCAGCGCGTCGTAGCCGAGGATGAACTGCATGTACTGGGTCAGGAAGAAGATCGTGCCGAAGAGGGCGAAGGAGGCCAGCGCCAGCGCGAGGCTCGCCGCCGTGAAGCGCGGGTTGCGGAAGAGGCGCACATCGAGCATCGGCGCGCCGGTGGAGAGTTCAGCAGGCGCGCGGGCGACCAGATCGGGGCGCGGCGGCGGGGCGTATAGCGTGGTCCGCAGCAGCGGCGGGTCGCCCCCGGCGCGGGGTGCCGGGGCGGGGTGGGGGGCGACCGCGCGCAACGGTTCGGGCCTCCCGGCGGTATCGCCGCTCATCGCCGCCTCACTCCCGACCGTTCACGCCACGCCGTCTCCACGCCGGGGGATGGTAGCGAACATGCTGGGGCGCGTCAAAGCGTGTAGAATGCCCTCGCTGCGGGACACACGACCGTGGGTGGCAAGGAGCGGTGCCATGGCCCAGGCACCGGAGCGCGGCAGGCTGATCTACCTCGCCGCGCCGCGCCAGATCGGGTATCGCGAGCACGACCTGCCCGAGCCCGAACCGGGCGGGATCCTGGTCGCGGTCGTGCGCGCCAACGTCTGCGGCTCCGAGCTGCACATCTGGCGCGGCGAAGTCCGCCCCGCCAGCATCGTGATGAGTCGGTGGTCGGTGGTCGGTGGTCGGTGGTCGGTAGTGGCTGCGCGGTGGCATCCCGGCACCGCGCCGCAGAGCGAACCTCTACTCACGCCTCACGCCTCACGCCTCACGTTCCCCAACATACAGGAGGTGCGGCCACGACTCACAGCGAACGGCACCGCACAACCCTCGAAGTGAAAGAGAAGCTGAACGGCGAGCGGCACGAATTCGCCAGCGCACTGCTGGCCCAGGCCCCCGGCGAAGCCGTCTCTCTCTACACCCTCCCGCGCGACGGCCAACTCGGCGGCGTCCCCCTCCAAGCCGGAACCCGCTGCCTCGGCTACTTCTGGTCGGCCCGGCCCTACAACGTCTACCACGCGGTCGACGGCGACGGCCGCACGCTCGTCTTCTACCTCAACCTCAGCGACCGCACCGCCATCACGCCCGCAACGATCAACTGGCGCGACCTGATCGTCGACCTCGTCGTCACCCCCGACGGCGCGTGTCGCGTCCTGGACGAAGACGAACTGCCGCCCGACCTCGACCCCACGCTCCTGACCTACATCGAAGTCGCGCGCGACGACCTGCTACGCCAGCACCCCGCCTTGCTCGCCACCCTCGCAGCGCGCACCGCGACACTGCTGGCACCGTCGCCGCGCCCGACCTGATACCAAGTCGGCTCGGCCCCAGCGCCCGCCCCTAAGACTCGGCATGCGGGATAATGCTCGCGGGAAACGCCAGCGCGGGCAGCACCGTCGAGGCCAGCGTCTGCCCGCGCGCCGCGATCGCGATCAGCGTGTAGCGCCCCTCCACTGGCCCCGTGTGGCGCTCGACCGTCGCGCCGACGAGATCGAAGAGCCAAGCTTCGGGGATACCGGCGGCGGCATACAATGGCAGCTTCACTTGCTGGTCGAAGTTGCGCGACGAATCGGCGACCTCGACCACCAGGCGTACCTCCCCGGCGACGGGCAGAGGCGCATTCTCGCCCCGGTCCGGGATCACGGCGATATCTGGCTGCGGCTGGCTGTCGTCGGCGAGCAGGATCGGATTCTGCACGCTGACGAGCCAATCCTCCCCCACACAGCGACCGACTCGCTTCGCGACCTGATTGAGGCAATTCATATGCCGGACGCCGATCGGGCTCATCTCGATGATCTCCCCTGCGATCAACTCCACGCGGTCATCCTCGCCCAATATACCCGCCGCGATCATCTGCCTGTACACCGCCGCCGTGAAGCGACGCCGCGCGACCTCCGTCACCATCCGCTCCCCCTCTCTCGCACCACCCCGGATCGCGCTCCGCCCTCCCGCTACCATCCCATCACGCCCCAATAATAGCCCACCGCGAATCACGCCCGCCCTGCTACCCTCGCCACGTCGGGGCGGGGCCAGCCACGTCCCCGCAGGTGCGGTTCAGCATCGTGCGCGGCGAAGGGCGTGGGGTCTCAACCGCCTGCCACGTCGCCCCAACCGCCCGCGCACGCGAGTGAACCGCACCTCGCCCTCGCTCACTGCTCCCCATCACCCGACCGTTGCAGATACTCCCGTGCGGCGCGAACCGCCTGGGTGTCCGGCACACCCTCCGGCCAGTCGGCCACCACGTCCTCCAACAGCACCCGCGCCTGTTCGAGCGTCTTGTCCGCCTGCGACACGTTGGTGTAGGTCCCCTGATTCAGGTTCATCCAGATCCGTCCGACTTTGTTAATGCTGTCGTACGTCTTCCGCAGCACCATCGTGCCCCTCCTTCGATCCCGGCCCTGTTCGCGCTCCATCCCTCCGTGCGCCCAACGGCGACAACGCCCCACCGCCACGTCTCACCTCCCACATCGGCCGCGGTCGCGGGCACCCCCCAACCCGGCACGAGCGGGCATACTCCGAGGACATCCCGGCCCACGACCGGCCCCCCCGAACATCTCGGAGCAACCCCCACCCGCCCTTCAGGTTACACCTTTCACACATCTCGCCGCTCGTGGGACGCGGGCCAGGCTAGGGAGAAGGTTGCGCCTAAAAAGGGGGTGGAGCCGAGGGCGGCTGCGGCTGTGGGCGATGGCGCAGGAGGACGCAACCGCAGCCTCGATCCGAACGCCATGCCCCACGCCACGAACGCTGGGGTTGCGCCCGAGCTTCGGTTTAGCCGCCGAGCTGCGCGTGCGCGGCGAGCAGGCCGACGAGCGTCTTGGCGTCGGCGAAGGTGCCGCGCGCGATCAGGTCGGGGACGTCGGCCAGGGCGATTTCTTCGACGCTGATCGCTTCGTCGTCCATCAGGCTCTGGTCGCCGCGCGTGAGGCCGGTGGCGAGGAAGAGGGTAATTCGCTCGGTGCAGAAGCCCGGCGCGGTGTAGAAGGTGACCAGTTCGCGCAATTCGGCGGCCTGATAGCCGGTTTCTTCGGCCAGTTCACGCGTGGCGGCGGCTTCGAGCGATTCGCCCGGCTGATCGAGGGTTCCGGCGGGGATTTCCAGCAGCGCCTGCCCGGCGGCGTGGCGATATTGGCGCACGAGGACGACGCGCCCGTTCGGCAGCAGGGGGACGACGGCCACCGCGCCGGGGTGTTCGACGACTTCGCGGATCGTCTCGCGTCCGTCCGCCAGCCGCACGCGGTCGCGATTGAGGGTCAAGAGTTTACCCTTGAACAACTCCTCGCTCGACAGGACGACCTCGCCGTGTTCCTCCGCTGTCATCGTGTCCCCGCTCTCCTGGCTTGGCCCGGACGCCGATCAACGGCAACGGCACCCGCAGGTGCCGCACACAACGTCCACGGATTGTCCCTACACAGATCCTTGAGCAGAACCCGAATTCGGAGGCGCCGATGGGATTCGAACCCATGGTCGAGGTTTTGCAAACCTCTGCCTTACCACTTGGCTACGGCGCCATGCCTCGCAGCGCCGCGTCAGTGTACCATACGGCGGTAACGGGTGACGAGGGGGCCAAGGGTGACGAGGGATGAGTGACGAGGTATGAGGGGGTGCGGTGGGGCTTGATGGGGCTTGATTGGATCGCGCATGAGCCGCACCGGCGGGTCGTGAGCGCGCTGGTGGAGGAAGCACGCGCACAGCCGTTGGTCATCGGCGCGCTCCTGATCGGCTCACTCGGGCGCGGGAACGCACTGCCCGGCTCGGATGTGGATCTGCTGATCCTGCTCGCTGATGGGGGTGGAAAAGAACGGCTCTTCGCCAATCACGAGCGGCATGGTGTCCTGGTCGAGTACCACTTTCGCGATGTCGCCACGGCGCGGGCGCAACTGGAGGATGAGCCGGGGTGGTGCTACGCCTATCTGGATAGCCGGATTCTCTACGATTCGACGGGGCGTCTCGCCGAGACGGTGGCATTCGTGCGGGAGTGGTTTGCGGCCTATCGGGCCGCGCCGGAGGAGAAGCGTCGCTACGCCTTCATGGTCGATCGCACGGGGCATAAACTTCGGGCCGCCATCGATGCGGGCCATGCCTTGCGCGCGGGCGGTGTTGCCAGCACGTATGCGGCGGTGATCCTTGACGGGCTCTGGGTCGCGCACGATCATCCCCGCCTGGGGGTGAGCGAGATGTGGTCACGCCTGCCGGACCTGCCCGATCTGCCCGAGGAGCAGATCGGGCAGTTGCACGGCCTCTTCCTCGGTGCGGCGCTGGAGCGGGCGCGGGCCGGTGCCGCATTGTGCGCGTGGATTGTGGAACGACTCGGTGGCCCGGTGATCGACCCATATGCGCTGTAGGAGTGTGCAACCGCACCCCCGGTCATGGTTACCACTTGCCATCAGTGGGTGAACGGTCAGCATGAGATGGCGGGGCTTCAAGCGTTCGTCAAGACGCTTCGGGTTGCGCAAGAACATACATCATGATGTATGTTGATGAGCAACGAATCGTGGTGTCGAGCGTAGGGGTGGGCCGATGCAGCGGACAAATATCTATCTGCGCGATGAGCAATTGCTGGCCCTAAAGCTCCTGGCCGTAGAGGAGCGACAGAGCGTGGCCGACTTGGTGCGTCGCGCCGTCGATGTCTACCTGGCGCAGCGGCCCGGCGATGCCGCGTGGCGCGCGCATTTAGACGAGCTGGTCGCGCGGGTGCAGGCGCGCATTCCGAGCGAGGCGACACCCGATGAGATCGAGGCGGATATCACCGCTGCCAGAGCCGAGGTGCGACAGTCGCGGCATGTTGCGCGCGATTATTGACACCAATGTCTGGGTGTCCGCCCTGCTCAACCGGGCTGGCGCTCCAGCGCGGGTGCGCTCGGCCCTGGCGACGGGCCACTTCACCCTGCTCGTGAGCGCGCCGCTACTCGACGAGCTTGGCGAGGTGCTCATGCGGCCCCGACTTGCCCGGAAGTACGGCATCACAGCGGCGGATGTGACGGAATTGCTCCGACTGCTGTCCTCACGCGCGGAAGCGGTGCCGGTCGTCGGCGATCTGCGGCTTTGCCGCGATCCCGACGACGATGTAGTGATCGAGACCGCGATTCGTGGCGGGGCGGATATGCTGGTAAGCCGCGATGACGACCTCAGGGATGCCCCTGAGGTCGCCGAGGCGCTCGCTGTTGTCGGCATCGAGGTGGTGAGTGTGCGGCAGTTCCTTCTGCTGCTCGATGATGCTGCTCGATGATGCGATGTGCTGATGTGCTGATGCTCCGACTGCGCGGCGCGCGGCACGCGGCGCTACGATGGTCGGCGGAAGTGGGGGATAACCTCACGACCGATGGTTTCGATGGCGGCGAGGGGGTCGGGGCCGAGGGGCGGGCCGAGGCTGAGGTGGCGCACGCCGCGCGCGTGGAGCCCGGCGAGGCGATCGAGCAGATCGCGCGGGGTTCCGGCGATGCCGATGGCAAGCATCTGGTCGGTGACGAGGGCGCGGGCCTTGGCCGGGTCGCGCTCGGTCATGATGGCGCGCTCGATCGGGGCGAAGTCGGCGCGCGTGACGCCGAGGCGCGACCAGATGGTGGGGCTGAGGGCGGGGCCGTAATAGGCGATCTTGTCTTTCAGCGGGGCCTCGGCGGCGGCGCGGTCGCTGGCGACCGAACACCAGATGCAGGCGGCGATGTCGAGGTCGGCGGCGGTACGCCCGGCGCGTGCAGCCCCGGCGGCGATCAGCGGTAGCACCTCGTCGTAGCTTTCGGGCGGGAAGAGGAGGGGCAGCCCGCCATCGGCCACTTCGCCGGTCAGGGCCAACATGCGCGGGCTGAATGCGCCGAGGGAGATGGGGATCGCACGGACGGGCGTGGGGAAGCGCAGGTAGGCATCTCCCGTCCAGGCAGGGTCGCCACCGCGCTCGCCGCGCAGGATGGCGCGGATGGCGACGATGGCGCGGCGGGTGGTGTCGAGCGGGGCGGTCTGCTCCAGGCCGACCCACTTGAGGAACTCCGCCGCGCCGGCCGCGAGGCCGAGGTGGAAGCGCCCGCCGCTCCACTCGTCGAGGGTGGCGGCGAACATAGCGATCTCGGCGGGGTGCATAGTGTAGGGATTGAGGATGCAGGTGCCGAGGCCGATGCGGGTAGTCGCGCCGGCGATGGCGGTGAGGATGACGGGGGCGCTGCGGAGGAAGAGGTCGTTGCTGACCCAGAACTGGTCGAACCCCGCCGCCTCGGCCGCTTGGGCCAGGGCGACATAGTCGCGCACGGGCAGATCGTTGTTGAGGCGCAGCGAGAACTTCATCGCAGACTCTGGCGGCTGCGGGACCGGGGCACGCCCGCTCATCCCGCACTCGCCACGATGGCGTCGGCGTCGATCTCGACGAGGTAGCCGTCGCCGACGAGGGCGCTGACCTCGACGAGGGTGTTGGCGGGGCGGATCGCGCCGAAGGCGTGGGCGTGGGCGCGACCGACCGCTTCCCAATCGGCGGCGCGGGCGACGTAGACGCGGGTGCGCACGACATCGGCGAGGGTGGCCCCGGCCTCGGCCAGCGCGCGACCGATCTTGGCGATGGTGTAGCGCGCCTGGGCCTCGGGGTCGCCGGGGCCGACGAGATGGCCCGCGTCGTCGGTGGCGGTGGTCCCGGAGACGAAGACCTGGTTGCCGACGCGGACGGCGCGCGAGAAGCCGACGCGCTCCTCCCAGATAGTGCCGGAGGAGACGAGTTGGCGGGGATGGGCGGGGGGCGGGGGGGTGTCGGGCATAGGGTGCTCCGGGGGAGTCGTCGGTCGTCGGTCGTCGGTCGTCAGGGGACGGGGGACGAGGCGGGAGTGTGGGGAGGATTGTAGCAGGTGGGTGGGGGTGGGGCTGTGTTACGCTTTGGGGTGATGGGGTGGTGAGGCGCGGCAGTACGGCGCGGACATCCGTGGGGTTGAGGCCCCGCAGGGCTCTGCCGTCAACCCAGCTATTGTGCAGGACAGGCCACCGGCTAAGTGCTGCGCTTCACAATAGCGTGTTGGGTTGGCCTGGCCGTCTTCCCCTCCCTTTCAGGGGAGGGTCGCCGCCGCAGCGGCAGGGGCACGTAAGGCCCGTCGCAACGGGCGAGCGGAGCGGGGCCGGGGAGGGGTCAATCTCCGCCCCGCAACCCGACAGGTATTGGTGAAATGCAGCACCAAGGGCTGCGGCCACGAAGTGGGGCCCACCTTCATGGACTGGGCGGCGAGGCGGTCTGTTACACAAGAGCGTGTGGGGTGGCCACCCCCTCTCCCCATCCAGGGAGAGGGGGTGGCGAGCCGCAGCGACGCTGGGGGTGAGGGGGAGGCGATGGCGGTGGAGGGGGCGCGAGTGGTGCCGCTAATGTCGGCGGGGCGGCTGTTGCCGGAACGGGTGTTAAGGGCGCTCGGGGCGGTGTCACTTTTCTGGAAAGTGCTGCTGGCGAATGGGCTGCTGGTGCTGGGATCGGCGTTGGCGGCGATGATTTTGTCGCGCGATGTGGCGATCGCCGGGCGACCGCTGGAACGCTGGGGGCTGCTCGGCTTCGCGGCGGGGGTCACGGCGCTGAGTCTGCTGGTGAACGCGATCGTGCTACGCGCGGCGTTCCTGCCGCTGGCACGCCTGGAACGCACGGCGGATGCGGTGCGGCGGGGCGATTATCGGCGGCGCGCGCCCCACTCGCTCCTCAGCGATCCGACGATTCGGCGGCTGACCGATGCGTTCAACGCGATGCTGGCGGTGCAGGAGGAACACCATGTGTCGCTGGCCGCGCTGTCGTCGCGCACGCTCGACGCGCAGGAGGAGGAGCGGCGGCGGATCGCGCGCGAGTTGCACGACGAGACGGCGCAGGAGTTGACCGCGCTGCTGGTACGCATCCGGCTGGCGACCGATGGGAGCCGCGAGCCGACGACACGCGAGCGGCTGGCCGAGCTGCGCGCGGCGACCGCCCGGATCCTCGACGGGGTGCGGCGGCTGGCGCGCGAGTTGCGCCCGACGATCCTCGACGATCTGGGGTTAATCGAGGCGGTGCGCGCCCATGCGCACGACATCGCGACGCGGACGGCGCTGCGAATCGCGGTGCGCGCCGATGCGTCGGTCGATCGGCTCGACCCTACCCGCGAACTGGTCCTCTACCGCGTGGTGCAGGAGGCCCTGAGTAACGCGGTGAAGCACGCCGACGCGCGGGTGATCGAGGTCGGCTTCGCGCGGCAGAACGGCCTGCTGGAAGCGGTGATTGGGGACAATGGCCGGGGCTTCGATCTCGCGTCGGTCGTCACGCCGACGCCGACCGGCCAGGGGCTGGGCCTGCTCGGGATGCGCGAGCGCCTGGCGCTGGTCGGCGGCACGCTGGAGATCGACACGCGACCCGGTGGCGGGACAACGGTGCGGGCGACGGTGCCGCTCGGGGCGGTTACAGGTTGATGAGGATGGTTGCAGGTTGGCAGGTTGCACGTTGGCAGGTTGATGGTGTTTGGTCGGTGGCTGCTGCCTGGGCGCGGCTTAACCTGCCAACCTGCCAACGTATCAACCTGGAACCGCTCAAGGAGCAACGATGACTGCCGAGGCCGGAGTGGCGAGCGCCGTCCCGATCCGGGTGCTGCTGGCGGATGACCACGGGATCTTACGGGCGGGGTTGCGGGCGCTGCTGGGGAATGAGCCCGACATCGCGGTCGTGGGCGAGGCGGCCGATGGCGAGGAGGCGGTCGCGCAGGCGACGGCGCTCGACCCGGATGTGATCGTGCTCGACATCGCGATGCCGCGCCTGGATGGCTTGGAGGCGGCGCGGCGTATCCGCGACCAGGGCTTGAGGGCGCGGATCCTGATCCTGACAGTCCACGCGGAGGAGCGCTATCTGCTGCCGGTGTTGCGCGCGGGTGGTTCGGGCTACGTGCAGAAGAGCCAGGCCGATACCGATCTGCTGGACGCGATTCGCACGGTGGCGCGCGGCGACGCTTTCCTCTATCCCGGTGCGACCCGGCTGCTGCTGGCCGATTATCTGGGGCGCGAAGGGGAGGGGCGCGAGCGGGGTAAGGGGCTGTCGGATCGCGAGCGGCAGGTGCTGGGCCTGACCGCCGAGGGCTACAGCGCGCAGGAGATCGGCGAGCGCCTGAGCCTGAGCCCGAAGACGGTGGAGACCTACCGCGAGCGCGCGATGCAGAAGTTGGGGCTGCGAAGCCGCGCCGATCTGGTCCACTACGCGCTGCGGAGCGGGCTATTGCAGTCGCCGGAGTGACGGGGTGGGGGGCGTAACGTAAGGCGTAAGGCGTAAGTACACTGGTGTGGGTGGCATTGTGGGGAGGTGTGCGGGCGAGCGGCGGTCTGCGCCTACGGCGGTTCGCATCGTCCAACGGGGTGCCCTGGGCCTCACCCCAGTGCAGTACCGGGGGTGCGGAGCGGCAGGCGGTTGAGGCCCCGTGTTGCGACCTATCCCACCGTCATCATTGCCTGCCCCACCACGCAGGAATTTGCACCCAACCGTGGTGCAAATGCGAAGAAGCGCCGCCCCAAGTGCCGCGCGGGCACCATACTCTGCTTCATCCCGGAGTGTCAGGAAAACCCCCACACGAATGTCAGGGAAATCCCCAAAAAACAGTCATCCGCATCCCGACTGTATAGGAAGTCGCCGCCGCATACACTAAGGCGTAGGGATGCGGGGGAGCGCCTGAACACATGCCGCGTACAATGTGGTGCGCGTGCGGGATGGGGCAAGTCATGCGCGATCACTACGCCGATTACCACACCGTCGCGACAATCGCACCAGTCGAAGCAATCGCAGACAAGCCGCAAGTGCGGGCACTCCGCGTCGTGCCGGAAGGGCGACGCGCGACCATGGTGCCCGCGCGCCGCGAGGACGAAGACGAGGGCGACTACGCCTCCGAGAACTACTCGGAGCGCGAGTTGCTGGCGCGGTATCTGCGCGAGGCCGGGCAGATACCGCTCCTGACCCCCGCCGCCGAGGTCGAGTTGTTCCGGCAACTGGCGGAGGGGGACGAGGCGGCGCGCGGCGAGGCGCGCGGGGCGATGATCGCGGCGAACCTCCGGCTGGTCGTGGGGGTGGCGCGGCACTATATCGGGCTGGGCCTGTCGCTGCCGGAGTTGATCGCCGAGGGGAATCTGGGCCTGATCGCCGCCGTGGATCGCTTCGAGCGCGAGCGCGGGCACCGCTTCAGCACCTTCGCGCGCTGGCCGATCCGCAAGGCGATCACGCGGGCGCTCGACGATCGGGGGCGCTTGGTGCGCCTCCCGGCGAATAGCTGGCAGGCATTGCGCGAGTTGCGCCGCGCCGAGGAGACGCTGCCCGACGAGTTAGGGCGGGAGCCGACCCCGGCGGAACTGGCGGCGGCGTGCGGGGTCGCGCCCTGGCGCTTCGATGCGCTGCGGATCGCGGCGACCACCCCGACCTCGCTCGACGCGCCGATGCGGCACGATGCGGACGGCGACGACGCGACGCTGGCCGACGCGCTCGAGGATAGCGAGCGCCCGCTGCCGTCACTGGTGGGCAACCGGATCGCGCGCGATTGCATCGGCACACTCCTGGACACGTTGCCCGGGCGCGAGCGCGCGCTGCTGATCCTGCGCCACGGCCTCGATGGTGGGGCACCGCGCACGCTGCAACAGGTTGGCGCGGAACTGGGCATCTCCGGGGAGCGGACGCGGCAGTTGGAGGCGCGCGCCCTGACGATCCTGCGCACGCACCCGCTGGTGGCGAGCTTGCACGATTCGCTGGATTGAGCGACGCCCCCGGCCCCTGACGTTGAGGGAGAAGACGGGGGGCAAGTGCCGAGTGATGAGTGATGAGGTCTCCGGGATCATCAGCGCGGGCGGCGCTGGTGATCCCGGGGGCCTTGATGTTGTAGGGGCGTAGTGCATACGCCCTCTCCGCCTCGTCCCCCCACAAACGTGGTCGCCATACGATGAGAGGGCGTATGCACTACGCCCCTATGCGCGGTGGCCGCTGGTGGGTGCGGGTGAGGGGACGACGGATACGGGAGGACGGGCGGGGAGGTGGGGTTGTCGCCGTGCTTTTCCGTTGTGCCGTACCATGAGGCGAAGCGCGGTGGGGTGGGGACATGGTTGCGCGCGCGCTGCCCGCTGCGCTCGTCACGAGAAACTGACTACCGACTACCGACTACCGACTACTACCCAAGGCTATGGTTGCACGCGCGGTATGCGCTGCGCTAGCCTTGGGGCCGAGGTGTGCCCGGAGGTGCGGGGTGCGCGAGGCGGAAGGGACGGGGTGCGCGATGGCGACGCTGGCGGATCATATCCGCGATATTCAGGACTTCCCGAAGCAGGGGGTCTTGTTCAAGGACATCACAACCTTGCTGAAGGATGCCGGGGCGTTTCGGCGGTCGCTCGATGCATTGGAGGGGCGCTGCCGCGACTATGGCGCGACGAAGGTGGTCGGGATCGAGTCGCGCGGCTTCATCTTCGCCGCGCCGCTGGCCGATCGCCTGGGCGCGGGGCTGGTGCCGGTGCGGAAGCTGGGGCGTTTACCGGCCGAGACGGTGCGCGCGGAGTATGCGCTGGAGTATGGGACGAACACGGTGGAGATGCACCGCGACGCCATCGTGCCGGGCGAACGGGTGCTGATCGTGGACGATCTGCTGGCGACGGGCGGCACCTGCCGCGCGGCGATCGGGCTGGTGGAGCAGGTGGGCGGGCTGGTAGTCGGCTGCGCGTTCCTGGCGGAACTGGGATTCCTGGAAGGGCGGGCGACCCTTGCGGGGTATGCGGTGGAGGCGTTGATCACGTATTGAGCGCCGCCTGAGGGTCGGGATGTGAGCGGTTCGAGGTGCGGGTCGTCCATCGGTCAAGGCACTGATGCACGATCCGCACCTCTCACCGTGTTTGCATCGATTCGTTGATTGATGGTGCGCAACGAGTATGAGGACCGGGACAGAAGTACCATCTTGTAGGACCCGATTCGGTCTTGCAGTTTGCTCGGGTCAGTTGCTATGATGACGAATATCAGTGATGTCTTGGGCGACTCGCCCGAAGGAAAATATGGGCGGCGGCCGCATCGTAGGATGTGCCGATCGCTGCGGGGGTAAGATGCCGGAGTTCATCGATCAGTTCCCTTTCGCCCTTGCGGAATTCGCCGAGAACCCGGAGCCACGCTGTCCGTGCCTGTTGCTGCTGGATACTTCCGGTTCCATGAGTGGACGTCCTATCGACGAATTAAACGCGGGCTTGCTCACATTCAAGGATGAGTTGATGGCCGACAGCATGGCGGTGAAGCGTATCGAGGTCGCAATCGTTACGTTTGGCCCCGTACATGTCGTGAATGATTTCCAAACCGCCGATGTCCTCCAGTCGCCCACGCTCGCGACGAGCGGCGCGACGCCGATGGGTCAAGCCATCGAGCAGGGCCTGAAGATGATCAGTTCGCGGAAGGAACTGTATCGCCAAGGGGGCATCTCCTATTATCGACCCTGGGTGTTCCTCATCACGGACGGGGCTCCGACCGATAGCTGGCATACTGCTGCGGCGCAAGTGCATCTGGGCGAGGAAACAAAATCGTTCATGTTCTTCGCCGTGGGTGTGGAGGGCGCGAATATCGAAACCCTGCGCAAGATCGCCACACGCGAGCCATTGAAACTGAGCGGCCTGCGTTTCCGCGACCTCTTTTCGTGGTTGTCGAACTCGCTCGGTGGCGTCTCGCGCTCCAGCCCTGGCGAACCCGTCCCGCTGCAGAATCCGGCAGCTCCAGGGGGGTGGGCAGTGGCAGAGTGAGCGCGCAGAGCTGGAGATATGCGCTGGCATCGGTAGTGGGTACCAGCCATACGCGCGACGGCCTGCCGTGTCAAGATGTCAGCGCATGCCGTACATTGACCACCGTGGAAGGACAGGCGATTCTTGTCGCCGTCGTCGCCGATGGTGCTGGCTCTGCCACCCACAGTGCGGCGGGCGCGGAACTTGCCTGCGCGATGTTCATGGACGAGATGGTGACGCTGTTCGCGGGCGGCGGGCAGATCGAGAGTATCAACCACTCCTTTATTGCCGACTGGCTCACGCATTTTCAGCATGCGGTAGCGGAGCGGGCCGAGGCGATCGATAGCCGGGCGAGAGAATTTGCTTGCACGCTGCTGGCGGCGATCGTCGGCGAAGATGCGGGCGCATTCTTGCAAGTAGGCGATGGCGCGATCGTTGTGTCCGGCCCACGCGAACCTGACGAGTACGGATGGATATTCTGGCCACAGCGTGGCGAATATGAGAATGTCACAGTATTCGCTACCGATCCTGGTGCGGCGGACCATCTCGAATGTGAGGTTGTTCTCCGGCGTTACGATGAAGTTGCGCTATTCACCGACGGAATCCAGCGACTCGCCCTCCACTTGGCCAGCCAGACTGTCCACAGACGCCTCGCCACATCATCGGTGACGCCGACGTGTACTTGCGATGGCAGCAAAACTGGTAGGGGGGAGCCGCAGTGTTGGTCCCCCCGAGCCATTTCAGGCGCTCCGAGCGGGTTGTTTTCCTGCCA
>JAABUN010005654.1_pt1 | contig 15261 bp, 12 predicted proteins | sample 5559311 | NCBI WGS metagenome assembly JAABUN01 (sample SAMN10711877, study PRJNA513370) | rock metagenome | isolation source: Antarctica rocks | place: Antarctica: Victoria Land, Siegfried Peak sud | reverse complement strand
CCTCGCCCACCTCGAGAGGGCCATTCATCGGCTGCGCGAGAACATGGGCATTCACAATCCGCTCCTCGCAGACGTGAAACAAGATTATCCGGCGCTCTTCGATCTCGTCAGCCGGGCGATGGAGAAGGTCTTCGTGCAAGATAACGTCCCGGAGGAGGAGACAGGGTTCGTCGCGATGCATTTCGGGGCGGCGCTCGACCGCGCACAGGGTAACTTCCCGCGGCGCGTCCTCGTTATCTGCTCTAGCGGTATCGCCACGACCAAAATACTCGCGTCCCGGCTAGAGAAGTCTTTCCCTCAGATACAGACCATACATAATTCCTCGCTCTTCGAGCTCGAGGATCTGAACATGGTCGACTTCGACCTAGTGGTATCTACGGTGCCGCTGCCAGTTGCCGATGAATCATACGTCCAGGTCCGGCCCTTTCTCTCCGAGGAGGAAGTGGAGCGCATACGGAACCACCTCAGAGATAAGAGCCTCGACGAGCGTCTGACGAACCGGGCCGCGTTCGAATCTCTGGAGGTCTTCGGCGGAGGACATGCGAAGTTCTATCAGATGGCGGAGGCGACGCAAGTCATAGCGGAACTCGTGGACGATGCGTATCTAGCGCATCACGAGGCGGAGGGTTCTCTACTGGTGGCGGTCAGGCTGATGTGCGCATCCCTCGCCGCGAAAGGCTTAGTCTCTGAGCCTCGAAACCTGGAACAGAGCCTTCTCTCGCGTATGGAGGTGGGCGGCATTGGGATTCCGGGAACTGTTCTGGCCCTGTTTCACGCCCGCGACGCCGCCGCCGTCCGGCCCTCTTTCTCCGTGCACGACTTCGACGAATCTCTGGAGATAGAAGGACTCGATGGCGCGATGATGCGAGTCCGCCGAAGCCTGCTGATGGTCGCGCCGCCGACCCTATCCCCGGTGGCCCTGGAGGCCATAAGCGAAATATCAGTCGCGATGGTCGAACAGCCGTTGGAGCGCGCGGTCTTCGAAGATGGTTCGGAGGAGCGAATCGTCGAGGTGCTCCAGAGTATTTTCAGCCGCTTCCTGCATAACAAACTCTCGTGAAAGGAGCTTGAAAATGTCCGAAATTCTGACCCCGGCGACTATCGAACTGGGTGCCGACCTGGGCAACCAGGAAGAAGCCATAAGGCGCGCGGGAGCGCTGCTGGTGGAGAACGGCAACGTGGACGACCGCTACGTGGATTCGATGTTCGAGCGGGAGAAGTCAGTCTCGACGTACATGGGTAATGCCGTTGCCATTCCTCACGGCACGAACGACTCCAAACAGTGGATCGAGAAATCTGGACTCTCGGTCATTACCGTCCCCGAAGGCGTGGAGTACGGCGATGGGAACATAGCGATGCTGGTCATCGGGATCGCCGGCAAGGGCGACGAACACCTCGAAATCCTCTCGAACATAGCGCTCGTCTGCTCTGACGAAGACAACGTCGTGAAGATCGTGCAGGCGGAGACGAAAGAGGAAGTAATGGCTTTCTTCGAAGAGGTAACCTGAATGCAAAGCGTCCATTTCGGAGCCGGCAATATCGGTCGCGGGTTCATCGGCCAGCTACTGCATGAGTCAGGCTACGACATTAGCTTCGTGGACGTCCAGGCGGACATAGTAGACGCCCTGAAGACGAAGGGACGCTACGAAGTCATCATGGCGGACGAAGGAGAAGAACGGGTCGCCGTGGACCATGTCACCGCGTTTCACTCCGTGGACGAAGCGGAAGAAGTCATCAAAGAACTCGCGCGGGCGGATCTGATCACCACAGCAGTCGGCCCGCCCGTGCTGCCCATCCTCGCCCCCTCCATCGCAAAAGGTTTGGTGGAACGCGTGCGTAGTGGAGGCGCGCCGGTCAACGTGATCGCCTGCGAAAACATGATCGGCGGCAGCGAGGCGCTGCGAGACTCCGTAATGGAGCACGTCTCCGATGAGGATCAGAAAGCGGTTGACGAGGTCGCCGGGTTCCCGAACGCGGCGGTCGATAGGATCGTGCCGGAGCAGTCGACCGAGGGAATAGATGTGCTGGTCGAGCCCTTCTTCGAATGGGTCGTGGACGCCTCGCAGATAAAAGGAGACCGTCCGGAAGTCTCCGGCATCACCTATGTCGATAGTCTCGCCCCATACATCGATAGAAAGCTGCTGACCGTGAATACGGGACACGCCGCCGTAGCCTACCTCGGGTACGCGCGCGGGCGGGAAACTATCTCCGAGGCGCTCGAAGATGAAGTCGTTCGGGAGGAAGCGTCGAGCGCTCTGGAAGAGACGGGCCGCCTGTTGGTGGAGGAACACGGTTTCGACCCGGAGGAGCATCGCGAGTACAGAAAGAAAGTGCTCGGCCGGTTCAGCAACCCGCGCATCACGGACGCGGTAGCGCGAGTCGCCCGCACGCCCATACGGAAGCTCGGCCATAACGAACGCCTGGTCTCACCCGCCTTGCGGTTGCTCGACCGGGGACATGTCGCGGATCACCTCGCCACCATCATCGGAACGGTGCTGCTCTACGACAACCCGAACGACGAGCAAGCGGTGGAGTTGCAGGAGACAATTCGCGCGGAAGGTCGACGTTCAGCGCTTGCCCAATACGCGGGAATAGCGGAAGATCATCAACTGGTGGACCTGGTCACCGAGAAACTAGACGATGCTTGGGAACGGGGATGAGGCTCTCCACATAGAGTGAACCGGACGTGTGATTTCGAGCAAAGCCGCCGCGCCGACGTTCAGATGAGGGGCGATGAACCCCTGGAAGCGTCTGCCACGACCTAGAAAGAAGAACAAAACATTGATCCTGGATACTACTCGACTCGAAGGTCGGTGTTTGTGGTGAGACCGTTGGTCGGCCGGATCTCACCGCAAGAGCGAAGAGAGCGGCGTTTGGAGTATAAAGGAGTGGAGGAGCGTGGGTGACGCGCCTCTGATGGAGTTGGAGGAGTCCTGGGTCTTCGGGATGTGGCCCAGACGGCTCTTGCTCTTCGAAGACCGCATCGAGGTGCGCGACTTCGAGTTGCTGAGGGAGAGAGCTCAAAAAATGAGCTACGGGATGATGGAAAAGGTCGTGGTCTCCGGCGAAGGTTGGCTCGCCAGCCTCCTGATAACGATTCAAGGAAGCAGGCCGGTCCTCATCAGAGGGGTGAATAAAGAGAACGGCGAGCGCGCGAGGACCCTGATTGAGGAGCGCATGAAGCGGGTCAAAGACAACCCTTCGAGAACCCGGCGATCTTCTCCAGCGAACCCTGAAGCGGAGCGCTTGATCCAAGCCCTGACCGAGCTGCGGGACGCCGGGATTCTGAGTAAGGAGGAGTTCGACACAAAGCGAAGCGAAGTGATTAGGGGAAAGTCAGAACACCGCTGAACAGCGGCTCATAACGCCGCGTTTGGCGGGATAGGGAAAGGATAGCGGTTATGGCGGACGAAGCGTTTGTCTACGAATTTTCCGAGGGTTCCGGGGACATGAAGGATCTGCTCGGAGGTAAGGGAGCGGGACTCGCGACGATGAGCAACCTGGGGCTCCCCGTGCCTCCGGGATTCGTTATCACGACCGAAGCTTGCCGGGCTTACATGGAGGCCAATGATCTGCCCGAGGGCCTGATGGAGAGCGTTGTCGAGAGCCTGAGAAACCTCGAAGAGACCACGGGCAAGCGATTCGGGGATCCGAAGGACCCCTTGCTCGTCTCTGTCCGGAGTGGCGCCGCCGTCTCGATGCCGGGCATGATGGATACAGTCCTCAACCTGGGTCTGAACGACACGGCGGCGGAGGGACTAGCCCGGCGCACCGGCGACGATCGCTTCGCCTACGACTCCTACCGGCGCTTCATCCAGATGTTCGGCGACGTAGTTCTGAAGATAGAGAGCGAACGCTTCGAGGAGGAATTAGGCGCGCTCAAGAAGGAACGCGAAGTCGAGCAAGACACGGACCTTACCGGCGACGACATAAAAGAACTTATCGTCGCCTACAAGCGGATCGTCGAGGAGGAAACCGGAAGCCCATTCCCCGAAGACCCGGAAGAGCAGCTTCGGCTCGCTATACAGGCCGTCTTCGACTCCTGGAACAGCAGCCGGGCAAAAGCCTACCGCAAGGAGGTCGACATACCGGGCGCTTCGGGTACGGCCGTTACGGTGCAGATGATGGTCTTTGGCAACATGGGCGAGGACTGTGCCACGGGAGTCGCCTTCACCAGGGATCCCTCCACGGGAGATCAGGGTCTCTTTGGAGAGTTTCTCCTGAACGCCCAGGGAGAGGACGTGGTGGCCGGCATACGCACCCCGAGGCCAATCTCCGAGATGGAGGAGGTCATGCCTGGGGCGTTCTCGGAACTGCTGGAGACCATGAGCAGACTCGAGACCGAGTACCGCGACATGCAGGACATGGAGTTCACCGTGGAGCGGGACAAGCTGTACATGCTACAGACCAGGAGCGGGAAACGCACGGCCGCTGCGGCGCTCAAGATCGCCCGCGCCCTGGTCGATGAGGGAATCATCAGCCGCGAAGAAGCCGTCCTTCAGGTGGACCCCGCGCAGCTAATTCAGGTCCTCCACCCCTACATAGACCCGGAGGCGGAACTTGAGGTCCTCGCCACGGGCCTGCCCGCCTCTCCGGGAGCGGCCACGGGCGCGATCGTCTTCACTGCGGATGAAGCCGCCGAGCGCGCCGAGGCCGGGGAGGATGTGATCCTGGTCCGCAAGGACACTAACCCGGACGACGTACACGGCATGATCCGCGCGAAGGGCATCCTTAGCATGTTGGGCGGCATGACCTCCCACGCTGCCGTCGTGGCGCGTGGTCTGGGCAAACCCGCCGTAACCGCATGCAAGGCGCTCAAGATAAACGCCAAAATGCGCACGCTCGACCTGGACGGCAAGAGCTTCGATGCTGGAGACATCATCACCATCGAAGGCACCACCGGGCGAGTCGTCGAGGGAGCCGCGCCGCTGGTCGATCCGGACCTCTCGGAAGACTTCCAGACGATCCTCTCCTGGGCCGACGAGTTTAGCAGCCTCGGAGTCCGGGCCAACGCCGACACTCCCGATGACGCGAGGAAGGCGAGGGAGTTCGGCGCGATGGGTATCGGCCTGTGCCGCACGGAGCATATGTTCATGGAAGAAGGCCGGCTCGAGCTCGTGCGCGAGATGATCCTGGCCGAAGACGAAACAGCCTCGAAAGAGGCCCTCGCCCGGCTGGAACCGCTTCAGAGAGGCGACTTCGAGGGGATCTTCGAGGCCATGAGCGGTCTGCCGGTCACGGTACGGCTACTTGACCCGCCGCTGCACGAGTTTCTCCCCGACTCCGCAGACCTCTTGAAGAAGCTCGCCGAGATCGAGGATACTGACTCCCGCGAAGCCAGGGAGCTCTGGCGGCAGGTACGGGTCGCGGAGAGCCTCGAAGAGGCCAACCCCATGCTGGGTCTGAGAGGCTGCCGGTTGGGCATCACCCGTCCAGAGATCTACAGGATGCAGGTCCGCGCCATCTCCGAGGCGGCCAGGACCGCTCGCGAGAAAGGACACGATACCGAGGTCGAGATAATGATTCCTCTCGTCGGTTTCCGGAGTGAGCTCGAAAGGACCCGAAGAGACGCCGAGGCTGTGATAGAAGGGGTCTTCAAAGGTGAGAGATCTATCCACATCGGCACCATGATAGAGTTGCCCAGGGCCTGTGCCGTGGCTGATGAGATAGCCGAAGAAGCCGACTTTTTCTCCTTCGGCACAAACGACCTTACCCAGACGGTGTGCGGCCTCTCCCGCGACGACGCCGAGGGCGGGTTTCTCACCCGCTATCTCGAAGAGGGTATCCTGGAGAAGAATCCTTTCCAGACCATAGACCGGGAAGGAGTCGGACAGCTCGTCTCGATGGCCTGCGAAAAAGGCCGGAAGTCTAATCCGGCCCTCACGCTCGGCATCTGCGGCGAGCACGGTGGCGACCCCACGAGCATAGAGTTCTTCCACAAGGTAGGGCTCGACTACGTCTCCTGCTCCCCCTACCGGGTGCCGGTGGCGCGGCTCGCCGCGGCCCACACGACCCTCAAGAATGGGAGTAGCCAATAGAAAGATCAAAGGCGCCAGGCCGCAACAATGTGAATAGATGGGGTCAGGATCGCACCTCTCGTCGGCAGTCTACACCTGGCCTCCAGCGGGACGAACTCGTAGTGGGTAGCCGAGCAGTTGGGAAGGCACTTCCACGCTCCCGCCCAGGCGCTGTACGCTCCGCCGTGGAGGATCGCTCCACGGCGGAGGTGCTGGTTCGGGATCTCGATATACATAACACTCTGAACCTCGCGCGGCAGGCTTCGCTGGTGATCTAAAGCGTCGGTACGTTGCACGACGAGGCGACCATGGTCCAGTTGGGCTATCTCTCGTTTGAGGAGCGCGCTTTCTTGAGGGAGCGGAGGGCTACGGAGGATATCGCCTGCCCGCCATCAACCTCGTGGACATCTCGTTGGAAGACCTCAAGAATATCCCGGAACGACTAGCGATCTCTGGAGGAGAGCTCAAGCGGGAGGCCCTGCTCGGAACCCTGCGCGGCGGCTACGCCACCACCCTCGTGACGGACGACAGTACGGCGGCATATCTGCTGGAGTGTGTTATGGACTCGACCCGAGTACCCAGGCGTAGTGATCGGAGCGAGAAACGCTCGCTAGAGGAAGCAGTATGAACTAAGCCCCTCTCGGTAGGTAAATGAGTAGAGAGAAAGAAGAGCGGTCCATCTCCGGTCAGAAATCACCTTTTTCTCACTGTATTGACTTTTGTTCTTGACTCTGACAAAAGTTACGTGTATCGTTTATGTACGCTGTCGTGTTCGTCTGATGGGGTGGGACGGGCGACGATTGCGGGCTATTTGTCGACGTTGATCCTAGTGTTGGTGATGCTGTGGATGTTGCAGATAATAGGGAGCTCTGACACCAGATGTGGCACTATTGGAACGTGCTCGGTAAGGACCTCACCCTCGAAGAGGCGGGTAGCTGAGAGGTGGCTATTCGCTATCCTGTCGACTACCGCAGCCTTTCGGAGGAGGACCACCTCATCGTGAAGGTGCTCCACCTCTACTTCGAACACAACCTCACCCAGGCTCAGGTCGCCGCGCGCATGGGATTCTCGCGTCCGAAGGTCTCGAAGCTGCTTGCCGAGGGCCGCGACAGGGGCCTGGTAAAGATCGAGCTAGCCGCACCCGCCGGAGACTTTGCGCCGCTCGAGATAGCCCTTGAGGATCGCTACGGTCTAGAAGAAGCCCTAGTAGTCGCTACCAGCGAGGATCGCGAGTCCACGGAGGTCGCCGCCGGCCGGGTGGGCGCAGCGCTGCTCGAGCGCCTCTGCACGCCGGATAAAGTCCTGGGGCTCTCCTGGGGCGTATCTTTGCGCGCGCTTGCGGACACTACGCCGCGCCGGGCCTTCGCCTGCAAGAGGATAGTCCCGCTGGTCGGTGGCATGGGCAAAGCGAAGACCCGACTGCACTCGAACCAAGTCTGCGCGGTGCTTGCCGAGAAGCTCGGTGTGGAGAGCCTGCACCTCGCCGCTCCAGCCATCGCTCGCTCACCTGAGAGCCGCACGGAACTGGCGGCGCTACCAGGCATCGAGGAGACACTGGCCGAGGGTGCGGTCTGCGACGTGGCGGTCGTCGGGATCGGGAGGATTCTCCCGAACTCAACGCTGGTCGAGGCCGGCTATTTCACGCTGGAAGAGTTTCTGGGGCTCAGGGAAAGGGGCATCGTGGGCGACATCTGCTGCCACTTCCTGGACGCGAACGGTGCCCCCCGCCTCCCCGAGTTCTCCGAGAGGATCGTCGGCCTCACCCTGAAGCAACTCCAAGACATCCCTAAGGTTGTCGGCATCGCTACAGGAGCAGAGAAGGCCCTCGGCGTCGCTGCCGCGTTGAAGGGTCGCTACGTAAAGGCTCTGGTCTGCGATCGGGATCTCGCCCGTTCGCTGTTGTACGTATCGGACGTATCAGGTAAAGGAGACCGTGATGAAGACGTATAAGAACCGGCGAGAGCTTCTGGAGACGATGCTCATGATCCGGGCTTTTGACGAGAAGGTGGACGAACTCTACGCTGCGGGCGCCCTTCATGGCACCGCCCACTTCTACGTGGGACAGGAAGCGGTCGCGACAGGCGTTATCTCCGCGCTCTCGGAAGGGGATGTCATTACCGGCACCCACCGGGGTCACGGTCACGCCCTCGCCTTCGGCCTGGACGTGGAACGCATGGCCGCGGAGCTTCTGGGACGGGCGTCAGGCTACTGCCACGGCAAGGGCGGGAGCATGCACATCGCCGACGTGGGAGCCGGGATGCTCGGCGCTAACGGCATCGTCGGCGGTAGCATGGGCATCGCCTGCGGCGCGGCCTGGGCCTTCAAGCAACGCAAGGAGGACCGCGTGGCCGTCTGCTTCTTCGGCGACGGCGGGGCGAACGAGGGGATCTTCCACGAGACCCTCAACCTCGCGGCGATCTGGAAGCTGCCGGTCATCTTCGTCTGCGAGAACAACCAGTACGGCATGTCCATGAGCGTTAAGAAAGCCTTCGCCATAGAGCAAATCTCGACGCGCGCCTCCGGTTACGGGATGCCCGGCGCAACGGTCAACGGGATGGAACTGGACGAGGTAAACGAAGCCGCCTCCGAAGCCGTCAAACGAGCCCGAAGCGGCGGCGGTCCCACCCTGCTTGAAGCGGTGACTTACCGCTATCTCGGGCACTCCAAGAGCGACGCCAACCTCTACCGTACGCGAGATGAGATCAGTGAATGGCGCAAACAGGACGCCATCCAGCGCTTCTCCGCAACTCTCGAAAAAGAGGGCGTGCTGGAGAAGGATGAGTGGCGCGAAGTAGAGAAATGGTCGAAAGAGGAGATCGAAGAAGCATTCGCGAAGGCTGACCGCGAGCCGGAACCCGAGCCCGAGTCCGCCCTGGAGGACGTATATGCCTAGAGAAGAGATCACCTACCGCGACGCCATCCGCGAGGCGATGACTTACGCCATGCGCGAGGATGACTCTGTATTCCTGATGGGCGAGGACGTGGGCGTCTACGGCGGAGCTTTCGGCGCGAGCCGGGGCATGGTCGAGGAGTTCGGTGAGGAACGCGTAGTGGACACCCCGATCTCCGAGGCCGGGTTCGTCGGGCTTTGCGCAGGCGCGGCGCTCGTTGGGATGCGGCCGATAGCGGAGATTCAGTTCTCGGACTTCATCACCCATTGCATGGACCAGCTCGTCAACCAGGCCGCCAAGATCCGGTACATGTTCGGCGGCGAGGCTGAAGTCCCGATGGTCATCCGCACCCCAGGAGGGGCCGGCACGGGGGCCGCCGCCCAACATTCCCAGTCCCTGGAAGCCTGGTTCATCCACGTGCCGGGCCTGAAAGTAGTCATGCCCTCGACCCCATACGACGCGAAGGGCCTTCTCCTCGCCGCGCTCGACGACCCGAACCCGGTGATCTTCTATGAGCACAAACTACTCTACAACCGCAAAGGCGAGGTCCCCGAAGAACCCTACCGCATCGCCCTGGGAGAGGCAAACGTCAGCCGCGAGGGCGAGGACGTGACCATAGCCGCCGCCGGTCTGGTGCATCGCTACGCCCTGGAGGCGGCGGATACTCTCGCCGATAGCGGAATCGCGGCGGAGGTCGTTGACCTGCGTACCCTCTCCCCCATGGACCACGCGACCGTCGCGCGCTCGGTGGAGAAGACCGGGAAGCTCGTGGTCGTCGAGGAGGACGTAAAGACCGCGGGCTGGGGCGCCGAGATCGTATCGCGGATCGTGGAGAGCGAGAGCTTCTACACCCTGGATCGCGCGCCGGCCAGAGTCGCCGGAGCTGACGTCCCGATCCCCTACAACAAGAACCTCGAAGCTCACATAAGGCCAAGTCCGGAGAAGGTAGTCGATGCGGTGCAAGCCGTCCTCGATGCTCGCGTCGGGGTGTACTCCTAGATGGCTACGGAGCTAAAAGTCCCGAGCCTCGGCATGGATATGGAGGAAGCGAGCATCATCCGCTGGCTCGTGGAGGAAGGCGCCGAGATCGAGAAAGGACAACCCATACTGGAGATAGACACGGACAAGACCTCCTTCGAGATAGAAGCCCCCGCCGGAGGTGTCTTGAGGAACATCCAGGGAAAAGAAGGCGAGACCGTCCCGGTCGGCGCCACACTCGCCTATATCGCCGCCCCCGGTGAAGAAGTCCCGGAACCGGATGAAAAGCAGACAGAACAAGACGAGCCCGTGCCAGAGACGACCGTACAGGCCGCGGCAAACAAACCCGAAAACGCGCGACGCAACGGGAACCGGGAGGTCGTCCGCGCCTCTCCGGCGGCCCGGCGGGTCGCCGCCGACCGCGGCATCACCCTGGAGAGCATCGTTGGCTCGGGGCCGCATGGAAGGGTCTACCTCTCCGACGTGCTGGAGGCAGACGTCAGGCAAGACACTCGGCCGGAGCCTTCCGTCACGCCTTCCGCAGCCCATGCCTCCCGCCGGGAGCCGCTCTCCCGCCTCCGGCGGCTGGGAGCCGAGCGGACGGCGAAGAGCTTCCGAGACGTGCCACACTTCTACCTGAGCCGCGACCTCGACGCGGACCGGCTGGTAACGGTTGTGGAGCGTCTCAAGCAGCGGCTAGATCCCGCCCCATCTATTACCGAGTTACTGGCCCTCGCCGTGGCCCGCACGCTCAAGAACCACCCGCGTCTGAACGGCCGCTACGTCGAGGGAGAACTGCAAATAAACGAGCGCGTGAACCTCGGGATAGCGGTGGCGACGGATGAAGGCCTCGTAGTTCCTGTCCTCGAAGGCGCGGACAGGCTACCTCTAAAAGAGCTAACCCGAACATCGAAGGACCTGGTGAAAAGAGCGCGGGAGGGCAAGCTCAAGCCGCAGGACCTCTCGGGAGGGACCTTCACGCTCTCCAACCTCGGGATGATGGAGATAGACTCCTTCGACGCGGTGATCAACGCGCCGGAGGCCGCGATACTCGCCGTGGGCAAGGTTCGTACGGTCCCGGAGTGGCGGGATGGCGAGTGGATGCCCCGGCGCGTGATCTCGGGTACACTCTCGGTAGACCATCGGGTAGCGGACGGGGCGGACGGGGGCCGGTTCCTGATGGACTTACAGGCGGCGTTGACGGACTGGGAGCTGCTACTGTGAAGGGGAAACTTTGAAGGTCGAGAGAGACGCCACGCTCACCTGCTCATCTTGCGGGATCGAGGGAGCGCACGAGCTTCTGTACCTCTCCAGGCACCTCTGCGCCAGCCGTTGCGCCAACTGCGGCTACACGCAGGTCTACTCGGATCACATCTACACCGCATACGCCCGCGACCTGGCCGACCGAACCAGCAGGCTCCCTGCGAAGGTCGCCGGAGAGATGTTCCACCCGATGGAGGTAGCAAAGTGGCCCTTCAAGGCCCTGGGCAAGCCGCTCGGACTATTCAGAGAAGTCACGCAGGTAACGGACTTCGAGCATAGCCGGCGCTCCACCGCGCCCCCGCGCCAGGCTCGCTAGAAGCTAAAGCTCCGAGACTATCTTCTTCGCCCGCGCTATGGAGGGCGCGCCCATACTCAACTCGGTAACACCGAGGTCTATCAGTTTTGGGATCAGTGCCGGCTCTCCCGCCGCCTCGCCGCACACCCCAACCCAGATCCCGGCTTCGTTCGCCGCCTCGCAGGTGAGGCCGATGAGCTTCAGGACCGCCGGATGGTCCGCGCTCTGCAGGTGGCGCAACCGCTCGTTGCCCCTATCCGCGGCCAGGGTGTACTGGACCAGGTCGTTAGTCCCGATAGAGAAGAAGGAGACTTCGGGCGCCAGATTCGCCGCGAGGATAGCCGCCGCCGGCGTCTCGACCATGACCCCCACCTCTACCGTACCGTACTCCGCACCTTCACTTTGGAGTTCGTCCCGGCACTCGTCCAGTATCTTCTTCGCCGCCTGGATCTCGCTCACGTCCGCGACCATTGGAAACATTATCTTCAGGTTCCCGTGCGCTCCCGCCCGCAGTAGCGCCCTCAGTTGCGGCTTGAATAGTTCAGGTACGTCTAGGCACATCCTTATGCCGCGCCAGCCCAGGAATGGGTTCTCTTCAACGGGCTGGTCCACGCCAGGCAGGTCCTTATCTCCACCGACATCGAGCGTGCGGATGACCACCGGCCGCTCACCGAAGGCTCGCGTTACCGTGCTATAGGACTCGTACTGCTCCTCCTCCGTAGGCAGTTGATCCCGCTCCATGAACAGGAATTCCGTGCGAAAGAGCCCAACGCCCTCCGCGCCCTGTGAGATCGCATCCTCCGCATCTTTGGCCGAGCCCAGGTTGGCCGAGACCTCTATGCGGCGTCCGTCGCTGGTACGGGCCTCGACGTGCCGATACTCATCCAGAGCGGCCCGCTGTTCGGACGCTAGCTTCCTCTTCGCCTCGAAGTCAGATACTGTTTCGGGATCCGGGTCCACTACCGCGTACCCTTCCCCACCGTCAACTGCGGCCGTGTTGGAATCGAAGGACTCCTCGAGCGCAGCGCCGACCCCTACAACTGCCGGTATGCCCATCGAGCGAGCCATGATCGAGACGTGCGACGTCTTGGAGCCTTCAGCGGTGACGAACCCGAGGGCCATCCCTTTGGGAATGCGGGCCGTGTCCGAGGGAGCGAGGCTAGTCGCCAGGACGACAGAGGGGGTCCCCAGAGACGACAGTCCCGCGGCGTCCCGGCCCATCAGTTCGGCTGCTATCTGATGAGCGACGTCGCGGACGTCGTCGGCGCGGGCGGCTATGTACTCGTCATCCATCTCGGCGAACGTTTGCGCGTACTCTTCACCGACCGCCAGAATGGCGGCCTCCGGGCTTTCGAGTTCCCGCACCCGCTCCTCGACACCGGAATGTAGGTCCTCATCCTCGGCCATCTCGCCGTGAGCGTCGAAGATCCCCGCCTCTGACTCGCTCCCGGCTTCCCGCAACTCATCCGCAGTCTCCGCCAGCCGCCGCGCCACAACCTCAACCGCTGCATGGAACCGTTCCAGTTCCTTATCGGCCGTCCCCTCGGGGATCGTCTCCCGTTCGGGTTTGAGCTCGCCGGGACGGTGGACGAACACCTGCCCGACGGCCACGCCCTCTGAGGCGCCTATTCCTGAAAGTCTGGCTCGCTCCGCCATGGCCTCACTCCTCCTCCTGTGAGATCACCGCAGCCAGAGCCTCGACCGCGTCATTCTCATCCTCGCCGTCGGCGCGAATGATGAGCTTGTCCCCGTGCTTGGCCCCGAGCGTCATCAGCTTGAGCGAACTTTTAGCGTTCGCCTCCGTCTCGCCCTTTACTACCACGATGTCGGAGTTGTAGCGCTTGGCCTCCTTGACGAACATCGCCGCCGGCCGGGCATGCAGACCCGCTTCGGGAACGACAACCACTTCCCTTTCCACCATCTTCGGACCTCGCTTTCGTTCTTTTCCCCCTGGTCCCGGACGTATTTCAGATTCCCCTACGTCCGGGACCACATCTTTTTAACACTTCTAGACGCTTGCCGCCTGCCTGGACTGCGTGGAAGTGTCCGCCGTCGCGGTCTGCTCGGCCTTTCTCATACCGAGCGACTTGAACACGACCACGAGCACGGCGCTAATAACGGTGCCCACGGCGATAGCGAGCAGGTACAGCGGCCAGTGACCGATCAGCCCTATGACGAAGATACCACCGTGCGGAGCTCGAAGCGTCGCGCCGAACGCCAGTGACATCGAGGCCGCGGTCGCGGACCCGACCATGCAGGCCGGGATCACGCGCAGCGGGTCCGCCGCCGCGAACGGTATTGCGCCCTCCGTGATAAATGAGGCTCCCAGGACCCAGTTTGCCTGGCTGGCGCGCTGCTCGGCCGGCGTAAAGAGCTTGGGCCTTATCAGGTTGGCGAGCGCCAGGGCCAACGGCGGCGTCATACCCGCCGCCATCACCGCCGCCATTGGCGCATAGGCGCCACCGGCGAGACCGGCGATAGCGAAGGCATAAGCCGCCTTGTTGACCGGACCACCCATGTCGAAGGCCATCATCGACCCGAGGATAATGCCCAGCAGAATAGCGTTCGCACCCTGCAGGCCCTTGAGCCAGGCTTGTAGCCCTTCGGTGGCTGAGGCTATCGGTTGTCCCAGAACCACGATCATGAGCGTACCGACTACCAGACATCCGACGATCGGATAGACCAGGATCGGCATGAGCCGCCCGAAGCCACCGGGCAGTTTGATCTTCTTGAGCAAGATTATGACTGCGCCCGCGAGGAGCCCGGCGGCGATACCGCCGAGGAACCCGGCGCCGATGTCGTTGGCTATGAGCCCGCCGACGACGCCGGGAGCGATACCGGGCCTGTCAGCCATCGCGTAAGCGATAAACCCGGCGAGAATCGGCACGAGCATCCCGAAGGCGGTCGCCCCAATCTTGAAGAGCAGGGCCGGAATGGTGAAGTGCTTATACACGTCAGAATCCGTTACCTTCACCGTATCGCCGAACGCGAAGGAGAGCGCGATCAGGATGCCGCCCGCGACGACGAACGGGATCATGTAACTGACACCGGTCATCAGCCAGCGACGGACCTCCGCGCCCCATCCGGAACCCCCCATGTCTGAGGGAATTGCCGCATTCTCGTCGTCGGCGTCAGCGGCGGCGGTGGATGTGGCTCCTGCCGCGCTCGCGCCTTGCTCGGCGGCGGCAACGGCCCGGTCCACGACGTCACCCGGCTTATCTATCGCCTCCCTGAGACGGACCTCCACGGTCGGCTTACCGGCGAAACGTCCGCGCTCGGCGACGGTCGCGTCGGATGCGATCATGACCGCGTCCGCGTCACGGATCACCTGCGGATCGACGAAATCAACGCCGGAGGCGCCGTGGATCTCGATCCAGATCTCATGCCCCTTCTCTTTTGCCGCCGTCTCCAGCGCCTCGGCGGCCATCGCGCTGTGCGCGATCCCCGTCGGGCAGGCGGTTACTCCTATAAACTTCACTGCTCTATCTCCCTTTCCTCACTTTTGTCTTGACGGTTCCCTCTGTCTATCGACCGGCTACTTGGAGATGGAAACCTCCTCGCGTATTAAGTTGAAGGCTTCCTCGGGCGTCTTGGCTTCCCGCAGAGCCGTCCTGAACCGCTCATGCACGAGCCTTCGGGCAAGCTGCTGGAGCACCGTGACGTGCAGGTTATGCTCGCCATCAGGTGCGGCAATCAAGAATATGAGGTCCGCCTCCGCGTCGCCGAAGTCAACGGCGGAGTTGGCGCGTCCGAAAGCGAAGCCGGCCTCCGACACTCCTGCGGACTTGGCATGCGGTATGGCTATGCCCATCTCCAT
>JAABUN010005652.1_pt1 | contig 15266 bp, 13 predicted proteins | sample 5559311 | NCBI WGS metagenome assembly JAABUN01 (sample SAMN10711877, study PRJNA513370) | rock metagenome | isolation source: Antarctica rocks | place: Antarctica: Victoria Land, Siegfried Peak sud | reverse complement strand
TCCGTGATGAGGGAGACAGGTGCGCGTCGCCTCCGGCCCAGATCCACCAGGTTCGAGCCGGTGCGTCTTTGAGAGGCGTAAACGTCGGTTCCTCGCGTATGCCTTTCCGCCACGCTCGCCACACCCACGTCGTCTGGCAGTACCGACACGTCATGGCTTTGTCGGGGCCGCTTGCCACCCGTCCCGGCACCTCCCGAGACCGGCTGCCCCCAGCTTCACCGCCCCGCTGCGACGGGACGGAGGCGAAAGTCTCTCACCTCCACTCAATCAACAAGCGCCTCACAACGCACCGGCGGAAAGACGCACTCTCGTGAGCCCCCGCACTGGCGCCCGTCAGGCGCATCGGGGTTAGGTACCGCGTCCCGGCCGGACCCGCGCTTGTGCCAGAAGGCAGTCGTCTTCACCGGTCGACACACATCACAAGCCACGCCACGATGGACGTCGCCCGATCGGCGTAGTACTTGGAACCAGCCTCTGATGGTGGCGTAATGGTTGCCGCCGTATCCGGCGGGGACCTTGTGGGACGGTTGTAAGTCGAAGCTCCAAGTTCCGCGGCCCAGTTTCCAGGTCCAGACGCCCGCGTTGTCGGCTGCGTCGCTCGCGCTAATCCCTCGGTGGGGTGCGTGGTTGCCGGCTGCCAGGTACGGTTCGTGACTGAGAACGCTCGTCGCGGCTGGGGCGGAGCCGCGCCAGTCGTGACGACTGCGCGCACAATGACCGTGTGAAGAAGAAGTGGTCTGACCTTAGCCCGAGCACGCGCCGCACGATCCTATGCGCAGCCGCGCTTGAGGGATTCATCAAAGTGATCGCACTCGTTGACTTGACTCGCCGGCCGGCGGTGCAGGTTCGCGGGAGCAAAGTGGCATGGGCGACGGCGATCACTTTCGTCAACTCCGCCGGCGCAGTTCCGCTGGCGTACCTCCTCCGAGGCCGACGACCCGGCTGAGACACTCCGCAAATGCCCAAGAGGCACATGCGGCGGTGTGACGCACCCCCGTCCATGCACGAGCGGTGGCGCGACCGCCCGCATGGTCGGGCAGTCCGGTGAGAGCGAATGTCCCCCTCGCTACGTCACGAGATGTGAGGCGGGGGGTTGACGCCTGGGACGTTGAGCCCCATCACGGATTAAGCTAAGTGACATTGCACCTACGCCTGCCACAGCTTCGCTCTAGACGCAATGACGCTCCCATGCCCGTGGTGGGCAGTGGAGCGTCTCATTCTCGGCGCTAGTCAGCGAGACGCGTTGTACAGGTCCATCAACTCACCCTTGATGCGGCCACGGTCGCTGACCGTGTGGCCGTTCGACCGAAGCCACTCGCGCGCCGCCTTAAGCTGCTCGCGGTCAGCGCTGCGGGCACTCCCGCGAACATTGCTGATGCCGGGACGCGCTCGGCCACCCTTCCGCTGAGCGTGTTCAAGATAGATGGCGATGGCTTTGTCGAAGCCCTTGGCCTCTTTGTCGGTCAGGTCGATGCTGTAGTCGACGCCACGGTAGCTGAAGTTGATGGACTGGCCACCGTCCTGCATCTCGTCACCGCTGAGGTCGCTGATGAGAATGACTTGGGTTCTGCTGGCCATCCGTTTTGTGCTCCTTGGTTCACTAAAGAAGGGGATGCGCGCGACTATACGCCAAACCAGGTCCGCGCCATGTGGGATCTGTGACGTACCAATGGAGTCCGCCGACGTAAGGGAGGGCAGTCATGGCTAAGAAGGTCACCGCATCAAGGCTCAGCGGGCCACCGCCCAGTACACCGTTGCTGGTAGTTCGAAATCCGGACGGTCGGTACCCAACACGGTAATGAGATGGCGGGCGCCAAGGCGCCGGCGACCTCGCGGTCCGTCGTAGCCACCTCCCACTGACGATCGCCTTGCCCGCAGCGCCCCCGCCTGTACCCAGGCCTCAGTTGCGCGGTCGTGCCCTCGCTAGGCAGGCCGCGCACATGAAGGCACTCGGCAAGGACGATGGCTGTTCGCCGGCTGACCCACCCGCCGGCGTCTCCACGCCTGCCGTCGCCGTCGGCTCGTGTGCCCAACGGCCGACCGCTTGGAGGTGTCTCAGCCCTTGGGCGGGTTCGGGTCGTTGCCGTACGAGTTCTTCTCTCCGATGGTGCCGTCCAACTTCTTGATGGCGTGCTCCACCTTGCGCTCCCTCGCCATCTTCTTTCCGACGGCGGTTTGTTCCGCCTTGGTGCCGCCGGTGTGCGCAGCGCGCGCGCTGCCTTCAACCTTCGACTTCCAGACGCCATCCTCGTTGTATGTGCTTACGTCACCCTTGGCCAATTCAGACTCCTCACTTGACTACGGCCCTTGCGCCGCCGCTCGACTATGGCATCTGAGAGCGACCAGCGAGGCGAGACACGACTACCGCCACCGCGGCACTTCAATAAGTCGCGCTGATCGAGCGCGGGCACGAGCTGACGTGCGACCGCCGGACGACCCGGTACCGCCGCCGGTGCGATGATTCGCGGCGGTATGACGTAGGAGTCACAAACCCGGAGCCCGTTCGTTGGTGAGGTCACCCCGGCCCGGGCAGGGGCGTCAGGTGGTAGCGCTCGATGATGTCTGGGAGCCAGGATTGGTTCGGCGAACTCCAGCCCGTAGCGGTCGGCGATCTCGAGTCGCGCTTCCAGAGGTGGTGGTCCGGCCGCAACCAGTTCGGACAGCTCTCGGAAGAATCCCTCGAAGCCGCCAGGGCTGATGATCTCGACATTTGCGCGGGTACGTCCCCGGCGTTCCACATCGCGTGTACCTCGTCGCGTGGCTTGGTGATGTACCCGCCTGCGCCGAGGACGACCTCGCGGTCGCCGGAGCGAAACCCGATCTGCCCCTCGGTGACGATGGAGTACTCGTCCTCGCGGCGGTGGATGTGCGGGGGGACGAGGGTTCCGAGTCTCCCGACCCCAGGTCGAGCTCTACGTGCGCTGGATGCAAGAGATCCGACGGTTCAAGCCCTCCACGGTCAGCCGGCGCCTGTCGGTCATGACCGGGTTCTACCGCACCTGCGTCATCGACGGCGTCCTGCCATCATCACCGGCCGAGCACGTCCGCCGACCCAACGTGCCAGCCGAGTCACCGACGCTGGGCCTGACCCACCTGCAGTTCGAGGCCATCCTCACCGCCGCCCGCCTCTCCCCGAACCCGAACGACTTCGCCTTGGTCGCGATGCTCGGGCTCCTGGGCCTGCGGATCTTCGAAGCCTGCGCCGCCGACATCGGCGACCTCGGCGAGGAACACGCTGCGGCACACCTTCGTCACCACCATGCTCGACGCCGGCGTCGACCTGCGCGACGTGCAGATCGCCGCCCGCCACGCCGACCCCCGCACCACTATGCGGTACGACCGAGCCCGCAAGAACCTCGACCGCCACCCCAACTATATTCTCGCCGCCTACATTTACATGGCCTCCGGCACCCAACCCGGCTCCCTGCTTGAGACCCGGTCCTGCCGATGAGCGCTGGTTCCAGCGAGAGCGGAAATCGGTGGTCGGGGAGCTCAAGGGGGTGGGGTCGGCTGCGTCAGCCGAGTTCCGGCGTCGGCGCGGACAGGTGGTCCAGGTCGAGGATCTCGCTGCGACGCACTCGCGTCAGCGGGAACTCATCGGCGGGGACGACGTCGGCCACAACGCCGGAGACAGCAGTGCGGACTTCGTCCGGGACCTGACCGGTGGGGAAGCACTTCACTGCCCACGCGTCGCCGAGGGCCAACCACAGCCAGTACTTCTCGGTCGGGTTGCCCGCACCTTCGAGGCGCGCGGCGATCTCCGCGGAGCTGCGCGCCAGGCCTCCCTGTTCGTCGTACAGCCACCCGTTCAGGGCAAGGTCCGGGGTAGGGATCGTGTCGTCGGGAAACGTCGGCAGCGTCCCAGGCTGCACGATCACGCAGAGCGTCAGGTCGTACGGGGCGCCGCCCCAACCGTTGGCGGCCTCCACGCGTAGCTCCACGACCTGCTCGACGGCCTTGCCCTCGGGACTGTTCGGCTTGCGAGACTTCGAGGCGACCACGTCCTCCAGCGGGCGTAGCCATGGGGCGACCGCGTCCGGGAAGGCGAAGCGGCCGAACTTGCGTGCCACGGCGCCGGCGAACCGGCGCATCTGCTGAACTCCGGCTACGCCGGGTAGACGACTGTGACTGGCGACCTCGCTCTTAGCGACGGTGGCGAGCACGTCCAAGTCGGCGAAGTCGTGCTCGCCCACCTGCGGAAGGTGCACGAACCGGGGCCTCTTTCCGTCGCGCGCCTCGCGGGCGTGCGGGTCCGTGAGCCGCATGCGACGCGCGACGTGGACCGCGGTCCTGTCCGCCAGGACAATGTCGCAGGTCTGGCTGACCACGACCACGCCATATGGGGCCGGCACTTGGATCGGCCCTCCTGTCGGCCCAACCGCGCAAATGCTGGTCAGCCCTTCGAGCAGGTCCCCTTGACGGTATGAGGCCAGCGTGCGCGCGGTTTCCGCGTCCAGAGTCCCCAACTCCGACACCTCCACCGCGAGCGTTGCGGCAGAGGCGTCATCGTGGTTCGCAGGCGTCGAGGTCACGTCAAGCGGCCATCGCCCTCAGGTCCATCGTGCAGGGCACCCAGCAAGTCCTCCGGGCGGAACGGGCTGCCGGTGATGTCGTGCGGCGCGACCTGGTGGCGGGCCCTGAACTCGTCGACCAGGCTCGGCCCCTGCTGGGTTGGAGCCAAGAGCGCGGCCCGCCGCTCGTCGGCGTTGCCCGCCGGTAGCGCGCGCACCAGACCGACGAGCTGTCCGAGCAGCTCGGCGTTGGTGCCGTTCATTCGGCCCCCGTTGGCCCACAGGTGCACGGCACGCCGGGACACACCGAACACGCGGCCCAGCTGTTCCCAGGTCAGGCCTGAGGACTCGTGGAGCCATTGGATCTCCTCGGCCTCCGTGAGCGCCTCGCTGGGCACCGCCGAGGTCTTCGACTGAGTTGTCTGCGCCTTGGCGGCCAAGAGGGCAGCGGTTTCGATTCCTCGCGGCGCCGAGACCGTCATCAGGTCGGCGCCGACCACGCGGGCCGTCGACGTCCAGTCTCCTATGTAGCGCACCGGAGAGGGGGTGATGGGGGTCGTCGTCGCTGTCCCGGACAAGAGTCCAGTCAGGGCGAGCCCGCCAGCACACAGCAAAGAGATCGCCGTCCTCGGGGAGGCCCCGCTGTCTAAAAGGGGCGGTGGAAATAGGGCGGTGCGGTCGGCGTGGACGACCGGGACCTGGGTTGAGCGAGCGGCGCGGTGTGAGGTGGTCGTCATCCGATCTCGCCTCCGAATCTGGTGAGAAAGTCAGGGGTGACGACCCACCGGAAGTACTGGTATGCGCGCTCCGCCAACTCGTGAACGTGCTCGCGAACCTCAGCGGTTGTCACGCCACTTCTCCGAGTGCGGAACGCGTCCAGGTCCAGAATCCAGCTCGGGTCGGGAGCCGGGGGCAGCGTCGGGTCGATCACCGCACCGCCGGGCAGGATCCCCCATCGTGCTTGCAGCCCATCGAACTCGTCGATGGAGTAGAGCGACTCAGTGATGCCGTGAATAAGGCGAACTCCAGTGTCGGCCGGTGCAGGTAGTCCGCCCAGAACCTCAGGGCGCACCAGTGCAGCGAGCCCGCTCAAGGTGGCCTCATCTGAGATGCGGTTGATGTACCGCCAGCCAACACGTTCGACGAACGGTGGCCGGGCTACGGTGACGAAAGCAGCCCAGGCGTCGTCGACTCTCGCCAGGAAGTCCTCGCGGGAGGAGTAACTGGCGGTGTCGACTGCGAGGAAGCTGTGGCCGAACGATACCTGCCACTGCTCGTCGGCGCTGCGCAACTGCCACACCTTACCGGTCACGGGCGACTGCTCGACCCCCTCAGGCGTGATGGTGACGGCGACTTCACGCTGCTCGTTCAGGATGGGGTACCGGTCGCTCATTGCCGCGGCGAGGGCGTTCGCGGCGTCGTCACCGGCTGCCAAGGTTGTCAGTCGCGGGAAGCGCACCTGGGTCAGAACGCGCGCCAGCGGGGCGGCCCCCAGCGGGACGTGCGCAACCGGGTCGCTTCCGAACGGGCTCTCAACCACGACCTCGGGCACGCTTCACACTCTACTTCACACTGAAGAATCGCGCGGTCACATTCGCGCAAGGGGCGTCTCGGCCGCAAAGACGAGTGTAGGCAGTGTTCCGGCACTGATGCTGTCTTGGGTCGTGAGGGGTTGGGTTGGGTGGGGCTCCTTGCAGCGGAGCACGTGCGCGCGGGTGCGGATCGCGACCGGCTGGCTACCCGGGCGTTTGTCGCCGAGTGGCCGAGAACTCGCGCGTGCTCTTGGGGACCGTCGCCGGGGTGATGGCGTGACGGCGGTAGTCGCATCGGACCTGTACCGGGCGCGTGAGACGGCCGAGCTGGCGTTCGCCGAGGCGGGCACCCGATCTTCTTTGACTGGCGGCTGCGTGAGTGTCACTACGGCGACCTCGACGGCGCCTCACATGAGGTTGTGCACGGTGACCGTCTCCGGTATCTCGATCTGTCCTACCCCGGCGGTGAGAGCTGGGCGGCAGGCGATCGAGCGGGTCGCCGGCTTCCTGCACGACGTTCCCCGGCACTGGGACGGCCAGCGTCTGACCGTCATAGGTCACACCGCTACGCGGTTGGCCTTGAGCACTACCTGCGCGGTGTGCCCCCCGTGGAGGCCCTCGGCGCGCCCTTTCAGTGGCAACCAGGATGGGAGTACAAACTCCCGTAGCGCGTGACGGTCCACGTCGGTTCGTGCCCATCGGACGTCGCTACACGATGGACCCGGTCCACCATTCCGAGGTGAGGCTCAGTCCGGCCGCAGCGAGCTGATCACGCTTGGGCTGATCGTGGTGGCCCGTGACGACGACCAGCTGCACGGGGCCTTGCCTGACAGCCCACCGCCTCACGGCCGCCAGGAGGAGCGGCGCAGCCGTGGCCCAGCTCGAGTCCTGGTCCACGACGAAGTCGTCAACCATGCACGTCGCCCCACCCGGGTCGTACACCGGCGGGGCATCACCGACGCTGGCGATTACGAACCCCCTCACGCGGGCTTCACTATCGACTACAAATACGCCGACGTCTTCACAGGCCAGCAGCTCGTGGAAGTACGACCGCTGCACCGAGACGGCATCCGGTGCAGGGCGCCAAAACCGCGGCTGCTGTTCCGCATAGCGCTCACGCCGACGACGAGCCAGCTCGACGAGCACCTCCAAATCCGCCGACGTCGCCCGACGCGTCAACCACGACATGTACTGATCATGCGACAGCCGACCCACCAACCCCACCGCAGTATGGGTCGCCCGCTTCTGCCGCGTAGATGATGGAACGTGCGACCAGGCGGCACGGTTGGTGTCGGCGACGGCAGCAGGTGGGCCCCTCCGCTGGGGCCCCTGCGTGCAGCCTTGGTGGCGGGCAAGGTCGGCAGGCCGACTTGGGCGTCGGTTGGCTCCCTGAGCCATCCCTGGGGCAGGCACCGTCTTCCAGGAAGGCGCCTGAGGCGGTCTGTCAGGGCTGGAGGGTGGCGGGCACCCTTGGGGTAGGTGCTGGCGTTGATGCGCTGGTCGGCGGCGCAGGGACCGGCGCACTTGGCGTGGCGGACGGCCCAGTCGGCGCCGAGGTCGTGGGGCTGCTTGGCGTCGAGGTTTCGCTCGTGGTGGCGGTACCCCCCGTCGTGGTTGCTGTTGTCGGCGCCGGCGTGGTCGCGGGTGCCGCGGGTGTGGTCGTGGCCGGCGACGGCGCGGTGGAAGCGCTGGGCGTGGGGGTGTGTCCGAACTCGGGGGCTGGGGCTGGGTCGGCGGCGCGACTGAGGGTCGTGCCGGTGGTGCCGTTGTTGGAGACGGGGTGTCCCAGGAATGTCTCGGCGAGGGTCAGGCCGGTAAGGGCCAGGGCGAACCCGGCGATGACTGCGGCGCTGGCGCCGAGCCAGCGGCGCCGGGAGATGGTGACACCGCCCGGGGTACGCCGTGCCGGCCCGTGCATGACCCGCGCGCGAGGGCTGGGTGTGCCGGGTCCTTGCGGGCGTAGCCGTTGCAGGCGGCTGCCGGCGGTGCGTAGCGAGTGGGCGTAGATCGCGGACCCGATGGTCGCCACGAGCGATCCCAGCGCGGCGCCGATGATGGTGCCGGCGACGCCGAGGAACGAGGCGGCCAGGGCGGCGCTGACGGCTGCCAGGGTGCTGGCGAGGATCTGGGCGAGTCCGAGTCCGAAGAACGGTTCGGGTTCGGTGGTGTTGGGGGCAGGGGAGTCGGGACGGGTGTCTGTCGACGTTGTCGGCATGAGAGTGCTGAGATCTCCGAGCGAGGTTGGGGTCGAAATCGTGCTGCCAGCCCCCTGGACAGACGCGGTCAACCTGAGGCGCCGGCCCGGGTGCTGTTCCCGCCGTCCTTGCCGGGCGAGACGATTCTAGCCGGTCAGGCTGTGACCACCCTGAGTCGGCCAGCCCGCAACCGACTCGAGGCTACCCTCGCGGGAAGGATCTGTGCTGAGCGGTTCACCGGTTGTGGGCGGAGCGGTACGCGTCCATCAGCGTTGATGGCACGCGGCCGCGGCCGCTGACGTGGTGGCCGTTCGCTTTCGCCCACGCCCGGAGCTCCTTGCTGGAGGGGGCTTTGCTGGAGGGGGCTTTGCTGGAGGGGGGTGCGGTGTTCTTGGTGTGTCTGCCTCGGGTCGTCCTTCTTGACGCGCCGGCGACCGGCTTCTTCGTCGCCGCGGCGGCTTTGGTCGCGCGCGGCAGCGCGGTGTCGGTCGTCGCGAGGACCGGTCCTGTCACCGCCAGCTGGACGTTGTAGACCGCGCCGAGCACGCGCAGGGCGTCGTCGAGCGGTTCGCTGGAGTCGATGGTGACCTTCACGGGTGAAGCCCTTCTTCGAGTCGTTCACGTCTTCGAGTCGTTGCTGCGGGCACCGGTCCTGCAGGACTGGCCGCGGTGGCGAATGCTACAAGCGATTGCACCGGAGTAGACAACGCGGCGGCCGGGCGACTTCGTCGGGGATGGCTGGCGCTCCCGGGGCGGCACCGGCGACGGTAGCGACGTGAGAACAGTCCGTGGGGTCGGCTTCGGTCCCGGACAGCAGCAGGTTTGCCGGTCTGGGCAGTACCGGCTCAACCGCCGAATCCGCTTTGGTGACAGTTCGACCGGGTGGTGCGAAACGCGAGACAACGGCCTCCTCTGAAGCCGTGACTTGGCCTCGAGCCGCTTCTATGGTCATGGGGTGGAAGGGGGTGGTCGCCGGTGATGACGGTGCACGTTCTGCACGCCGGGGACGGCTACACCTACCTGACCCGTCAGGTCGCCTCGGGTGATCACTTGCGCCGGCGCGGTGAGGCGCTCAGCGACTACTACACGGGCGCCGGTAACCCACCGGGGCGGTGGGTCGGGACCGGGCGCACCGCGATGGGCATCGACGGCGCGGGCATCGACGGCGCGGGCGTTGACGGGGCGGTCACTGAGGCGCAGATGAAGGCCCTCTTCGGTCAGGGGTTGCACCCGGACGCGCAGGCCCGGATCGAGCAGGCCGTCGCCGCCGGCCAGGACCGGGCGCAGGCAGTTGCGGCGCTCCGGTTGGGCGCCCGGTTCCCGGTCATCCACGCGTCCCAGCAGGTGTGGCGCGAGCGTCTCGACACGGCATACGCGGGCTTCGAGAAGGCTCACGGCTCCCGTCCGGAGCGCGGGCCGGAGCGGGACCTGGTGCGCTGGAACGTCGCGACCGAGCTGTTCCGCGAGACTGAGCACCGGGACCCGTTCGACGACGCAGAGTTGAAACGGTTCCACGCCCGGGCCGCCAAGCCGGCTCGGCAGCCGGTCGCCGGTGTCGACCTGGTGTTCACCCCGGTGAAGTCGGTCTCGACGCTGTGGGCGCTCGGCGACGAGCAAGTCCGCCGCCAGGTTGAGCTGGCGCATGAGGCGGCCTGGCGACGGGCGTTCGCCTACCTCGAGTCGCACGCCGCCCTGACCCGCACCGGGGCGGCCGGGATCGCGCAGGTCGAGACCCACGGGCTGGTCGCGGCGGCGTTCGACCACCCGGACTCGCGCACCGGTGACCCGAACCTGCACACGCACGTCGCCGTCTCGGCGAAGGTGGCAGGGTTGGACGGGAAGTGGCGGGCCCTGGACATGCGGGTGCTGCACGCGATGGCAGTCAGCGCGTCCGAGGCGTACAACACCGCGGTCGAGGACGAGCTGCGGACCCGGCTGCGTGTCGCGTTCGTGGAACGGGCCGGGGGCCGGGACCCTCGTCCGGTGCGCGAGATCGCGGGCATCCCCCCAGCCCTGCTGCGGGCGTTCTCGTCCCGCCGCGTGCAGATCGAGACCGGCTACCACGCCGCCCTCGAGCGGTACCGGTCCAGCCACGGCCACGACGCCCCCCGGCACGTGCAGTACCAGCTCGCGCAGGAGGCGACGCTGGCCAACCGCCCCGACAAGAGCGCACCACGCTCCTGGGCGGACGCCCGGCAGGGGTGGCTGGCCCGCGCCGGGCAGGTGCTCGCCGCCAATCCGGACCCCGGCCCGACCGACGTGGCCACGATGCTGCGCGGTGTCCTGGGCCACGGCATACCCGCCGGTGACCCGCCCCCTGCTGACGTCGAGGAACTGGCCCGGGCGGTTGTGCAGGCGGTCGCGCAGGCGCGATCGACCTGGACCCGGTGGCACGTCCACGCCCAGGCGCAGCGGCTCACCCGCCCATTGCCTGTGGCCCCCGTAGAACGCGAGGCGCTGGTCGCGTCGGTGACCGACCGGGCGCTGACCGGGCACAGCCTGGCCCTGCGCGCGCCGGAGCTGAACCCGGCACCGGAGCCGCTGCTGCGCCGGGACGGCGAGAGCGTCTACAGCGTCCACGGGGCCACCCGGTACACCTCCGAACCGCTGGTCCTGGCCGTCGAGGACGCACTCCTGGCCGCCAGCGACACCCACACCGGCCGGGCGACCCCGGAGGCGGCGCTGACCGGCGCCCCGGGCCGGTTGGAGGCCACCCACGGGTGGTCCTTCGACCCGGGCCAGGTTGCCCTGGCCAGGGCGTTCACCGGCGATGACCGGCTCCTGGTCACCGGCGTGGGCCCGGCCGGGACCGGCAAGACCACCGCGATGCAGCTGACCGCAGCCGTCCTCGCCGCGGACGGACGCCGGCTCATCGCGCTTGCCCCGTCGGCCCGAGCCGCCGCGGTCCTCGGCGCGCAGGTCCGGGTGCCCGCGGCGACCATCGCGAAACTGCTGCACGCCCACGACCAGGCTGCCGACCAGGCTGCCGACCAGGCTCTAGGGACCGGGTCTGCGGTCCCGGACGGGCTGCGCCTGCGCCCCGGGGACCTGGTCCTGGTCGACGAGGCGGGGATGGCCGGCACGCCCGCCCTGGGCCGGCTACTGACCCTGGCACGGGACTGCGGCGCGCTGCTGCGCCTGCTCGGTGACCCGATGCAGCTGGGCGCGGTCGAGGCCGGCGGCGCGCTACGCCTCCTCGCCCACGCCGACCGGGTCGCGCACCTGGACCGGGTGCACCGGTTCGTCGACCCCGCTGAGGCCGACGCGAGCCTGGCGTTGCGCCGCGGCCTGACCTCCGGTCTCGGCTTCTACGAGGCAAACGGGCGCCTGCGCGACGGGAGCCGGGAGACGATGGTCGAGCTGGTCTACGACCGGTGGCGCGCCGACCGGGCCGCCGGGCACCTGTCGCTGATGGTCTCCGCGTCCAGCGCCGAGGTCGCCGCCCTGTCCGCCCGGGCCCGACGCGACCGGGTCAGCGCCGGGCAGGTCAGCGATCAGGGTGTGCTGTTGCACGACGGCAACGCCGCCGGTGCCGGCGACCTGGTCGTCACCCGCGAGAACCAGCGCCTCCTGAGCGTGCGTGGGGGCCGGGACTTCGTCAAGAACGGCGACCTCTGGCGGGTCACCGGCTGCCACGACGACGGCGACCTGAGCGTGCGGCACACCGAGCACGGCGGCTCGGTGCGACTGCCCGCCGAGTATGCCGCCGGGCACGTCGAGCTCGGCTACGCCACCACCGTGCACCGCGCGCAGGGGATGACCGTCGAGACCGCGCACGTCCTGGTCGACAAGAGCATGACCAGGGAGTCGCTGTACGTCGCGCTCTCCCGCGGGCGCCTCGCCAACCGTGCCTACGTCGTGACCGGCGAAGCCATCGACGTGGACCTGCACCGCCCGCCCGGGCCGCGGCTCGAGGCCATGGATGTGCTCAGGGGTGTCCTGTCGAGGCAGGGCTCGGAGCTCTCGGCCACCGAGACCCTCACCGAGACCGTGGAAGCTGCGGAGTCACTGGCAACACTGGTGCCGCAGTACCTCGACGGGCACGCCCGGGCCGTGGTCACCGGCGACCTCGAGGCTGCGGTGCGCGCTGGGCTGCGTGACGCCGGCGGCCGGGCCCTGGAGCAGCGGGTGAGCGAGTCACCAGGGTGGCGGCGGCTGCTGACCGCGGGCGCCGGAACCGATCCGCGGGACCGGGTGGCCGAGGCCGTCCGCTCGCGCCTGCTCGACGGCGCGGAACCAGTCCAGGACCCAGTCCACGATCCGGCGGCGGTGCTCGCCTGGCGGGTATGCCGCCTCGACGAGCCCGCCACCGTCGCCGGGCAGGTCCCGTCGTCGCATCCGCCGTGGCTGCCGGCGCCCCCACCGGCGCTGGCACCGGGTCCGGTCGGCGACTGGGTGCAACGCCAGCACCGGCTCATCACGGCCCGGGTCGCCGCGCTGGTCGAACAGGTCGCGGTGAACCCGCCACCGTGGGCGGCGAGACTGTCGCCGCGCCCCGAGGGCGGGCCGGCCCGCGGGCAGTGGGAGGCGGACGTGGCCGTCGTCGCGGCATACCGGGACCAGTACCGCATCCCGGATGACGCGGACACTGCCGGGCCGTATGCCGCCCACAGTCACCAGTGCCAGGCGAGGAAGGCAGCGCTGGTGGCGTGGCAGCGGTTGCGGCTCCCCCGGGCCGAGCCGGGACCGGGTTCGGAGTCGATCAACGAGCGGCTGCGGGCACTGGCCGTCGGTCGCCCGCAGCCCGCCGGCGCCGAGGAGGCACTCGGGTTGGGCGATGGCCGGCGGAAGTCAGCCGAGGTGCCCGCGCGCGGACCCAGCAGAACCGGTCTGGCGGAACGAGGTCCTCGACTGTGAACACGCCCCACGCCCACGACGACCCCCGTCCACAGCAGGTGGACCCCGCGTGCCGCACTTGCCGTTCAGAGACGACCATCCGATTGTGCCCCGGCCCGAGTCAACGGAGAACGGCATGGCGGTAACCGACCACACTGAAGCGCTTGACGCCGCTACCGGGCTCGTGGCCCGGGCCCACACCAAAGCGCTGCTCGAGGCCCGGGCGCAACCCGACTCGACGTGGATCGACGCCGCCTGCGCCATCGGCGCAGCCCACGCGCAGCTGCTCGCCGCCCAACCCGGCACCCGCCCGGTCGCGCCCGCCGACGGGGCGGAACGGCATACCTGCGCCGCGCTGCTCGAACAGGCTCAGCATGCCCTGGCGGGCATCCCGCCCGGGCAGGGCCCGGTCTCCCTCGCGCTGGCCCGCGCCTACCTGACCGACGCCATCCTCGAGACGGCGGGACGCGAGCCGTGAGCGTGACCAGCTTCGGGGACCTGGTCACCGAAGCCGAACGGGTCCTGACCCACCTCGTGGTGGTCCGCGAGCCCGACGCGCTGGCCCTCGCGGGCGCGTGGCCCGAGTTCTGCCGCCGCGCGATCCACGCGATCACCGCGGCCACCGGGGTCCGCGACCCGCGCTGGTATGCCGTGGACCGGCTGGTCATCGAGGCCGCCCGACCGGTCCGCGCCGCACCGGTACGCCAGGGCGGCGCGCCGCCCCCGGACAGCGCGCTGCAGCGGGCGGGGGTCCTGCTCGGCGCCGCGGGCGACGTCCTCGCGTCCGCGCCACGGGACTCAGTCACCGACCCCATGCTGGCCGACGGGAACGTCAAAGCCGCCCAGGCCCGGGTCGCCGCGCTGCTCGCCGCGGGAGCACACACAACGGTCCGGGCGCTTGGCTGCTTCCCCGGCGACAAGGTCCTGCCCCGGGAGGCGGCCCGTGAGCTCGCCGGGGAACGCGATGCGAGTCGAGCAGTTCGCCACCCGCGTGTTCGAGGCAAGCCCCACCACCCTCAGCCGCGCCGACGACGTCGCTGTCGCTGTCGCCGTCGCTGTCGTGCACGCGGGTCCGCTGTCGCTCGAAGAGGCGGTCGCCGTGTGGGCTGGAGAGGCCCGGGACACCGTGCGCACTTCCACCCCCTCGGCACGCGACCTGCAGGGTCTCGCGGGTGACCTGTCCCGGGTGGCCACCCACTCCCGTGCCATCGCCCGCGCCGCCGTCGCCGCCGGGCACCTCACCGACGGGCACGGGCACCGCATCGACCAGGCGCTGGCGGCGACGGCAGTCGGCTGGCTCGAGCTCGCGCAACGGTGGACTGGTCTGCACACCGCCCAACCGCCGACGCCGTCGAAGATCGCCGCCTCGCACGCCCTGGGCACCGCACTGATGGCCGTCACCCGCCAAGGCCGCGACTGGGCTGACCCGGCCGTCGTTGCGCAGCGGGTAGAGCTGCCGCGTGCCCTCGCCGCGGTACGCCGCGCCACGGACGTTGCGGACGACGTCGCCGACCGTCAGCTCGGCCTGCCCGAAAGGCTCGCCAACTCCAGCTTGATATTCGCTCGTGCTGCACTGCTGACGCCCTCACTGGAACGGCTCCATGCCCGTCTGAACGGTGGCCTGGCACCGGTCCAAGGACGGGACGTGACCAACCTGACAAACAGCATGCGTGCCCAGATCCCCCCCAGCCGCGCGGCCGTTCGCGCGCTCAGTCTCAAGCCATGATCAGCCGCGGAAACGCACGTCCCCGACATCGATGTTTCCGCGCTACCCCAAAGCACGCTCGAGTGTCCACGTCTCGCAGAGGAGGTCGGACAAGGCGTTGGTGGTCGGCGCCAGGTGGACGTCTCGGTGGCCTGCATCCAATCAACGAGCTTGGTCTCCGGACCCGCCGGCAGACCAACCGAGGACTCCGACACTGTAGGATCCGTCGCCTAACCTGCTCAATGAACTGGACCGTCACCCGTCGATTACACCGGACCCGGGACGCCACCACCAGCGAGAGAGGGACGGCAACCTGCGTGCCGAAGCCGAGTTTGCGCGCGACCTCCTGGAACGTCTGGGGAAGTCCGGGTCGATGACCGCGGCGTGATGGCCCCACGCGCTGGCGGAGTTGATCACGTAGCCGGCGTCGACCGGCATCTGGGTGTGTAACGCCGCCCAGGCGGCGAAGCCGCGCACCGCGACCGGT
>JAABUN010005651.1_pt1 | contig 15267 bp, 15 predicted proteins | sample 5559311 | NCBI WGS metagenome assembly JAABUN01 (sample SAMN10711877, study PRJNA513370) | rock metagenome | isolation source: Antarctica rocks | place: Antarctica: Victoria Land, Siegfried Peak sud | reverse complement strand
CTTTCCGCATCCTAGCTGAACGCTATCGTAATCACCGTAAGCGTTTTGGCTTACGATTTAACCTCATTGCTGGATTGCTTAACTATGAACTTTCCTTGGCTTCCTGATTCGTGCAAGAGGTCTAATAGGTTGAGAGGTGGAAGGCTTGGAACTACTGTTGCTATTAGGATTCTGCTCACGGCTGCTACTGCTATTAGCATTTGCAGGAATTGCTGTAGGGTTTGATTCAACAGTGTAACCCAACCTTGCCACGCAATCATAAATAACAACCTCACTTACCAACTGCGGATCGTATGATACCTTCAATCGTCCTGTGGCAAAACTCAGCCCTACCTCAAAAACTCCTGGGATCTGCTGCACCCCAGTTTCAACTGTCTTAGCGCAACTGCCACAATCCATCCCGCTAACTTGCACCTGTAGAGTTTTAGACGCGGTTTGCTCAATGATATATCCCAAAGCAGTAAGGCGATTTTTTATTTCAGCTTCACTTACTTGCTGCGGGTCGTAAGATACTTTTACTTGCCCTGTCGCAAAACTAACTGATGCTTTGGTGATACCACTTATCTTTTTTAAACTAATTTCAATCGTCTTGGCACAATTACCACAATCCATCCCACTAATTTGGATTGATTGAGTTTTGAGAAAAGGAGTTTTAGTCATCAAATTTTGGCGCAGCAGAGGTAACTATCAGCATTCTACTTCAGTTTTTAAAATATGTGAACAACTGTTCAGACATATAATGATTTCCATTCTATTGGATACACTAAAGGATAAGTAGAGGCATTGCCCCTAAAGAACAAGTAAAAGCATTGCGCCTGATAGATCGCCCACTTATTAAGCTTTAAACTCACAGTCAACTATGAACCTACCAGACTCTTCAGACCAGCAACTATTCCCAGGTAACGACGTGCCAATCTGCGGAGCCTCTTTAGTTAATCTAGACAACGTGCGTTCCTTTCAACCAGAAATCTTGCCAACTAGCGAAGCACAGTTGATGGCTGAGTTCTTTGGGGTGCTGGCTGATCCAAATCGGTTGCGGCTGATCTCAGCTTTGGCTCGTCAAGAGTTGTGTGTTTGCGATTTAGCTGCGGGGTTGAAGATGAGCGAGTCAGCAGTTTCTCATCAGCTACGAATACTACGAGCTATGCGCTTAGTTAGTTATCGCCGAGCGGGTCGCAACGTTTATTACGGTTTAGCTGATGATCACGTTGTTAACCTCTATCGCGAGGTTGCAGAGCATTTGAAAGAACCACGAAATTAATATTCTTGCTAATTTATAGAGATTGTGAGAGAAATATGAAAGTAGTAATTGGTCCAATAAGTAGCTATCCCAGAAAATCGGGTAGTGCATCAAATTAATGTTGGGAAGGTGATGAGATCATGCCATCGCCAAGGATGGTTAGTGAGTCCCGCTCGTTGAGCCGCAGTTGTTTTCAAGCGACTATGCTGCCAAATCCAATTGAAGTAGCTCACCACTAATCGTGTCGTCACTTTTGTCTGCTCCCACAACTTGCCAAACTTGTTCTGCTGTCGGTGCCACTTTCCAGTCTGTTGCCTCACAATGCCATTGGTGCGCTCCAAGCGTTGGGTCTTGTCTTTGCCGATGTAGTGTTGTACTTCAGCAGGCAGTACTCTTTCGGACCCAGGGATAATTCGTTGATTAAAGAAATAATAGAATGAATGAGACGCAAGTAGTTGGACAGTTGAGATGAGAGCAAGCTTGATTCAATCACTTCAGGAAATTAGTGATTTCCGGAGTTCTCGAGGTAGACGTTATCCACTATGGCTAACTTTGTTATTAGTGGTGATGGGAACAATCAGTGGATGCCGAAGTTATTATGCCTTGGAAGATTTTGGGGCGCGTCACTACGGGGCTGTCAGCGAACAACTAGGACTAACGGTAACTCGCCTGCCATCAGATACTACCTTTCGGCGCATTTTAGAGAAAATGCGATTTTCAAGCACTGACAGCGCAGTTCGGGCAATGGGCAAGTCAGACGATTGCTCTCCAACCTCAAGAGTGAATGGCAATTGATGGAAAAAGTATTAAAGGAACTATCACCGAACATCAAACGGCTTACCAAAACTTCGTTAATTTGGTTTCAGTTTATAGTAATCGCCAAGGAGTAGTGCTTGCCGCCCAACAGTTTGAATCGAACAAGAGCGGAGAATTGAAAGTAGTGCAAACAATCCTTGAGGCATTGCAGCTTGAAGGAGTGGTGTTCACGCTAGATGCCCTGCACTGCTAAAAAAACTACTAAGCTGATTATTGAGGGCGGCAACAATTACGTTATTACCGTCAAAGGGAATCAACCTCGACTACTAGCACAACTTAAAACGATTGCCGAAGCCCAAAAACCTTGCGAACGGTTTGTTGAGAAGCGAGAAAAACCGAGGTCGAACGACCTGTAGGCTCGTAAGTGTTTTTGCTGACCTCTGTGACATCGACTTCGATTGGCTTGGAGCAAGAAGGTTGATTCAAGTTGAACGCATTGGTATCCGCTCTGGAAAACAATATCTACAAACCAACTATTACATTAGCTCTCTAGTCTCAAAGGCAAGGACGTTTGCTGAGGGTATTCGACAACATTGGGGAATTGAAAATCGCTTGCACTGAATTAAGGATGTGATTTTTGGTGAAGATACTGCGCCGTTCACTAATTGTAATGCTGCTACCAACTGGTCTATTATCCGCAACATTGCCATCAATCCTGCTCGGCTCGGTGGTTATGATTCTCTGACCAAGGCGGAACGATTTCTTGACCATGATATCGATAAGCTGTTTTTACTTCTAGAATGAATTATCCATGCATCAAGGAACTGCTACTTTGGCATTAGGTCTTGTAATGTTTTTCATTTATTTGATGGCAAAGAGAGATCGGTGGCTTGTGAGCGAAATAACTTCTCAATTTGGTAAGACAATGTGATATCTGAGCAAAACAGCGAACCTTATTTTCTGACACCTCATACCTCAAATCCAGAATATCCGTTGCTGATCTTTCTGCCCGGAATGAATGAGACAGGTAAAGCTCTACTTAAGCTTGAAACTAGAGGTTTAGAGGCGGGCTTTGATGTCCGTTGTCTTGTGATACCGCTTAATAATTTTATGGACTGGGAACAATTAACAGAAAGCGCGATCGCGCTTATTCAGGCAGAGCTAGAGAGGATACCGCAAGAAGCAGTTTATCTCTGTGGTGAATCTTGGGGAGGATGTCTCGCTTTAAAATTGATCGAACACGCTCCACATTTATTCAAGCGGCTGATTTTGGTGAACTCCGCTTCCTCGTTCCACCGAATAGCTTGGCTTAATCAAAGTCCACGACTGCTTGCTTGGACATCGCCATTACTTTATAAGTTCTCTCCCATCGTCATCCTGTGCTTAACCTCTGCGCTGACCCGGATCTCGCTTACAAGGCTTCACATTCTTTGGAAAGCCGCCCAAGCTGCACCAAAACAAACGGCTGAGTATCGGCTATCGCAATTAAGTGAGTTTCAAATCGATGAAACTCAACTTCATCAGTTTACGCATCCTGTTTTGCTGATCGCGAGTCAGGCTGACCGAGTACTACCATCAGTTGCAGAAGCTCAACGCCTCAGCAAGATTTTCCTTGCTGCTCAGGTTATTGTCTTGCCTGACAGTGGTCATACCTGCCTAATTGAGGAAGACATTAATTTGTACCAAATTTTACAAGCTGAACGCTTTATCACTTAATCTCAGTATCGAGATAGAACTAGGTGAGAGATTAGCTTGAGCTTCTCGGTCTGAAATCTGAAAGTTGGCGCTTAACGAACCAGATAATCATGGGTGGTATTAGTAGCCACTGAAGTAACGGGAGCAATCCAGTATTAAAGAATGGAAGTATCGGCATGATGTCAGCGTATTCCCATAGGTTAAGCACTTTAGTAGCTAAAGCTTCAAAAGTGGCTGTAATCACAATCCCAACTAAAATAAAGCCGCTTAACTGCCACCAATGGGCGCTACGGAACCACTGACGGGACTTGGACGCGACTGCAATAATCCAAAAAGCAGTAAGTGAGATGCCAATGTCCCCTATAGTAGAGAAAGTACAGTTTTGGATCGTATCAAGGTAGGAAAGCTCAGAAGATATCTGAAAAAATGGCATTTGCTGAATTTCCCAAAAGAAATTCAACAGAAAGGAGAAAATACCAATATTTAATTCTGGCAAATTAAGCAAGCGTTGAAAGTGAATGATTTTAAAGACATTTGACATACAGCAACCCATTTTTCTCCAAATCATTGCTAACTTGTGTTAGCTAGGCAGTACAAAGTTGGAGGCAATTACTGCCCACAACTGTATAGACTTAGTTCGTCTCCTGCCAAGTTTTGCCGCCATCCTGCGATTGAAAGACAGCATTATTTTCGTTAACTGCATAAAAAACTTGAGAATTACTTGGGGCGATCGCAAGTTGGAGAATTATTCCATTAGTGCCATTACCTAATTTATTCCAAGTCATGCCATTGTCCTTACTGCGGTAAAGACCAGGTGCAGATTTGAGGAATCGATAGCCGTACATCACTGTGCTGTTTCCTTCTTTCAGCAGAGCTAGAGCTACAACTGGCGCATCTTGAGTATTAGGAACTAGCGTCCAGTTATTGCCACTATCTGTACTTTTATACAAACCAGTACGGGTTGTAGCGAAGACGCTTACTGGGTTGCTTGGGTCAACTACTAGGCTAAAGGGAGCATCCTTCAATCCAGCTATACGTGGCTGCGTCCATGTGTTGCCACCATCTGTCGAAGTACGCAGTCCTTGCGCCCCAGAAGCAGGATAACCATAGAACACTTGTGGATTACTAGGAGCAATCGCCAAGGCGTGAAAGTCTACTCCTGGCATTGAAATCTGTTGCCATTTTTCTCCTTGGGTATCACTAATTTGAAATCCAAGATTGCCCCCTGTAGGCGGATGACCGCTAGAATAAAAGCGGTTTGGACTGGTGGGATCGGCGATAAAGCCCATGTAGTCAGCCCGTTCTTTCCCCATCCAGAACCACTGTCCATTTTCAGAGCGCTGAAGCAGCCCATGATGGGTGGCGATGTAGGTGATCGCTGGATTACTTGAATTGACCGCTAGCCCATGTACGTGGGTAGTTTCCTGCCAGTTTTTAGCAGCAGGGGTCAAGGTAACAGCCAAACTAGGATCAACTACTGGCTTTTTCTGATTAACGGCAGTTGGTGGTTGCACAAGACTTGCTACCCGATTGTTGGCAGGAACTTGATTAAAACGGGCAAACCATATTCCTGTACCTGCAACCAAAGTAGTAAAGAAGGCTATGGGTAAAGCGTAGCCAAGCATCCTGCTAGTTCCACTTTTTTTAGAGGTTCGATTGTTTGGATTTAGTTTGTTCATTTAAAGTTTTTATGAATAAGTTACCCCTGCTATAGCGCACAGCGTTAGGGCAGAGGTAATTAAAACGCTATTTAGGCTGGTTATTTTGGCTATCCATCATTCCAGGCATATTATTCATCATAGATTTGCAACAGGCGCATGCCATCGGCTTCATCTGTGGTGTAGTTGGATTTACTGGCGCTGTTCTTTGGCTAAGTAGTTTTTGAACCAGTTCTGCCTTAGCTGAAGTGCTGGAAGCTTGATTTGGTGTTGCCTTCTCGTTATGGGTATTAGCTAAAGTTGGGCTACTGGCTAGAACTGCTAATGTTAAACCAGCTATAGAACTGCTCAATAATGTTTTTAATTGTGTAATAATGTTCATTTTTCCTTTGCACTTTTGTGTAAATTTGCTAGTTCTTGAGGAGCTAATACTATGCTAAACCCTCAAGTTAGCTAGAGAGTCAAGTAGGTACTCGCAGTATTTATTTGAACAGCTTTACAATACTCCTAACTTTATAGTGGACTCTAGAGTTTAAGCTATAAATATAGGAAGTAGGCGGCAAATAGTTTATGGTGCAAAAGATGTATTTAGTATCATCCCAGAACGGGCTGCTCAAGATTGGAGAATTAGCAGAGCAAGCGGATGTAGCAGTAGGAACTGTCCGCTATTATGAAACCTTAAGGTTACTCGAACCCGCACATAGAGGTGAAAATGGCTATCGCTATTATCCTCCTGATGCTGTCAAACGTTTAAAGTTTATTAGAAAAGCCCAATCCCTTCAGTTTTCTTTATTAGAAATTCAACAAATATTAGGTATCCGCGAGCAGGGTAAGGCTGCCTGTCCAATTGTTCGAGATTTACTAGGTCAGAAAATTACTTTTTTGGAAAAGCAAATCTGTCAAATGAAAACACTTAAGGCTGAATTAGAAGCGTATCGAGAACATTGGGCAGAACAACCCCTTGACGATCCTCATAGTCAGGAACTTTGCAGTTTGATTGAACAAGTTGCTGACAATGCTCTGGCTACTTAGTTTTGTGCTTAAGTCACATCTGATTAGAAAAACTTAGGGGGCTTGTGCTTGTTGAAGTAGAAGCTTGTGCCTAAAATAAATCCTTGGCTCTGGCGTTGTAGTCGATTAATAAAACTGCTGCTTGTATACTGAGCAATTTACGATTGCTGAAAAGTTTAAATTGTGTTAGTTGACTTAAAACAAACAATGAATGCAGTTTATTTCTAAACAAACTTGAAAGTTGTTTTTAATGAGCAAATTTCATCTTGATTTCATTTTTGCGTGACAGAGTAGGTAGTAAGCGTTATCTTGACGCTGTGAAAAAATCACTATTTTTAGTTCTAGATAGAGCCAGTATATGCGACCTATTTCTTTTAAAACTAGCTTTTTATCATTTATTTTCGTGGCATTCGCATCCCTGATGGGTAGCGTAATTACGGGTTGTTCTAGTACCGGACAGAGCCAGAATCAAGTTCCAAATACCAGTGTTACTGATACTAGCGCTACGCAGGACGGGATGCAAGGCATGAAACATGGTAGTGGCATGACTGGTGACATGACAATGGATTTAGGTGCAGCAGATACAAATTACGACCTGCGGTTTATTGATGCTATGACGTTGCACCATCAAGGGGCTGTAGAGATGGCAAAAGAAGCTGCACAGAAATCGGGGCGTTCAGAAATCAAACAGCTAGCAACTACCATCATTAAAGAGCAAGACCGAGAAATCAATCAGATGAAGCAATGGCGACAAGCTTGGTATCCTCAAGCGGGAAATAAACCAATGGCTCATAACACTCAAATGGGTCACATGATGGAGATGTCCTCAGACCAAATGAAAGGCATGAAGATGGATATGAACTTAGGAGCAGCGGATGCCCAGTTCGATCTGCGCTTCATTAATGCTATGACTGTCCACCATGAGGGTGCTATAACAATGGCTCAAGATGCTTTAGGTAAGTCCAAGCGTCCCGAAATTAAGCAATTAGCTCAAAATATCATCAAAGCACAAGAAGCAGAACTCAAGCAAATGAATCAGTGGCGACAAGCTTGGTATCAAAAGTAAGCTGGTGAGAAATTTTGGTTGCCTATTATCTTTGTTTAACAATGTTTTTGTCTTCTAGTTGTCGAAAATAATACTAGAGGGTGAGTAAAGGAAGTAATCTCCAGACCTAAGCTAGACTCCTTACACATTTCATTCTAATTTCATTTTTGAATGACAAACTGGATAATAAGTCCTGATTTAGCAATATTTTAACATTGCTTCCTATAACTAGCTGCTGAGTGCGAGACATTAACGCCTGAGCAGAATATTTCCCTCAAGTCGTTATTTTACTACCTCAGTAGTTAAGGAAATTTTCAATGAGTCAAAAGTCCAGTTCTTCTGAACTTCCGGTAGCAATCGCCAAGGTTTCTGGAGCATTTTTGAGTATTGTTTTATTAGCTACTCCCATGTCAGTCTTGGCTCATGGTGGACATGGCGAGGACTTTCAAGGAGGGAGCGAAGCAACAGTTGCTCCTGGTTCTATTCAAGTAGATGCCCAAACAGCCAAGCGATTGGGAATTAAAGTGCAACCCGTTGAGCGACAGCGATTAGCTGTAGGACTTAAAACAACCGGACAGATTGAGACCTTGCCTAACAAACAAGCAGAAGTAACTGCGCCAATTCCAGGGATAGTAACTGAACTGCTAGTAGAACCAGGCACTTACGTCAAAGCAAACCAACCCGTTGCTGTCTTAGCCGCACCTGAATTAGTGGAACTTGGTGTTGCTTCCCAGGAAAAAAAAGCTGAGGGACAAGCAGATTTACAGCAAGCTCAAGCCGATCTAAGGCTGGGTCAACAAAATTATCAACGATATTTACAGATAACCGCAGCTGAAATAGCCCAAGCCCAAAGTCAGTTAGCTTTTGCCCAAGAAAGATATGACAAAGATAAAGTATTAGCTACGGAAGGTGCGCTGCCACGTCGCCAAGCTCTAGAATCTCAAACTCAATTAGCTCAAGCTAAAGCTGAACTTACCAAAGCTAGCAGCCGTCGAGAAGTTATAGAAGCCCAAGCGCAAGTCAAACGCGCTCAATCAGCAGTTGAAGTAGCCAAATCTCGTATTCGCCTTAGTAACACTGCTTACCAAACCCGGCTTTCTCAACTAGGAAATCGTGCCAACGCTAAGGGGCTAGTGATAGTGACAGCGCCTATCTCTGGTAGGATTGTCGATCGCGAAGTTACTCTCGGTCAATCATTTCAAGATGCGGGAGGTAAGTTAATGACAATTGCCAATGATAGTCAAGTTTTTGCTACAGCAAATGTTTATGAAAAAGACTTAAACCTAATTAAGGCTGGTCAAGAAGTAAGTGTAAAGATTGCCAGCTTGCCTAATCGTACATTTACAGGCAGGATAGCCGTTATTAGTTCAGTAGTGGAGGGGGAAACACGGGTAGTTCCAGTCAAAGCTGAACTAGACAACTCCGGTGGGCAACTAAAGCCAGGGATGTTTGCACAATTAGAAGTATCAACAAACCAAACATCAAAAAATATTTTAGCAATTCCTAATTCATCTGTGGTTGAAGCAAATGGAAAACAGCTTGTTTATGTCAAAAATGGAGATGGCTATCAGGCAGCTGAGGTTACTCTTGGTCAAACCTCTGGTGACTTAGTTGAGGTTAAGAGCGGACTATTTGAAGGAGATTCGATAGTTACTCAGCGCGCACCTCAACTTTATGCTCAATCTTTGCGAGGAGGTAGCAAAGCTGAGGAAGGTGAAGCAAAGGCGGAGGAACCGATTTCTTCAACCAACGGTGTTTCTAATAATAGTCAGTTACCCTGGTGGGTATTTATACTAGCGGGTGGTGCATTTTCCTTTGGTACATTTTGGGTAGGTCGTCGTACTAAACCTCAATTAGTTCCAGCATTTGCAAGGGTTCCCTACCTAGCTGAAGAAGATTCTCAGAATTCCACGCATAGTGGGCATCACATTTATAAAACAACGCCCGATGCAGAATCAAATAGCAAAGAATCATCAGTAGGACTTGATAACCATCACATTAGTAATCAGGAGTCAAAAGTAGAGAAACAGAAGTAAATATTTTAGCAGTCTTAAATGTCAAAACACAAAAGCAAGTTTTTTTTTAAAACCTCTATTTGTAAGCAAAATTGAAGTTTTAGTAGCATAGATTATAGTAAATAACTAATCTAAAATCTCGTAGGTAGAACGAGTAGATTTCATTTTCTTATACAAAGTTGAGAAATTAACTTTTAACTAATTTAGATAGTTATCCTCAAATTTATAACCGATTAGGTCAAGTAATTAGTATGTTTATAAGTTTAAAAAATGCTCAATTCCATTGTTAAATGGTCGATTGCTCAACGATGGCTAGTGGTTATTGCCTCAATCCTAATTAGCCTTTGGGGTTTTCGTGTCTTAACTCAAATGCCGTTAGATGTATTTCCTAGCTTCGCACCCCCACAAGTAGAAATTCAAACAGAAGCTCCTGGTTTAGCGCCGGAGGAAGTGGAGTCTTTAGTTACTCGTCCTATCGAAAGTGCCATCAATGGAACTCCTGGGGTGGAAACAGTACGTTCATCTTCGGCAGTAGGGATTTCTGTTGTTAAAGTTATCTTTGGTTGGGATACGGAAATGTACCGTGCAAGGCAACTGGTGACAGAACGACTGCAACAAGCTCAAAATCAATTACCATCAGGTGTTGAACCGCCGCAAATTTCGCCGACAAGTTCTCCTTTGGGCGCTACGATCAAATACGCCTTTACGTCGGAAACTACTCCCTTGATGGAGGTACGGCGGATTATTGATTGGCAAGTGAAAAACCGTTTATTGGCTGTTCCTGGAGTAACTCAAGTCGTAGTATTTGGGGGAGATATTCGTCAGTATCAAGTGTTAGTCGATCCGAATAAACTAAAAGATTTTGATGTTTCTTTAAATGAAGTTGTAGAAGCTACTCAAAAAGCAAACGTTAATGCTCCTGGGGGATTTTTAATTAACCCAGACCAAGAACTCTTAGTTCGAGAGGTGGGGCGGATTTCGTCTATTAAGGATTTGCAGCAGTCGGCGATCACATCGCGTGATGGCGTACCTGTATTGTTAGGTCAAGTAGCTGATGTCAAAATTGGTGCAGAACTCAAACGCGGTGACGGTAGCTTAAATGGTAAAAAAGCCATTATTGTCATAGTCAATAAACAACCAGCGGTAGATACCCCGACGGTAACTAGGGCAATTGAAGCAGCGATGGAGGAGATTAAACCAGGATTGCCTAAAGATGTAAAAGTGGCGGTCACTTTCCGCCAAGAAAGTTTTATCGAGGCTTCGCTCAAGAACGTTGAAGAATCCCTCCGCGATGGCATCATCATTGTCTCGGTTGTCCTAATTCTATTTTTAATGAATTGGCGCACAGTCATCATTAGCCTAAGTGCGCTACCGATCTCTTTGCTAGTAGGAATGATGATTTTAAGTTGGACGGGGCAAGGTATTAACACTATGACTCTTGGGGGTTTAGCGGTTGCTATCGGTTCGGTAGTAGATGATGCGATCGTTGATATGGAAAATGTCTACCGTCGCTTGCGGGAAAATCAACAGGCGGGAACACCTGTACCACCGTTGCAAGTAGTCTTTGATGGTTCGGTTGAAGTGCGAGTCAGCGTTCTATTTTCTACTGTAATTATTGCAGTGGTCTTCGCCCCAATTTTTGCTCTTGCTGGTGTAGAAGGGCGGATTTTTACACCCATGGGCGTATCTTATCTGTTATCGATTGTGGCTTCAACGTTGGTCGCGCTAACCTTAACTCCAGCTTTATGTGCCTTATTGCTAGTAAATCGCCGCTTACCACCAGATGAAACTTGGTTAGCAAGATTTACCCATCGACTGTATCATCCAGCTTTAACCTTTTCTATCCGTCGTCCGCAGATTATTTTGATAGCGGCGACCGCAAGTTTTGTTGCCTCAATGGTTGTCCTCCCTACTTTGGGACGAGTATTTTTACCGGAATTTCAAGAAAGATCCCTTGTGATTGCCACTAGCCTATACCCCGGTGTTTCTTTGGAAACGACTAACCAGGCAGGTTTTGCCATTCAAGATGCCCTCAAAAATGACAAACGGTTTGAAGCTTTGCAGTTACGCTCAGGACGCGCCCCAGGTGATAGTGATGTCGGTGGAGTCAACTTTGGCGAACTAGATGTGGAGTTGAGTGAGGAGGGAATAAAAGATCGAGAGGCGAGTATAGAAACCCTAAGAAAAGAGTATGAAAAGTTGCCGGGAGTGGCGGCCAATATTGGCGGTTTTATTTCCCATCGACTAGATGAAGTGCTATCAGGGGTAAGAAGTGCGATCGCCGTGAAAATTTTTGGTCCCGATTTAGAACAACTCCGGACCTTGGGGAAACAGGTAGAAACAGCTGTGGGCAATATACCTGGTGTTGTAGATTTGCAACTAGAACCTCAAGTACCAATTAAACAAATTCAAATTCAATTCGATCGAGCCGCCGCCGCACGTTATGGTTTAGCGGTTGGAGACTTGGCAGAAACAATTGAAACTGCTCTCAATGGGCGTGTAGTGTCTCAAGTTTTAGAACAGCAACAAGTCTTCGATTTGGTTGTCTGGTTGCCTGAGAGCGATCGCCGAAATATAGATACTATTAGTAACTTACTCGTTGATATTCCAAACAACCAAAAAATTCCTTTAACTCAAGTTGCTAAAGTTGAGTATGGCACGGGGTCTAATACTATCAACCGTGAAAATGTTTCCCGCCTCATTGTTGTCTCTGCCAACGTCAATGGGCGAGACTTAGGTTCAGCAATCAAGGATATTCGTACCCAGGTAGGACAGCAAGTACAACTGCCTGCTGGATATTACATTCAATATGGCGGTCAGTTTGAATCTCAAGAGCGCGCAACTCAGACCTTACTATTTTCTGGTGGATTAGCTTTTGTGGCGATCGCCATACTTATTTATTTCGCTGTCAAATCTATTCCAGCAACGCTGATGATTATGATTAATCTGCCTCTAGCATTAGTTGGTGGGATATTTTCAGTTGCTTTGGGTGGCGGTATTATTTCTGTAGCTTCAATGGTAGGGTTTATTACTTTATTTGGTGTAGCCACTCGTAACGGGCTATTGCTGGTTGATAACTACAATACTAAGCTAGCTGCGGGTATGCCCCTACAGAAGGTTCTAACTGAGGGTTCCATGGAGCGTTTAGTAGCTATTTTGATGACTGCTTTATCATCAGCTTTGGGGATGGTTCCTTTGGTAATTGGTACTGGTGCAGGTAAGGAGATTTTGCAGCCCCTAGCTGTTGTTGTACTAGGAGGATTATTTACTTCTACTGCTCTAACCTTGTTAGTTCTTCCAGCTTTATATTCTCAATTTGGGAAGTTTTTAGTACCGAAGAAAAGCAAACCAGTTGCTCTGCCTAAAGTTGGAGGAGAACTAAGTGTCTAATTAATGTTATTACTAGATGTTTGCAAACCGTAACTATTTACTATTAGGAGTGAAAAGGATGAAATCTGTTAAGTCTCTAGGAATTGTTTTAAGTACTGTTAGCTTGATGCTTTTAGGAGCTTGTACCAATAGCAATCAAGCCGCTAATCCAGAAAATAGCCCGACGACGGCAACTTCTAATCCAGCTTCGTCGGCTGCACCAGCTGATACTGGTGGTACAACTGAGCAGTCAAATCAAGGAGTAGAAGCTCAAAAAGGTGGTCAAGTTGTAGAAGCTGGCGCATATCATTTAGAATTTGTGCCTGAGAAAGAAAGTAACGGAACTCATCTAGATTTTTACTTGCAAAAAGGTGACAATCACCAAGCAGTTCCTGATGCTAAAGTGACGGCTCAAGTTCAATCACCAGATGGTACACAGAAATCGTTAGACCTAACCTATGATGCTAGCGGTAAACACTATACTGCTTTGCTGCCAACAACGGCGGCAGGTTCGTATCAGGTGAAGATGACTTCAACTATTAACGGTGAGAAAGTAGATGGGCGTTTCAGTTTTAATCAGTAGATAGCCCACCAACACGCTTGATTGGCAGTCTCCTGTCTTAAGTGGACTGTCAATCAAATCTATTTTGCAACTTGAATAATATTATCGAAATAACAAGGTTAAGTTGGTTTCTCAGGTAAAGTCTGTTCGCACCATAGGGTTATTTAGGACTACGAAATTTAAAAATTATTATGGAAATCTCACGTCGGCGTTTTGTTACCCTCAGCGGTCTTGGATTGGTAGGCATTTCCTTAACCAGTCTACCCCAGTTAATTAAGCGTTCATATGGCAGTACAAACAACCAATTTATACAGCCGCTTAATCTTAAAAACGAAAGTAATCAGCCTGGTCTTGCTGAGTTTTCTTTGAAAGCTAGGTACAGTAAGGTTAAGTTACCGGGTAAGGAGGGAATTGAAGCCGAATTAATGACTTATAACGGTAGTTTCCCTGGTCCTACATTACGGGTGAAAGAAGGCGATCGCATCCGAATTCACCTACGAAACGACCTGAATCAGCCTACAAACCTTCACCTGCATGGGCTTCATGTTTCGCCAGAGGGTCAAGGAGATAACCCGTTACGGGTAATAAAATCAGGAGAAAACGCACTGTACGAGTTTTCAATTCCCAAAAATTCAGCAGGCACTTATTGGTACCACCCGCATTATCACGGTAATTCTAACGCCCAGTTATTTGCAGGGTTAGCAGGAACTATTATTGTTGATGGTTCGCTCAATACCATTCCAGAACTGCGAAATGTTCCAGATTATCTGGTTATTCTTAAAGACTTGGAAGTGGATACAACTGGAAAAATTCCCGCACTGACTCGCCAAGATTGGATGAATGGGCGTGAAGGCAGTTTGGTATTAATTAATGGAGTAACCAAACCAATACTCCAAACTGATGCAAAACTCGTCCGCTTAAGACTTTCAAACCAATCATCAGGACGTTACTACAACCTAAAACTTGCAGGGCATTCAATGACCGTCATTGCCACGGACGGGGGATTTGTAAATACACCCTACTCGGTAGATTCTCTACTGCTAACTCCTGGCGAATGGTATGAGGTGCTAGTTAATTTTAAACAGACGGGAGACATTGCGTTGATCAATATGCCCTACGCCAGGGGTAGAACGGGCATAGATCAGTCTATGAATATGAGCGACACAGGTGATGACTCTACTATGAGCGGTAGTGAACTGCCACCAGCACATCAAATGGGAGATATGCCTTCCTCTGACGGTGTGTCTAGCATGAATAATATGCCAGGGATGAGCAACGTAAGAACGCAACCCACTGGGGAAGGTTCAATCATGACACTGCGCTTTACAGGCTCACCCCAAATAGTAAGCTTACCCCGCCGCGTTAATTCAATTCAGGCTTTAAATCCTAAAGATATTGTTCAAAAGAGGGCAATTAAGTTTACTGAAGTTATGGAAATGCTCTCATTCTCATTTAATGACAAAGAGTTTGATCGCAACCGTGTAGATATTCGTTCCAAACTTGACACAGTAGAACTATGGGAACTGCTCAACGATTCAGACATGGATCATCCGTTTCACTTACACACGAATGCTTTTCAGGTTTATGCCCGTAATGGGAAACTGGAGCCACAACCGACTTGGAAAGATGTTGTCAATGTAAAATCGAAAGAAACAGTCCAAATTTTAATCCCTTTTGCAGACTTCACTGGCAAAACAGTGTTTCATTGCCATGTACTTGAACATGAAGAGCGCGGCATGATGGGGGTAGTCGAAATCACAACTGCATAAAGCTATTCCAGACTTTCTACTTACAGCAGATTTCATTTAAATAGATTACAGTTGAGTGGAAAGATTAGCGATAGGGAACATGAAACCTTACTCCATTGACTTCCGAGAAAAAGTGATTAAAGCTTATGAGCGAGGAGACACATCGAT
>JAABUN010005650.1_pt1 | contig 15269 bp, 17 predicted proteins | sample 5559311 | NCBI WGS metagenome assembly JAABUN01 (sample SAMN10711877, study PRJNA513370) | rock metagenome | isolation source: Antarctica rocks | place: Antarctica: Victoria Land, Siegfried Peak sud | reverse complement strand
ACTGCATCGCGGCAAAATCGTGTTACTCGACGTAAAAGCTTTGACCGAACTGAGCATTGTGTGAATTTTAGTAGTGTCCTAATTTTGTGGTGCTATACTTAACTTCGTCTCAAAAATGACCCTTTTTGGTACAAACATTACTTTACTCTAGTTGAGTGCATCATAAGCAAATGAAAAGAATTGTATGTTTGTTTTTTTGTGTTCTATTTGGATTACTTTTTATTCAAATAGACACGTATGCTTGCGGCTGCCCTGGTCGTACATCAGATGTTTCTAAGGAAGTAATTCAAGAATTTAACGCTTCTTCGCTGGTTTTCTCGGGAAAAGTTGTAGAAACAAAATGGATACCAATAGCTAAGAAGAATGCCTCAGGCGAGAGAATCAAAGCAGAAGTTTTGACTCTAAAATTTGCTGTTGATAATTGGTGGAAAGGCAAAAATAAGAAAGAAGTCATCTGGCAGACATCAAGTATTAGATATCCTGATTTGAATTCAGGTGAAATGGGCTCAAATTGTGAGTTTAGTTTTCTTCTGGGAAGGAAATATTTAGTTTATGCAGCTAACTTAAATGGTAATTTAACAGCAGACGTTTGTGGTGGAACAACACGTATTGAAAATGCTGAAAGCGATATTAAAGAATTACAAAAGCTGCAAGAAGTCAAAAAGAATAAACTATCAAAATCAGTTCTTAACAATCTTATAAATCACCCTTTTTGAGATTATGCAATTAAAACTACAACGAAGATTCATCAATTATTTGACAGGGGGGTAACGGTTTACCGTCAGAGTTTTTAATTATCACTTCTGAAAGCTTACTATCCTTTATGTCCTTAATGGTCACCGAAAAGTTTGAGTTTGAGTTTTTAATTATCACATCCGACGACTCACTATTCTTTCCGTTCATAATGGTCATCGTAAAGTTTTTTGTACAATCCTCTTTAACCTGTGAACTTATTAAAAACCTACTAGCAATAATTCCGATGCTAAAAGTCATTAACCCCACAATTAAATACAAACGAAAGTTTCTCATAATTACGCAGTTTCCTCTAAAGTTTGTTAAAAATCAAGTTTTTAACCAATCTTTGCTTAGTCGTATTTAATCTCTATATTATAAAAGATTAAGGACAATCCCAAAAACCCTCCTTTTTGAAACAGAATCTAATATTTATCAATCACCATTATTAGCCTATCTAAAACTGTCTCAAAAGCTGTCTCATAACTAAAATTCCAAAAACGGATGGATTATGAGACAAACTTTTGAAATGAGCTGTTTGAATACTAAAACGCAATAATTCTCCAGCACCACAAAATTAGGACACTACTGAATTTTTAAAGTATTTTTTTTCAATCCAATGTGAGCAATGTCACAGACCATTCCCGCCTTAAATTATATTCTATTAAAAGTTATAGGCGGCACTGGAGCGATGTTTGGGGCAGCGGGTTAGAGAAATCATATCCGGCAAGTCCGTAGTTAAGTTAAAAAGGGATACCAGCCCGTAAATCAAATCTGAAACTGCTTTAGATTCGCCGCTTAAACTTTTACAAAATCAGGGAGAATATTAATTATGTTCAAAAAAATTAAGTTTCATCGCATCGGCTTGCTGGCGGCGGTTTTAGCCGTTTTCGGCGCGTTCGCTCTATTAAACACGCCGACATCGCAGATGCAGGAACGGATGGCGCAAAACAAAATGAAAATGTCGGCGGACGAAGTATTAGCCGGCTGGTCCGGTACGCCGCGCGAAGTGGCGATGAAAACCATGCAAAAATACGGTCAGCCGACCGGGATGACGCCGAATATGCTGGTTTGGGAGAACAGCGGGCCGTGGAAGCGAACCATCGTTTATCGTCAGGAAGTGCCGCACAATTTTCCGATGCCGCACACCGATTTGCTCGAACAATTTATTGATTACGGCGTCCCGGCTGATAAATTCGACGAACTTGCCGAGTATGACGGCAGCGTTGTCGTTCAGCGCACAATCGGCGAAATGTCGGCTCGCTGCGACAAGGAGGAGATGAATTTTCTCGCCCTTAATTTAGCCAATGACATCGTGACGGGCAAGCGTTCGGTCAAAGACGCCAGAGAATTTTACGCCAAAACAGCGATGGCATTCAAAAACGGACAGATGTCGCCGTACACGCAAGGACTGCAATTTCAGGTGCCGAAAAGCAATACAGCTTTTCCTGACCAGCCTGCGAAAATGATGGACATGAAGATGGATAAAAATATGAAGAATAAAAATTAGAAGCTATCTCAAAAACGATTCATTTTGAGGCTTTTAGAGTCGATTCTGCTTGAGTTGATTTTAAAAGCCTCATATACCTTTAAACCGGTATTTCGCACGATAATTTAGTTATACGCCTGCGAAAAATGCTGAAAACAATTGTTAGTTTGAGGTATTTCTAAAAATTGTTTTACTGCAATGTAATGGGTGCCTTTTATGATATTTTTTTAATAAATGAAGCGTAAAGAGGAAATATAAAATGCCGAAATATTTTGTTATAAAACTATCTTTATTGGGCATTATCTCTTCTGTTTTATTTACGGTCTGCGTGATGTCGCAGGATAAAAGCAGTCAGGAAAATCAGAATGAACAAATTGCAGGCTGGAAAACAAACGTCAAAAAGCGTTCGATTGAATTGAGTGAGATAATGTCGGGCGGCGTGCCGAAAGACGGAATTCCTGCCCTCGATGCGCCGAAATTTGTTTCGATCAATGAGGCAGGAAAATGGCTGAAAACAAACGAACCGGTCATCTCTCTGGAAGTCGGCGGCGAAGCCCGTGCGTATCCCTTGCAAATCCTCATCTGGCACGAAATCATTAACGACGAAATCAAAGGTCAACCCGTGGCGGTTACATTTTGTCCGCTTTGTTACACGGCAATCGCGTTTGACAGAAAATTGGAGGGAAAAGTTTATTCGTTCGGCGTGTCGGGAATGCTCAGGCATTCGGATATGATTATGTTTGACCGCAAAACAGAGAGCTGGTGGCAGCAAATTTCGGGTGAAGCGATTGTCGGCGATTTGACGGGCAAAACCTTAAATCAATTTCCCGCCCAAATCGTCAGTTTCGCGCAGTTCTCCGGGGCTTTTCCCGAAGGCAAAGTTCTTTCGCGGGAAACGGGTTACAACCGGGATTACGGACGCAATCCTTATGTCGGTTACGACAATATCGACCAAAAACCCTTTCTTTTCAAAGGAAAGACCGATGAACGCCTGCGCCCGATGGAAAAGGTCGTTACGGTCGAAATCAATAAAATTTTCAAGGCGTATCCGTATTCGATAACGCGCCAAAAAAGGGTCGTTCACGACCGCGTTAATTCCACTGAAATTGTCGTTTTTCACAGCGACGGAGTGTCCTCTGCGCTTGACGCGAGCGACATCGGCAAATCGAAAGACGCCGGTTCGACGGGAGTTTTCATTCCCGAAACTAATGGGCAAAAATTGACTTTCAAATACGATAACGGCGAATTTATTGATGAAGAAACCCGAAGCCGCTGGAACATCTTCGGAAAAGCCGTGAGCGGAAAACTCCAGGGCAAGCAGCTGCGACAAATCCGGCACGGCGATTATTTCGCTTTCGCCTGGATTGTTTTTAATCCCAGGACGGAAATCTATAAAGAAAAATAGGGCATAAATATACTTGACTCATTCGCACCCGGCTATCCTAATTGAACAATATAAATTCTTAAGGAGAATAATGAAAATGGAACAAAATACAACGCAACCGATCCAAATGCGAATTAGACTGCTTGAACGACGGCTTTATTTTGCTTATTTGATAATCGTAATAGTCATATTGATTCAAGTCGGCACGTTTTTATGGTCGCCCGCGCAGGCAAGTAATGAACTAGTTGACAACTCGAACAAAATAATTAAAACGCGCGGAATAATCATCGTCGATGAGCAGGGGCGAGAAAGAATTCTGCTCGGTGCGCCGATTCCGGCGGCGAAAAATCGTGTTCGTACTGATTTAGCCAGAGTCAAGGAACTCTGGGGAAACAGATTCCCGGAGAAGTATCTGGAATACTACAAAAACTACAATCACAACGTCAACGGGATGCTCGTTTTAAACGAGAATGGCATTGATCGTCTTGCCATCGGCGACCGATTGCCTGACCCAAATATCGGCAAACGAATAGGGGAAAATGATACGGGTTTAATTTGGAACGACGACGACGGATTTGAGCGCGGCGGTCTCGGAGTGCTGAAAGTCAAAGGTAAATACCGAGTCGTGCTTGGAATGGATTCGGAGAAATCAGGAAGCGAAGGATTGACTTTGGCTCTTGAAGACGGCGGACAAATCGGGATGGGAATTTACGACAATAAAAGCAATTCGACCTTTATGGGATTTCTGCCGCCGGATACTTTCAACAACGAAACAAAAGAGCCGTTTAACGGCATACTGATGAAACAAGGCAAGGAAATAAAGTATCAAATTAATACCTTGCAGAAAAAATAAAATTCTTACAGAGAGAACTCTGTTTGTAGGAAAAAGATATTCTCCCGAAAAAAGTGTCGAATAATCGCTTATTACCGAAGAATCTCTTTGCAACGCGGGTGAGTCAAGTAAATTATTACCAAAAATAGCTTTGCTGGTAAGCAGGAATATTCTTTTATCGGAAATACTTGATTAAAGGAAAGGAAATTTTTAATGAATCGGACAAATAAAATAAACCGAAAAGGAAAAATATGGCTTGGATAAAAACAATTCCGTTCGCTGAAGCGGACAAACAACTGCGCGAAGCGATTCGCAATCAGCGCGCGCTGTTCCCGCCCGAATACGCCGCGCCGACGAGCGAGAATGAAGAATCAATCATTACTACACATACTTTGATTCCAGGTGCGCTCTTTCACGCCTTTTCGACTTTCGGCGCGTTGATGTCGCCCGATTTGCCTCTGTCGCGCAAAGACCACGAGATGATTGCGACGGTTGTTTCGATAAAAAACGATTGTCATTACTGACTGCACGCACACGCAGAGTTACTGCGTAGAGCAACTTTGGATGATGAACTGGCGGAAGCGATTCTGAAAGATTACAAGACGGCACCGATTTCTGAAAAGGAAATGGCGATGCTTGATTTTGCCGCCCAATTAACGGTTGATGCGACAAAAATCACGCCGAAAACGCACGAAAACCTGCGTTCTTTGGGCTTTGACGATACGGCGATTTTGCAGATAACGCTGATTGCATCGTGGTTTAACTACATCAATCGCGTGGCTGATTCGCTAGGAATCGGCAGACAAAATGAGCTGTTCTAGTTTAGCGGCGTGTCTTTGACCGCTGTTCTGAAATCGTTTATCGGTTTCTTGGGAGTATTAAAATGACGAAACTATTTACCCTGACAAATTTAATAGTCAGCATCGCGGCGGTTGGTTTGATTAGCGGTTTGAGTTTTTTTGGTATTTCGATAAGAGACGGTCAAACGACACCAAACCTTGAACAGCACAATTTCACCAATCATCTGATCAATGAAAAAAGTCCGTATCTGCTCCAACATGCCCATAATCCGGTTGACTGGTATCCGTGGGGCGATGAGGCGTTTGAGAAGGCAAAAAAAGAAAATAAACCAATTTTTCTCTCCATCGGATATTCGACCTGTCATTGGTGTCATGTCATGAATGAGGAATCGTTCAGCCGCGAAGATGTCGGCAAATTGATGAATGATGCGTTTGTTTCAATCAAAGTTGACCGCGAAGAACGCCCCGACATTGACAATATCTATATGAATGTTTCGGTAATGATGACGGGCAGCGGCGGGTGGCCTCTGACGATAATTATGACTCCCGACAAGAAACCTTTTTATGTTGCCACTTATTTGCCCAGGGAATCGCGTTTCGGGCAAACGGGTTTAGTTGATTTGATCCCGAAAATCAAAGATGCTTGGACAACCCAACACGATAAAATCGTGAATTCGGCAAACAAAATTACCGAGGCACTCCGCAAAGATTCTACCGGAAATTCCGGCAAAGAACCCGATGAATCAACTCTCAAATCAGGATTTCAGCAATTGTCGGGACGGTTTGATGAAAAATATGGAGGATTCGGAAATAAACAGAAATTCCCGTCGCCGCATAATCTGCTGTTTTTGTTGCGATATTGGAAAAGAACCAACGAACCGAAAGCTCTGGCGATGGTTGAAAAAACGCTTTCGGCGATGCGGGCGGGCGGAATGTATGACCAAATCGGCTTTGGATTTCATCGTTATTCGACCGAACCGACGTGGCGAATTCCGCATTTCGAGAAAATGCTTTACGACCAAGCGATGCTTTCGATGGCTTACACCGAAGCCTTTCAAGCCACCGGCAAACCTGAATATGCTCAGACCGCGAATGAAATTCTCACTTACGTTTTGCGGGATATGACCGCACCGAACGGCGGATTTTATTCAGCCGAAGATGCCGACAGCAACGGACACGAAGGTCAATTTTATGTCTGGACGGAGATAGAAATTCGCCAAATTCTGAAAAAAGCGGAGGCTGATTTATTTATCAAAGTTTACGGGATTGAAAAAGATAAAGAAAACATACTTTATTTGAGTAAACCTTTAGCGGAAACCGCCGCCGAACTCAAATTATCGGTCACGGAACTCGAAAATCGTCTGAAATCTTTCCGCGAAACGCTCTTTGCCGTCCGTGAAAAACGCATTCATCCGCACAAAGACGACAAAATTTTGACAGACTGGAACGGCTTGATGATTGCCGCCTTTGCAAAAGCCGCACAGGTTTTTGACGAACCGAAATACGCCGAAGCCGCTCAAAAAGCAACCGATTTTATCCTCAAAAATCTTCGCAGTAAAGATGGGCGGCTGATTCACCGCTTCCGCGACGGACAGGCAAGCATCAACGCTCATGCAGACGACTACGCCTTTTTGACGTGGGGATTGCTCGAACTTTATGAAGCAAATTTCGATTCGCGGCTTTTGCAAACCGCTTTGGATTTGAACGCCGATTTTGACAAACATTTTTGGGATGCGAAAGACGGCGGATATTATTTCACGGCGGACGATGGCGAAGTGTTGCTGGCACGCCAAAAAGAAATTTACGACGGTGCATATCCTTCGGCAAATTCGGTGGCAATGCTCAATCTGCTTCGGCTTGGTCGGGTAACGGCAAAGACGGATTTTGACGAAAAAGCATCAAAACTGAGCCAAGCATTCGGCGGAAATGCGAGACAGCAGCCCGCCGCCGAAACTCAACTGTTGTCGGGCGTTGACTTCGCCATCGGACCGTCTTACGAAATAGTAATTGTCGGAAATTCGCAAGCTGAAGATACCAAAACGATGTTGAAAGCTCTGCGGAAAAAGTATGTTCCAAACAAAATCGTCATCCTCAAAGCAACTGAAAAGTCTGAAAATGATATTTCAAAGATTGCCGAATTTACCCAATATCAATCGAGCAGGGAAGGCAAAGCAACGGCGTATGTTTGTCTTAACTACGCTTGCAAATTGCCGACAACGGACATTGAAAAAATGTTACAGTCGCTTCCTTAATAAGGTGCAAGATTATCGGCGGCGGTCAGAAATTCGCTTCTAAACGACCAAGTTTATGTTTCTTAATTTAGTATCGCCGAAAAAATAACGACATAATATTCACTTCCAAAATTTATAGCAAATTACGACCAACTGACATTTCCGATTCGGCTTTTTATGCGTGGCTATCCGTTTTCGCGTTACGCGATTGCCGATAATCCGTGTGCAAAATTGACTAAACCATTGAACGAATGCAAGTTTGCATTGATTACGACCGCAGGTTTGCGGCTCGAAAATGATATTCCCTTCGATCATTCTTTCAAGCTGGGCGATACGAGTTTTCGGGAAATTCCCAACGATGTTGAAGTTCAATCGTTAATTGAAGACCACAAAAGTTCGTCGTTCGATCATTCGGGCGTGGAAGCCGACAAAAATCTGGCATTGCCGCTCGAACGATTCCGCGAACTTAAAAAAAACGGCACAATCGGCAGCTTAAATTCGCGTCATTTTTCGTTTATGGGTTCGATTATCGGACCGCGACCGTTGATTAAAGAAACCGCTCCCGAAGTTGCCAAACGACTCAAATCCGATGGCGTTGATGCCGTGTTTCTGGTGCCGGTCTGACCGATGTGTAATCAGGCAGTTGGTCTGATTCAAGCCGAAATCGAAAGGCAGGGAATTGCCACCGTTTCAATTTCTCTGTTGAAGGAAGTAACAAATGTGATTCGTCCTCCGAGAGCTTTATTTGTGCCGTATAAATTAGGTTTTCCGCTTGGCGAACCGAATAATCCTGAATTGCAACACCGCGTAATCTCGAAAGGCTTGACGCTTTTTCAGGAAAACGATGTCCCGATTTTGTGGGATTTTTGATAAAAGTAAAAACGGTTACGTTTTTTCGCCCGGTCAACTTCAATAATCCGTAAATGGATTACTCGTGTTCGGCTAAAAATCTTTCCGCGTCAATCGCCGCCATACAGCCCGTTCCGGCGGCAGTGATTGCTTGCCGATAATAAGCGTCTTGGGCATCGCCGCAAGCGAAAACGCCGTTGACATTGGTTTTCATCGTGCTTCCCTCGGTTTTCAGGTAGCCGACATCGTCCATTTCGAGAACTCCCTTGAAAAGTTCGGTGTTCGGTTTATGCCCGATGGCAACGAAAACACCTTCAGTCGGAAAAATGGTTTCTTCGTTTGTCTGGTTGTTGATAACGCGGATTCCGGTTACGCCTTTTGCCGTATCGCCGAGAATCTCGCGGATTTCGGTGTTCCACAAAAAATCAATTTTGGGGTTATTAAATGCTCGTTCCTGCATAATTTTCGATGCTCTCAGTTCTTCTCGGCGATGAACGAGAGTCACTTTAGAAGCAAATTTCGTCAGATAATTGGCTTCTTCCAAAGCAGTATCGCCGCCGCCCGCAACAACAATCGGTTTACCCTTGAAAAAGAATCCGTCGCAGGTCGCACAAGCCGAAACGCCGTTGCCGCCTAACCCGACGGGAACAGGTTCTTCGCCTTTTACGCCGAGCCATTTGGCTGATGCTCCGGTTGAAATAATCAATGTGTCAGCTTTGACGATGGTTGTAATTTCGTTGCTGTCGGTGCTTTCTTTGCCGTAAAGTGCGAACGGACGTTGTGATAAATCAACTCGGTCAATCCAAGTATTTAGAAATTCCGTGCCGAATCTGGCGGCTTGTTCGCGGAATTCCTGCATCAGTTCGGGTCCCATAATTCCTTTGGCAAAGCCTGGATAATTTTCAACATCGGTGGTAATCGTCAGTTGTCCGCCGGGTTGCGGTCCTTCAATGACGAGCGGTTTTAAATCGGCTCTGGCGGCATAAATGGCGGCGGTTAATCCTGCCGGACCTGAACCTAAAATGACAACTTTTCTGTGAATTTCGTTACTTGCATAAATTTTAATTATTTCTCCAAAATTAAGTTAAACTACATAATGATAAAGGTTTACACCATCGATTTTATTCCCCGCAACCGCAATTTTCTTGTTGCAGAGGCGGACATTTGACCGTTCCGAAACTGCAAAAAACACAGCAATCGCCAACTTTCGGACGAAGAACGGATTGGCAATTTTGACACTCATAGAAAAACTGACAGGCATCGTTCGGCATTGTTTCAGTTTTTTGAAAACCGCAATTCGGACAAGTTATTTTCGATTCAAGTTCTATTTCGTTCATCTTTTTTCACCAATTTTTCAATTTTTTCCACAAAAAAAGAGCAGCTTCATTCTCACGGCAAAAGATGCTCCAATAAATATAGTTTTGGTAAAACGCAAAGTTTTACTTTTTAACTACCAAGACTCGCGTTTAGTTTATCTGCATAGTCCTTTGGCAGTTCGTTGCCAAAATACTGAACCGTGCCTTTTTTATCCAAAAATACAATCGTCGGTGTGCCGATTACTTTGTAGGATTTTGAAACGGTTGTGTCTTTATCCTTGGCGACCGTGTATTTAATCCCGAAATCCTTAATACCTTCGCTGATCCGAGCGTCGCTTTCGCCGATGTTGATGGCGACAACTTTGACACCTTTGGCTTCAAATTCAGCGTTTAATTTGTTGATTTTCGGTACTTCTTCCTTACAAACCGGACACCAAGCCGTCCAAAAAACTACAACTGCCGGGCTTCCAGCTAAATCTTTGAAGGCGATTTTACTGCCGTCCGTTTTTTCCAACTCAAAATCAGGAGCAATTTGTCCGATGGTTGTTCCGCGTGCAACTTCTTTTGATTTGGTATTTGTATCGGTCGCAACCGGTTTTGTGGCACTTGCTCCACCGCAACCGCTCATTACGGCGACTCCAACTGCTAAAATTAATCCTAAAGTTCCAATTCCAAATAAATTTTTCATTGTTTTATCTCCTAAATAAATCTTTGTCCCGCCTGCACCAGCAAATACTGAGCGATAATTAACATAATAAATCCGAAGGCGATTTTAACTTTTGACATCCATCCGCCCGATTTGGGCAATAATGAAATCGCTCCGCTAAATGTTCCCAAAACAATCATCAAAGTTCCCATTCCAAAGGCGAAAACGAATAAAACGAGTGTTCCGAAAACGATATTTCCCTGTGCCCCAACGTATGCGAGCGTTGCTCCCAAAGCCGGTGCCGTGCAAGGTCCAACGACCAAACCCGATGATGCTCCAATCAAAAGTGCTGAAAGATAACCTTTGCCCTTCTTTTCGGGAGTCCATTTTGATATAAACTGCGGTGCTTGAAGCGAAAAAACATCGAACATCGAAAGTGCGAGCAATAACATCACATTGGCGACCACGATATATGTCCAGGGACTTGATGCCCACGAACCGAAAAGTGTTCCCGTCAAACTCGCAAATGCTCCAAGTGCCGCATAGACAATGCTCATTCCGGTGACGAAAAGAACTGACAATTGGAAACCGCGAAGATTAAATTTAGAGGCTGTTCCGCCTTCTTCAGCCTGAAGTGCCGCTGTTCGTCCGCCGATAAATCCGAGTTGAATCGGAATAACGGGATAAACGCACGGCGTAAAACTGATTAAAAGTCCGGCGATAAAGGCAGCCGGAAATGCCATCAGAGAATTTCCCGCCAGATAAGATTGCAGATTATTAACGTATTGCTCCATACTTTCTAAATTAAATCTCAAAATTAAAGGAGAATGCCGGGCTGAACGAAATATCCCCCTTGCTTAAAATGCCCGACACTCTCCGGTTTTTGCCGGAAAAGTCTTTTATACCGGCAAAACTTTTAGGCATTTTTATTTTAATGCTTTATCAAAAGCCGCGACATAATCGGACTTGTTGTAATTTTTCGCCGTCGAAAAAGTTTGTTTTTTGCCTTTAAAGACCGCAACGGTTGAAGTCATTTTTTTATTGGCTTCAAAAAATCTGCTCAAACCCAAAGATTTCGCTTTGGCGGCGGCTTTGGCGGTTGTTTCGTCGTTCGTTACGTCGAGCATTACAAAGTTGAGTTTGCCGCCGTATTGTTTCATCAGTTCCATCATTTCCGGTTCGAGCTTTTGGCAGGCGCTGCACCAGTCGGCGCGGATGATGACGACGGTCGGCTTTGTTTTGGCAAATGCGCTGACGGCTGAAATGGTTAAAATAAGCGCGATTGACAACATCGCTATCGTAATTTTTTTCATTTTATTTATATTTCTCCCGAGTTGAATTTATTGTATTTTTAGAACAAACCTTTTTTGGCGTTCGTCAGAGTGATGCTTTTTTCTCTGGCGATTATTCCCGCTTTGAAAAGATTTCGCGTTTTTCCCGTTATTTGAGAAATCCGCAATTTTTTTCCTCTGCCGGGAATAATCCCTGATTTCTTTAGTATTTTATAAACGGGAAGTTAATTTCTGATGGCGGGTATTTTGCGGATGTTCGGAATAAAATGGCTTGAAAACAGGGAAGAAAAATGGAGCGATTTTGAGACGGAGGCGATGCCTTTCGCGGCGGATTTGTTCCGCGTCGCAATGTGGCTGACCAGAAACCGGACCGAAGCCGAAGACCTCGTACAGGAAACGTTCGTGCAGGCGCTAAAATCTTTTCACCGTTACGAAACGGGAACTAATTGCCGCGCCTGGCTGACCACCACCCTATATCATCTGAACTCAAAACGCCTGCAAAAAATGGGAAGAATGAAGCTGGCGGATGACCCGGAAGAAAAACTGGCTGAAACAATTCCGTTTGAACCTTCGATCCCGCAAAAAATTACGGACGAAGACGTTTTCGCGGCATTAGGGAATGTGCCGGAAAACTTCCGGCAGGTCGTTGTTTTATCTGATGTCGAGGAATTTTCTTATAAGGAAATCGCTTCGATTTTGGAGATACCGATGGGGACGGTGATGTCGCGGCTCTCGCGCGGCAGAAAAGTTTTGCGGCAGGAGTTAGCCGATTACGCCCGCCGATACGGTTTTGGCGAAACAAAGGAAATCGCCGCCGGTTAAGAGGTAAAAGAATATGCAGTGCAGAGAATTTCGTGATATTTCAGAAGCCTATTTAAGCGACCAGCTTCTGGTGGAAACCAATCTTCAGGTTTTCGGACATATGGAAAATTGCCCGAAATGCCGAGAAGAATTTGCGGGAAGGCGCGAGCTTCGCCGGAAGCTGCGCTCGGCGGTCAAAAATGCGAGCGAATTTCAAATTGACCCGGTATTTTCCAAACGCCTGACCGCGGATATTAAGGAAAAGGCTCTTTACCAAAGCGCCTGGCGCAAGTTTTTTTTCGCGCCGAAGCTGCTGATTCCCGTGATGGCAAGCCTGCTCGTTGCGGCGGCTCTCGGATTTGTTTTTCTGTCTTCGCCCAATAAACCGAGTGAAATTTTGCAGGCGCAGCGCGGCATAACCCAAGGTTTAATCGAAATTTCACTTAAGGCAGTCGGAGATCACGAAGATTGCGCTCTCGAAAAACTGCAAATGTGGAAAGCGATGTCGAAGCGAGATTACGCCGAAAAAGCCGTTTACACGGAGAAAGTCGTCAAACCTTTACAGGCTAATTTCTCGGAACAAATCGAAATGCTCCACGCGCACGACTGCATTTTCGAGGGCAAACGGTTCACCCACGTCATTTTGCGAAAAAGCACGCATATCGTTTCGGTCTTTTTCGACAAATCCGACGTAATGCCCGAAGCCGATAATTCGTCGAACGCTTCAATCATCAGCGAAAAGGAAAACGGCTTTCAGGTGGCGAGTTTTCAAAAAAACAGCCAAGCGATTTTTGTCGTTTCGGATATGAGCGAAACGGAAAATCTGAATGTCGCCCGCACGCTTTCCGATGCGTTTTCGTCGCAAAATTCGATTTAGGATGAAGCCGTCTTAAAAAGTTTTGGTTTTCACGATTCTCGATAAAGTAAGGGCGTCGAATTTCAACAGAAACGGTTTGAATGACCTTTGAAATTCAATGCCCGATAGTTTAAAGAAGTGAAGCCTTTTCATTTGACAATGAAAAGGCTTCACTTCTTTAAACTGATTTATGATTTACGCGGCGGCGGTTTTCTTCCACTTGGCGGATTCAAACGCTGCGTCAAGCGGAGTTTCCGAGATGTGATTGGTGTAGTTGGAGAGAGTTTTCATTCCGACCGCCATGATAACCTCCAGAATATTCCGATTTGTATAACCGGCTTCGAGAAAAGCGTCAACCTCTTTTTCCGAAACCGAACCGCGTTTTTCCGTGACGGCTAACACAAACTGCCGGAAAGCCTCAAGTTTGTGGTCGGCAATCGGCGAACCGTCGCGGACGGCTTGAATAACGTCGCCGGGTAAATTCTGCATCGAAGACGCACTCGAATGCGCCGCCATACAGTATTCGCAATTATTGACCGAACTTGCCGCAAGCAGCGCGATTTGCCGTTCGGTCGTGGTCAGCGTAGTCTGGTCAAGCAGCGTTGAAAGCGACAAATAAGCTTGAAGGATTTCCGGCGATTCGGCGAAAACACCCATTAAATTCGGTATGAATCCGTATTTCGATTTTACCTTTTCTAAAATTTCCTTTGATTTTTCCGGCGCGGTTGCCGTTGTATGAACTTGTAATGACATTTGTTTTTACTCCCTCGTATTTATTACTGTCCGGTTGCTTCGACAACGTCGGCATCACTGACAAACTCTTTCGGAGTGGCGGCAACAAGCGAAATTTTCACCGCCAGATCTTTAAATACCTCTGAAACCATTTTTTGACAAACGGCGATTTCAAATTTTCCAGCGTCGCTTCCGTCCCGACCGCTTGCGTGATTTTCGCCAGAGTCGGATACACGCGAATGATTTTGTTGAGGTCTGAAACCTTCAAGTTTTCCTTCATCGCCCAGACGAATTCGTGAATCAGTTCTCCGGCGTGTTCGCCGACGAGCGTTGCGCCGATTATTTTTCCTCTGTGCGTGACGACTTTAGCAAAGCCCGCGGTCGCGCCGCTCGCCTGCGCGCGGTCGTTTTCTTCAAACAGAACTTTGTAGATTTTCACGTTCGCAGAGCCGAATTTTTCGTTTGCTTCCGTTTCGGTCAGCCCGACGCGCCCTATTTCCGGTTCGGTAAAAGTCGCCCACGGGACGACTCGGAAATCCGTTTTCTTCTTAAAAGGAAACGGCACGAACGCGTTTTGGATGACGATCTGCGCTTCGTAATCCGCCATATGTGTGAACTGGAAATGATCGGTCACGTCGCCCGCCGCAAAAATGTTTTTGTTTGACGTTTGCAGGTAATCGTCGGTTTCGATGCGTTTTTTATCAAAGCGAACGCCGGCTTTTTCCAGCTCCAAACCGTCGAGATTCGGCTGGCGACCGACCGCCGCGAGAATTTCGTCAGCTTCGATGTCGAAAGTTTTTCCGTCCGCTTCGACCGTTACGATCTTCGCGCCCGATTCGTCTTTTCTGGCTTTGACGGCTTTCGCGTTCGTCAGAATCCGCAAGCCTTCTTCGCGCAGAATCGTTTTCATCAGAGCCGAAACTTCCTCGTCTTCCTTGCTCAAAATTCGCTCGCCCATCTCGACGACGGTCACTTTCGAGCCGAGCCGCGCCAGCGCCTGACCGAGCTCGATGCCGATCGCGCCCGCGCCGAGAACGAACAGACGTTTCGGGAGCGTCTTGAGATGAAAAACCTCTTCATTCGTAATGTAGCCCGTTTCTTTTAAGCCTTCGATCGGCGGCGTAAACGGGCGCGAGCCGGTCGAGATGCAGAATCGTTTCGCCCGCATCACGCGCCGCTCGCCCGAATCTTTGAGCGCGACTTCGATTTCACCGGAATTCAAAAATCTCGGACTGCCGAAGATGACTTCGACGCCCATTTTTTCGAAAACTTCGGGCGCGTCGTGATGTTCGATAATCTCGATCACGTT
>JAABUN010005649.1_pt1 | contig 15271 bp, 15 predicted proteins | sample 5559311 | NCBI WGS metagenome assembly JAABUN01 (sample SAMN10711877, study PRJNA513370) | rock metagenome | isolation source: Antarctica rocks | place: Antarctica: Victoria Land, Siegfried Peak sud | reverse complement strand
CCAGGCCCGACCGGTCGACCTCGATCAGATGGCCCTTCTGCAGCAGGCCGACCGCGCGATACATCTCGGCGAGGAGCCGCGCCACGGTGGTCTTGCCGGTACCAGGATTTCCGAGGAACACCAGATGCTGCGAAGTAGCAACCTCCGGCAGGCCGTGCGCCTTACGGCGAGCCTGGACCTGAAGCAACGCGACGAGTGCCCGTACCTGCTCCTTCACGGTTTCCAGACCGACCAGCGCGTCGAGCTCGGCCTGCACCTCGGAGAGCGGCCGGGCTGGTCCGGGCCGCGCACTGAAGAACTCACCTACCCGGTCATCGCTCCGCTCCGAACCCGGAAGCTTCAGCTGCTCCGTGAGATGGCCGATCGTCTCGCGCAGGTCATCGAGTGGATTGCGGTTGGCAGCGATACGTTCCTCCTGGGGAGACTTCTGGACCGCGAGGGACAGATCCGCGGTGGTTGGATCAGTGTGCTGGTCAGCATGGATATCTGGTCGGAACGTGTCGACTGAGGGCGGTGATCGACGCCGACGCGGGTTCGAACGCGAGGGCGAATACGAAGATGCCACCCTGCCGCTGACATGCCCCGCTCACCGCTGAACGAGAACCCCATTCTACGCTCAGGGTCCCTGACGTCCCGCCAGACTGCACGGAGGTGCGTGCTCGCCGCCGCGGGAACGGGATACGGTCCAGATCCGACGCCGCGATCACCGGCGTTTCCCCGGCGGTCACTCGCGCCTGCGCGGCGAGGAGGTCGACGTCGTCGTACTGCGACGAAAAGTGCGTCAGGACGAGCGTCCCGGAGTCGCCGGCAGCGGCATGTGCGCCTGCTTGCCCTGCGGTGAGATGCAGGTAATGCCCGGCGAGGGGCGCGTCGTCATCGCTGAAGGCGACCAGCAGATCGGCTCCGTCGGCCAGCGCGCAGGCGCCGTCGCACACTGCGGTATCCATGACGAACGCAAAGCGGCGCCCGGGCCGGCGCATGCTGACGTCCTCGAGCCGTACGGCACCTAGTCGGCCCTCGCGCTGAAGGCGTCCGACGTCGGACCCGGAAATGCCCGCGGTGGCGAGCCGGTCCGGGAGTAAGATCCGACCGTCCGGCTCAGTCACCCGGTACCCGTACGCCTCGATGCGGTGCCGCACCGGCTCGACCTCGGCCGCGATAGGTCCGGCGGCTCCGTGAGGATGGAGGTGCAGGTCGAACCCCGGCGTCGCGAGCGACACCAGCGCCCGGACAACCTGGACAATGCCCTCGCGCTCCCACCGCAGGAAGTAGCCGTTGCGGGTGCGGTCAGGCCTCGCAATGGACCGGTGAGGCGGAAGGCGAAACAATGAGGGTGTACCGAAAGCAGGAACCGGATGTGTCCCGACGAAGGAGCAGGATCACGTGGACCACCAGGCGCAAGCAGCGTCGCCGGGCCTTCCGGCGGGACACGTCGGGCGCGGCCGGAAAGAGGGTGCCTGGAACACGCCGTGCCGCGCACTGCTACCGGCCGCCCTGGTGTCCGTCGCCGGTTTCGCCCTGTTCGTACTGCATCAACCCCTGATCGGGTACGTGGTGCTGGTGCTGGCGTTGATGATCGCAGCGATCATCAAGAAAGCACTGTTCCGCGACCTGCTGCTCATCGCCTTCAGCCTTGCCGTGATGAGCCTCGTACCGATCACCACGGATATCAGCGTCGAACACATGGGCATCATGGGGACGGCCATGACCCTCGCGGTCGGTGTCCCGTACGCCGTCTCGCGCTTCGTCTACCGGGACCACGCCATCACCTTCCCGGTGCAGACCGGCCAGCGGTGGACGCGCGCCGAGAAGTGGTACCTTCCCGCCGTCGTCGTGATCGGGTACGCTCTGCTGCCCGTCTACATGCTCGGGACCGGGGTGTACACGAACTGGCCCGCGGCGTCCGAGCCCGCCGAGATCGTGCGTCTGTTCATCGGCACCAACGGGCTCGGTGTCTGGGACGAGCTGTTCTTCATCTGCACCGTCTTCGCCCTTCTCCGACGCCATCTGCCCATGGCGCAGGCCAACGTGCTGCAGGCCGTGCTCTTCACGTCCTTCCTGTGGGAGTTGGGTTTCCACGCCTGGGCGCCGCTGTTCATCTTCCCGTTCGCGCTCCTGCAGGCGTTCATCTTCACCCGGACCCGCTCGCTGTCCTACATCATCTGCGTCCACCTCCTGTTCGATCTCGTCCTGTTCCTCGTCCTGATCCACGCTCACAACAGAGCGTGGATCGACATCTTTCTCTCTTGAGCGGGGCGTCCGCGGGCGGCCCCGCCGAGTTCATCGACGAGTCCCTCCAGTACGAGAGTTCGTGGGAGCGCGCCGAGGACCATGAGCGCCGCTATGGGCCGGGCCTCGAGTACTACGGGGCCTCGGTGGGAGCGGTGCGTGGCACCATCCGCAACGCGGAGCGCCGGTACCCGGACCTGGGGCACGACGACGTCACAGCCCTCGCCTCCGACCTGTGGTTCCGGCCGGTCTTCGAGCGCCGGCTGGCGGCCGTGGTGCTGCTGCAGTCCGCCGTACATCTCCTGCGCCACTCCGACCTCACCCGCATCGAGGGCTTCCTCCGGTCGGCGCAGCTGCGTGAACTCGTGGATCCGCTCGCCGTCGACGTCGTCGGGCCGCTGCTGCTTCGATTGACCGCGCAGGACGCCGCGCAGGACGCCACGCGGGCCGCCACGGTTCTCGACCGCTGGGCGACGGCGGATGACCCGTGGCTGCGGCGTGCCGCTGTGCTGACCCACCTACCCGCTTTCCGTTTAGGCGACGGCGACGATGCGTCCTTCCGGCGAACGGTCCGCCTGGTATCGGGCGTCCGGCAGGGGCGCGTTCCCACTGTCGAGGAAGCGGTGGCGCTGGTGCGGGGGAGCGGCGCCGGCTAGCGGATGTCGATGGTGCGGATCAGCTTCCCCCGCAGCACCGGTACGAAGTGATGGACGCCCATCAGGCCCACGCCGTAGCGGCGTACCCGCCGCATCGACGTCGCGACCTTCAGGTCCGGGTCGATCAGCACCGCGTCACGGCCCAGCCGGTGGGCGACGCGGGCCGAGAAGTCGAGGTCCTCGTCACGAGTGTCGATGGACGTCCGTTCGAACCCGCCGGTCGCCAGGTAGGCCGACGACCGCACGGCCATGTTGTGCCCGGCTACGAAGCGCAGGTAGGCAGCGTCCAGGTGCCTTACCGCCATCATGATCCGCAGGAGCCTCAGTGCGCCGGGCATCAGCATGGCATCGCCCCACCGGTAGTGCCGGTCCCTCAGCGGGATGCTGGTACCTCCGACGAGCTGCGCTTCGGGGTGGCGCGCGAACAGGGCGCGGATCCGGGCGGCCCAGTCCTCCAGCGGTTCGCTGTCCCCGTCCGTTCGGGCGACGAGCGTGAAGCCATGGGCGATTGCCGTGCGGAAACCGGTGTCGGACGCGGCGCCGGTCCCCTTCTGCCCCTCACTGAGGATCGTGAGGCTCAGTGCCGGATGTGCGTCCGAGAAGCGCTGGACGCGCCGCACGGTGTCATCGGTCGAACCGTTGTCGACCACGAAGACATGGAGGTCGGCGCGGTCGCGCTGCCTGAGGAGCGCGTCGAGTGTGCGAGCGACGGCGGGCTCGTTGAACACGGGTACGACGACGGCGAGCCGGTCGGTCACGGATGAATCCTTCGGGTGGTTAAGCTCATGCCTCAACAGTAAGCCGACTTAGCGTCTTCACCTGCGCCGCCTTCTCGTGGCGTTCGGGATCGAGGTGCAGGTCGAGGTGACACTCGCCGTCGGGCCACCCAGCCTCACCGCCACTCAGTCTCACCCTCACCAGTGAGTCGGCCGATCGATGCGCGCGGGCAGGCGCGTCCTGCCGTCGCCCGAAGCGGCGGCGACCTGCATCGGCGTGAGGAACAGTGATCCGGAGAGGTCGGCCCCGTGGACCTTCGCGTCCCGGAGATCCGCACCGAGCAGGTCGACGCCCCGCAGGTCCGCACCTGTGAGGTCGGCGGCGATCAGGCAGGCCCCGCGGAGGTCCGCGCCGCGCAGGTCCCGTCCGGCGAGCTCGGCGCCGAGGAGATCGGCCCCCGGCGCGAGCCGGCGCGGTAGGTGTTCACCACCACCGGCGGCGGACCGGGCGGCGACACTCACGTCAGCCAACGTCTCGCCGACCCTGCGGCGGAGCCCGTCGAGATCGACGGCGGCGAGGCCGGACGGCCCCAACTGCGCGAGCTCCACCGTCTCGGCAGCCAGCGAGTCGACGGCGGTGTTCACGGCGTCGGGAATGGCGTTCGATGCGCGGCTGAGGCGCTGGGCGTCGTCGAGGTACCACAGCACCTCATGGAGCTGCCGGACGATGGGAAAGGTGGCGAACATCGCCGTCCTCACCTCCGGATGATCCGTCCAGCTCCGCCCGCCGAAGGTCTGTTGCGCCACGTGCTGGCCGGCACCGAAGCAGTCGAATGCCGTGCAGCCCTTGTAGCCCTCACTGCGGAGCGTGGCGTGGATCGTGCAGCTGAAATCGGCAGCCAGGTTCCTGCACGCCTGCCCGGGGGGTTTGTCGTGGGCGAAGTCGCTCGACCGTTCGAAACCGAGGGCCGAGCAGCACAGGGCGAAGCACGTCGAGCAGTCGGCCGTCAGCGGGACGTCGGGACGGTCAGCGAGGTGGAGCGGCACTGCGGGCACGGAAATCCTCTCGGATCAGGCAGGACGGCTGATGCAGGAGGCCGGGGAGCTGCAGCCTCACGGCGTCGATCCTGCTGGTCCATTGTGCACCGCGATGACTGGAGGACGTCGTAGAACGACCCCTAGAAACCGCCGAGGACCGGATGGGGATCTGTCGTGCCGCGATACGGCGAGGTACTGCTAGTGCACGGGGGCGTGGGCGTCTGTGGTCTGTTCGGGCTTGCGCACGAAGAACGAGGCGACGACGGCCAGCAGGAAGATGACGGCGCCATAGAGGAACGCGGCCCGGATGCCGCCGGCGAGCGCTGCGTCCTGAGCAACACCGTCCCCGAGCAGCGAGGTGCTCCGGATGGTCATCACGGAGATGAACAGCGCGGTGCCTGCCGCTCCGGCGAGCTGCTGGGCCGTGCCGAAGACCGCGCTTCCGTGGGAGTACAGATGCGGCTTCACCGACCCGAGAGCGGACGTCAGCAGGGGCGTGAACATGAGGGCCAGGCCCACACTGAGGCCGACGTGCGCCACGAGGACCAGTCCGACGGGCGTCGTCTCGGTCACCTGCGTCATGGACCAGAAGACGGCGCTGACGAGGAGTGCGCCCGGGACCAGGAGCACGCGAGGTCCGCGACGATCGTAGATGCGGCCCACCACGGGACCGAGGAGGCCCATGACCAGTCCACCGGGCAGGAGCAGCAGGCCGGAGACCAGGGGGTCCATGCCGAGGACGGTCTGCACATAGATCGGAATGAGGATGATGGTCCCGAAGAGCGCCATCATACTCACCGCTATGGCGACGATCGAGATGGTGAAGTTGCGTGAGGCGAAGACGCGCAGGTCCAGCAGGGCGGCGTCCCTCCGCTGCAGCATGAGCTGGCGGACGACGAACAGGGCAAGTCCGGCGACGCCGGCCGCCAGCGGGATCCAGGCGGGGACGGCGCTGCCGGTCGAAGCCTCACCCAGTCGGCTCAGCCCGAAGATGATGCCACCGAAGGCCACTGCGGACAGGATGACCGACGGGACGTCGATGACTGGCCGGCGCGGATCGGTGACGTTCTGCATCTTCGCAGTACCGATCGCGAGGGCTGTGAGCGAGATCGGCAGCACGAGCCAGAACATCCAGCGCCAGTCGAGCACGCTGAGGATTGCACCCGAGATACTCGGGCCGAGCGCGGGTGCCACGGAGATCACAATCGAGATGTTGCCCATGATCCTGCCGCGTGACGCCGGTGGAACGAGGGTCATGACGGTCGTGAGGAGCAGGGGCATCATGATCGCGGTGCCGCTCGCCTGGACGACGCGGCCGATGACCAGGACGCCGAAACCCGGCGCCATGGCGGCGATCAGGGTGCCGAGGCTGAACAGCCCCATGGCGGCCATGAAGATCGGCCGCGTGTTGAAGCGCTGCAGGAGGTAGCCGGTGACGGGGATGACGACGGCCATCGTCAGCATGAAGGCCGTGCTCAGCCATTGTCCTGCGCCGACGGTGATGCCGAGGTCCTCGATGAGGCGGGGGATCGCCACGCCCATGATGGTCTCGTTGAGGATCACGACGAAGGCGGAGATCAGCAGGAGCGTGATGACGAGCTTGTCGCGCGCCGGCAGGGCACCCTCGACGGCGGTGGTGGTGGTTGTCGGAACATCTCCGGATGCACCAACGATGGGGGGCACGTCAGTCGGGACAGCGGGACTCGACAGCCGTGGGGTGCCCGGATTCGGGTTGACGTCCAAGGCGCGGGACGGGGGACTCTGGGTCATGAAGATTCGCTCGGTTCAAATTGCTGTGCGGAGCGTCCGGGACCGGTCCGGGTGCCGTGGCCTGTCTGCTTGATGGGACCGGGCCCCTGGAACGTTGGTCCGGTCGTTCAGGTGAACTTCAACCGTCCGGACTTTATTCCAGCCCGTCGACGGCCTGCCCCGCCTCGGGCATGGACGCGCAGTTGCTCCACTAGCATGAGGCGGGTGCGGTGGCCGAAACCACGGTCCCGGCCTATACACCTCCCCCCGCGGCGGAGGTCACCACTCCGGTTTTCCCCGACGAAGGAGATTCTCAGTGCCTGATTTTTTCTACCGCGCTCTCAGCGGGGGAAGGTTCGAATCGACCGTCCATGCGCAGGGTGCGTGGAACCCGGAGGAGCAACACATGGCTCCGATCTCGGGCCTCATCACGCAGTGCCTTCTCGACTGCGAGCCGCGCGACGGGATGCAACTCAGCCGCCTGAGCTTCGACATCCTCGGCATGATCCCGGGTGGCGAGTTCGAGGTGTCCACCGCCGTCGTCCGGCCTGGACGGACCATCGAACTGCTGGAAGCGCGGATGGAGGCGGCGGGCCGCACGGCCATCGTGGCGAAGGCCTGGCGGCTCAGCACGCAGGACACCGCCCCCGTCGCCGCCGTCGAGGACCCCCGCATTCCGGGCCCCGAGGAAGCGGGACCGCACGAGGGTATGGCGGTATGGCCGGGGGGCTTCATCCGATCGCTCGAGGTGCGTGTGGTCCCGGGGCACCGGCCCGGGCGGGGGCAGGTGTGGCTGCGCAATCCCTACCCGATGGTGGACGGGAAGCCGGCGTCCGACGTCGTGCGGCTCGTGGGCATGATGGACGCCGCCAACGGGATCGCGTCGCGCGTCGCACCGGGCGGCGACAGTTGGATGTTCCCCAACGTCGACCTGCAGATCCACCTGTACCGCATGCCGAGTGGCGAGTGGCTGGGCCTCGATACCCGGGTGACGTTCGGTGAGCACGGGGTGGGGCTGACCTCGAGCGTCGTCCATGACGTCGACGGGCCCTTCGGTCGCGTCGAGCAGATTCTCACGGTGCGGAAGCTCTGACCCGGCCCGAGCATTCCGGCTGCCCGGTCGGCGCTGCCGGAATGCTCGGGCCGCGTCCGCCGTTGCACTCGGTACGGACGCCTGTTCAGGAACGAGGCGCTCGCCGCGGCCAGACGATCGCGGGACGACTTCGAGGAAGAGGAAAGCATGCCGAAAGCAATGTGGAAAGACAGGGTTATCGCGGAGTCACCGGACACCGTGATGGTCGAAGGGAACCACTACTTCCCGGCGGGTTCCATCTCGCAGGAGTACTTCGTCCCGACGGAGACGCACACCGTCTGCCCGTGGAAGGGCACGGCGAGCTACTACACCCTGGAGGTGGACGGCGAGCAGAACAAGGACGCCGCCTGGAGCTACCCGGAACCGAAAGAAGCGGCGGGGAACATCCGCGACCACTACGCTTTCTGGAAGGGCGTCACGGTCAGCGACTGATGGTTGCTTATCATTGCGGAAGGGGCGCCGTCCTTGGATGGCGCCCCTTCCCGTGCCGCCGCTGGGAACGACTGCTGAACACATGATCGCGCCGCCTGGCGCCTTGACGAAGGAGCACCCATGGAGTACCGGAAACTCGGCAACAGTGGCACCTCGGTCTCGCATCTCGCGCTCGGGACGATGACGTTCGGCGCGGAAGCCGATGAATCGACCTCGCACGCCATCCTCTCCGACTACGCAGCCGCCGGCGGAAACCTGATCGACACCGCCGACGTCTACTCGGCGGGAACGTCGGAGGAGTTCATCGGCCGATGGCTCGGGAGGAACCCGGCGGAGCGGGACCGGATGGTCCTTGCCTCGAAGGGCCGCTTCCCCATGGGCGACGACGTCAACGACCTGGGCCTGTCCCGGCGTCACCTCCGCCGGGCACTGGAGGCCTCCCTCACGCGGCTCGGCGTCGACCACATCGATCTGTACCAGGTGCACGCGTGGGACCCCCTGACGCCGCTCGAGGAGACCCTCGGCTTCCTCGACGAGGCCGTCGTCCAGGGCAAGATCGGGTACTACGGGTTCTCCAACTACACGGGCTGGCAACTCACCAAGGCCGTCATGATCGCCCGCCAGCGGAGCTACTCCCTGCCGGTCACCCTCCAGCCCCAGTACTCCCTGCTGGTTCGGGAGATCGAGGCCGAGATCGTCCCGGCAGTGCTCGACGCCGACATGGGCATGCTGCCCTGGTCACCGCTGGGCGGCGGCTGGCTCACCGGGAAGTACTCACGCGACACCGAGCCGACGGGAGCCACCCGCCTCGGGGAGAACCCGCAGCGCGGCATGGAGGCCTGGGAGAAGCGCAACGCCCAGGACAGGACGTGGCGCATCATCGACGCCGTGACGGGCCTCGCTGCGGAGCGCGGCGTCAACGCCTCGCACGTGGCACTCGCATGGGTCGCCGCGAAATCCGGTGTGACCTCCGTGATCCTCGGCGCTCGCTCGCAGGAGCAGCTCGCGGACAACCTCGCCTCCGCAGACCTCGACCTGACACCCGGGGAGCTCGCCCGCCTGGACGACGTCAGCGCGCCGACCTTCAGCGACTACCCCTACGGAGTCCCCGGCATCGAGCAGCGCAGCCGCCGGATCGACGGCGGCCGGTAGTCGAGACCCGCTTCGCAGCGGAGCGGGCTTGGAAGCGTCCGCAGAACGCGTTATCGTTCGAGCAGCGACACGGGGTGTCCCTCCATCCGAGGGGCTGAGATGAGACCCGTCGAACCTGATCCAGCTCATACTGGCGAAGGGATGTCCGGCCGGGCCCTCGGTCCCGTCCGTCCTCTCGCCCTACCCGGCGAAAGGCACGCCATGACGGAACAGCCCACACACGGCCCCGATGACGAGCGGCGTCAGGACCCGCATCCCCCGATCACAACCTCGGCGTGCGCTGACCTGCTGTCCGAGCTCCGTGATGCGGCTCCTCTGGTCCAGTGCATCACCAACGCCGTTGTCACGAACTTCACCGCGAACGTCCTCCTCGCCCTCGGCGCAGCGCCGGCCATGGTAGACGTCCCCGGGGAGGCCGGACAGTTCGCCTCCGTGGCATCCGGGTTGCTGGTCAACCTCGGAACTCCCCATGACACCCAGCGCGCCGCCATGATGGAGGCTGCCCGGGCGGCGGTCGCAGCAGGCACACCCTGGATCCTCGATCCCGTCGCGGTCGGCTTCCTGACCGTCCGGACCGGGACGGCGCGGGAGCTCGTCGCACTCCGCCCGACGATCGTCCGCGGCAATGCGTCGGAGATCATCGCGCTCGCCGGCGCGGGCGGGGGAGGACGAGGGGTCGACTCCCTCGACGAACCGGCAGCGGCACTCGACGCCGCGCAGCTGCTGGCCTCCCGTCACGGGTCGGTCGTCGCGGTGTCGGGCGCGGTCGACGCCGTCGTGTCCGCCGAGCGCGGGATCGTCCGGGTGGCCAACGGCACCCCGATGCTGACGCGCGTCACGGGCGGTGGCTGCGCCCTCGGAGCCGTCATGGCGGCCTTCGCCTCCCTCACGCCGGACGCCCTGCTCGCCGCGACGGCCGCCACCGGTGTCTACACCCTGGCCGCCGAGAAGGCCGCGGGCATCGCGGCGGGGCCCGGAACTTTCTCCCCGCACTTCCTCGACGCACTCGCCGCCATCACACCCACCGACGTCGAGCAGGGTCTGGACCTCTCGGAGGGTAACCGATGACACGCCCGGTACCGGCGTCCTACCTGCCGGTCTACCTCGTGACCGACACCGGGCTCTGCGCGCCGCGCTCCGTCGCGGAAGTGGCGGCTGCCGCCGTGGCCGGCGGCGCGACGTGCGTGCAGGTACGGGACAAGCAGGCGGGGGGCCGGGACCTCGTCGGACTCCTGGTTGCTGTCGCCGCCGCCGTCGACGGCCGGGTGCCCGTTCTGGTCGACGACAGGGCGGACGTCTACCTCGCGGCACGCGCCCGGGGTGCCCTGGTCCACGGTGTCCACGTCGGGCAGTCCGATCTCCCGCCGGACCTCGTGCGGCGCATCGTCGGTCCCGACGCCATCGTGGGACTGAGCGCGGCCACGGCGGAGCAGTTCGCCGTCGCGCACGCCCTGCCCACCGGTACGGTGGACTACCTCGGTGTCGGGGCCGTGCATGCCACGGCGACGAAACCGGATCATCCGGAGCCACTCGGCGTCGACGGCGTCGCCCGCCTGACGGAGGGCGCGCGGCTTCCCTGCGTGGCCATCGGAGGAATCACGCACGACGACGCCGCCCCGCTCCGACGCGCGGGTGCAACCGGGATCGCCGTCGTATCGGCCATCTGCGCGGCGGCCGACCCGAGCGAAGCGGCAGCAGCCCTCGAACGGGCATGGACCGCGTGAGCGCCGCCCGTTATACGAGTCCTCAGCTGGTGGCTACCGGGATCGGAGCGCGCCGCACCTGCAGGATCCGAGGTGTGGCAACGAGGAGGTCCGTGATGGAGGGCTTAGCGTACCGGTCCTTGTGGCCGCCGCCGTCTGCCTACGATGGACGGATGAGCATTCCGTGGAGGGGCGCAGCCGAGCTGGCACTCGTCCTGGACCGGGAATCAACCGATGCCGCCGCCGAACTCGCGCGGGGGATCGGACTCCTGCGCGACGTCGCCGCAGGTCGGCGTCCGCCTACTCTGCGCCTCTACCGTCCGAGTCCCACCGTCGCGTTCGGTCAACGGGACGCACGGCTGCAGGGTTTCCCGGAAGCCGAGGCTGCCTCGACCCACCATGGTTTTACGCCACTCGTCCGTCGAGCCGGTGGCCGCGCCGCCGCCTACCATCGGGGCTGCCTCGTGGTGGACCACATCGAGCCGGCGGCCGATGCCGTAGCCGGCACGCGCATACGCTTCGCGGCCTTCGGCGACTTCTTCGCCACGGTGCTCGCCGACGTCGGAATCGACGCCCGTGTGGGCGAGGTGACGGGGGAGTACTGCCCGGGTGAATTCAGCGTGCACGGGCGGCGCGACGGCGTTCCGGTAGTCAAGCTCGTCGGCACCGCCCAGCGGGTCATTGCGGGCGCCTGGCTGTTCTCGTCGGTGATCGTCGTTGAGGACTCGGCACCCCTCCGGGCCGTCCTCACGGAGGTGTACGCCGCCCTGGGACTGCCGTGGTGGCCCCCTACCGCGGGTGCGGCCGAGGACCTCGTTCCGGGGGTGACCGTCGACGCCGTGGAGGCTGCGCTGCTGACTGCCTACGCCGGCGTCGTCGGCCTCGATGCCCATGTGTTGTCCCGCTTGCCCTGAGGGGCGAAGCGCCGCCACCAGCATCCGGCGGACTCCTCAGCCGCTCAGAAGGTGCCCGCGCGGAAGATGCCCGATCTAGACGGCGAGCCTGGTCTTCACGTCGGCCGCGGAGGGATTCGTAGCGGTACTGCCGTCGGGGAAGATGACGGTGGGGACGGTCTGGTTGCCCCCGTTGAGGGATGCCACGAGCTCTGCCGTCCCTTCGACCTCCTCGATGTTGACCTCGTTGTAGCCGATGCCCTGGGCGTCGAGCTGCGACTTCAGGCGGCGGCAGTACCCGCACCACGAGGTGGAGAACATGGTGATGGATCCGGCTTCTGGCGTGTAGTCCACGGTGCTCCTCATATCAGCGTGCGTTGTCAGCTCACGCTTCTGTCGACAAGCGGGCCGTTGATCGTCCCGCACAACTCTCAACACCGGGCGCGACGCCGCAATTCCACCATGACGGAACGCCGGAATTCGGATCCTGGGGCGAGCTTGTTGGTCGCCCCTCCACCCAGCCGATACGATCAACAGGGCGGTCCCGGCCCTCATCCGGTCGCGTCGCGCCCGTTCGGGCACCCATTTCCCAGCATCAAGGAGACTCCCCGTGTCAGCGCCCCAGCCCATGAAACTCATCGTCGACGGCGAAGAGAAGCAGGCGACGACGGGCACCACCGGCACGGAGCTCTTCAGCGAGCGGCGCGACGTCGTCGTCATGCGCGTGGACGGCGAGCTGAAGGATCTCGACCAGGAACTGCCCGACGGCGCCTCCGTCGAAGGAGTCACGCTCGAGGACCCTGCCGGCCTCGAGGTCCTGCGCCACTCCGCCGCGCATGTCATGGCCCAGGCCGTCCAGCAGCTGCGTCCCGGCGCCAAACTCGGCATCGGCCCCTACATCACCGACGGCTTCTACTTCGACTTCGACGTCGACGAGCCCTTCACGCCTGACGAGCTCAAGCAGCTCGAGAAGATGATGCTGAAGATCGTCAACGCCAACCAGCGCTTCGTCCGCCGGGTCGTGTCCGAGGACGAGGCCCGCGAGGCGATGAAGGACGAGCCCTACAAGCTCGAGCTGATCGGACTCAAGGGCGGTGCGACCGAGGAGGATGGCGCGTCCGTCGAGGTCGGCGCCGGTGAGCTGACCATCTACGACAACGTGGACCGCAAGTCCGGGGATGTCGTCTGGAAGGACCTCTGCCGCGGCCCGCACCTGCCGAACACGAAGCTCATCTCCAACGCCTACGCTCTGACGCGCTCGGCTGCCGCGTATTGGCGCGGCAGTGAGAAGAACAAGCAGCTCCAGCGCATCTACGGGACGGCCTGGCCCACGAAGGAAGCCCTCAAGGCCTACCAGGAGCGCCTGGCGGAGGCCGAGCGCCGCGACCACCGGCGCCTGGGCACCGAACTGGATCTCTTCTCCTTCCCCGACGAGCTCGGCTCGGGCCTGCCCATCTTCCACCCGAAGGGTGGCGTCATCCGCAAGGCGATGGAGGACTACTCCCGCCAGCGCCATACCGACGCCGGTTACGAGTTCGTCTACACGCCGCACATCACCAAGGGCCACCTCTACGAGGTCTCGGGCCACCTCGACTGGTACCGGGACGGCATGTTCCCGGCGATGCACGTGGACGAGGAGCTGAACGAGGACGGCACGGTGCGCAAGCCCGGGCAGGACTACTACCTCAAACCGATGAACTGCCCCATGCACAACCTGATCTTCAGGTCCCGCGGACGGTCATACCGCGAACTGCCGCTGCGGCTGTTCGAGTTCGGCTCCGTGTACCGGTATGAGAAGTCCGGTGTCGTCCACGGCCTGACCCGCGTCCGCGGCATGACCCAGGACGACGCGCACATCTACTGCACTCGCGAGCAGATGAAGGGCGAGCTGACCGAGACGCTCACCTTCGTGCTCGGCCTCCTCAAGGACTACGGCCTCCAGGACTTCTACCTGGAACTCTCCACGCGCAACCCGGAGAAGTCCGTCGGTTCGGACGAGATCTGGGAGGAGGCCACACGTACCCTCGCCGAGGTCGCGGAATCCTCCGGCCTCGAACTCGTCCCCGATCCCGGGGGGGCGGCGTTCTACGGTCCTAAGATCTCCGTGCAGGCCCGTGATGCCATCGGCCGTACCTGGCAGATGTCGACCATTCAGCTCGACTTCAACCTGCCCGAGCGCTTCGAGCTCGAGTACCAGGCCGCCGACGGGTCACGCCAGCGCCCCGTGATGATCCACCGCGCGCTGTTCGGGTCGATCGAGCGCTTCATGGGTGTGCTCACGGAGCACTATGCCGGCGCGTTCCCCGCCTGGCTGGCACCGGTGCAGGTGCTGGCGATTCCCGTCGCCGAGGCTTTCAACGACTATCTCTACGACGTCGTCGACCGATTGAAGGCCGAGGGCATCCGTGCGCAGGTCGACGCCGGGTCCGACCGCTTCCCGAAGAAGATCAGGACGGCGAGCAAGGAGAAGGTGCCATTCGTCCTGATCGCGGGCGGTGAGGACCAGGAGGCCGGCGCGGTCTCGTTCCGGTTCCGTGACGGCAGCCAGGACAACCAGGTCCCCGTCGACGAAGCCGTACGCCGTATCATGGAGGCGGTTCGCAGCAGGGAGGCCACGATCTGATGGAAGGCGCGGACGGTCTCGACGGGCACTCCACCGGGCGACAGGCGGGGGCCTACCCGGGTGACGCGGCGGTGACGGACGCCTTCGAACTCGCGGGCGTACCTGACGCTTTTCAGAGACTCTGGACCCCGCACCGCCTCGCCTACATCAAGGGCGGGCAGGACCAGGTCACCTCCGAGGACACCTGCCCGTTCTGTCGCGCACCGCAGCTGAGCGATGAGGAGTCCCTGATCGTCCACCGGGGCACGCATGCGTTCGTGTTGCTCAACCTCTTTCCCTACAACGCCGGCCACCTCCTCGTGTGCCCCTACCGGCACGTGCCCGACTACACGGACATCGACGAGGCGGAGACGGCGGAGATCGCAGCCCTCAGCCAGACGGCGATGCGCGTGCTGCGCCGGGTGTCCAATCCGTCCGGTTTCAATCTCGGTATGAACCAGGGCGCCACAGGGGGCGCCGGTATCGCGGCCCACCTCCACCAGCACGTCGTCCCGCGCTGGGGCGGGGACGGTAACTTCCTGCCGATCATCGCGCAGACGAAGGCCATCACCCAGACGCTCGGCGAGGTCCGTGACCAGGTCGCCGCCGCCTGGCCGTCCTCCGACGACGCCGCTGGATCGGCCCCCTGATGCTCAACCGGTACACTCGGGGCTTCTTCACACGGCTCTTCACGCCACTGGCCCGCCTGCTGCTCACCTGGGGTGTGACGCCTGACGCGGTGACCATTGCCGGTACGGTCGGCGTAGCCGGGGGTGCGCTGGTCTTCTACCCGCTCGGGCAGTTGTTCTGGGGCACGGTCTTCATCACACTGTTCGTGTTCTCAGATGTGGTGGACGGCATCATGGCGCGTATCAAGGGCCATAGCGGGCTCTGGGGCAATTTCCTGGACTCCACGCTGGACAGGGTCGCCGACGGCGCCATCTTCGCCGGCGTCGCCATCTGGTTCTTCACCGGCGGGCAGAACGCCGCCATCGCCATCGCCGCCCT
>JAABUN010005648.1_pt1 | contig 15272 bp, 12 predicted proteins | sample 5559311 | NCBI WGS metagenome assembly JAABUN01 (sample SAMN10711877, study PRJNA513370) | rock metagenome | isolation source: Antarctica rocks | place: Antarctica: Victoria Land, Siegfried Peak sud | reverse complement strand
AGAATTGCTTATTAGAAAATCAGTATATAAATCTGCTATGTTTTCCACATCTAAAAAGAATTATTGAGTAATTTAAGAGTTTGAATGCGTAAGGTGAATTATTTAACTGAAAAGGATCCTTTACATTATCAAACAGCAGCCACGCACCTTTCAGATCTCTTACGTAGGTAAACTGCTTAGTAACAATTCCGCGGTATTCCCTACCTCCTGCTTTACTGCTGCCTGCTTCGTAAGTTAGATTTGGCTTTCGTTCTTTCCTGCCTTCTAAAATCAAAAATTCTTTTTCGCACCAGGCATTTTCCGGTTGGTACCACTGCCGCTCATTGTTGCGAACAAACCCTTGTTCATAATTCCAGTTAGCGGCGTCTGGCCGTCCCGCTTTATTAAACTCATCAGCCCATACTAATTTATAGCCCCGTACTTCCGAAGTCTTTATTACAATTGAAGCTCCGGGGCGTTTTGCAAGACTGAACAATTATTGCAAAGGCAAAAAAGGGTAAAAAAATTCTACCTTGTTTCATCTGTATAACTTTTTGAAGGTCATGCGAATAGTTAGTTTCAGGAAAAAGGCAAATAGAAATTTATCCGGCTTCTATCACCATGTAATGCGTTAGAAAAACCTGCAACAATTATTTTTTCTGCATAATAAAAAATATTCTTACATCTTTTCATCCTATTTATCTTTATTCAGAAATGCTAATACCATTCTTATCTCTCCGTAAGTTATTTCACCAGGCAGGTTTTCTTTCAAAACTTTTAAACTCGTTGTGCCAAACAATTGTGCTGCTTTTTTGATGGCCTGTTGTTTATTAATATCTAACAAATCATCAATTAATAAATCTCCCGAAGTTATATAATAACTTAAATGAGATTCTATTGTATTACTAACCAGGTTTCTTTCTTCTGCAATTTCAGCAATGGTTTTGCCTTGCTTAAACATGGTGTAAGTGATATGCCGCGTATCGGTTGGCCTTTCAATTGGTGCGTTTGTCTTTTGCTTTCTTTCCCGCTTTGGTTGTTTTAAATGTATGCGGGTTTCCAGCCTATGTTCCTTACAATAATTCAGTATAGCTTCAAGAAAAGGCGCGCCATATTTTTCGGCTTTAAAAGCACCAAAGCCTGAAATTTTAAGAAGATCGTTTTGAGTAACCGGAAGATAAGTTGCAAGGTCAAGCAACGTGCTGTCGCTAAAAATAATATATGCGGGTACATTTTCTTCGTGGGAGATTTTATTACGCAACTGTTTCAGGTTTTCGAACAATTGCTTTTCGTAAGGGTATTGCTGGTAAACAACAGGTTCTTTAGCTATTTCAATATGTACAGGTGCAGACAGGTAAACGTTTTCCTTTTTAAATAATACCGCTTTACCTTTTTCTGTTAGCTGAAGAACAGGATATTGCCCGTCGGATTGCTGAAGGTATTGATAATGTAAAAGCTCCTTAGTATAATGCATCCACTCTTCTTTTGATGCATTTTTACCAATGCCATATACAGAAAGGCTTTTATGTTCATCCCTCATTTTTTCGTTATTGCTTCCTCTCAGCACATCAACCACATATCTTATTCCAAAGCTTTCTTTTAACCTTGCAACAGTGCTTAATATCTTTTGTGCAATTACGGTTGCTTCTTTTAGTTCAGGTTTAGTTAAACAGGTATCGCAACTGCCGCAATAATCGGGAGCATCTTCACCAAAATAGTTGAGTAAGTACTTTCTTCTGCATGTTTTGGTTTCACATAACCTTGTCATCTTATCCAGCTTTTGAAGCATGATCTTTGTTTGCGCTTCGTTGCCTTCTACTTCTGCAAATTTTTTTAGCTTCATTACATCGCCTGCCCCATAAAATAATACTGCTTCACTATGTAATCCGTCTCTTCCTGCGCGGCCCGTTTCCTGGTAGTAACCCTCAATATTCTTTGGAAGGTCAGCATGAATAACAAACCTTACGTTGCTCTTGTTAATACCCATGCCAAATGCAATAGTTGCTACAATAATCTTTATATCATCCTTTAAAAACTTATCCTGCCTTTCATCCCGCACACTTTTATCTAAACCTGCATGATATGCTTCTGCATTATATCCATCCTGCTTTAAATCTTCTGCAAGCTTTTCTGTAGAAACCCTGCTTAAACAATAAATTATACCACTGTCATCTTTATGCACTTTAAGATAACTTACCAGATCTGTATAATAGTTTTTTTTAGGTTTAATATAATACCAGATGTTGGGGCGATTGAAGCTGTTCTCAAAAACTTGGTATTGATGGAAATGCAACTTCTCAACAATGTCTTTTTGAGTGAGCGCATCAGCAGTGGCAGTTAATGCGATCAAGGGAATATTGGGGAAACTTTCTTTAAGCTTACCCAATATTAAATACTCCGGCCTGAAATCATGACCCCATTGCGATATGCAATGTGCTTCATCAATAGCGAACAACGATACATCAATTTGTTGTAAGAATTGAATGAACTGCGTCTCGTTTCCCATCAATCTTTCGGGGGCTAAGTATAGCAGTTTTAACTGGTTAGCTTTTAACTGTTGTATAATGTAGGCTTGTTCTGCTGTACTTTGGGTACTGTTTAAAAATGCAGCTTTTATACCACTTACTTTAAGTGCATCTACCTGGTCTTTCATTAAAGCAATTAAAGGACTAACAACAATAGTAACCCCAGGCAAACATAGAGCGGGTACCTGGTAACATAAACTTTTGCCGCCACCGGTAGGCATAAGAACTACTGCATCTTTTCCATCCAAAACATAGTTTATTATCTCCTCCTGGTTATGACGGAATTCGTCGTACCCAAAAACAGTTTGAAGAATATGTTTGGGGTTAGCAGATGCTTTCACTCACTGTTTACTTACTTACAGATACTTTATATGTTGTTTCAGTATGGTATTTTTTGCCCGGTTTTAAAGTAGTTGTGGGGAAATTGGGTTTGTTGGGAGAATCAGGAAAGTGCTGCGTTTCAAGGCACATGCCTGTATGTTTATTGATAGGGTTTCCACTGCTTGTTTTTAAACTGCCATCTAAAAAGTTGCCTGAATAGAATTGAACTCCCGGCTCTGTTGTATATACTTCCACTTTTCTTCCCGAAACAGAGTCTGATAATGATGCTACCATTTGCAGTGATGTTTCTTTTTTGTTTACTACAAAATTGTGATCATATCCGCCTGGTACTTTACCTATATCCCGGCCTATTTTCTTTGGTTGTCTAAAATCAAATGGTGTTCCCTGCACCGGTTTTAATTCGCCTGTTGGTATCAATGTAGTATCAACAGGTGTGTACTTGTCTGCGTTTATCATCAAAGTATGATCGAGAATTGTATTACTTACATCGCCTGTTAAGTTGAAATAACTATGATTGGTAAGGTTGACAGGAGTTGCTTTATCTGTTTCGGCATCATATACTATTTGCAGTTCATCAGCATCCGTTAAGGTAAACTTTACGGTAGTTTTCAAATTGCCGGGATAGCCTTCTTCGCCATCTTTACTTAAATAGTTTAAAGTTAATGAAGGTGTATTTTCATTTGTCTGTGCAGCATCCCAAACAACTTTATCAAATCCCTTTTTGCCGCCGTGCAGATGGTTCTGCTTGTTATTTGTGGCTAATGTATATTGTTTGCCATCCAGTGTAAACTTGCCTTTTGCAATCCGGTTGCCATAACGGCCAACAGTTGCCCCAAAGTAAGGCGGCGGAGTTTGATAGCTTTTAAAATCGGTAAAGCCTAAAACAATATCACTTTTTTTACCGTTCTTATCAGCAGTTACCCACGATGTAATTATTCCTCCATAATTGGTGATTTTTACCTGTGTACCGTTCTTATTTGTAAGTGTGTACAAATACACTTTTTTACCGTCGAGTTCGCCCCAGTCCGCTTGCGACATAGGTTTTCCATTGCTTGCAGTATTTGTACTATCACTCATAGTTTTATCATTTTGATTGTTATTTCCACAGGATGAAATGAGCCCTATAAAAGGCAGAAGAACTAAAGAATAACGGATGATTTTTTTCATATTTGTTTTTTATTAAGCAGGTAAGTTTGCAACGTTTTTTAATCAATCTATTATTCCACTTTCTCATTCTAATATTAATCACCGGCGCTTGCAGTAAAATAATCTGATTTCAATATCATAATAAATGCGAGACAAGATAATATGATTTAGTAAATGTACAAACTACATTTAAGTGAGATAAGCCTTAATCTGAATTTATTTAGTGCCAGCCATTTATTTATTCAACTCATTACTAAATAACGGCCAGTTTTTATCAGGTGTATGTGCTTGCTGCATTATCGTTTCAATCTCTTTTACTACGGCGGGGTTATTAGCGGCCAAATTATTTGTTGCAACAGGATCTGTTTTTAAATTATATAATTCAAGAGGGCTGTTTGCATTCTCAGATACATTTAATTTTATACCCTTCCAATCGCCCATTCTACCGGCTTGCCTGCCGCCATTTTCGTGAAACTCCCAATAATAGTACGGATGCTTTGGTTGATTTTTATTTCCCAGAAGTTCAGGCATCATCGAAATGGCATCTACCTGTTTAGATCCGGGCAATCCTGCCCGTTGCAGAAGACTTTTGTGCAAACAGAGAATGAATATTAGCTAATTGAATAGTAATAACTACGACTAAAAATGCTACAGCACGCTTCATTAAATAAGTTTTCTACTTCTTAATACATAAAAACGCCTGAACAAAGTTCTTAACTCCCCTTTAGGGGCTGGGGTTTCACTTCATCTTATACACTTCACTGCCCGCGAGCAAAAAACATCCTAACCCAAAATCTTCAAAGTCAGGCTTGCTTGTATAAGTAACAGGTGCCCATTTTTTGGTTCTTTAACAGTGCCCTGAACATATCCTAATATTCCATTAGGATGTACTGCATCTTTTACCATTGCATTCCAGGACTTAATGACAAGAGGCTTGTACGTTTTTTTATTAAGAATACCATTGTTGATGCCCCATGCAAAGCCATACGTAAATAAAGCTGTTCCGGAAGTTTCTTTGCCGCCAAAGTTTGAAGGATCGTGCAGACTAACATTCCAAAAACCATCCCGCCTTTGAATGGGAATTAATGCAAACGAAATATTATGACTATGCAGTTGATTGGGGTAAGAAACACAATTGTGGTTTAAGAAACGGAATACAAACAAGAAATGCAGATGACCAGGCATGCGGTCAAACTTATATTGATTTGTATTTGATTGATAAAAAGCCTGAACGTATAAAAGATATAAAGGCCTCTGTTGACCTGATGGTGAAAAGTGACAAAAGCGATGACTGGAACTGGATTGATGCATTACAAATGGCCATGCCTGTGTTTACAAGATTAGGTGTTGTTTATAACGATACTAGTTACTTCAGGAAGATGTACGACCTGTACAGTTTCTCGAATTTTAAACTCCTGAAAAAATATTAAAGCCTCCATCTACACAAACCACTTCTCCACTTACAAAATTCGATGCATCGCTTAAAAGCCATATCAATGTTCCAATTAACTCGTTAGGATTACCAAATCTTTTGAACGGTGTATTACGAATAACAGCCTCACCACGTGAGGTATAACCATCTTTAGTTGTTAGCAAACTCCTGTTTTGATTAGTAACAAAAAATCCCGGAGCAATTGCATTGATGCGGATTTTATCACCATAACGTTGTGCAAGTTCTACACACATCCACCTTGTAAAATTATCTACAGCAGATTTAGCCATAGAATAACCAAGTACCCTTGTAATGGCAGATTTAGCAGCCATAGAAGATATATTTATAATGCTGCCGCCCTCGCCTTTACTAATAGCCTTACCAAAAATACAAGTTGGTAAAACAGTGCCATATAGATTAAGATCAAAAGCTTTTTTTAACGCTTCAATATCCATATCAAAAATATCTGCTTCCGGGGCTATTACTGCTTCGGGAACATTTCCTCCTGCGGCATTTACCAACCCGTCAATTCTTCCCCACTTAGTTAAAGTTATATCTCTTGCATCTTCCAGCTCCGACCTTGATAATACGTCTGCCTTTATAAACAACGCTTCTCCGCCGTGCTCTTTTATCATAGCAGCTCTTTCGTCGCCAATGTTTTTATTACGGCCAATCAAAACAACCCTTGCCCCCATTTCACCCACCCCGTTTACAAAGGATTCTCCTAAAACACCGGTTGCCCCGGTTACTATAATTACTTTTTCTTTTAGGTCAAAATATTTTTGCATTAGTATAATTTTAAGTAGTTGCTAATTTTTAAAAATGTTACAAATCAACAAAAATTAACTGAAGGCTGCCTGAAATGAGGAGTACTTTAATTACTTTACAATATTAGAGCAAGTAAACATAAGATCACCTGTTTGCTTTTCGATCCTGTTGTGTCTTCATAATCCTTATAACAGGACAACAGTTATCTTAAATTCAAAAACCTTTCCCATTACTACTTATGTATCTCGCTGCTAAAGTTGAATTCAATATCCGGATTATTTTGTCTTTCAGTATTTAAAAACCACTCACTTTGCGCCAGGTAAATCATATTTCCATCTTTATCTGCCCCCACGTTTGCCTGTTTAAAACGTGCAAAGTCTTCCAGCTTTTTAGGGTCTTTGGAAGTGAGCCAGCAGGCTTTGTAAAAAGGCAAACTATTAAATTGAACAGACGCTCCATACTCATGCAACAGGCGATACTGAATAACTTCGAACTGAAGCTCCCCAACACAACCAATAATCTTTTTATTACCACCAAATTGGGTAAACAATTGTGCTACACCTTCATCAGTTAGTTGTAACAATCCTTTTTCTAATTGTTTCGTTTTGAGCGGATCTTTGTTCACTACCTCTTTAAATATTTCAGGAGAGAATGTAGGTATGCCGGTGAAGTAAAATTCTTCGCCCTCGGTTAAAGTATCACCTATCTTAAAATTACCTGTATCAAACAAACCCACCACATCCCCCGGAAATGCTTCATCTACCACCTCTTTATCCCGCGCTAAAAACGAATAAGGGTTGCTGAAACGAACATCCTTATCTATACGCACATGATGAAAATATTTGTTGCGCTCAAACTTACCGCTGCATACACGTAAGAAAGCAATCCTATCGCGATGCTTGGGATCGAGGTTGGCGTGAATTTTAAAGATGAAGCCACTAAACTTTGGCTCTGCAACGCTCACTGCCCGCACATTCGTATCTCTGTCTCTCGGAGTTGGTGCAATGCGAATAAAAGTATTAAGCAGTTCCCGTACACCAAAGTTATTAACGGCACTTCCAAAAAAAACGGGGGCAATTTTTCCGGCGAGGTAATCATTTGCATTTAGCTCCCCATACACCCCATCAATCAGTTCCTCATCTTCGCGCAAGGTTTCAGCATCACGCGAGCCAATTTTTTCATCCAGTATTTTCTCGCTAAGGTCTTTTATTTCAACATTGTCTTCATCACCGCCTTTTGTACTTGCTGCAAAAAGTACAAGGCTTTTATCGTGCAGGTTATATACACCCTTAAAATCCTTACCCTGGTTAATAGGCCATGTCATCGGATGCAATGAGATATGCAGTTCCTTTTCAATTTCTTCCAGCAGGTCAAAACGGTTCTTGCCGTCGCGGTCCATTTTGTTGATGAAAACAATTACAGGTGTATCGCGCATCCGGCACACTTCCATTAAGCGGCGTGTTTGTTCCTCTACCCCATTTACACTGTCCACCACAAGCACCACACTATCAACAGCGGTAAGGGTGCGGTAAGTATCTTCAGCAAAGTCTTTGTGGCCGGGAGTATCAAGCAAGTTTATAAGCATGCCCTTATACTCAAAACTCATCACAGATGTTGCTACAGAAATACCGCGCTGACGCTCAATTTCCATAAAATCGCTGGTAGCATGCTTCTTAATTTTATTGCTCTTAACTGCACCGGCCGTTTGTATTGCGCCTCCAAACAAAAGGAATTTTTCTGTTAGTGTTGTCTTACCTGCATCGGGGTGACTGATGATAGCGAATGTTTTGCGGCGGTTAATTTCTTTCTCGTATTTCATGGTTCAAATTCAAATGGCAAATGCAAAAATCAAAATAAGAATTTGTCTTTTACTTTTGATTTTTGAATTTTTATCTTTCGAGCGGCAAAGGTAATGGATGGAAAGAGATTGCGATTGTTAAGTTAAAATAGGAGGATGTAAGAGAGGTGATGCTAAAAGACAACATTTATAAAGACCTTATTTAAAACAGCAGGATTTAGCAAAGAAGTAGGTGTTAGCGAACGTTGAAAGCACATGTTTTTGCACCAGTAAAGCAAACATAAGAATACCCATTTGTTTTATTGGATAACATAAGAATGCATAAGGCTTAACGAGCTGGCAAATCACTTTTTTTATATAGTAAGAAATGCTGAATTGGCAAAAAATCTCCTCTGTAAGCAAGTTTAAATCCATTCGCACCCAACTCTTTATTTAATTGTGCAACAGTTGTTTTGTGCAACGGCTTTATACGTATCGACGGATATTCTCCCTTATATTCCATCAGCAAAATCTTACCATCTTTTTTAAGGGACTTATTAATAGCCTGCAACATCTCAGAAGGGTGTTCTAATTCATGATAAACATCAACCATTATGACCATGTCAATACTATTAGCGGGTAAATTAGGAGACATGTTACTACCTTTTACTACCTCTACATTATTATTATTTAATTCTTTTTTCCTGTTATTAAGAAACTCAATCATTCCGTCCTGAACTTCTACTGCATACACTTTACCCTGTGGTACTTTAGGTGCAATTTTAAAAGTGTAGTACCCTGTTCCTGCACCCAAGTCTGCAATTACATTAGCAGGTTTCAGGTTCATTTTTTCAATTGCAAGATTAGTATTTTCTTCCTGCGGCCTGCTTGTACGCTCTAACCAGTTAGCATTTGCCGAGCCCATTATATGCGCTATCTCGCGACCAAAATAAAATTTTCCTATACCATCCGCAGAAGCCGTACTGTAAGTAGATACTTCACCTGAAGCGGTTTTTTTAGTAACACCCTTTTGGCCAATAGCAGATTTAGCAGAAGAAAACAGTATAATAATTATTATAACTAATCTAATTTGTTTCATATAATTATAAAATTACACCATTAAAAAAAAGTGGAAACCAAATACACAATAAAATTGTAACGTACTTTAAGAATTGTGTAATTTTCCTGCCTGCAACCATCTTAAAACTCAAAAAATGATACTACGAAGAAAGTTTTTAAAAAATTCTGCCCTAATGGTTGGTGGAAGTTTATTAGCGCCTGCTTTTAATAATAAGGCCTTTGCCATTTTCAAAAACCGTATTGTACCTGGCAACCAGCTAAATATTGGTGCTATTGGTATTAATGGAATGGGCTGGTCTGATCTTACAGCAGCAGCAAAAATTCCGGGGGTAAATATTGTGGCGTTATGCGATGCAGATAAAAATGTGCTCGACAAAAGAATGGGTGATTTAAGTAAACTGAATGTTGATGCAGGTAAGGTAAAAACATACAGCGATTACAGGCAGTTGCTCGACCGGAAAGATATTGATGCAGTAATTATAGGCACACCGGACCACTGGCATGCTTTAATAATGATGCATGCATGCGAAGCGGGCAAAGATGTATATGTAGAAAAACCTGTAGGCAACTCAATTGAAGAATGCCGTGCTATGGTAAAAGCACAGCAGCGTTATAATAAAGTGGTTCAGGCCGGGCAATGGCAACGCAGCCAGCAGCATTTTAAAGATGCTGTTGATTTTGTGCAAAGCGGGCAATTGGGAAACATAAGAACAGTAAAAGTTTGGTGCTACCAGGGTTGGATGAAACCCGCACCTGTTGTTGCTGATACAGCGCCGCCAGCAGGTGTTGATTATGAAATGTGGCTAGGCCCTGCACAAAAAAAACCTTTTAATGCAAGCCGTTTTCATTTCAATTTCCGGTGGTTTTGGGATTATGCCGGTGGGTTAATGACCGATTGGGGGGTGCATTTGCTGGATTATGGTTTGTTGGGAATGAAATCGCCCATACCTAAATCCATCTCTGCGTTAGGAGGCCGTTTTGCTTATCCTGATTTGTATGAAGAAACGCCTGATACACTTACAACACTATACGAATTTGATGGATTTAATATGGTGTGGGATTCGGCAATGGGTATTGACAACGGTTCTTACAACCGCGATCATGGTATTGCTTACATAGGCAACAACGGCACCCTTATTTTAAATCGCGGCGGATGGGAAGTGATTGAAGAAAAACAAAGCAAAAACAAAGTAAGTAAACCCCTGGTAAAGCCCATGGATAATGGTTTAAATAAACACATGGAGAATTTTGTAAGCGTTATAAAATCGCGAAAAATGGAAGATTTAAATTGTTCGATACAGGCAGGTGCACATGTGGCAACAGTAGCACAAATGGGAAATATTGCTTTTCGCAGTGGAAACAAATTACAATGGGACGATGCTAATCATGCTTTTACTGACAAGAACATCAACAAGCAGTACATGATGAAAGAGTATCACAATGGGTATAAATTACCTAAGGTGTAGCAAGTTTGTTTGCAGCCAGCTTTTGTTTAATAATTAAAAATAAAACTCTTATTATTAGGATGGGTACAGTCTTTCCTCAAATTGCATTTTGCATTTTGGGTAAATAGTTGAACAAAAATGATTAACGTTTCGCTACTTAAAACATATAAATTTTACACAATATAAATGGCAGGAAAATTGAATAGAGTTCTTACATCTAATAACAAATCAAAAAAAACAATGTATGAGTACTAATTGGAATCCACAACATGAAGAAGGACCCGTAGCAGAAGCTATTGAAGAACAAACCGCTAAACTGCCTTCCGATTTATTTTTATGGGCTGCTTTAGGTTCAATTGCTGTTTCGCTTGGGTTTAAAGTTGCAGGTAAAAGTGATAAAGCTTTATTTGTGGGTCAGTGGGCCCCAACATTTTTACTTCTTGGTCTTTATAATAAGCTGGTAAAACTTGAAGGTCATGATTAATGGCTTAATATTTTAGCACCTAGATATAACGATTAATAAGAAGCGAGAAACATTAGCCACTAAATTTAGTGGCTTTTTATTATAAATTTTTTGTGTAAAACTGGCAATACTGGTAATAAAAATTATTATAAATGTTATCCCCAAAAAATCTGAATATAGTATAACGATCGGAGCTTCGGCAGGCGGCTTAAATGCGATTCAGCGAACTGGTTTCACAATTACCGGAAAATATAAACGCTGCTGGGTTTATTGTACTTCACCTGTCGCAAGTGGGTTTAGGAGATTTTTTGGTTCACCGCCTTCAATAATACACCACCTACACTTGTGCATGCCCTGATTGCGGCGGAGGATTATGGCATATTACTAAAGATAAAAACATAAGGTACCGTTGCCATATTGGCCATTCTTACACTAAAAAAGACCTCGTTCTTCAGCAGGCACAAAGCATAGAAGCAACAATCTGGGTAGCATTGCGTATGATGGAAAAGCGAAAAGTGCTTTTAAAAAAAATGAGTGAGAAGGAAACTAACAAAGGCTTATCGAGGCTTAGGCTTTCTCATACAAGAGGACAATGGAACTGGAAGGGTATATTGATAAATTGAAAGAGTTGTTGTTTTTGACATAGAAGGATTGATTAGGTGCTTATACTGAAATTACCCGTTTTATATTAGCCGTTTCAATTCGTATTTCAGTTTGTCTCCCTTTTGAATTTTGACTTTTTAATTTTATTTGCCAGAGCCTTATTCTTTTTTCCCAAACTGGCTAAGCCTCATGTTAAAGCTTAACAGTAAGTAACGTGTAATTACATTGGTTCTGCTGTCTGTGATAGAATTTTCAGAAATGACACGGGCAGGCGAGTTTCCCTGGTTCAGGAGGTCGTTTAACTGCAGGCGAAGGTTAGCTGTTTGCTTTTTGAAGAACGTAACATTTGTATAAGCATTTATGTAAAGCGGATTGTTTGAAAATGAACTGTAATATCCGCTGTTAATCTGCTTGCTGACATCGTAACCTACGCCAAATCTTTTAGAAAAAAAGATAGTGGTTGAAAGATTAAACTGCCAGGTAACAATGTTAGTTGTTCTGTCTCTGAGGGTGTACCGGCTGTGATAATTGGAGTATTGTGCTCCGGCAGAAAAGTCTATCCATTTCAGGTTCATCCCTATTCGTAAAGCCTGCAATACCTGTAAGCTTGTGCGATAATTTTTTACGTTGTCAGCATAAGAAATATTTTTAGAATTGCTTATTCTGCCGCTAAAATCTACATTAAGTTTTCTATTAAATAACGGTTGCGCTAAATTGTAATTAGCTCCTATATTATAAGTGCCGGTGGCATTTTCAAAATGTGTTTCCTGTTTTAAACTGCCTAATACAGAATCGCGTATCAGGAGAACATTTGCTACTACCTGGTTTTTAATAGTGGAGCCGTTAAGTGCTAACATTAACATGGCACCTTCCCTGGATAAACCCTTGTTATACGACAGATTAAGCTGATGATTGAACGAAGGCTTCAGGTTGGGGTTACCCACAATTATATTCTGCAAATTACGGCTGTCTGCTACAGGTTGCAACTGGTTTATATTGGGAGCTACACTTTGGCCGTTATAACTCATGTTAATAAGCGTACTTTTTTTAGGTATAGTCAGGTTAAGGTTGGCCATAGGAGAAAAATTAAGCGTGCTATAATGTATGCTCTCTTTGCGGCCTGTGTATTGTCCGTTTGTACTGTTTGGCTGAACATTTATGCCTGCGCTATAGTTTACCTGTTTGGATGTATAACGATAGCTCAGGTTAATACGGTGATTAGAAAATGCGTATTGTGAAATATTGCTGAGTGAGTCAATATAATCATATCTGCCAGGGCTTTTGCTAACATTTGTAAGCAGGCTGTTATTGGTAAGGCTTGAATTATAACCGTAAGACACATCAAGCCTTTGCCTTTTACTTAAAGGTTCGCTATAGCTTATGTTCATACCAATATTTTGACCTCTGTTTCGTGTAAGAACCAGTCTTTCCAGCATAGAGTCTTTAACCACTGCGGCAGTATTTACATCGTAATACACTACATGATCTGATAACTGCTGAGTATTATCACCGTTTGATCCGTTAAGGTTAATACTTGCAGATAACACTCTTCCCGCTTTTTTAAAGCGGTGGCCAAAAAAGGCGGCTCCGAAAACATTGGGACTGCTTTGCTGCGAGTAACTGCCTGTTTGCAAATCCTGCATAATTGCACCGGTTTGATTAGACACAGAAGCTGAGTTGTTGTTGCCTTTACTATAATTTAGTCCTGCATTTACAGTAAGGTAAGTGGACCGGGTTATAGTATAGTTCATACCCAGGTTTAAGTTATGACCTTTATTTTTATTATTATATGCATTGCCGGTGTTGGTATAAATAGTGCCAAACGGGTAAATAGTTTCGCGATAGATATTATTGGCGCTATTACTATGGGTAGAGCTATAGTTGTAATCAGCATTTACCGAAACCTTCTTGCTCCAGTTATCGCGGTAGCTTAAAGAAGTGCCGCTGCTTGTGCTTACAAGGCTTTTATTATTGGAATTATTAAGGTTAAGATTGCCCGAAATTTGTTTCGTCTCGCGCCAAACATTAGCTCCTCCGTTTAAGCCGTAAATGCCGCTGGTTGCTCCGCGGACACCTGCATTGCCAAAAGTACCCCTGTTCATACCGGGTTTCATCACCAGGTTAAGCATTTTTTTTGGCTCGCCTTTTTTTATACCTGTAAATTCCGCTTCCTCACCATAATCTTCTATAACCTGTAGTTTACTAACAATATGTGCAGGCAGTTGTTTTATAAAAGTGGCCACATCGTTTGTAAAAAAATCTTTCCCGTTTACGCGCAGTTTGGTCATTTCCTTTCCCTGTGCTTTTACATTTCCTTCCTTATCTACTTCTATACCCGGAAGTTGCTTTAAAAGATCTTCCACCATGTCTCCTTCTCTTACATTATACGCCCTTGCATCGTACTCAAGTGTATCTTCTTTTACTGTTACAGGTACAATAACCGACTTAACCACTACATCTTCTAACTGATGGACCTCCGGTTTCATAATTACCGGTTCAAGTTCCAATGCTTCGTGGTTTTCTTTGAAATGATAAGTGTTAGTGTACGATTGGTAGCCAATTGAAGTAATCAGCAAGGTAAAAGTTCCTGTCTTAATACCTGTGAATGTATAGCGGCCATCTTTATTGCTTACTGTATAAAAGGTATCTTTTCCCGCAGTCAGTTTCAGATTTGCACTATGTATAACAACACTGCTGCTGTCACGAAGCAAGCCGCTTACAACACGGGTAGTTTGCGCTATTGATCTGTTATAGGCAAACAGATTGAATACAATAAGTAAAACTGCAACCTGTTTCATTATAATAAATGCCAGACAATATAAGTTTTATTTATTATGAATTAGCTGAAGGTGGAAGAATTTTTGATATAAAACGAATATGGCAAGTAAACCTTCAGTTTCATACCCAGCAACAACACACCAAACTTTACCTCCACGCGGATTGAAAGATATTGAATACCTGGCTAAACTGATGGACAACCGGTTTAGAATACCTGGCACCAATATCCGTTTCGGGCTTGATGCTTTAATAGGCCTCGTGCCTGGTGTAGGAGATTTGTCAACATTTGCTGTGTCGGGGTATATGTTGATGATAATGGCACGGAACGGAGCAAGCGGTTATTTGCTTGCCCGGATGGTTCTGAATGTGCTGATAGATACCTTAATAGGAGCAATACCTTTATTGGGAGATTTGTTTGATGTGGCCTTTAAGGCAAATATTCGTAATATGAAATTAATGCACCAGCATTATGCCGAAGGCAGACATGTGGGCAGCGCCTGGAAAATTATTTTTCCTGTACTAATTGTGTTACTTGCGATAATAATAGGTGTGATATGGGTTACTTACAAACTTTTGGCAGGTATATTTTAAGTGAGGTTGGATGTTGAATGTTGGAATTTATGATGTAGGATTTATGATGGTTCGATGTTGGATGTTCATGCAGGGCAAACGCATCTAATTTCTGTTAAACAACGTGGAATAAATGGGCAGTAAGATTTTTTTATTCACCTAAAGGGCAAAGTAGGTAATAATAGATAGAGATGAACGAAATCGCTGTCAAAAATAAATTATGGCAGGATTAATTCGTTTTTTGAAGCTATGGAAGATCCTCGTGTTGATCGTACAAAGCGGCATGAGTTTATAGACATCATCAGCCTTACTATTGCAGCGGTTATATGCGGTTGTGAAGATTGGAATGAGATAGAGTTGTTTG